>Ga0208783_10000589_pt1 | contig 22138 bp, 32 predicted proteins | sample DEB19_08_DNA_2_FD_184529 | JGI IMG/M metagenome (GOLD analysis project Ga0208783, IMG submission 184529) | Aqueous microbial communities from the Delaware River and Bay under freshwater to marine salinity gradient to study organic matter... | ecosystem: Environmental > Aquatic > Marine >...
TGGATGTTCCCGAAGTCGGAGTATTCGACATGGACAATGTGCTTGATGCCGAGTACTTCTTCCAATGAAGAGCAAGGTATACAAAGTTTGCAGCGAAGGTGACATGGAGGAGGCGGTTAAAATGTTCACCGCCTTGGCTCTGTCTAACAAGAGAAGGAAGAAGCTGTCGTTCTGGTTTGCTACCGAAGCATTCAGTGATATCTTTTTGAATGCAGCATACACTGAGTTTGCCTTCAAGAACATACCACCGCAGCCCAATATGAACATTAATATTTACATCGGAGGAGCTAACGACGATGATTTGGAAACCGAACAAGATGCTTAACGGAAAGCATTGGCGTTGGGGTGATCTGTATGATTCTTGGAATCAGACACAGAAGGATCACTTTGACGGCAAGCTTGATGTCTATGCACCACAGGGTAACATGCCGTCTATTGCACAGCAATGGAAGGATCAGTTCAAGCGAAGGCGGCGCAAGTGAGTAGAGTCCTAGTAATTGGAGACACTCACTTTCCCGCAGTACTTGATGGCTATCTGCAGTTTGTGAAGGATGTCAAGAAGGAATACAAGTGCGACAAAGTTGTTCATATCGGTGATGTGATCGACCACCATTGCATCTCATTCCATACTAAGCATCCTGAGCATCCCGGTGCTGTCAAGGAATACGAGATGGCTATGGAGTGCGTGAAGGAGTGGAAGTCTGCCTTCAAAAATATGATCGTGACTATCGGCAATCACGATGAGCGAGTTCGCAGACTTGCTGCTGATGCTGGTATTCCCGACTTCTATATCAAGGGATACAATGAAATTTATAACACAACTTGGCAATGGGTTAAGAACTACACTGTTGATAATGTGTTTTATTATCATGGCGTTGGGGGTGGCGGTCTATATCCTGCTTTCAACACTGCTAAGGGTATGGGTATTTCTGTGGTTGCTGGTCATCACCATTCTTGCGCCGGAATCAACTGGCAAGTTAGTCCGCTTCATGCAATCTTTGGCATGAATGTCGGATGTGGTGTTGACCGCAAGCATCTTGCCATGAAGTATGGCGAAGACCATATCAAGAAGCCCGTCATTAGCTGTGGCGTTGTCGTTGATGGCAAGCCCTACATTGAAATGATGAGTCTTTAAATAAGCCCTACGGTTGGGGCTACAGATATACTGTATATCAGAAAGGAGAAAAGAAATTATGGACACGAACGAAGTAATTGATGGCGAAGTTATCTCTGCTACTACTACTCCCGCACAGGAAATGGTTCCTGCTATCCGCAGTGATAGCGTAGTTGCGTATCTCAGCGGACTCGCTTCCGGGCTGAGTGCTATCGTTAATGACTTGAACATGCAAGTTGCTCAGATCACTGAGTCAATGAAGAAGGACAACAATACTAATGGTTAATAACAAGAAGATGAAGAAGATGCCGCAGTTTGTTACCGAGGTGCTTGAGGTCAAGTGGAGCAATCTACTTAAGCCCGATACCGCTTTCGGTGAGGCATCTGCGAATCACAACATTACCGTGATTCTTGACAAGACTCTTGAGAAGCAGCTTGCTGATATCCTCAAGAAGTCTGGTGCTAAGAAGATCAATGGTATCATGGAGAAGGATGGAGTCAAGACTCTCAAGGCCAAGAGCCGAGTGCATGTTGAGCAGGGCAAGTTCCCTTGCGTTGACTCTGCTGCTCAGGAGACTGACGCAGTACCCTTTGGTGGAGACAAGGTTCGTCTGAAGCTTGCCCCTGCGGTTGTCGCCCGTGATAACAGTCTCTCAGTCTATCTCAACGGCATTCAGATCGTTGAGAAGAACGCCAACAATACCACAGGTGTTAGCACTGGTGGCTTTGGTGCAGTCGATGGTGGCTTTGTCGGGACTCCCGCAAAGAAGGCTACCGTCACTGAGGTTGAGGAGACTGAGGATGAAGATCTTCCGTTCTAATGGAATGGAGGTTTGACATCAATCCCGTGGCTGCATCAAGACCACGGGTTGGTAAATGGGGTGCTTACTATACAGGTACTTACAAGGAGTTCAGGGAGAAAGCAGCAGAGATCGTATGGGAAACCATCGGTAAGGACTTTGAGGCTATCGACACAGAGCTTGCGGTAAGTATTGAGTTATATGTAAAGCGTCCTAAGACCACTGAGAGGGGATGGCCGAAGGCAGATATCGACAACTTTGCCAAGGCTGTTCTGGATACCATGAACGGAAAGATCTGGAAGGATGACTCCCAGATAACTTCCCTTCATGTATCCAAGCAGTGGGCTGACAAGGGTGAAGAAGGTTACTTCACCTTAGAAGTAAATACCTAAAAGGATTGGGGAGAAATCCCCTTTCCTTTTTTCAAAAGGAGAACAATGTACGAACATATTTCAGTTGAGTTGATCGACAAGATGGGAACAGACAACACGGTTGTCGATGCTGCTAGAGTGTCGTTCAGCAAAGAAGCTGCCAACTATACAGAGGAGCAGAACAGTAAGCTTATCAAGTACTTGGCAAAGCACAATCACTGGAGTCCTTTCGCTCATTGTACTCTGCAATTCAGAATCAAGGCTCCCATCTTTGTTGCCCGACAGTTGCAGAAGCATCAGGTCGGGTTTGCTTGGAACGAGGTGAGCCGCCGCTATGTTGACTATGATCCCACCTTCTGGAATCCCAACGGTAACTGGAGAAAGAAGGCTGAGAACAAGAAGCAGGGATCTATGGATGATCTGGTCGATGATCCTATGGAGTCTCAGGATGTCTTTGAGGATGCCATGCGTTACTGCATGCTGACCTACAATCTAATGCTTGCCAACGGTGTATGCCCGGAGCAAGCCCGTGCCGTGCTTCCTCAGTCTATGATGACAGAGTGGTACTGGACGGGATCTCTGTACGGCTTTGCCCGTGTGTGCCAGCTACGGCTTGATGCCCATGCTCAGAACGAATGCCGACAGGTTGCAATGTGTCTCAATGAGGCATGCGCCGAAGCATTCCCGATATCTTGGAAGGCTCTTAATGGAACACTGGATTGAACTGGCTAAGCATATCGCATCGACTGTCGATAGAGACAGGGCGCATATCTCGCTGATCGTCAGAAAGAATAGACTGCTTGCTGTCGGAACCAATAACTGGAAGACGCATCCCAAGACTGCTGAGTATGGGTACATGTATCCATATCTCCACTCTGAGCTGGACGCCTTCCGAAAGATAAAGACACCACAAGATAAGCTGGTTCTTTATAACTTTCGATTCAGTAAAACAGTAGGTAGGTTGGGAATGGCTAAGCCATGCAAGTTCTGTATGCCTTGGTGTTCCCTTGTGTTTGATCGAATCGTTTACTCTAACGAGGAAGGTAAGATTATAAATGCCTGATGTAGATTCAAATGGTGTGGATATCCTTGACCGCTTCTTGGCATACAAGTGTCGGTTTATGCAATTTAGCGTGACTGAGGATGTCTTTAATGAAGTGGTTGAGTATATCAAGGAATTACGCAATGAGCGCGACGAGGCGAGGCGTTCTTGCTGTGAGTTCGCAGCGATGGTTGATTCAGCCGATACCGTTGTGATGTATGTGGACAGCAATCGTTTCCATGAGATTGCCATGAGGTACATGAAATCCCGTGGCTGGGACTGTTTCAAAGATAACGCTTGACAACACCAATAGACTGTGCTATACTATACCAACAAGGAGATTGACAATGACTACGAGACGAGATCGTGAACGCATGATTGCAGAAGGCACCACCACCGTGGAGGCTGAACTGGCCGGAGTTGAAAACAAGTTGGCGCAAGCCATCCGTGAGCGCGACGAGGCAAGAAAGATGTACTGCCGCGCAATGGCCGAGAACGGTCAGGAAAGCGAAGAGCGAGAGATTGCAGAGGATCTTGACTGGGACTGCTGGAAGGAGGACGGCAAGTGACCCCACACACTCTCAACATCTTGCTTGGACTTTCCACAGTCGGATTCGTCGTGGTTTCCTTGCTCTACATGATTCACTTGCATGACACCAAGTGGAAACTCTTGAGCAAGGACAACAAGATTACCGACAAGGAGACTGACAATGACTAACCACAACAAGATCGCAGCAGATGAGTTTTGCAACAAGACGCACACTTCACCAATTGAGGCTTATGTCGTCAATCGAATCTATGAGTTGGAGACGCAGGTGAATCGGCTGAAGCAGGAACGAGATGTAGCCCGTGCAGCAATTGAGAAGCCTGCACAGAAGGCAAGCAAGTTCCGCAACCTGACTCAACAGGTCAACGATGTGCTTGACCTTACCCGTGGCTATGACCCCAACTCTCTTGTGGGACGGATGGCTGCCCTTTTGGAGCAGACCACCTTCTACAAGGATCTCTACTATAACACGCTGACTCCCGCACAGCGTGAGAATCCTGTGCCTCCAAAGGAGTAAATCAAGTGAACAGAGAACGCTACATGGAACTTGACCGCACCGGAGAAGGACTCACCAAAGAGGAGTGGGAAGCCGGATGGCATTGGTGCAACGAGTGGGACGGGATGCTCGTTGGACCCGATACGGACGAGGCTCTTGTCTGCTCCTGCGATCACCCCGCCATCGAAGCGTGGAAGCAGTCTGATGCTGGCAAGAAGTTGCAAGAGGAACTTGATAAGCGGTTTGAGGAAATTAATGAGAAAAATTTCTTCATGGAGGACGACAAGTGAATGACGAGTTTGAATATGGTTTTACTGGTGGTCATATTGTTCTCGCAAAGAAGTTTGCTGAGTTGTATAGTATGATTGATTATCTGAAGAACGAACTAGACGAAGTAAGAGCCTTGTACTGTGAAAGACTGTCTCCCGCAGATCCTCAAAAGATTGCTGAGAAGTGGAGATGGGATTGCTTTGACAACGGTAAGAATGCATGGCTGCTCCCAGAAAAGAAACAACTTCTAGATAAACTGGTAGAGTTAGATGAGAAGATTGAAGCCCATATCAACAATCAAAAGTTCAAGGTAACTGACGGTGAGTGATGATCCTCTAGCTCAAGTTGTTCAAGAGTTAGAGTGGGTCACTCACGAAAGAGATCAGGCAAGAAGAGAACTGATTGCCTATGATGCACTGCATGGAAAGATATCCGTAGTCGCTGCAGCAAAGGCAAGAGGTTGGGGTTATCTAATTACGGAGGATAAACATGTCTAAGAACAAACCGTGGCTAAAGGCCAAGAAGAGAGATCATACTACTGGTGCTGGTAAGGGCGATAGATATCGTCCCGTTGACCGAGAGCAATATGAAAAGAATTATGATGCTATTTTCAACACACCAAAAAAGAATAACAATGAAGAAACTAAATGAATTAGAGGAGCTAGTCTATGATCTTGCGGCTCTTAGCTACAAGGTTGGTCGTCTTGAGACAGATGGCACATCGACTCAGGCAAAGTATGATAAACTGGTTGAACAGCGTGACAATTTAAGGAATGAAATTGCCGTAGCATTTCGTTCTATGAAGAACCCATATCCCAACGAACTAGGTTGGGGCAAAGGAAAAGACGAATGATGAATAATGCAGATACAAGTGAGTGGTTGCAGATGAACTTTCCAGTTGGTGGTGGTCCAGAGATTATTGGTGGTGGAGATTGCATGCCATCTAAGCAGCTCTACATGAAGATTGAGTTCCCAACTGAGTCTCCTACTGCTTACTTTATTATCTCCGAGACTCCGCATACTGACGGTTTCCGTACCCGTGAGGATACTCCGGTGGTTGCCTTCAGTATGTCTGATGAGTTGCTTCTGAAGATTGTCCGCACCATTGCAGTGAGCAAGGGTGTTACCTACAACGAAGAGAACTGGTGATGAATGAGTCTGTTCCAAAAGAAAACCGAATGCCCCCGCTGTACATCTAAAGGTGAAGACCGTAGCGGAGACAATCTCGCGGTCTATGATGACCATGTGTATTGTTTCAAGTGCAACTATCACCGTAACACAAAAGGAAAAGAGATGCTAGATGAAACGACTACGATGCAGACTAAGGAGTTCAAGCCTATCGCTGGCTCTTACATTGATCTTGAGGATCGTGGTATTACGGAAAAGACTTGCCGACTCTATGGCTATCAGGTAGCCAAGGTAAACGGCAAGGAGGTTCATGTCGCCAATTATTATCAGAATGGCGAGTTGCTAGGTCAGCATCTCCGTGGTCCTAACAAGCAGTTTGCTTGGAAGGGATCGGCAAAGGGTGCTGAGCTTTTTGGACAGAACCTATGGAAGAATGGTGGCAAGCGTCTGGTCATTACCGAGGGTGAGATCGACTGCATGACTGTCAATCAGGTACTTGGCGGTACATGGCCTGTCGTATCCATTCCTAATGGAGCGCAGTCTGCTGCCAAGTCTATCCGAGATAATCTTGAGTTCATCAATTCATATGCAGAGGTTGTCCTTTGCTTTGACATGGATGATCCGGGTATCAAGGCTGCTAACGAAGTGGCTGAGCTATTGCCTCCGGGCAAGTGCAAGATTGCCAAGCTTCCCTACAAGGATGCCAATGAGTGTCTTGTCAATGCCCAGACAAAGCAGCTTGTGTCTGCTATCTGGGAAGCGCACCAGTACTCTCCGGATGAGATCCTGCATATCTCAAAGATCGTGGATACATCCGAGACAATCACTGCTACGAAGGTTTATCCCTTCCCCTATGACGGACTCTCTGAGTTTCTTATCGGACAGCGTGGTGGCGAGATTACCCTATGGGCATCCGGCACAGGCTCAGGCAAGTCTACTATCCTGCGTGAACTGATGATGCACCACCTTTCCGAAGGTCGCAGCGTAGGCTGCATCATGCTTGAGGAATCTCCACAGGAGACAATGGATGACATGATCAGCCTCATGCTTAACAAGCCTGTCCGTGCTATTCGTGCATGCCGCATGATGAATGATCTCCGTGTGCAGATGGGCAAGAATCCCATTCACATGCAGATGATTGATGATCTTACCGATGAAGAGTACTATACCGCCAAGCGCAAGCTCAGCGAGACTAGCTTCTACATCTATGATCACCTTGGCAATAATGCCATGCAGAATCTGCTTGCTCGTATGGAGTTCATGGCTGTGTCCCTTGGTGTTCAGGTCATCGTGCTTGATCACATCACCGCTGCTGCGGCTGGTCTAATGGGAATGCATGACAAGGATGTTGAGGGTGGTGGTTCAGAACGAATCATCATTGACACATTGATGAAGGAACTAAGAGCATTGGCTGTTCGTACAGGTGTCCACATCGACATCGTATCTCAGCTGAAGAAGTCGGAGAAAGCATATGAGGAAGGCGACCGCATTACTCTGCAGGATCTACGAGGCTCCGGTGCTTTGGCTAGTGTACCTAATACGGTCGTTGCTCTTGAGCGTGATCGTCAGAATGCAGACCACAAGATTGCCAATACTACAATTGTTCGCGTACTCAAGAATCGCCTGACAGGTCGGGCTGGTATTGCTGCTACGCTGTTTTATGATCATACTACTGGTCGCCTCAAGGAGATCGGCTTTGCCGTAGCTGAGGATGGCTCACTAGTCTTTGAACCAGAGGAGAACTAAATGAAGGTATGCGTCCTTGACATCGAAGGTAACGGATTGGGTGAGCTTATCCTTGACAGCAAGGGTAAGCCATATACAGAAGCGACTAGAGTTCTATGCGCCGCTACCAAGGTCAATGACGAAGATCCGATCCTTTGGCTAGAACATCAGATGAAAGATCTGATCAAGTACCTCAGTGAGATGCCCGTGATTATCGGACACAATATCTGGGGCTACGATTTTCCCGTAATGCGTAGGCTGTACGGGATGGCGCGACCGAAGTGCATTGTTGATACGCTCGTTATCAGCAAGTTGATGCATCCAGACATTAACAATCACCCACTAGGTGATAACTCTCTGGCTTCTTGGGGCAAGTATCTCAAGTTCCCCAAGATGGATTACACAGGTGGATGGGCGCAGTACTCAGACGAGATGGGTACTTACTGCTTGCAGGATGCCAGACTAGGTATGGCAATCTACAATGCACAGAAGCCATTCATCACTAAGAACAAGGACTTGGTTCGCTTTGAGAGTCAAGTATCCGAGATACTAATGGAGCAAGTAGAGCATGGATTTAATTACGACCGTGATGCAGGAGAGAAGTTGTATCAAGACCTTATGCTGGAAAAACTTGGCATTGAGGACGAGATGCGTCAAATCTTTCCTGACAAGATTATTATCCGCCATTCGGAAAAGACAGGCAAGCGTCTAAAGGACAAGATTGAAACTTTCAATCCCGGTAGCCGACAGCAGATTGCTTCCCGTCTTAACGAGAAGTATGGATGGGAGCCACCCCTGACAGACAAGGGTAATCCAAAGGTAGACGAAGCAGTGCTTGCTACCCTTGAGTATCCCGAGGCAAAAAAGCTGACTGAGTATTTCAACAATGTCAAGCTTATGGGTATGGTTGAGGATTGGAACACCAGAGCAAACACAAGCAGAGATCACCGCATTCACGGGGGCATCAATGCTCAGGGTGCTGCTACTGGTCGTTGCACACATAGCCAACCTAACATTGCTCAGGTAAGTGGCGATCATCGTGCAAGAGAGTTGTGGATTGCAGACCCCGGAGATGTCGTTGTCGGTGCTGACTTGTCAGGTCTTGAGTTGCGTATGCTTGCTCACTTCATGGCTAAGTATGACAACGGTGAGTATGCCAAGGTTCTCCTTACCGGAGACATTCATACCCACAATCAACAAGCTGCTGGTCTTGCGACTAGATCGCTTGCCAAGTCATTCATCTACGCCTATCTATATGGCGCAGGAGACAAGAAGATTGCTATGGTATGCGACTGCTCCGTTGATGCCGCTCGTAAGCTGCGTGAGCGTTTCCAGAAGGAAATCCCTGCACTTGCCAAGGTACAGGATGCCGTCAGGTTTGAGACTGTCAAGACAGGAAAGGTTCGTCTACCCGATGGCAGACAGGTTCCAGTCCGCAGCGAACACGCTGCCCTGAATACGCTCCTGCAAGGCTCAGGAGCGGTCGTATCGAAGTACTGGATGGCTGAGGCGAGCAAGGCTGCGGCTCAATACAGGGCAAGCCAGCTCGCCTACATCCATGACGAATTGCAGTACTCTTGTCCCAAGTCTTGTGCCGATAGTTTCGGCAAGGCAGTCACACAGGCTGCAACGACTGCTGGAGAAATGCTTAAACTTAACATTCGTATTGATGCCGAGTATCGTGTCGGCACTAATTGGGCAGAAACCCACTAAGGAGTAACATGAGTTCACTTACTATGTATATTGCTGGTCCGATGCGCGGCTATCCAAACCATAACTTTGATGCTTTCTATAATGCTGAGAAGAAGTGGCAGAAGAATCCGATGATTGGGAAGATTCACAATCCAGCCCGTATGGATGAGGACGAGGGATTCGACCCATCAACAGCGGTCGATTCCAAGGAACACCTACGATCATGCATGAAGAGGGATCTGAATGCTATTCTAGACTGCAATGCAATGGTAATGCTTCATGGATGGGAGCATTCCGAAGGAGCTAGAGTTGAGCATTCACTAGCCACTTATCTAGGGATGCCCATCTTCTATGAGAGTTAATGCGAGAATCTGTTTCTACGACTTCAAAAAATTACAAGGCTGGCGTTACTACTTCATTCGGCTACTATCTTGGAGCTATCATACTCATGCTCATCTTGAGTTCGATTTAACAGAACCATTTGCTTATATTGTTGTTGATGGACAAAAGATTCGCGCCCTAAAGTTGGGGCTACTACAAGAGTTGGGAATAGAGAAATACTACGAGTTTAATGTCGGAGAGTTGGAGATGAATACAAAGGATATGCAATTTGCATACTCTTATCCAAAACCAAACTCAAAGACTATGATTTTCTATCAGCTCTTTGGTCGCTTCGTTGGTATGCAACGACCATCAAGTTGTGTAACTTTTATTTGTGATTATTTAAAATTTAAAGGTTGGGATGTTCCCAATCTCTTTAGTCCTCAAGAATTATGGGAGAGTCTCCATGCTGATAATAATGATCGGTGGTCAGGCCCGTGTGGGCAAAACCACTCTAGCCAAATGGCTAAGTGAGTATGCCTACAATGAAGGATATACTCCTGTAATCCTGCCCTTTGCTCAGGCACTTAAGGATGAGGCAGAGAAGCGAGGATACTCTAAGGATAAAAATCCAGAAGAGTACCGCGCTTTCTGCCAGATACTTGGCTCCGAAGCAAGAAGCAAAGATCCAGACTTTTGGGTAAAGAAGTTCAAAGAGAAGATCAAGTTCATGTATGAGCAGGAACAGAAGGCGTTGACCGAAGATCCCGACACTTGGCATGAGAAGGTAATCATTGTCGATGACTGTCGATACATGAATGAGGTCGCTACTGCCAGAGATCTAAAGGCATTAACTGTCTTTGTCTCAGCAGGAGACAGAGAGTTACCAGAAGCCAAGGCTGAGTGGAGAAACCATGAGTCTGAAGCAATGGCTAACGCTCTTGAAAGAAATGACAAGAACTACACTGAGGTCTTTGACTATGTGGTTCGTAATGCTTTTTCAGAGAGACAGTACAAGAACAAGGTCACTGAGAAGTTTGAAGAATGGTTTCATATCCTGTCAGAAGGATTGGTTGGAAACCTATGCTCTTGTGAGATGTGTATTGCCTCAAGAGAAGACCGTGATCCCGATGCCGAGAGAGTAGTTCAACACATACTAGATATTATCCTAGGAGAAAAGAATGATGGAAAGACCTGATGTTGCTGTGCTTGATGGAGATATCCTATGCTATCGTGTTGCTTTCTGGGCAGACCAAGAAGGTGTGGAATATCTAGAGGAAAGACTTGAGCATGACATCAAGGCTTGGACTCCAGCTGGTATGACCAAAACCTATATTGCCATGTCTTGCAGCCGCAAGGATAATTACAGACGAGACTTCTGGGAATCCTATAAGGCTCACCGGGATGTCCGTAAGCAGACTCCAGACAGCATGGACTATGCTCTGGAGCTGATCAATCAGCATGACATTCTGACAGTTCCCCGGCTAGAGGCAGATGATATCATGGGTATCATGGCTTCCTCTGGCAAGGGTATTGCCGTGACAATCGACAAGGATCTGAGATCCGTACCCGGTTGGCACTGGAATCCAGACAAGGAACACACACCAGAGATTGTGGATGAGTATACCGCAGACCTTAATTTCCACAAGCAGTGGATCATGGGGGATACTACGGATAACATCCCCGGCATCTGGAAGTGGGGACCAGCCAAGGCCGAGAAGTGGCTAAAGTATGTCCACCCCCGGAACTGGTCGGCTGCTGTATTGGCAGCTTATGACCAAGCCAAGCCACAGGATGGCACTAAATACGATTATGATTACTGTTTGGCTATGGCTAGGTGCGTCCGCATCCTACGGGATGGTGAGTATGACAAGCAGACCAAGCAGATTAAACTATACTGCCCAATAGTTGGGGCTACTGAAGAACAAAACCAAGGAGATACCAATGGATACTAAAGTTACTTGCTTTGACACAAACTCAGCTGTCTATGCTGATAACAATAATTACAATACTTCTACTTATTCCTATAGCCCAGCTGGTATCCCTATGGTTCTCCATACTGATTATTGTAAACCTGAGTATAAGACTAAAGGTGCTGCAGGGGCTGATCTAAAATCCATGCTTAACCTTACTCTAGCTCCGGGTGCTGGTCATCTGATTTCGACCGGGGTATCTTTGGCTATTCCAGAGGGTTTCGTGGGTCTTGTATTCCCACGATCTGGTCTGGCATCCAAAGGTATTACCCTAAAGAATTCTGTTGGTGTTATCGACTCTGATTACCGAGGTGAAATTATGGTATCCTTGGTAAACAACTCATACGAGACTGTCGAAATCAACAAGGGTGATCGCATTGCACAGATTGTCTTCCTGCCTGTTACTCAATTCCCGTTCATCTCTGTCGATAAACTTCCAGAGACTGCAAGAGGAACTGGTGGTTTTGGAAGCACAGGAGGAAACTGATGGATACATTTCAAAACTTTATTGCCATCTCTCGCTACAGCCGATGGATGGATTCTGAATCTCGCCGTGAGACTTGGGATGAAACCGTGGATCGTTGGTGGAACTACTTCACCGCCAAGGTTCCAGCCCTAGCCTTACGACCAGATGTTCGTGATGCAATTCTAAATCTTGAGGTACTACCCTCAATGCGTGGGCTTATGACCGCAGGACCAGCTTTGGACCGCGACCATACCGCACTTTACAATTGCTCCTATCTTGAGATTGATTCACCACGATCATTCTCAAATCTAATGTACATTCTAATGTGTGGTACTGGTGTTGGCTATACTGTTGAGCGTCGATGCACAGATAAGCTGCCAACCATTCCCACAATTCACAAGATGTTTGATCAGGTAATGTCAGTCGATGACAGCCGTGAAGGTTGGTGTGACTCTCTCCATTACCTAATCAAGAATCTTTACATGGGTGTCCACCTCAAGTGGGACACCAGCAACATTCGCAAGGCTGGAGAAAGACTCAAGACTTTCGGAGGACGCGCAAGTGGTCCTGCCCCGCTTGAGGAAGTATTCCGCTTTGTCGTTCAGACATTCTACAAGGCTCAGGGACGAAGACTCACTCCGCTTGAGTGTCACGACATTTGCTGCAAGATTGCTCAGTCAGTCATAGTTGGTGGCGTTCGCCGCTCAGCAATGATCTCTCTCAGTGATCTCGCGGATCGTGAGATGGCAACATGCAAGAGTGGTGCTTGGTGGGAATCATCAGGACACCGCGCCCTAGCCAATAATTCCGCTGTTTACAATGGTCGTCCTTCAATGGGACAATTCCTAGAGGAGTGGACAGACCTGTATAACTCTCACAGCGGAGAGCGCGGTATCTGCAACCGTGATGCGATGAAGGCTATTGCAGTCAAGGCTGGTCGTAGTGATGATTATTATTATGGGACCAACCCTTGCTCTGAGATTATCCTCAGACCTAATCAGTTCTGCAACCTATCGACCGTTGTAGTCCGCGCTTCAGATACACCTGAGACATTAGCTAAGAAGATTGAGATGGCTACAATCATCGGCACAATCCAGAGTATATTCACTCACTTCCCTTATCTTTCCCGTGAGGATTCCTCATGGACAAAGAACTGCGAAGAGGAGCGACTTCTTGGCGTGTCGATGACAGGCATCTTTGACAACAAGCTTATGTCTGGCATCCTTGGTTACGGAAAGCTCAAGCATGTTCTTGAGAATCTCCGTGAGATTGCAATCAAGACAAATCTTGATTGGTCTAAGCAGCTGGGTATCAGCCCAAGCAAGTCAATCACTTGCATCAAGCCAGAGGGAACTACCTCATGCTTGGCTAATTCGGCCAGCGGTCTTCACCCAAGATATGCCGAGCACTATTATCGTAGAGTTCGTATCGACAAGAAAGATCCGTTGTACCTGTTAATGCGTGATGCTCAGGTTCCTGTCGAAGACTGCGTAATGAATCCAGATTCAACAGCAGTATTCACATTCGCTCAGTCTGCTCCCTCCGGTTCTCTTACACAAGATGAACTACAGGCAATCGACCACCTTAATTTGTGGCTCGCTTATCAGGAGCATTACTGCCAGCACAAGCCAAGCATCACCGTCAACTATTCCGACAGTGAGTTCATGCCAGTAGGACAGTGGGTATGGGAGAACTTTGACAAGATCTCCGGTATCTCCTTCCTGCCGAAGTCTGACCATGTATATGCTCAGGCTCCGTTTGAGGCAATCACCAAGGCAATGTACGATGCTTATCAGATGACTGCCGTGGATTTCAATGCCCTCTCGTTGTATGAGAAGGTCGATACCACAACATCATCGCATACAATGGCATGCACCGCTGGTGCTTGCGAAATAATTGATCTAACAAAGTGAGAACAACATGGTAACTAGTATTCAACAGGCCAAGAATCGTCTTAATCTATCTGCTGGCATTGGTCCCGGTGAAACCAAGCTAATGCTAAAGGATCTCTATACAGAGATTGAAACCTTACAGAAACAGATTGAGGCTTTAACAAATGAAATCAGAAAAATTTCCGAGAATAGATCCAGATCTAATAAAGATACTGGAAGAAACATATAAACCTCTTGCTTACGAACCAGACATGTCTCAGGATGAGTTCGTAAGAAAAGCTGCTTATCGCGCAGGACAGATAGAGGTTGTCAATAAACTTAAGGCTGTCCTCAAACAGCAACAAGGAGGCAAGTAATATGGGTGGAGCACCTAAAATCAGTGGTGGAATGACCTTTGCTGAACAACAGAAACTTATGCAGGAAGAAAGAGACTTCCAAAAACAACAGGAAGCCGAGAGGCGCGCTGCCGCAGAAAAAGCGGAAGCAGATAGAATTGCTAGAGAAGAAGCAGAAAGAGCGAGAATCAAGGCAGAAGAAGAAGCCAGACTCGCAGCGATAGCTTCAGCCGAAGAGAAAGCTGCCAAGGAAGCAGCCTATCTTGGACAGCAGGAGTCAGAATCAAGCTCAGCAACAACCACTGGTGCAACAACCAAGCTGTTTGACTTCTATTCAGCACTCTATTCTGGTATGGGCAATCGCCCACAGTAAGGATAACAAATGGAACAAACACTTGCTGAGCGTTTCCAATCACTAGATTCAGCAAGAACTTCCAAATTAAGCAGAGCTAGACTGTGTGCTGCATTAACAGTGCCTTCCATTCTTCCACCCGAAGGATGGACAGAGGAGATGGCTTTGCCTCAGCCCAACTCTTCAGTTGGTGCTAGAGGAGCCACTTCTCTGGCTAGCAGAATGCTGTCGGCAATGATGCCATTGAACGACACGCCATTCTTTCGCTTCAGCTTAAGATCGGGAGTTGAACCCACTACAGAAATTTCTCAGTATCTTGAAACCATGAGTTATCAGGTACACAGAAAGCTGATGGGTACGAATCTAAGAGAAACAGTATATCAAGCAATCCAAAACCTTATTATCGTAGGTGATTGCTTGGTTCAAGAAGAAGATAATTTTAAATTCCGAGTCACTCGCCTTGATCATTTCGTTACACAACGATCTGTAGAAGGTGAAGTGACCGAGATAATTCAGGTCGAATACGATTTAATCGACCCTGAAGCATTACAGAATATTCATTACTCTCTGCCTGACTCCGCAAAGCGGGGTTATGAAAAGAGATATTGCCAGTATCTTAAGACGGAGGATGGATTATGGAAATACACAAAGCAAGCAGACGATGGTTCAGTTCTAGCGGAAGGTGTATACGAAATCTGTCCTGTGACGGTCCTACGGTGGTATGGCATACCCGGAGAAAACTACGGGAGATCGCACTGCGAAGATATCCTAGGCGATCTAGCAAGCCTAGACGGATACACAAAAGCACTGATTGACGGAATGGCAGCATCATCGGCCTTCTGGATGGCATTAGATCCATCTGGCATTACCGAAATTGATGACATATCAGATATGCCAAACGGTGCTTGGGTTCCTGCACGACAGCAGGATGTGTTTGTAATCTCTCCATCACAGACCATGAATGTTCAGGTCAGTGCTGCACAGACAGCCGTTGAGACAATGCGTAGAGAGATCGGTCAGGCATTCCTTATGTCTGCCTCCTCGCTCCCTAGCGGCGACCGCGTTACAGCGACAGCCGTAAGAATGATTGGCTCAGAACTTGAGACAGTCTTGGGTGGCGCATTCTCAGCCATTGCCAGAGATCTGATGGAACCAATCGTAAAGAGAACAGTGTTTCTTATGATTGAGTCCGATGACCTAGACAAGCGAATGTATGAGCAGTTCTTTGATAAGGATGGCTCTCTTTCAGTTGAGGTAATCACTGGTCTTCAGGCTCTAAGCCGCGACACTGATCTACAGAAGCTCATGCAAATGGGCGAAATGGTTCGCAACCTACCAGAACAAGCAGCCGCTTCCTTTAAGTGGGAAGAGTATGCTCGTAGTCTCATCACTGCTCTTGGCTATGATGCCCGTAATTGGGTACGATCTGCCGAAGAGATTCGTGAGGAGCAGATGGCTATGGATGCTCAGAAGGCTCAGATGCAGATGCAGCAGCAAGCTGGTGGCGTAGTCGCTAACACGGCTGGCAACATAATGCAGCAAGCTGCCTCACAGGATCTAGCATCCGGTGGTCAGAACATCATGGGCTTGCTACAGCAAGCAGGAATCGGAGGAATGGGTGGCTAAGAAACTAAATAAAGCAAGCATGCCTTGCAATAAACCACGCAAGTCTCCTAATCCCGCCAAAAAGCGAGTTGTAAAGGCTTGTGCAAATGGACAGGAAAAGATCATTCATTACGGAGCAACAGGCTATGGTCATAACTATAGTGCTGCTGCCCGTAAATCTTTCCGTGCAAGACACAAATGCGGCTCTGCCAAAAATAAACTTACTGCTCAGTATTGGGCTTGCAAGGATCTATGGGCTGGTCCCGGTGGCTCCAAGGCAAGTTGCCCAAAGGGAAGGAAGTGCAAGAAGTAATGCCATTCAAATCAAAACAACAGCGCAAGTTTATGTATGCAGTCCATCCAAAGATTGCAGCCCGTTGGTCAAAGGAAACACCAAAGGGAACTAAACTTCCTAAAAGAAAGAAGAAAAAGAAATGATTCATACACACACAATGTCGCAGTTGAAGACTGTGCAGGAGCCAATGAAGCTTCTCTCTTCAACAAACATCAGTATTGCTTCATCGTCTACATATACAGCAAATCTACCACAGACCGCTCAGCCAGTAAGCAGTGGCTCTGTTGTTATATTTCCAAACACAAGTCTTAATTACTTAAAGATTGTTCCTCTTGTACTGTCTACAGTAACAGGAGCTAACTTTAAAGTAACTGGCTGGAATAAGTGCGTCAATTCTTCAGGAGTTGTTACGCATTGGGTTCCTCAGTGCTTGTTTTCAAGCAGTTCAATGACAAAGATCTCAGGAAACATTACCGTAAACGGCGAAACATATAATCGTTTTGACACAATTGTAAAGAGTCAAGGTGATGGCAAGGTCTTCAATGCTACAGGCACAACAGACACCGCGTTTGTTCTGGTCGATACACTAGGATGTGAGCTTATTGAAATTGAGTTCCTTGGTTCAACAGGATCAACTACTTATAATGCTTTCTATGGAGCAATCTAATGCACAGATTTCGTTCATGGACTTTAGATCCCTCTGAATGGAGAACGCAGCGGAATCGTTTGCTTCCCATTGAAGGAGGAGATGGTTCTACATTATCCCTAGACTTCACCACGGGCGTCCTCGATTCGCGCCTGTCGTTCACGCGGAACAGCGATGCGACCTTCATCAACTCGCAGGGGTTCGTGCAGTATGCGGATGCGAACCATGTTCGCAACAGCACGATGCTGGTGTCAACAATGTGGACGCAGAGTACAACCGGAACTGGCGCGACAACCATCAACGGGGACGGCTCGGTGCGTTTCAATGGCGCGGGAGGTCGCGCAACTTGGTTGCAAACAATCGCGCTGGCGGCTGGACTGCAAACGACATTCTCCTTCCGTGTGACTGCATTTACGAACACAGACCTGCGAACGAGCGATTTGTTTACGGCTGGATTTGGATTTACTGGACAGCAGTATTTCTACACGGACGAGAATGGGACGACCCATTCATTGACTGCATTTGAATCGTTGCCAAAGACCGGAACCAACGGACGTGGCGTGTATTCATGCACCGCGACGACTACCGGAATATCGTGCAACGTTGTCTTCGGAGCGGACTGCAATGGTGTCGGACGGCTTGGTGATGTGACAATCAGAGATCCACAAGTGCAGTACGGCACGGTTGTTCCGCGTCGGGCTTATGTCCCAAACAGCAGTACGAGTTCCTCAAAGTGGGACTCTCCCCGTTTCGACTATGATCCAACAGAAATTGGCACAAAGCGTGGCTTGTTAATTGAAGGTGATGTTACAACTATAAGCGCATACAGTGAAGATTTTTCAAATGCTTATTGGAGTAAACCAGCAGCTTCTGTAACTACAGATAGTATTATTGGTCCTAATAATGTTGCTGCAACAACAAGACGAATAAAAGAAGATAATACTAATGCTCAACACGGTCTTCGCAGACAATTTACAATAACAAATGGAACAACATATACAGTCTCGGTATTTATTAAACCGGGTAGTTATGATTCTTTTGGTTTAGAAATGTATCAATCAGGTACTAATTTTGCCAAAGCAGAAGTAACTAGCATAAACGGAAACCTACAAACAGTAACCGGAGCTGCTGGAAACAATGTTAATTTTATGCGTACTGTATATTCAGCTAATGGTTGGTATAGATATGCTCTAACATTTACAGCTACAGCTACTGCACTAGCGGATTTTAATGTACTATTAAAGCAAACAAATGCTTATGCTGGTAACAATGTAAATTATATGGATGTTTTTGGATTTCAATTAGAACAAGGACTAGGAGCATCGTCATATATTCCAACTGGTGCTAGTACTGCACAAAAAACACAAGATGTTCTTACTATTGGTGTTACTGCTGGAACAGAAAATAACTTTTCTTCATGGTGGCCTTTAAATCTTTCTCAGTTTACAGTTCTTTGGGAAGGTGACTTAACTAAGCAAAGTGCTGGTAATCAGTTTTTATGGCTTACTCGCACATCTGGTGGTACTAGTGTAATGCGGGTACTTGCTACTACAGCAACAGGAAGTCCTGTAAATGGTTTTGCTGGTAATACCATTGCGCCGCCTGTTGCTGTAAACGGAATAACTGCAGCAATAGCATCAACAAGTAATTACTTACAGCTACCATATTACAATCTTAGAACTGTATTAGCAGTTAAAGAAGGTGATCAAGCTTTTTATGCCAATAACGGTATTTATTCTTCATCTCAAACGGCTACAAATACTGGTTTAGCATTTACTTCAGTAAACATGAATTTCAATCCTAATAATGATCAGTTCATGCATATAAAAAAATTGAAATTCTGGCCTTCTCGTTTATCAAATAATGTTCTTGAGTTACTTGTAAATGATATTGTTCCTTCTCCATACTTAGATTTTAATTTCCTTACATCCACATTAGATTCTAGACTATCTTTTACAAGAAGCAGCAATGCTACTTATATTGATAGTACAGGAACAATAAAGTATGCGTTTTCAAATCGAATTTCAAACTCAGCTTCATTAAGTGGATTCAATGCTAACGGTGTAACGGCTACTGCAGATCCGAGTGAATCAGGACCAGTAGGCGCACCTTCTGGAACACAAGCAACTAAAGTTACTGTAAACGCAGGAGCAACATCAGTAAGTTTTAATCGAAATTTTGGAGCTGGTGCAGGAACATCAACTGGAATGACTTTTTCAGTTTATATTAAATCAAACAGACTAAACAATAAATCTGGATTTAGGTATTCAATTCGTAATGAAACAACAACTACAAATATTTATGGAGTAGATATAGTATGGGAAAATAATCCAGTAACTGTTGTTGAAAGTATTAATTCTACTAATGGTGACTATGAATTGATTGGTCCAGATTCAAAAGGCTGGTATCGAATAATTATCAAAGTAACCAATACTTCTCTTATTCAACCCGGAGATAATATAACAGTTTATGCAGGGTATTCTGCACAATCTACAGGATTTTTTGACCCATCCGGCGAACATTGGGTATGGGGCGCACAACTTGAACCGGGACTAACAGCTTCACCTATTTATCTTACAGACTCTACTTCTACTGGATATTTTAATACACCTCGTTTTGATTATAATCCAGCACCAGCAAGTATTGGAACTTTACGAGGATTGTTAATTGAAGGAAAACAAACTAATCTTCTTCCTTCTAGTGAAACTTTTGCTACAACTAGTGGCTGGTCTTTAAATAACTTACAAAGACGAACAACAAACAGCACTACAGCTCCTGATGGTACTATAGTTTATCCTTTTGAAACTATATCAGGAACTTTTACAACTGCTACTTATACTATGGGTTCTGCTATAGGCAATTCAGTTGATACAGTAAATTTCAGTGTATTCTGGAAAAAAGGAAATGTAACTGAGACTCAAAATTCAGGTACAAACACTAGTGCTGGAAGAGAATTTACTATTTATAAAGCAAATAGTTCTACTTTTGCGTATAGAGTATTGATTAACACAGACGATCCAACACAATTTTCAGTTCAAAACGGCAGTGGTCGTTATACTGCTACTCCATTAAAAAACGGATGGTGGCGTCTAAGTTTATCTGCTACAGTAGCTTCAACAGATACTATTCGTGTTTATTGTGGTTCTACTGGCAGTACTGTAAGTGCTGCTGGTTTATATTGGTATATGTGGGGAGCACAGCTTGAAACAGGAAGTTCTTCAGCAGGAGACTCAGGTGCATCATCATATATTCCAACTGGTGCTAGTACTGTAACTAGAACCGCTGAAAACTTATCAATAACTTCAGCAAATATACCATCGTTCAACAATAAAAAAGCAACTGCTTTTTGTGAGTGGATAGATGGTCAATGTCAAAGTTTAAATGATGATAATACGCCTACTTTCCAAGAGTGGGTCTTTTCTTTTGGAGCATCTAATAGTAACGGTGCTGGTATCTTCTTATCTGATACAGTAGGATCTTCCGTTGCAGTTACTGGCGGTGTATCTAATGCTGGTGATGCTAATAGTTCAAATAATAATCTAGGCTCTATAAACAAATCAGCGATTACAATTACAATACCATATTCAATTACTAATCCTAATGGGTATCTAGGAATAGCTACTAATGGTTCTTCTGTTACTTTAGGTACTAATTTTTCCAATTACTATTCAGCATCTGTATTATCTTTAGGTAATAGAAATAATGGAACAAGATATTTAAATGGTTGGTTACGAAGCTTTAAATACTGGCCTCTTGTCTTGCCATCTTATCAATTAACACCTTTAGTAACAGTTTAATATTGAAAGAATACTATGGATTACATGTTAAGAACAAACACAAGAGAAGAAATGGAACAAGCATTGCTTTCCGCTTCTTTACTAGAAACACAAACAATAGATGAACAGGAAGTTAAACTTCCAGTTTTAGGCGTTGCAATAGATCATATTGGGCCTATAGTAAAACCAGCTATTACAGAAGAAGTAGACGGGGAAATAATGATTATCTTGCCCGGATCTGCTGATAATCGTTGGCATACCAATATCCGTGTTGCATTTGAACTGACCGAAGAACAGATCGCTGCTCTTCCACAGGTCGATCCACCTCCAGCAATCCCATACAGAGTATTTGCATAATGAACCTAAACAGCAAACTACAGCAACAGACTTTGTTGAACAAGAAGTTGCAGCGTTTGCTGGCTACTTCCTCTCAACAAGCAGAAGAAGCAAAGGTAACCGCAGATAGTGCAGTCAAGCCAGCCACCCTAAACGGTAAGGCTGATGCCGTACATACGCACACGACCAGTGACATTACTGGTCTTGCTGCGGTAGCTACATCAGGTGCTTATTCATCATTAAGTGGATATCCAAATATCAGCAGCGTAAGCAACTTTGCTGCAACCGATGTTGCTCTAACCAATGCAACAACCTACTATAACTGCGCCACTGTATCTCTTACGGCTGGCACTTGGTTATTGCTAGGAACATCAACACTTGGCAGAACAACAACTACAGCTGGTCATTACAATTTGAGAATATCTGATGGAGTAAATCACTACGCAAGCACACAGCATTATCATGCAAGCGTTACTAATAACTTTGCATCTCTTTCTTGCAATGCAATAGTAACTGTAGCAAGTACTACTACAGTATATCTACAAGCTGCTGGTTCGATTGCTGGTGATGTGGCAAAAGCAATTACGCCTAACAATGCTTCTGGTGCTAACGCAACAGGACTAATAGGAATAAGGATAGCATAATGGCAAAGAAAACATACAAGTGCAACTGTGGCAAGACCACGACATGCACGGGCAAAGATGCCCAGAAAATAGTATATCCAAAGAAAGGAAAAAAATGAAGAAGCCAATGAAGAAGGCGGCTAAGAAGCCAGCCAAGAAGAAGATGGCGGCTAAGAAGCCAGCCAAGAAGATGTATTGATTTTTAATCCCTAACGAAAGACACACACTATGAATGAAGAGACTCCCGATATGATGGAACAATCTTCCGAGACTCCAGTAGTATCACAGGAACAATCTCTTACATCGACAGCAGAAGACGCTATTCTAGCCCGT
>Ga0208783_10000590_pt1 | contig 22109 bp, 23 predicted proteins | sample DEB19_08_DNA_2_FD_184529 | JGI IMG/M metagenome (GOLD analysis project Ga0208783, IMG submission 184529) | Aqueous microbial communities from the Delaware River and Bay under freshwater to marine salinity gradient to study organic matter... | ecosystem: Environmental > Aquatic > Marine >...
GCGGCCCGGATCAGGCGCTTCGATCCCGTGACCGACACCGGCTTGATTCCCACCCCGGAGTCGGGGCGGATGTCCCACCCGAACTCGTCACGGAGGAGGCCGATGAGCCGGGCGGCCTCGGGCGTGCCCTCCTCGACCTCGAGGCCGGCGTAGATGTCCTCGGTGTTCTCCCGGAAGATCACCATGTCGACCTGCTCCGGGTGCTTCACCGGCGACGGCACACCCGGGAACCAGCGCACGGGCCGGAGGCAGACGTAGAGGTCGAGGAGCTGACGCAGGGCCACGTTGAGCGACCGGATTCCCCCACCGACCGGAGTGGTGAGCGGACCCTTGATCCCGATCAGGTACTCACGGAAAGCCGCCACCGTCTCGTCGGGGAGCCAGGAGCCCGTCGCGTCGAACGCCTTCTGCCCGGCGAGGACTTCCATCCAGGAAATCCGGTGTCCGTGCTTGGCCGCGGCGGCATCCATGACCAGCTGGGCCGCCGGCCAGATGTCGACCCCGGTTCCGTCGCCCTCGACGAACGGGATGATGGGCTCATCGGGAACCGACAGCGTGCCGTCGGCCTGCATCGTGATCTTCTCGGCCATGGGGCGTGACGCTACCCGGTGAGGACCGGGTCGCGACCGACCGGGAGAGCAACAGGCTCCCGGCCCACGGGGGTCCGCCGTCGGTCGGCGATCAGGAGGCAGTGTCGAGCGCGGCCCGCAGTGACCCGATGAAGCGGCCGGCCTCGTCGGGCCCGCCGCCGTCGAGGAGGCGCCGCAGCAGTGCGCTGCCCACGATCACTCCGTCGGCATCGGCCGCCGCCTCCACCGCCTGCTCGGGGCTCGAAATCCCCACCCCGAGGAGCACCGGACGGTCGGTACACGCCTTGCAGCGCCGGGCGATGAGCCCGGCGTCACCGGTCAGCGCGGCGCGCTCCCCGGTGACTCCCATCAGCGCGACGCCGTAGACGAAGCCACGCGATGTCTCGCAGATCTCGGCGAGGCGGTCGTCGGGCGTGCTCGGTGCCGCGAGCAGGACGTTCTCGATGCCGGCGCCGGCCGCTACCTCGGCCCACGGACCCGCCTCGTCGAGGGGGAGATCGGCGATGATCGTGCCGTCGATCCCGACCCCGGCGAGGAGTTCGGCCGCCCGGTGGTAGCCGAGGCGCTCGATGATGTTGCAGTACGTCATCACGAGGAGGGGGACGTCGACGTCGAGGCTCCCGATCTCGTCGATGACCGACAGCGGCGTCGTGCCCCGGGCGAGCGCCCGGTGACTCGCCTCCTGGATGGTGGGGCCGTCCATGATCGGGTCGGAGAACGGGATCCCGACCTCCACCGCGTCGGCGCCGGCCGCCACGACCGCCCGCACCACGTCGGGCCAGTCGGCCGACAAGCCTCCGGTCACGTAAGCGACGAGCGCCTTCGCCCCGGCCTCGCGGCGGCCGCGCAGGTGCGATTCGAGTCTCACGGAGCTGCTCCGTCGCTCAGAGCTCGCCGAGGCGCTCGGCGACCTGGGCGGCGTCCTTGTCGCCCCGACCCGAGAGGTTGACGAGCACGGTCGAACCGGCCGGGACGGACTTCCCCGCCTCCCGGGCGAGCCAACCGATCGCGTGAGCGGGTTCGAGGGCCGGGACGATCCCCTCGAGCGCCGAGAGCATCCGGAGCCCCTCGAGCGCCACTTCGTCGGTGGCCGAGTGGTACTCGGCCCGACCCGTGGCGGCGAGCATGGCGTGCTCGGGGCCCACCCCGGGATAGTCGAGGCCGGCGCTGATCGAGGTCGCCTCCAGCACCTGTCCGTGCTCGTCCTGGAGGAACAGCGACCGCATCCCGTGAACCACGCCCGGAACTCCCCGGGCCACCGCGGCACCGTGGTGGCCGGTCTCCACACCCAACCCCCCGGCCTCGACCCCGATGAGCCGCGCCTCACTGTCTACGTAGGGACTGAAGATCCCGATCGCGTTGGAACCACCGCCGACGCACGCCACGATCGCGTCGGGGTCGGCCCCACCGAGGATGTCACGGCACTGCGCCCGCGCCTCCTCCCCCACGACCCGCTGGAACTCGCGCACGATCCACGGGAACGGGTGGGGACCCATCGCCGAGCCGAGGCAGTAGTGCGTGGCGTCGACCTCGGCGACCCACGCCCGCATCGCCTCGTTGACGGCGTCCTTCAGGGTGGCGCTCCCCGAGTGGACCTCGACCACCTCGGCGCCCAACAGCTTCATCCGCCATACGTTCAGTCGCTGCCGTTCGGCGTCGACGGCCCCCATGTAGACGGTGCACTGCAGCCCGAAGAGGGCCGCCGCCGTCGCCGACGCGACACCGTGCTGCCCGGCACCGGTCTCGGCGATGATCCGCCCCTTGCCCATCCGCCGGGTCAGCAGGGCCTGACCGAGAACGTTGTTGATCTTGTGGGATCCCGTGTGCGTGAGGTCCTCGCGCTTCAGCAGGACCCGGATGCCGAGGCGGTCGGACAAGCGACTGCACTCGGTCACCGGGGTGGGGCGACCGGCATAGTCGCGGAGCAGCCGGGCGTACTCGGCCCGGAAGTCGACGTCGGTCCACGCAGCCCGGAACTCGGCCTCGAGTTCGCGGAGCGCCGGGACCAACGACTCCGGCGCGAACTGGCCGCCGAAGTCGCCGAACCGGCCGAGACCCGTCGGCTCGGGACCCGGTGTCGCGGGCCGCACCGGCCCGCCGCGCTCCACGGTCGTCATGAACGAATGATACGGAGGCCGTCGGGCTCGACCGGCACCCGGACCCTTCAGTCGTCGATCTCCCAGTCCCAGGGTCGGGTGCGGCCGGCGACCTCATCGGTCTCGGAACCGACCACCGTCACACGGGGCTCGGCCGCCTCGATCTCCTCGCCCGCGTCGCGCGCCGCTTCGATGAACTCCCGGAGCAGCCGAGGGTCCTTGCGCCCCGGGCGGGACTCGACCCCGCTCGACACGTCGACCCCCCACGGCCGGGCCGTGCGGATCGCGTCACCGACGTTGGCAGGATTCAGACCCCCGGCGAGAAGCACTCGCACCGCCGAGGGAATCCCCTCGACCAGCCGCCAGTCGAACACCCGACCCGAACCGGGCGTAGGCGCATCGACCAGGACGACGTCGGCGAGATCACGGTTCACCCGGTCGAGCCGGGGGTCGCCCGCCGCGAAGGCGCGGATGACGAAGCGCACCCGGTCGCGGATCCAGGCCACCTCGTTGTCGGGCTCGTGCCCGTGGAGTTGCACCCCGTGGAGACCGAGGCGGCCCGCGATCTCCACCACGCGTTCGGGCCGCTCGTCGCGGAACACACCGATCGTGTGGATCTCGCGCGGCACCCGTCGCAGTGCGTCCCGCACCGTGTCGGCGTCGACCTGTCTCGGGCTCGGCGCGAAGACGAAACCGATCGCATCGGCGCCGAGTGCGGTCGCGAGCAGCGCGTCCTCGTCGTTGGTGATCCCGCAGATCTTCACGAACACCGTCGTCACCTCCGCCGTCGGACCCGGGCCGCCCGCATCTCACCGAGCAAACCGATCGGGTCGCCGGCGCGAACCAGCGCCTCGCCGACCAGGACGGCGTCGAAGCCCGCCGCCGCCATCGCCTCGGCGTCGGTCCCCGAACGCACGGCACTCTCCGCGACCGCAACCGCGCCGGCGGGTATGGCGGCGGCCAGACTCGCCCCGAGTCCGAGATCCTCGGAGAAGGTGGCCAGGTCGCGATTGTTGACCCCGATGATCGTGGCGCCGAGCCTCCGGGCCCGTTCGACCTCGGCTGCGTCATGGGTTTCGACCAGAACCGCCAGTCCCAACTCCGACGCCAGCCCGTGCAGTTCCGCCAGGTGGCCGTCGTCGGGCAGGGCCGCGCAGATGAGTAGCACGGCGTCGGCTCCGATGGCCCGGGTCTCGAAGATCTGGATCTCGTCGATCACGAAGTCCTTGCGCAGCACGGGGAGGGCCGTCGCCTCCCGCGCCGCCTGGAGATCGGCCACCGCCCCGCCGAACCACTTCCCGTCGGTGAGCACCGAGAGCGCTCCGGCCCCGCCCTGCTCGTAGGACCGGGAGACCGCCACCGGATCGAGGTCGGGCGCGAGATCGCCCTTCGACGGCGACCTCCGCTTGATCTCGCCGATCACGGCGAGGGTCCCGTCGGTCCGGCGCAACGCCGCCGCGAAGGGACGGGGCGGGGGCGCCTCGAGGGCGCGCCCCCGGAGGAGATCCCGGGTGCGCGGCTCCCGGAGAACGGTGACCTCGTCGAGCTTCGTCACGAGGATCTCGTCGAGCACGGTCACGCGCCGCTCATTGTACGCTCCCACCCCATGGCTGTGACCTTTCCCGACGGATTCCTCTGGGGCGTCGCCGCGGCGTCCCACCAGATCGAGGGCGGCAACTCGAACAACGACTGGTGGGAGTTCGAGCACCGCGCCGACACCCCCTGCGTCGAGGTCTCGGGCGACTGCTGCGACAGCTTCCACCGTTACGACCAGGACGTCACCCTGGTCCGCGAACTCGGGTTCGCCGCCTACCGCTTCTCGATCGAGTGGTCGCGCATCGAGCCCGAAGAGGGCGAGTTCTCGGTCGCCGCACTCGACCACTACCGGCGCATGCTCGCCGAGTGCCACGCCCAGGGCGTGCAGCCGGTCGTGACCTTCCACCACTTCACCAACCCGCGTTGGATGGCCGCCCAGGGCGGGTGGGCCAACCCGGTGGTCGTCGATCGCTTCACCCGCTACTGCGAGCGGACCGTCGCCCACCTCGGCGACCTCATCTCGATCGGATGCACGATCAACGAGCCCAACATCGTCAGCCTCATGGGCTATCTGGTCGGCATCTTCCCGCCGGGCAAGCGCGGTGACCTCGAGGGGATGGGGGCCTGCAACGAGCACATGAAGGCGGCCCACCGGAAGAGCTACGACGTCATCAAGGCCGGTCCCGGCGAGTTTCCCCTGGGTCTCTGCGTCTCGATGGGCGACTGGTGGGCCCCGGAGTCGGCCCAGGAGGCGCTCGTCAACATGCGGTACACCCACGAGGGTCAGTTCCTCGAGTGCGCCCGGGGCGACGACTTCGTCGGCGTGCAGGCCTACTCGCGCAACCGACTCGACGAGAGCGGCATGACGACGGGCCCGGAGCCCGGCGTCGAGGTCGTCACTTCGATGGGCTACGAGTTCTGGCCCCGATCGCTCGAAGTTTCCATACGGCACGCCGCCGAGGTCGCCGGCGTGCCGATCTACGTCACCGAGAACGGCCTGGGGCACGACGACGACGACCGGCGGATCGCGTACGTCTCCGAGGCACTCGACGGCGTCGGCCGCTGTCTCGCCGACGGCATCGACGTCCGCGGGTACTTCTACTGGTCGCTGCTCGACAACTTCGAGTGGGCCCTCGGCTACGGACCCCGTTTCGGTCTGGCCGAGGTCGATCGGACCTCGTTCGCCCGACGACCCAAGCCGTCGGCGGCCTGGCTCGGCGAGATCGCGCGCACCAACCGGATGGCCTGAATCACCCGGTCAGCACACCTCGACCCGGCTCTCCCGGCCGTCGACCAGCACGGTCGCTCCCGGTTCGACCTCGCGTCTCACCAGCGCCAGCGCGACCTCACCGGCTGCACTCGTAACGCTTCCCACCTCGCGTCCGGCGGCCGTCACCGCGGCGCCGACGGTCGGGCTCCCGCCCCGCAGCCGCCGGAGGTGCCGGTTGACGTGGCCGCGCGAGTCGATCCGGCAGACCAACTCCTGACCGATGAAGCATCCCTTGGTGAAGGAGATCGCATCGCGGTCGAGTCCGGCTTCCTGGGGAATCGTGTCCTCATCGAGATCTACACCCATGCGAGGCACGCCCACCTCGATCCGCGCCGCCTCGTAGGCGTCGGCCTCGGCAACGGGAAGCCCGAGTTCGGCCCGGGCCGCGGCCACGCCCCCGGGATCACCGATGAGGTCGAACCCGCCGACCGTCCCCCAACGGACGGGCACGGCGACCACCCCGGGGAGCCGGGCGACCCCGGGCCGATCGGAGAGGCCGATCCCCCGCACGGCGAGCGCTTCGACGGGGCGCTCCTCGATCTCGACCTTCACCCGTATGCGAAATCGACGGAGTCCGTCGGCGAGCACGCCCCCGAACCCCGCCTCGCACACGCACCACCACTCCTCCTCCCCGTGCCGGCGGACCACCAGATCGACGAGGAGCTTGCCCCGCGGTTGCAGCAGAAGGGCGGGCACGGCCTCGCCCGGCACGAGCGACCCGAGATCCTGCGAGAGCAGGCTCTGCAGGAAGGACCCGGAATCGGGCCCCGAGACGACCACGAGGTCGCGTGCAACCGACGCACAGAACGCAACCGACGGCGGAGCCGCGCTCACCGGGTCGCCCGCTGAACCGCCGCTGCGGCCGAGAGGAGGGCTCGAGCCTTATTGCGGCACTCGAGGTCCTCGTCGGCCGCCACCGAATCGGCGACGATGCCGGCCCCGGCCTGGAGCACTGCTCGCCCGTTACGCCAGAACATCGTGCGGATCGCGATGGCGGTGTCGAGGTTGCCCGAGAAGTCGAGGTAGCCGACGACCCCGGCGTAGGGACCGCGCTTGGTCGGCTCGAGCGCGTCGATGATCTCCATCGCCCGCACCTTGGGGGCGCCACTGACGGTTCCCGCCGGGAAGGTGGCCCGCAGCACGTCGACCGCGTTGCGTCCCTCGGCCAATTCGCCCGCGACCTGACTCGTCAAGTGCATCACGTGCGAGAACCGTTCGAGGGTCATGAGTTCCTCGACGCGCTCCGACCCGAAGCGAACCACCCGGCCGAGATCGTTGCGGGCGAGATCCACGAGCATGACGTGCTCGGCTCGTTCCTTCGGGTGCTCGACCAATTCGGCCTCCATGCGCCGGTCGTGCTCGGCGTCGCGCCCGCGCCGGCGGGTTCCCGCGATGGGGCGGCTCACCACTCGACCGTCGCGCACCTGCACGTGGGCCTCGGGAGAGGAGCCGACCACCGTGGCCTCGGGGTGGCGAAGGATGTACATGTACGGCGAGGGGTTCACGAGCCTCAGCACTCGGTACATCGCGAGCGGATCGACGGGCTCGGAGAGGTCGAAGCGCTGCGACAGCACCACCTGGAAGATGTCGCCGGCGAGGATGTGCTCCTTGGCCGCCTCCACCGCCGTCGCCCACTGCGCCTCGGGAAAGTTGCGGGTCACCGCAGGCAGATCATCGAGCGCATCGGGGGGCGGCAACACCGGGAGCGCCGGCAGCGGACCGGCGAGCGTGGCGGCGGCGTCGGCGAGCCGGGCGACCGCTTCGTCGTAGCAGGCGTCGAGCGCCGCGTCGTCGGCATCGGCGGCCGGGTACGTGTTCTCGATCAGATAGCACCGCTGTGCGTAGTGATCGAAGGCACAGACGTGACCCGCGAGCGAACAGACCGCATCGGGGAACCCCAGGTCGTCGTCCGGGACGGCGGGCAGCCGTTCGACCTCGCGTACGACGTCGTAGCCGAGCCATCCGACGATCCCACCGTGAAACGGCGGCAGTTCGGACAATCGGGGTGCCCGGTAAATCCGCCCCAGCGCATCGAGCGCGGCCAGCGCACCGGCATCGGCCGGGACCCCGGGCGGCGGCGGCGCGCCGTCGGTCCAGGTCACGTTTCGACCCCGCACGACGAAGGTCCGCGACGGGTTCCGACCGATGAACGAGAACCGGCCCCACCGCTCGGCGTGCTCGACGGATTCCAGAAGGAACCCCTCACCGTCACCGACCAGTTTCACGAAGGCCGACAGCGGGGTCTCGAGGTCGGCCAGGACCGTGCGCCAGACCGGCACCACGCTGTGGGTCCGCGCCAGGGACCGGAACTCCTCGCGCCCGGGCGAGATCACATCCGCCCCGGTTCGGCGCCGCCCCCGAAAGCCCGGAAGAAGCACGTGCGCTCCCCGGTGTGGCACGCGCCCCGCCCCTCCTGCTCCACGAGCAGCAGGATCACGTCCATGTCGCAGTCGTAGTACGCGGAGCGGACGAACTGCCGATCACCGGAGGTTTCGCCCTTGCACCAGTACTCGCCTCGACTCCGACTCCAGAACCAGGTCCGGCCCGTCGTGAGCGTGCGTTCGAGCGCCTCGCGGTTCATCCAGGCCACCATCAGCACGCTGCGGTCGTGGTCGTCCTGGACGACGGCGGGAACGAGGCCGTCGGCCCCGTAGGCGACTGCGTCGAGCTCGGCGGCAGTGAAGGGAATCGGCGTCGGCACCGGCATCGGACCCCGATCGTAGCTGGGCCCCTTCCCACGACTGCCCCCCGTCTAGCCTGCGCCGACCATGAGCGGTTCGGTCCCCCCGCAAGCGCCGCGGCGGCCGCACCGCCTCGTCATCCACGGCCACGAGCGCGTCGACGACTGGTACTGGCTCCGCGATCGCGACGACCCGGCGGTGCGCGCGCACCTCGAGGCCGAGAACGCCTACGCCGATGCGGTGCTCGCGCCGGTGCAACCCCTCGCCGACCGGATCTTCACCGAGATCAAGGGTCGCATCCTCGAGACCGACGAGTCGGCGCCCGTGACCCACGGACCGTGGAGCTACTCGACCCGGACCCGCGAGGGAGACCAGTACGCCGTGCACGTTCGTCGGCCGGCGAACGAACCGGAGGCCGACGCCGCCGTCCTCGTCGACGAGAACGTGCTCGCCGCCGACCACGACTACTTCGATCTCGGAACGCTCGCCGTCTCCCCCGATCACGGAACGGCGGCCTACACCGTCGATGTCGACGGTAGCGAGCGCTACACGCTGCACTTTCGCGATCTGGCGAGCGGCCTCGACCTCGCCGATTCGGTCGTCGGGGTCACCGACGGCGTCGCCTGGGCCGACGACAGCCGAACCTGCTTCTACTTGCGCCCCGACGACGCGATGCGGCCCCACGAGGTCTGGAGACACGAACTCGGCACCGACCCGACCCACGACCGCCTCGTGTTCCGGGAGGCCGACGAGCGCTTCTTCCTCTCGATCCACCGCACCCGGAGCGGACGCTTCGTCCTGATCGAGAGTTCCTCGAAGACCACCGCCGAGGTGTGGTTCGTCCCGACCGAGGCACCCGACACGCCGGCGCGGGTCGTGGCCCCGCGCGACCCCGGCCACGAGTACACCGTGGAGCACCACTGGAGCGAGGAACGGGGCGATCGCTTCCTCATGCTCACGAATCACGGCGGCCGGGCTCCCGACTTCGAGTTGGTCGCAGCCCCGTGCGTGGATCCCGCCCGCCAGTACTGGACCCCGATCGTCGCCCACCGACCCGGCATCCGCCTCGACGAGGTGCACGCCTTCGCCGGGCACCTCGTGCTCTGCGCACGCGCCGACGGCCTCGATCGGATCACCGTGATGGACGTCACCGATGGGGCGACGCGTGACCTCGCATTCCCCGACCCCGTGTACACCGCCTGGGTCGGACCCAACCCCGAGTACGACGCGAACGAGCTCCGGATCGGCTACACCTCACTCACGGCCCCGATCACCGATCTCGACGAGAACCTCGTCACCGGAACCCGGTCGACGGTACGGGTGCAGCCGATTCTCGGTGGCTACGAACCCGCCGACTACACGAGTCGGCGGGAGTGGGCGACGGCCGCCGACGGCACCCGCATTCCCGTTTCCATCGTTCACCGGCGGGACATCGACATCAGCGGCGGGGCTCCCACTCTGCTGACCGGTTACGGCGCGTACGAGATCTCCGACGATCCCGAATTTCGGGCCTCCCGACTCCCCCTGCTCGACCGGGGCGTCGTCTACGCCATCGCCCACGTACGCGGGGGTGGCGAACTCGGGCGTGCCTGGTACGAGGCGGGACGGCTCGGCAACAAGGAGAACACCTTCACCGACTTCATCGCCTGCGCCGAGCACCTCGTGTCCATCGGCCTCAGCGCCCCCGGCCGCATCGCGGCCCGGGGCGGGAGCGCCGGGGGCCTGCTGATGGGAGCGGTGGCCAACCTTCGCCCCGATCTCTTCGCCGCCGTCGTCGCCCAAGTGCCCTTCGTCGACGTATTGACGACCATGCTCGACGCCGATCTCCCCCTCACGGTCACCGAGTGGGAGGAGTGGGGCAACCCCGAGACGCCGGACGACTACGCCCGCCTACTCGCGTACTCGCCCTACGACAATGTCGCCGACCGTCCCTATCCGGCGATGTTGGTGACCTCGGGGCTCAACGACCCGCGCGTGCAGTACTGGGAGCCGGCCAAGTGGGTGCAACGCCTCCGCGAGCACACCACCTCCGACCAGCCGATCGTCCTGCGAACCGAACTCGGCGCCGGACACGGCGGCCCGTCGGGACGCTACGACGCGTGGCGCGAGGAAGCGCTGGTCCTCGCGTTCGTGCTCGACCGCGTCGGCGCCTCCGACACCTGAGCGGTCAGGGTCCCGCCTCGGGCGCGGGCCGCACGACCACCCCGCGCGCCGCGAGGTGTTCCTTCGCCTCGGCGATCGTGTGTTGACCGAAGTGAAAGATCGACGCGGCGAGAACCGCGGCGGCGGCGCCCTCCGTCGCCCCGGCCACCAAGTGCTCGAGCGTGCCGACGCCCCCGCTCGCGATCACCGGCACGCCGACCCGGTCGTTGACGGCTCGGAGCAGGTCGAGGTCGTAACCCTCGCGAGTGCCGTCGCGATCCATCGACGTCACGAGCAACTCCCCCGCACCCAACGCGCACACCCGCTCGGCCCACTCGAGGGCGTCCCGCCCGGTCGGGGTGCGCCCGCCGTGCGTGACGACCTCCCATCCGCCCTCGGGGCGGCGGCGGGCATCGATGGCGACGACGACGCACTGGGCACCGAACTCGTCCGCGCTCGCCCTCACCACTTCGGGATCGTCGACGGCCGCCGTGTTGAACGAGACCTTTTCGGCGCCGGCGTAGAGCATCCGCCGCACGTCCTCCACGGTGCGGATCCCGCCACCGACCGTGAACGGAATGAACACCTGCTCGGCGACCCGCTCGACGACGTGGACCATCGTCTCGCGACCATGCGCCGACGCGGTGATGTCGAGAAAGACGAGTTCGTCCGCACCCTCGGCGTCGTATCGGGCCGCGAGCTCGACCGGATCGCCCGCGTCGCGGATTCCGACGAAGTTCACGCCCTTTACGACTCGTCCGGCGTCGACGTCGAGGCAGGGGATGACTCTCACGGCGAGCACGCGGCGATTCCCTCCTCGACCGTGAAGCGACCTTCGTAGAGCGCTCGCCCGACGATCGCGCCCGTGAGCGGAAGGGCAGCGAGGGCCCGGAGGTCGGCCGCCACCGCCACCCCGCCGCTCGCGATCACCGGCACCGAGACCGCATTCGCGACCAGAGCGAGCTGGTCGAGGTCGGGACCGGCCAACATGCCGTCACGGCCGATCTCGGTGACCACCAACGCGCCCACGCCGGGACGATCGAAGCGCCGAGCGAGGTCGACGAGGTCGTGGTCCGCCTCGACCGTCCACCCGTGGATCGCCACCCTCCGACCCCGGGCGTCGAGCCCGACGGCTACCCGCCCGGGTTCGCTCGCCGCCAACTCGTCGACCAAGTCGGGGCGTTCGACCGCCGCCGATCCGATGACGACCCGCGCCGCGCCGGCGTCGAACCGGCGCCGGGCATCGGCTTGCGACCGCACACCGCCCCCGGTCTGGACCCGGACCTCGACGGCATCGCAGATTGCGCCGATCGCGGCCAGGTTCCGCTCGCCACCGTCGCGTGCGGCGTCGAGGTCGACCACATGGATCCACCGGGCCCCGGCGGTCGCGAAGCCGCGCGCCACTGCCACCGGGTCGTCGCCGTAGACGGTTTCGGCGGCGTAGTCGCCCCGGGCGAGCCGCACCACCTTGCCGTCGCGGAGATCGATTGCCGGGTAGAGATCCATCACGCCGCCTCGGACACGAAGTTGGCGAGGAGGGCCAACCCCACTGCGCCCGACTTCTCGGGGTGGAATTGGGTCGCCCACACCGAACCCGTCTCGATGGCGGCCGGGAATCGACGACCGTGATCGCACCAGGCCGTCACCACTGCGGTATCGGCAGGCTCCGCCGCGTAAGAGTGGACGAAGTAGCACCACGCGGGATCGGGAAGCCCCGCCGCCAACCTCGACCGCGACTCGACCGAGATCGTGTTCCAGCCGATCTGGGGGAGCCGTACCGTCTCGGGGAGCCGGGTCACCGTTCCCGGCACGATCCCCAACCCGGCCACACCCGGCGACTCCGCACTCGCCTCGAACAGGAGCTGCATCCCGATGCAGATACCGAGGAACGGCCGACCGTCGGCCGCCGCACTGCGGACGGAGGCCTCGAGCCCCGAAGCGCCGAGCGCGGCCATGCACGAGCCGAAGGCCCCGACGCCGGGGAGGACCACTGCCGCGGCAGCGTCGATCTCCGCCGCATCGGTGGTGAGCCGGGCGTCGGCCCCCAGCCGCAGCAGCGCCTTCTCGGCCGAGCGCAGGTTGCCGATGCCGTAGTCGACGACCGCGATCACCGTTCGCTCGTCACAGGACGCCCTTGGTCGACGGAACCGCCGTCCCCTCGATCCGCACTGCGTCGCGCAGAGCATTGGCGACAGACTTGAACGACGCCTCGATCACGTGATGACCGTTACGGCCGGCCAGCGACCGGATGTGGAGCGTCGCCCGGGCCCCGTCGACGAACCCCTTCCAGAACTCCTCGGCGAGTTGCGGATCGAAGGTGCCGATCCACTCGGCGATCGGATCGACCTCGTAGGCGAGGAACGGACGCCCGGAGAGATCGAGCGCGACCTGCACGAGCGCTTCGTCGAGCGGCACGAGGGCATCGGCGAACCGGCGCACCCCGGCCCGATCTCCGAGCGCCTCGCGCAGGGCATTACCGACCACGATGCCCACGTCTTCCACCGTGTGGTGAAGGTCGACGTCGAGGTCGCCGCTCGCCCGGACCTCGAGGTCGAGTCGCGCGTGTTTGCCGAGTTGCTCCAGCATGTGGTCGAAGAACGGGATGCCCGTTGCGGCCGACGCCCGTCCCGACCCGTCGACGTCGAGCGTGACCGTGACCGACGTCTCCTTGGTCTCCCGTTCGAGTCGTGCGCTCCTGCTCATGCCATCTCCTCCGTCAGCGCCTCGAGGAAGGCGTCATTCTCCTCCGGCGTGCCCACCGTCACGCGCAGGCAGCCCTCGACCCCCGGCCAGGCAGCGAAGTCGCGCACGAGAACCCCGCGGGCGAGTAGCCGCGTCCAGAGCGCGTGGGCGTCGCCCGCCACCCGAAACAGCACGAAGTTCGCTCCCGACGGGAACGGCTCGATCCCGGGACAGGCCACCAGGCCGTCGCGGAGCTGCTCCCTCCCGGCGACGAGGACGGCGACCCGTTCCGCCATCTCGGCCCGGAAGTCGAGGGCGAGCGTTCCCGCCACCTGGGTCGGCACCGAGAGGTTGTACGGCAACTGCACCTTGGCGAGATCAGCAGTGAGCCATTCGGGAGCGACGACGAATCCGAGGCGGAGACCGGCGAGCGACCAGACCTTCGAGTAGGTCCGGACGACCGCGACCGGACGGTCATCGGCCACGAGCTCGAGCGCGCTCCACGGAGCGAACTCGCCGTACGCCTCGTCGACCACGAGAACGGCCCCGACGGCATCCGCGGCGTCGGCGAGGGCCTCGGTGGTCTCGCGCGAATCGACGGTGCCGGTCGGGTTGTTGGGACTGCACGTGACGACCAGCGACGGCTTCTCGGCCGCAATGGTGGCGACCGCTCGGTCGACGTCGACCGCGAATTCGGCGTCGCGAGCCACTTCCACGATGCCGGTGCCGGTCGTCCGGGCGATCTGGGCGTGCAGTGCGTAGGTCGGTTCGAAGACCAGCGCTCGCCGACCGGCTCCCCCGTACGCGAGGAAGAGGCTCTGCAACACCTCGTTGCTCCCGTTGCCGCACGTGACCCGCTCGGCGGACTGCCCGAGGAATCCGCCGATCGCGGCGCGCAACTCGGCTGCGGCCCGGTCGGGATAGCGGTTCCAGGCAACGCCGCGGAGCGCGTCGAGCCAGCGTTCGACGAAGGCGGTCGGGGGTCCGTAGGGGCTCTCGTTGGTGTTGAGCCGCACGGGAACGTCGACCTGCGGCGAGTGGTAGCCGGACAGCGCGCGGAGGTCGTCGCGAGGTTCGGGCCGCATCCCGCTCACCGGTCCCCGAGGCGGATCCGGAGCGCGTCGGCGTGACCGACGAGTCCCTCCTCCTCGGCGATCGCACACGCGGCCGGGGCGAGACGCTCCAGGCCTTCTTCGTCGACGTGCACGATGTGGAGTCGCTTGCAGTAATCGTCTACTCGGAGCGCACTCGCGAACCGAGCACTGCCCGCCGTGGGGAGGACGTGGTTGGTCCCGACGACGTAATCGCCGAGGACGGCCGAGGCGTGCGGGCCGACGAAGACGGCCCCCGCACTGCGCACGAGGGTCACGAGGACCGGTGCTTCCCGGCACATGAGCTGGAGGTGCTCGGGGGCGAGCGCATTGGCGGCGTCGACCGCTCTCTCCGGACCGTCGACGAGAACGATCCGCCCGCCCGACCGCAAGGTGGATTCGGCCTCGTCGCGCCGGGCGGCAGTGACGAGGAGGGCGTCGAGGGCCAGGGCGACCCGGTCGGCCACGGCATCGTCCCAGGTGACGAGCGTCGCCATCCCACCCGGACCGTGCTCGGCCTGGGCGAGCAGGTCGGCCGCCACCCACGCGGGGTCGACGCTGTCGTCGGCGACGACGACGACCTCGGAGGGGCCGGCCAGGGAGTCGATGCCGACGACGCCGAATACCTGGCGCTTGGCCTCGGCGACGTACGCGTTACCGGGACCGACGATCACGTCGACGGCACGAATGGTCTCGGTTCCGTAGGCCATGGCGGCGACCGCCTGGGCCCCGCCGACGCAGTAGATCTCGTCGACCCCGGCCAGTTCCGCCGCGCAGAGCACGGCGTCGGGAATCTCGCCGTCGGGACCGGGCGGGACGCACAGCACGATCTCGGCGACCCCCGCCACCCGCGCCGGGATCGCGGTCATCAGCACCGAGGACGGGTAGCAGGCCCGCCCGCCGGGCACGTAGCAACCGGCTCGATCGACGGGAACGACCGCCTCGTGCACCGCGATGCCCGGGCCGCGCCGCCGAGCTCCCCGTTCGCGTTGCGCTTCGTGCCAACCGGCGATCTCGTCGCGCGCGGCCTCGAGTGCGGCCCGCAGTCCCGGATCGACGGAATTCAGCGCCGCCGACCGCCGCTCGGGCCGTACCGCGAGCGCGACGGGCGTGACGCCGTCGAACCGTGCGGTGAATTCGGCCAGCGCCGCGTCGCCTCGCTCGCGAACGGCGGCGATGATCCCGGCAACCGCGCCCGCGACGTCGGACCCCGAGGAGTCGGGGCCGGTCGGGGTCAGCGCGGCACGCAGCGAGCCGGGCGTCCCGCGAAGGTCGGTGCGGGCGAGCATGGGAAGACCCCAGAGTACCGGCGCCCACCGGAGAGCCGACCGGGATTCCGGCACCCGGGCCTGTGGCACACTGCAAGGGTGACTTCGGCGCAGAGCGACATCGCCGTCCTGTCGAGCACGGCGACCCAGATCGCGGAGATCGCGGCCCGGGTCACGGAACTGGCCGAGCGCTACGGCACCTCGCCCGATTCCGCCGTGGCCGGTGAACTCTTCACGACCGAACGCTCGCTCACGACCGCGCTGCGCTCGCTCGACCGGGCCGTGTCACTGCTCGAGCGCGCGGGCTGAGGCTCCCGGCCCGGCCCGCACTCGGACAGGTGTCGGCGAGCAGGCAGGCTCCGCACTGCGGCCGCCGTGCGATGCAGACCCGGCGCCCGTGCTCGATCAATCGGAGCGACAGTCGCCCCCACTCGCTCGGCTCGACGAGTCCGCCGAGATCGTGTTCGATGCGAACCGCATCCGTCTCGGAGGTGAGGCGGAGCAGTCGCGAGAGCCGCGTCACGTGAGTATCGACGGGGAGCCCCGGCTCGTCGAACCACACCGAGCGGAGCACGTTGGCGGTCTTGCGGCCGACCCCGGGGAGCGTGACGAGATCGTCTACGGCGGAGGGTACGACTCCCCCGAATCGCTCGGTCACGCCCTGCGCCATGCCGATGAGGTTCTTCGCCTTCATACGGAAGAAGCCCGTGGATGCCACGATCTCCTCGACCGAGGCCGGGTCGGCGACGGCAAGAGCGGCGGGATCCGGGTAGCGGGAAAAGAGCTTCGGAGTCACCCGGTTCACCCGCTCGTCGGTGCACTGCGCCGAGAGGATCGTCGCCGCCAGCAGTTCGAAGGCGTTGCGGTGCGTCAACGCACAGTGCACGTCGGGGTACTCCGCAGCCAGGCGGTAGGTCACCACCTCGGCGCGGGCTCGCGCGCCCCGCGGTCGGGCCACGGGCGCACGGTACCCTCACTGCGGTGGCCGACCCGAAGCCCGAGCCCGTCGCGCCCCGATCCATCGTCGCCGCCCTCCCCCGGATCGAGGCGATCGACGAACGCAGCCGCGAGGCCGACGGCTTCTCCTCGCTCGGCGATGCCGCCCGACGCGCCCTCGCTCACCGCGAGCCCGAGACCGGAGCCCTCCTGGTCGACGACCTCGCCTTCGGGTGCGCCTGGCCGACCCGACCGGCTGCGGTCGATCGCCGCTGGGAAATCGCGGTGACGCTCACCCCGGAGGCCCGTCCGACCGGTCTCCGATCGGCTCTCGTGACCGACCTCCTCGACCACGTGGCCAGACGAGGCGGCGGTCGGGTCACGTGGTGGGTCCCGGGCGCCTCCGACGCGACCGATGCCGACGCCCGCCGGGCCGGTCTCGCGCCGAACCGCGACCTCCTGCGCCTGGAAGCGCCTCTCCCCCTGGCCGTCGCCGCCGATACCCCCGCTGACGCCTCGTTCCGCTCGTTCGTACCCGGCGCCGACGACCGCGCCTGGCTCGCTCTCAACAATGCCGCGTTCGCCGGACACCCGGAGCAGGGCAACTGGACCGAAGCCATGTTGTCGGACCGTTGCGCCGAACCCTGGTTCGATCCCCTGCTCTTCGTGCTCGCGGAAGACCACGGCTCACTCGTCGGAGCGAACTGGGTGCGCCGCCACCCCGGCGCCGAGGCCGAGATCTACGTCATCTCCGTCGACCGTTCCCACCGGGGCACGGGCCTGGGCCGCGCGCTCGCCACCGCCGGTCTGGCGGCTGCGGCCGCTTCGGGCTCCACGCGGGCATCGCTCTACTGCGCAGCCGACAACGCCCCGGCCCGGCGGCTCTACTCGAGCCTCGGCTTCACCGTCGTGCGGATCGACCGGGCCTACGAGACCGAGGTGACACCCCGATGACCGGCCGCTACGCGATGACCCGCGAGGAACTCGACTCCGCTCTCGCCGATTGGGGCGAACCCCGCTATCGCGGTGACCAGATCTGGGAGGGGCTCTTCGGCCAGCGGCGGCCGCTCGACGGGATCACCTCGGTCGGGCGGTCCCTACGCGAGCGCGTGGCCGACCGTTTCCCCGAGATGCTCCAGCCGACCGTCATCCGCGAGGGCGACGAGGGCATGACGGTGAAGTTCCTCTGGCGAGCCGAAGGCGACGTGCAGATCGAAACCGTGCTCATGCGGTCGCCGGGCCGCGCCACCGTCTGCGTCTCCTCGCAGGCGGGATGCGCGATGGGCTGCACGTTCTGCGCGACGGGTCAGGCCGGATTCGAACGACACCTGTCGGCCGGCGAGATCGTCGAACAGGTCGCCCGCGCCCAACACGCGGCACCCGAGCGGGTCGGCAACGTCGTCTTCATGGGCATGGGTGAACCACTGGCCAACCCCGACGCAGTGCTCGCCGCCTGCGAGCGCCTCAATGCCGATCTCGGCATCTCGGCCCGCCACATCACCGTTTCGACGGTCGGCGTGGTACCCGGCATGGAGCGGCTCGCCGCCTTCCCCTTGCCCGTCACGCTCGCCGTGTCGCTCCACGCCCCCGACGACGAGCTGCGCACGCGCCTCGTTCCCCTCGACTCGCGGTATCCGATCGTCTCGGTGCTCGCGGCCGCGCGCGACTACGCGGCCCGCAAGGGTCGGCGGGTGAGCTTCGAGTACGCGTGCATCTCGGAGGTCAACGACCGGATCGACCAGGCCGAGCAGCTCGCGACCCTTCTCGTGGGCTTTCGGGGCGGGGCGCACGTCAACCTCATACCGCTCAACCCGACGGGCGGATTCGCGGGCTCGGCCTCGTCACCGGGTCGCCTCGCCGTCTTCGCTCGGGCGCTGCGCGAGCGCGGGGTGAACGCCACGATCCGCCGGAACCGCGGTACCGACATCGACGCGGCATGCGGACAGCTCCGGGCCCGGGCGGGACTCGGCGAACCCGCGCCCGCCACCGACCCCGACGATCCGCGAGAATGAGCCCGATGGCCGAGAACCGGTGGATGAACCCCCATCAGCCCCAGACGCTCGTGAGCGCAGTGATCCTCTGTTACATCGACGCCGTCTTCGGCCTTCTCTTCGGGGTGGCCGCCCGATCCGGACTCGTGGGACTCTTCATCGTCGTCGGCCTGGCCGTCGGCGGATTCGGAATCGCCAACGAGAAGCGCTGGGGCTACGCCCTCGCGGTCGCCGCGGCCGTGATCCAGGTTCTCGCTCTCTTCTCGGTTTTCGGCTTCGGTCTCCTCGTGTCATTCGGTGGCCTCATCAGCCTGCTGTTCGACGCTGCCCTCGTCGCCCTGCTGCTCCACCCGGAGAGCCGCGACTACCAGCGCATCTGGTTCCGCTGAGCCGAACCCGTGTGCGACACCCTCTGCATGCGCCAGGGTGACGGCACCTGGTTCGCGAAGAACTCCGACCGACCACCGGACGAACCCCAGGTCGTCGAGGCGTACCCGGCCCGGCCCGCCACCGGGCGTACCCGCCGGATGCAGTACATCGACATTCCCGACGCGCCCGCCGCCGCTTTCGTCGGTTCGCGCCCGACCTGGCTCACGGGGCTCGAGCACGGGGTCAACGAGCACGGGGTCGCGGTCGGCAACGAGCGGATCTGGACGACCACCCGAGCGCGCGATCTGCCCCCGGCCCTCCTGGGGATGGACATCGTGCGCCTCGTCCTCGAGCGGGCCCGTGACGCCGACGAGGCGCTCGCAGTCTGCACCGGGCTGGTCGAGCAGTTCGGGCAGGGCGGCTCGGGCGATCGCGACCACGACGATCCCTACTGCTCGTCGTTCCTGATCGCCGATTCCGACTCCGGCTGGATCGTCGAGACCGACGGCCGGTCGTGGGCCGCCCGCCCGACCGGGGCCGGAGCGGCGATCTCCAACCGCGTCTCGCTCGGTCGGGATTGGACGGTGGCGTCGGCCGACGTCGCACCCGGCTCCGACTTCGACGTCCGCCGCAACCCGCGTATGCCGACGGCGGTGGCCGACGGACGGCTCGCGGTCACTCGAGCCCGGGTGGCGGCGGGAGCGGGTTCCGGACCGGCCACCCTCGCCGAGACTCTGCGCGATCACGGACCCGGACACCCGACGCTCCCCCGCGGCGACGGCATCGGCGACTTCACGGTCTGCCTTCACCGGCCCGACGCGAGGTCACAGACGACGGCCTCGATGATCGCCCATCTGCGTCCCGACCGGTCCGCCCGGATGTGGGCCTGTCTCGGCAATCCCTGCCTCGGCGTGTTCGTTCCCGTCTTCTTCGGCGCCGCACCGGGCGAACTCTCCGACGAGAGTCAGTGGCTGCGATTCGCGGCGCTGCGCGACGCAGTGGGCACCGACGAGGATCGAGCAGCGGAGGTGCGACTCGCCTTTTCCGCCGTGGAATCGGAACTGTGGGCCGAAGCCGACGGCGCCGAGGCCGGGGACTCGGCTGCGATCGATACCTACGCGCGAACCGCATTCGCGCGGGTCGACGCCGCCCTGCGAAGCTTCGGCGTATGAGCGGAACCCACCCGGCACCCGGCCGGCTCGCGCCGACCCCGGCGGTCGGTCAGCCGGCGGCGACGTAGGAGCCGGAGGCCAGCTCCTCGGCGACGGCCCACCCGAAGGCGATCATGCCCTGACCCCGGGTGGCGTCGAGTTGCCCGACCAGAGAGGCGATCTTCGCGCCACCGGTCGCCCGCACCGGGCTCGTGTCGAGTACCGGAAGGCAGCACGGCTTACGGCTCTTGACCGCGATCGTGAACGCTCGGTCGTCGAAGTGCGCGTCGACGCCGTAGCGCTTGGCGAGACGACGTCCCCACGCCCGATCCTCACCGTTGGCCGTGTAGCCCGGCCGCGGCACGAGGTTGGCGTAGTGCTGGAGCAACACGTAGCAACTCGGCTGCGCCAGACGGGTCGCGACGATCACGTCCTCGTCGGGAAACGAGATCGCGGCCCGCCGAGTGAGCTCACCGGTCATCGACTTGAGCGTCGCCCCGGCGTTCTTGCCCTTGCGAGTCGCACCGAGCCCCCAGAGGATCGCGGGGGTGCCCCCGATGCGCTCCAGGGAGCCCAGCATCATTCCCTGGACTTCGCCCCCGCTCGTGTCGAGCACCACCAACGGGAAGGCCTCGACCTGGCGGTCGAGCTCCTCGTCGGAGATCGGGAGCCCGGCGGCGAGGAGCAACTGGCCGAACTCGTCGACCTCGGCCGGCTTCAACGAAACGGAATCACGGGATTCGACGCTCATCGGCCTCCCATTGTGGCGGAAACCCCCACCGGGGTGAAAGTCGCCTCCGGGAGACCCCGCCCCGAGAGCGCTCCGGCCCGGGACTCCCGCCCCCCGCCGGACGCCGGTGAGTCGACCGCCGGGCCGGGCGGCTCAGCCGTGGCGGGCCCGGGCCATGTCCCAGTAGGCCTTGACCAGGGTGAACCGGGCGTCGGGCCCGGCCGTGAAGACCTCGATCACGTCCATCTCCATCGAGCCCCCGTCGAAGTCGACCTGGATCCGGAGCCGGACGGCGGCCTCGTCCCCGCAGACGACCAGGTCGTCGATGATCATCTCGAACCGCTGCGCCATCGATCGGGTCTGGTCCCAGAAGGCCCCGATACCGTCGTGCCCCACGTGCGGCGGTGCCCCGACCGGGTCGTGCCACACCGCGTCGGGGGCGAAACTCGCCAGGAAAGTCTCCTTGTCGTTGGCGTTGACCGCGGCGATGTAGCGCTCGACCGCGTTGCGGATCTCGTCGGGACCGGGCATCGGACCTCCAGGGGTTCGGGACGGGGCGAACCTACCGATCCTCCCCGGCGCTGCCCGCCTCGGGGCGTAGCGTTGCGGGAGTCGCCACCGGGCACCACCGCCGACCAGGGAGCACCCGATGACCTCCGAGACCACGGATCGCCTCGCCGACCTCGAGGGCCGCCTCGACGCCCTCTCCGCCGAAGTAACCGCCCTGCGCGCCGAGAACGCTCGACTCCGGGCGGCGAGCACACCGGCCCCGACCCCCCGAGCCGCCACCGCCCCGACACGCGGTATCAGCCGACGCGGTCTCATCGCCGCCGCGGCGGGAGCGGCGGGCGCAGCCGCGATCGGGCGGGTGAGCCCCGCCGCCGCCGCGACCAACGATCCCGTGCTCGCCGGTCGCATCAACACGGCGACGGCCACCACGTTGATCGCGAACACGGGCGGCACGGGGAGCGGGATCTCGATCCAGGGAACGAGTCCGACCTTCGGCGATGCCGGGGTGTACGGGTTCGCCAGCGCGCTCACGGGCGGTCCCGTCGGCGTGTGGGGCCGGACCGACGCGCCCGGCGGTTACGGGGTGGTCGGCGAAGCGAAGAGCACGGCCGCGGCCGGCTCGGCGACCGGTGTGCGGGGCATCACCGCTGCGGGGTCGGGCACGGGGGTCGTCGGAATCGCTTCGGCGATCAGCGGGGTGACGACGGGAGTCCGCGGCGTCTGCTCGAGTCCGAGCGGCTGGGCCTTCTTCGGTGGCGGACGGATGAAGGTAACCGGGCGCGTCTTCCTGGGGTCCCCGTCATCCGCGCCGGCCGACGGCGACCTCTCCAACGGCAGCGTGTCGATCTACCTCGACGAGAGCGCCAACAAGCTCAAGATTCGGGCTCGCTACTCGAACGGAACGCTCAAGACCGCGTCCGTGAACCTCGCCTGATCCGGACCGCGACCCCCGCCGCGATCGCCACCACGACGACCGCTGCCACGAGGAGCGGAATCGGCGCGCGATCGCCCACTCTCTCGGTGCTCTCGGCCGGTCCGCTGGCGGTCGGCGACTCCGAGGTGGACG
>Ga0208783_10000591_pt1 | contig 22108 bp, 19 predicted proteins | sample DEB19_08_DNA_2_FD_184529 | JGI IMG/M metagenome (GOLD analysis project Ga0208783, IMG submission 184529) | Aqueous microbial communities from the Delaware River and Bay under freshwater to marine salinity gradient to study organic matter... | ecosystem: Environmental > Aquatic > Marine >...
GTGGTGGGGGCGGCCGTGGTGGTCGTGGTGGTGGGGGCGACCGTGGTGGTCGTGGTGGTGGGGGCGACCGTGGTGGTCGTGGTGGTGGGTGCGACCGTGGTGGTCGTGGTGGTGGGTGCGACCGTGGTCGTCGTGGTCGGCGTCGGCGTGGTGTACGAGACCACGTCGGAAGCGGCGGAAACATTGCCGGCGGCGTCACGGGCGGTGACCGAGTAGACGTAGTTCGTTCCGGGGGCGAGCGCCGGACTGCCGTCCCAGTAGGTCGTCGACTGGGTCACGAGTCGCTCGCCGATGACCTGGCCGTTGCGGCGGATCGAGTAGGCCTTCACGCCGAACGCGTCGGTCGAGGCGTTCCAGGCCAGCGATACCGAGGTGGCGGTGCTGCCGGTGATGCGCAAGTTGGCGGGCACCGTGGGGGCGATGACGTCGGTCGTGACGTAAACCGCAGTCGATGAGGGCGAAATGTTGGCGAACGCGTCGACGGCGACGATGAAGTACTGGTTGGTGGCGTTCATCACGGGCGCCCGGTCGACGAAAGCAGTCGATGTGGTCGTGCCGATCTTGGTCATCACTCCGCTGACGGTCCGCCACACGTAGTAGGAGTCGAGGCGCACGTCGTCGGTCGCGGCGTTCCAGGTCAACGAAACCGAGGGCACCGCTGCGTCGAAGACCGCCGCCAGCCCGGTCGGACTCGTGGGGGCGACAGTGTCGCTCTTCGTCCAGGCGGTGAGGAGTGCCGAGTCGCTCGACGTGTTGCCGGCCGCGTCACGGGCGGTCACGTAGTAGGTGTGCGTGCTGCGCGGCCACATTCCCGTATCGGTGAACGAAGGAGCGGTGGACGTTCCGGTGGTGCCGACCGCGTACCCGTCGCGGAACACGGTGTAGGCGGTCACGCCGACGTTGTCGGTGGAGGCCGTCCAGGTCACGGTGATCGACGTGCTGGTGGTGGCCGTCGCGACGAGGTTCTGCGGCGTCGAGGGCGCCGTCGTGTCGGCCAGTGCTCCGGCCGGTCGGGCCAACCCGAACCCGCTACCGAGGGCGACCGTCAGCGCGACCAGCGCAACGAGGAGCAGGCGGGGCGAGTGAGCACGTTGTGTCTTCACGCCTGTATCCATCGGCCTCGAACCCCGAGAAGTTGAACGCGAAGCGTAGTCAGAAGGGGGGCCATTGGTCCCGAATCGTGGGCGGCCGGGCGGAGTGAGATCCGGAGAGCCCCGACCGTGAACGCGACCCAGCCCTCGGGACGTCCGTTTTGTCGCTTCTGATGGGAGTCTTCCACGCTTCCGCTGTCCTCCGGGCCGTCCGGTCCTCCGTCGTGTCGACCATGCTCTACCCGGTGGCCCCATCGGCCTATCGGCCGGTCGGCCGATAGGCCCGACCATCGACCACTGGCGGTGGCAGCGACATGACGTTCAGTGCGCGGGTGGGGGGATTCCGGCCGAGAGCCGGAAAAGTTGGATCGTGAGGGTGTGCGGGTCTAGTTTCCCCGGGAATACCCGGGCCCCGGAAGCTTCGGCATTCCGGGAGTTCAGCGGGTCGAGGACGGCTCGGAAACCGAGTCGGGTGGCGAGGGGAGTCACGGATGTCGAGGATGGTTCGGCGCACGAAGTTGCGCCGGGTACCGGTTGCCGCCCTGCTCGGGCTGGCGCTGATGGTGGGCGGTTCGTTCATCGCCGTCGCCCCGGTCTACGCGGCCCCCGAGCACGGTCTCGCGGTGGTGAAGGGCTGTGACGGCCCGACCACCGTCGGGCAGAAGACGTCCTGCTACTTCGGCGTCTACAACACCCAGGGCGACCCCGACACGCTCACGATCACGAGCCTCGTCGACGTCATCCACGCGGCATCGGGTGACGTGAACACGGGCAACATCCTGTCGAGCCTCGACCTGACCCTGTCGGGTGGGGCGAGCTGCGGCGGCGCACCGTTCACCTGCACCCTGCCCGTGGGAGCCGGCATCGAGTCGAACACGGCGTTCGAGTTCTACACGGTGACCGCCGGCGACGTCGCCAATGCGAATCCCCTCGTCGACGACGTCTACGTGACGTGGACCGACACCTGCAGCAGCGGTGCCGTCAACTGCCCGGTCGGACCGCAGGTCTCGACCACCGGTAGCCAGGTCACGCTGCTCAAGGCGCCGTCGTCCACTGCGACCACGATCCTCGACAACTCCGACGGCTCGGCCGTTCCCCCGCCCTACATCGTGCCGGCGGGCACGGTCGTGCGCGACAAGGCGACGGTGACCGGAACGGTCGGCGGTCCGACGCCGACCGGAACCGTGACGTTCGACTTCTTCACCAACGGCACGTGTGACGGCACCCCCGACTCCACCTCGGCCCCGGTTGCGCTCGTGTCGGGAGTGGCCGACGCGACGGGTTTCACCAAGAACCTCTCGAGCGTCGGTAATTACGGCTTCCTCGCCCACTACTCGGGCGACGGCTACTACTCGACGTCCGACGGAACGTGCGAGCCGATCTCGGCGGTCGACGCCCGGATCACGATCACGGCCGACGGCACCAACGAGGTCGGTGACCCGCACACCTTCACGGTGACCCTCGAGACCAACGACGGCTCGGGCTGGGCCGCTGCACCCGGCGAGTCGGTTACGACCAGCCTCACCGACAGCAACGGTGCCAGCGCGGGGGTCAACGCCGGGGCGAGCACGTGCGCACCTCCCGGAGGAACGCTCGACGGCAACGGCGAGTGCACCATCGTCTTCCAGAGCGGCTCGGCGGGCGTCACGACCGGTAACGCCTCGTGGACCGGCACTGTCGGTGGCGTCACCTTCACCCGGGCCACCGACGGCAACTCGGGCCCCGGCGGCTCGGGTCCGGCGGAAAAGACCTGGGTCGACGGCCGCATCAAGGTGACCCCTTCCGACACCAATGAGGTCGGCAACGCCCACACGTTCGACATCACCGTCGAGCAGAACTCCGGCGACGGCGCGGGTTGGGTCCCGGCCGTCGGCGTGACCGTCGCGTCCTCGCTGGCCCCCGGCATCTCGACCGCGACGATCACCGGCGGCACCTGCGAGTCGAGTGTCACGAACGCATCGGGCGTGTGCACCCTCACCGTCAACAGTCCGTCGGTCGGCACCGGCACCGTGAACGCTTCGGCGACCTGGTCGGTCGGCGGAGTGTCGATCAGCCGGGCGACCAACGGAACCTCGGGCTACGGCTCGAACACCGAGGGCACGAAGACCTGGGTCGACGCCCGGATCAAGATCACGCCCGACGCCACCAACGAGGTGGGTACCGACCACACCTTCACCGTGACGGTGGAGAAGAACGACGGTTCGGTCAGCAGTAGCACCTGGACGCCGGCGGTCGGCGTGACGGTGACCCCGAGCATCAGCAACGCGCTGGGTGCATCGGCCACGGTGACCGGCGGTACCTGCCAGAGCACCGTGACCAACGCCTCCGGTCAGTGCACGATCATCATCAACAGCCCGACGACCGGTCAGACCACGGTCAACGCCTCGACCTCGGTGACGGTCAACGGCGTGGTGGGATCGGCGACGGTTTCCCGTTCCACCTCGGGCAATTCGGGACCGGGGGGTGGGAGCCCCCGAGTGAAGACGTGGGTCGACGCGAGCATCGTGATCACCCCTTCGGAGACATCGGAAGTCGGCGGCACCCTCACCTTCACCGTGACCGTCCGCAAGGATCTCGGTGACGGCAACGGCTTGGTCGCGGCATCGGGTGTGACCGTCACCCCGGCTATCGCGAACATCCTCGGGGCCAACGCGACGATCACGGGTGGTACCTGCACCACGACGGTGACCGACGCCTCGGGTCAGTGCACCTTCACGGTGTCGAGTCCCGTGACGGGCCGGACGGTCGGTAACGCCTCGGCGACCATCGTGGTCGACGGCGTATCGATCGACCGTGATACCGACCCCGACACCGCGACGCCCCAGGGCAGCTGCTCGCCGAACTGTGGTCCGGCGACCAAGACCTGGGTCGATGCCAACATCTCCATCGGTCCCGACGGAGTGAACCAGGTCGGCGACGCCCACACGTTCACCGTGACGGTCAACCAGGACGCCGGTGACGGCAACGGGATGCAGCCCGTGAGTGGTGCGAGCGTCTTTACGCTGCTCGACATCGGGGGGTCTTCGGCGAGCGTCACGGGTGGAACCTGTGGGAGCGGAACGACGAACGCCTCGGGTCAGTGCACGATCATCGTCAACAGCCAAACCGCGGGTACGGCGACCGTAGACGTCTCGGTCACGCTCACGATCAACGGACTCGTCGGCAGTGCCACGGTCACCCGGAACACCGCCGGCGATTCCGGCCCCGGAGGCTCGGACGGGGCGACCAAGACGTGGGTGAACGCCCGCATCACGATCGAGGCCGACGCGACGAACGAGGTCGGGGACGACCACACGTTCACCGTGACGGTCGAGGCCGACACCGGCCAAGGGATGGACGCGGCTCCGGGAATCACGGTCACGCCTTCGATCACCAACTCGAACGGCGCCACGGCGACGATCACCGGAGGTACGTGCACCACGACGGTGACCGATGCTTCGGGACAGTGCACAATCGTCATCTCGAGTCCGACCGCCGGCCAGACGGCGGCCAATGCTTCGGCCACGGTCGAGGTCGGCGGGGTACCGATCACGATCGACACCGATCCCGATACGCAGGCTCCCTCGGGGCCCGGCGGTTCGACGGGTCCGGCGATCAAGACGTGGGTCGACGCGAGCATCGTCATCACCCCCTCGAACACTTCGGAGGTCGGTGGCACACTCACCTTCGTCGTCAAGGTCAAGAAGAACCTCGGTGACGGCAACGGCTTCGTCCCGGCAGCCGGAGTGACCGTCTCGCCGGCGATCGCCAACCTCTTCGGAGCAGGCGCAACCATCACTGGCGGTACGTGCACCACGACGGTGACCGATGCCGAGGGCGAGTGCACCATCACGGTGTCGAGCCCGACCCCCGGGCGCACGCCGGGTAACGCGGCAGCAACCATCGTGATCGACGGAGTCTCGATTGACCGGGACACTGATCCGAACACCCCGACCCCGCAGGGTCCGTGTGGCTCGGACTGCGGCCCGGCGATCAAGACCTGGGTCGACGCGACGATCGTCATCAACCCCGACGGCGTGAACGAGGCGGGTGATGAGCACACGTTCACCGTTACGGTCACGAAGAATGCCGGTGACGGTGCCGGCTTCGTTCCGGCGGCGGGTGAGACCGTTACCTCGTCCCTGGCGAACTCCAACGGGGCCGAGGCCACCATCATCGGCGGAACCTGCGAGAGCGGCGTGACGGACGCGGCCGGTCAGTGCACCGTTGTCGTCAACAGCACGCCTACCGGTGTGGCCAAGGTCGACGTCTCGGTGACGCTCACGATCGACGGCTACGAGGGCAGCGCCGAGGTGACTCGGGCAACCGACGGCAACCCGGGACCGGGTGGCTCGGACGGGGCGACCAAGACGTGGGTCGACGCCAACATCACCATCGGCCCCGACGGTCGGAACCCGGTCAACGCTCCGCACACGTTCGTCGTGACGGTGCAGCAGGACAGGGGTGACGGCAACGGATTCATCCCGGCCGAGGGTGCGGCGGTGACCTTCACCCTCGACGACACGGACGGGGCGACGACGACCGTCGACGAGGCGGAGAGCACCTGCGTGACCGAGGGCGTGACGAACGCCGACGGTCAGTGCACGATCGTGTTCACCAGCTCGACGGCGGGCACCACGACCGGGAACGCGTTCACGACGCTCAGCGTCGAGGGCGTCACCCTGAACCGTGACACCGACCCGAGCACCGACGACCCGACGGCTGGTCCCGGCGGATCGGGTCCGGCGGTGAAGACCTGGTACGCACCCCCGACGACGATCGCTCCGGTTCTTCCCAGGACCGGCGCGAACACCTCGTCGCTCGTGCTTCCGGGCATGGCGATGATCGCCGCCGGTGCGGCGCTCCTCCTCGCCTCGGCCCGGTCCATGGCTCGGCGACGCCGCATGATCTGATCCCTCGGGATCCGATGAACGAGTGAGCGAGGGGCCCTCTCCGGAGGGCCCCTCGTCGCGTGTCGGGATCGATCGGTCCGAGGGTGCTTGTATTCGCCGCCGACGGCGGCGAGACTTACACGGATGTCATTCGACGCCCTCGCCGAGGACGAACGTGCCCTGCTCGACTTCGAGCGGGTGGCCTGGACGCTGCCGGGTCGAAAAGAAGATCAGATCCGCGCGCACTTCACGATGTCGCCGAGCAGCTACTACCGGGCTCTCCACCTCGTCGTCGACCGTCCGGCCGCGTTCGCGTATGACCCGCTGACGGTGCTCCGGGTCCGGCGGCGCCGCGAGGCGCACCGCCGCGATCGCATCCAGGGTCGGCGGGCCGACCCGAGGACGCGCTGAAAGCGCTGACGGGAGCGAGCGCATGAGCGATCAGCCGAGCCGGGCATTGCCGCCCGAGGGCACCCTGCCTGCGGCGGTGCGCGGCGCTGCGCTCATCGGACTCGCGGTGGTTCTCGGCCTGATCCTCCTGGCGCAGGTCGACGGCGACACTCGGTCGTCGGGACCGGCGGCCCGGCCCGCGACCTCGACCACCACGACGACCGTCGCGACCCCGACCACGACCGCGCCGGCGGGTCCGGCCCGCATTCCGGGCGAGTTACCGATCATCGTGCTCAATGCCGGCGGACCGGACGGGGCGGCCGGAGCGATGAGCGCGCAGCTCCGCGAGAGGGGCTACACCGACCAGTCGGATCCCGCGGACTGGCCGAATAAGCAGGTGACGGGAGCACTCGTGCTCTGCCGAGCGGGTCTCGGACGCGAGGCGGCGGCGCTCTCTGTCGATGTCGGTGACGATGCGCGGATCGAGGAGTTCCCGAGTCCGGAGCCACCCGACTCCGATGGGGCCGACTGCGTGGTCGCGGTCGGGGCGGCTCCCGGGGGTTCCACGACCGGCTGACCGGTCGGGTGCACGTCGGCCCGGTTCAGGCGGACGGCGCGCGGTCGAGTAGTCGGCTGCGGAACGGGCCGGTGGCGAGGTCGACGGCCGTCCAGGCCATGCCGAGGGCCCCCTCGAGGACGGCCCGGTCGGCCGAGGCATTGACGGCTGCGGCGGTGAACTCGGGCTGATGGTTGACCGCACCCCCGGTCTCGATCGCCAGGCAGGGGTGAATCGACGGCAGGGCGAGTGACACGTTGCCCATGTCGGTGGAGAAGGTGACGCTGCCGTCCTCCGACTCGGGTCGGCCGAGATCCCGACTGTTCTCCCGAAAGAGTTCGGCCATGGAGTGGTCGTGCTCCATGTGCGCGTAGTCGGGACTGGCCGCCGTGATCTCGACGGTGGCACCCGTCGCAAGGGCGCCCGCCTCGAAGCAGTGGTGCACCCGCGGTCGCAGCCCGGCCAGGTCGTCGAGGCGGGGAGCGCGAGCCATCCAGCGACCCTCGGTGCGGTCGGGCACCACATTCGGTGCGGCTCCGCCGTCGGTGACGATTCCGTGGATCTGCTCGCCGGGGCGGAGGTGCTGACGGAGGAGTCCGATGGCGACCTGGGCGACGGTCATCGCGTCGGCTGCGTTGATCCCCAGGTGGGGGGCGAGTGACGCGTGGGCGGCCCGACCGCGGTAGGCCACCTGCATGATCGCGGTCGCCGTGACGCGGGGGAGGAGGTCCTCGCGAGGCGTCGGGTGCACCATCATCGCGGCGTGCACCCCGGCGAAGGCGCCTCGGTCGAGCAGGAACTGCTTGCCGCCCCCGCCCTCCTCGGCGGGAGTTCCGATCACGCTCACGGTGAGACCGAGATCGTCGACGAGTGGTGCCAGCGCGAGACCGGCACCGACGGCGGCGGCGGCGATGATGTTGTGTCCGCACGCATGACCCAGGCCGGGCAGCGCGTCGTACTCGGCGCAGATGGCGAGGTGGAGGGGACCCGAGCCGATTCGGCAGGAGAAGGCAGTCGGCAGGTCGCAGATTGCGCTCTCCACCGGGTGGCCGGCGTCGGCGAGGAGACCGGCCGTCCACCCGCTCGTGCGGTACTCCTCGAACGCGATCTCGGGTGATCCGTGCACGCGATGACTGAGAGCGACCAGGTCGGCCGCGGCCGAGTCGACGACGGTGCGGGCGTGCGCCTTGGCCGAACGGTTCGCGTCGCTCACACCGCTAGCGTCGCACCGTGACCGGAGCCGATGCAACCGGCGCGATGCGGGGCGTGATCGCAGCGCTCGCGGCCGAGCCGGGCCGGTCGGTACTCGCCCTCGACTTCGACGGAACACTCGCCCCGATCGTCGACGATCCGGCTGCGGCCCGACCGCTGCCCGAGGTAGTGGGCGTGCTCGGGCGGCTCGGAGCCCGGCTCGGACGGGTGGCGGTGGTGAGCGGTCGACCGGTCGCGTTCCTGGCCGACCGGATGGGGACGGTTCCGGTCGAGCTGATCGGGGGCTACGGCGGCGAGCGGATCGTGGCGGGCGAGTACCGGCTCGACCGCCGGCTCGAACCGTGGGTCACCGTGCTCGAGGAGGCGGCCCGGAGGTGTCGGGTGCCGTTTCCGGACGGCGGGGTGGAGGAGAAGCCCGGTATCGGAGTCACCCTCCATTGGCGTACCCGCCCCGAGCGGGCCGACGAGTGTGCGGATCTGGCGGAACGGGTCGGCGCCGACCTCGGGCTCGTCGCGCATCCGGCCCGGCGGGCGGTGGAGCTCCGACCGCCGGTGGCGATCGACAAGGGAACGACCGTGCGAGACCTGGTGGCGGGATTCGCCGTCGCCGGTTTCGCAGGCGATGACGCCGGGGATCTCCCGGCCTTCGCCGCGATCCGGGCGGCGGCGACGGCCGGCGAGATCGAGCGGGGGGTGTGCGTGGGGGTCGCGTCGGCGGAGGCGCCGGCGTCCCTCGCCGCGACCGTCGACCTCGTGGTCGACGGTCCGTCAGGGCTCGTCGAAATGCTCACCGGCCTGGCCGAGGAGATCGCTTAGCCAGTCGGTGGGCGTGCGGGCGGTCGCCAGGGCCCGAAGGCGCTCGGCTTGCTCGGCTCGCTCGTCGAAGGGGAGGGCCAACGCCCGGTCGAGCGCGCCGGCCGCCTGCTCGACGTCGAAGGGGTGCACGGGAACGACGGCCGGGGCGAGCTCGGCGAACGCGCCCGCCCCGGGCGAGAGGCACAGGACTCCGTCGCGTCGGTTGAGGGCGGGACCCTCCTTGGCGACCAGGTTCATCCCGTCGCGCAGAGGGTTGACGAGGAGCACGTCGTAGCGCTCGAGGCCGGCGACCGATCGGGCGAAGTCGTCGCGGATGTCGAGCACGACGGGGAGCCAGTCGCCGGTGGCCCAACGGTCGTTGACCGCCTCGGCGGTCCGGACGACCTCCTCGGCGTACATCCGGTACTCCGGAATCGCCTCGCGCGACGGTGAGCACATGGCGACGAAGACGACCCGGCCCCGCAGGCCGGGTCGGAGCTCGAGCAGGCGGTCGTAGGCCGCGAAGCCGCGCACGAGGTTCTTGGCCGGCTCGATGCGGTCGATGCGCAGGATGACCTGCCGTTCGCCGACGGTATCGGCGAGGGCGGCGGCCGCGGCCCGGACCTCGGGTGCGTGGGCGGCAGTGGTGAGCGCGGGAACGTCGGGACCGAGCGGCGCGGTGAAGACCGGCCCGATTCCGGCCGCGGGTCCGAGGACGGCGGCCGCCGAACGCCGGAATCCCGTGGCCCAGCGTTCGGTGTGGAACCCGGCCGGTCCCGACCCGAGCGAGCCGCACACGGCGGCGGCGACGTCATCGGGCAGAACGCCGATCGTCTCGGCATCGCAGAAGGGCGTGTGGGTGAAGTGCACGACGCGGAGGTCGGGGCGCAGTTCGCGCAGTCGGCCCGGAACCAGGCCGAGTTGGTAGTCCTGCACGAGGACCACCTCGCCCGGCTCGGCCCGTTCCGCGGCAGCGGCCGCGAACGCGTCGTTCACCGCACGGTGGGCCGACCAGGCCTCGCGGAACCCGGAGTCGAAGCGGGGTTCACGGTCCAGGTCGAACAACCCGTGGTGGAGGAACCACAGGACGCCGTTGGCCACGACGTCGAGGTGCAGGCGGAGATGGGTCTCGTCGACCTCGAGCAGATCGACCTCGACCTCGAGGTCGTCGAGGGCTCCGGCCCGGGCCGCCTCGGCGTCGTCGGCGGAGAGCGCAGTCGCGATCCAGCGGGCATCGTCGCGACCGGTGAGCAGTGGGAGCAGCGAGCTCACGACTCCACCGGCGCCCCGGTGGGCCCGGAACCCGCCCTGCCCGTCGCGTTCGAACCGGTAGGGCCCGCGGTGCGAGAGGACGATCACCGTAGGTCCGTGAACAGGCGGAGCCAGTCCTCGAGTTCGCGGGTGGAGAGAAAGTTGTCGCGCACGTGTTCGCGGCCGGCGGCGCCGAAGGCATCGGCCCTGTCCGGGTCGGCGAGGAGGTCGGCCGTGCGGATTGCGGCGGTCGCGACGTCGTCGACGAGGTAGCCGTTCACCCCGTCGGTGATCTGCAGCGTGATCCCGCCGCAGCGACCACCGACGACCGGACGCCCCTTCCAGAGCGCCTCGCTCACCGTGAGTCCGAAGCCCTCGCGGAGCGACTTCTGCACCACGACGTCGGCGGCGCGCTGGAAGGCGTTGATCTGGACGTTGCCGACCTGCTGGATGTTCGAGAGGAGGTGCACGTCGCGATCTCCGGCCCGGGCGGCGTCGGCGAGATCCCAGTAGTGGAAGCCCTCGGGATCATCGGTGGCCATCGAGCCCGCGAGTACGAGTTGTACAGCGGGGAATCGCTCCTTCACGATGCGGTACGCCTCGATGACGCCGACGGGATCCTTCCAGGGATCGAAACGGCTGACCTGAACCATGAGCGGATCGGCGGGTCGAATGCCGTACTGCCGCACGAGTTCGTCGACGAAGGGGCGGGGTAGGTCGAGGTTCTTCACCGACAGCGGATCGATGCAGGGCGGCGCGATCGTCACCCGGTCCATGGTCAGCGACGCGGGCACGAACTGCGGCATCGTCCAGACCGACGCGTCGTACTGCTCGACGAAGGGTCGGTAGAAGCCGAAGACCTGCTCGTTCGCGTCGGTGAGGTCGATGTGACACCGCCAGATCCACTTCACGGAGTCGGAGGCGAGGCCGCGAGTGCGGGCGAACTCGCGGAGTGCGGCCGGCTGCGGGTCGTGTACGACGATGATGTCCCACTCGCCCTCGAGGGCGAGTGCGTTGGCGAGAACCTGCTCGAGGTAGACGCCCTCCATGCGGTGGGTCCACTCGACGTCGGCCCCCTGGAGCGCGTTGTGCACGGCCTTGGTGACCGCGAAGAACTCGTCGTGTCCGTGGATGACCTGCCACTCGGCGTCGATGCCGACGTCGCGGAGCAGGGCGACGTGGGTGGCGAGCAGTTCGGCGACCCCGCCGCCGTAGGCCGTGGCGTTGAGGTGCAGGACGCGGGCGCCGCGCAGCGGCGCGGCGAGTTCTCGGATCCGTTCGATCGTGCCGGGGGCGACGTGAGGGCGGTAGTCCTCGAGGGCCTTGTCGAGCAGGGGGACGCGTTCGAGCATCGGTGCGGGCTCCCGGGGCGGCGACGGGCGACGGTGGTGACAATCTATGGGGCTGTGGGAGTGCTCCGGGCCGTCGTATGCCCCGACAAGTTTCGGGGAACGTTGAGTGGAGCGGAGGCGACGGCCGCGATCGCGCACGGGCTCGAACGAGGCGGATTCGACGACGTGGCCGGCGTGCCGTTGGCCGACGGCGGTGAGGGAACCCTCGACGCGATGCTCGCGGCACGCGGCGGTTCCCGACGAACGACCCGGGTCACCGGTCCCCTCGGTGATCCGGTCGAGGCCGAGTGGGGGGTTCTCGCCGACGGTACGGCCGTGGTCGAGATGGCTCGGGCGAGTGGTCTCGCGCTCGTCGCCGGTCGTAACGACGCGCTGCGCGCGAGCACACGGGGCACCGGTGAACTCATCGGTGCAGCTCGCGCGCAGGGGTGCACGCGGATCCTGGTCGCCGTCGGGGGCAGCGCCACGACCGACGGTGGTCTCGCGGCGGTCGAAGCGCTCGGATGGTCGCTGCAGGGCTGCGAGGTAACGGTCGCCTGCGATGTGACGACCGCATTCGTCGATGCCGCGGCCCGCTTCGGCCCGCAGAAGGGGGCATCGGCGGCGCAGGTGGCCCTCCTCGAACGGCGGCTGGGTCTCCTGGCCGAGACGTACCGTGACCGCACGGGTCGGGACGTCACCGGTGTCGAGGGGGGCGGCGCAGCGGGTGGTTTGGCGGGTGGGCTCGCCGCGATCGGCGCTCGGATCGTGCCCGGCTTCGAGGCGGTGGCCGACGCGGTCGGGCTGGAAGCCCGGCTCGAGGGCGCCGACCTCGTGGTGACCGGCGAGGGTCGGGTCGATGCCACGAGCCTCGAGGGCAAGGTCGTGGGCGGGGTTCTCGCCTGGGCGGGCGACCTCGGGGTCGGGAACACGGCCGTGGTGGCAGGCCGCATCGATGACGACGTGCGCGAACGGCTCGCAGCACTCGCGTCGCCGCCCCCGATCCTGCTCGCACTCGTGGACCGGGCGTTCGACGAAGCCGATGCGTCGAGCCGGGCGGCGCTGCTGGCCGAGGAGGCCGGCCTCGAAGTGGCGCGCACGGTGCTGCGCGCGGGCTGACCCGGGAGTCAGACGCGACCGGCGCGGTAGCCGGGAAGTCCGATCACGGGCGGCCGCTCGGCAACCTCGACCGCCTCGGCGGCGACGGTGCCGTCGGGGGCGGGGCGCAGCAACTCGACCGGTCCTGCCGCCGCGACGGTGAGCCCGGCTCGCGCCAGGGCCGTGGCGAGGATCCCGAGCGCCTGGGGAGCGAGTTCCTCGATCGGGCGGTTGCGGTGCTCGCGGGTTCCGAGGTCGACCTGGGCGAGGGCCGTGCGGCCGTAGCGCTCGACGATGTCGACGAGCAAGGCGATCTCGACCCCCCAGCCCTGGACGAACGGCAGCGCCTCGAGTGCGCTCCGGCGGGCGGCGTACTCCCCGGCGAGCGGTTGGTCGACGTCGGCGAGCTTGGGGAAGAGCAGTGAGATCAGCGGGCGGGCGACGAGTTCGGTCACCCGCCCACCGCCCCGGGGTGCGCCCTCGAACGACCGGGCGTAACGGGGCTTCACGAGCATCACGGCCGGATCGGCGAGGAGGGGCTCGCAGAGGCGCCCGACGTCGTCGCCGGTGAGGTTGCGCAGGTCGGCGTCGAGGTAGCAGACGACCTCGCCTCGGCTCGCGGCGAGTGCCTTCCAGAGCACGTTGCCCTTGCCCCGGCCCGCACCCGCCTCGGGGAGGATGTCGGCCTCGGCGACGACCGTCGCCCCGGCCCGGGTGGCGGCCTCGGCGGTACCGTCGGTCGAGCCGTCGTCGATGACGATCACCTCGTCGACGAGGGCGCACGATCGGGCGGCGGCGACGACGGCGCCCACGGTCTCCGCCTCGTTCCGGGCGGGAACGCACACCGAAACCCGGACGGCGGGGGGAGCCACGCCGGGGAGGTTACGGGAGGGACCCGCTGCTACGATGCCGCCCACGCGCTCATCGAGAGCGGCCGAGGGACAGGCCCTGTGACGCCGCGGCAACCAGCCCGCCCGGGATTCCGGGGGAGCCAGGTGCCAATGCCTGACCGATGAGCAGCCGAAGAGCGGACCCCCGCTCGAGGCGCTCGGAGCGCGTCGAGTCCGGAGGGAGAACGTCATGGTCCATGTCCTCGGCCTGCGGTGCCGGGAGTGCGGGCGGGAGTACGAGCCCGCTCCGATCTACACGTGCGAGTGGTGCTTCGGCCCGCTCGAGGTGGCGTACGACTACGACGCCATCACGGCGGCGGTGAGCCGGGAGAAGATCGCGGCGGGCCCGCCCACGCTCTGGCGCTATGCCGACCTGCTCCCGGTGGACGGCAATCCGGCGGTCGATCTCGGGACGGGGTGCACTCCGCTCGTACGGGCCGACCGGCTGGCGGCCGAGCTCGGCCTCGGTGAGGTGTGGGTCAAGAACGACACCCGCAACCCGACCAACTCGTTCAAGGACCGCGTCGTATCGGTGGCGCTCTCCAAGGCGCTCGACTTCGGGTTCGCGGTGGCGGCCTGTGCCTCGACCGGCAACCTGGCCAACTCCGTCGCAGCCCACGCGGCCCGGGCCGGCCTCCGTAGCTACGTGTTCATCCCGTCCGATCTGGAGCAGGGCAAGGTCGTCACCACGGCCGTCTACGGCGGCGAGGTGGTGGCGATCGACGGCAGTTACGACGACGTCAACCGGCTGTGCGCCGAGCTCGCGGGCATTCACGAGTGGGCGTTCGTGAACGTCAACATGCGTCCGTTCTACGCCGAGGGCTCCAAGACCCTCGCGTACGAGACGGCGGAGCAACTCGGGTGGCAGGCTCCCGATCACGTCGTCGTCCCGGTGGCGAGCGGATCCCTCCTCACGAAGATCCGCAAGGGCTTCGACGAGCTGCACCGGGTCGGTCTGCTCGACGAGGAGCCCCGGGTGCGGGTGTCGGGGGCGCAGGCACTCGGTTGCTCCCCGGTGGCGCAGGCCTTCATCGAGGGCTCCGACACGATCCGGCCGGTGAAGCCTTCGACGATCGCGAAGTCGCTGGCGATCGGCAACCCCGCCGACGGTTACTTCGCGCTCGACGTCGTGCGTTCGACCGGTGGGGGTCTGGCCGCAGTGACCGACGACGAGGTCGTGGAGGGCATGCGCCTGCTCGCCCGCACCGAGGGGATCTTCGCCGAGACGGCGGGGGGCGTGACCATCGCGACCCTCAAGCGCCTGGCGGCCGAGGGCGTCGTCCGGCCCGACGAGCGCGTCGTCGTCTACGTGACGGGGCACGGGCTCAAGACCCTGGAAGCGGTGGCGCCCCAGTGCGGGCCCACGGCAACGATCGCCCCGACGCTCGACGCGTTCCGGGCGGCTTTCGACATCGAGGAGGTCCGGTGATCACCGTTCGTATCCCCACCCAACTCCGCTCCCTGTCGGGCGGCGCGTCGGAGGTTTCGGTCGAGGCCGGGACCGTGGTCGAGGCGCTCCGGGCGCTCGAGACCGCTCACCCCGGGTTCGGGGAGCGCCTGTTCGACGAGACGGGGGCACTGCGTCGTTTCGTGAACGTGTTCGTCGCCGACGAGGACATTCGGTTCCTCGACGGGGTCGAGACGGCGGTCGCCGCGGGCCAGGTGGTCTCGATCGTTCCCGCAGTCGCCGGCGGCTGAGCCCGGCGCAGGGGTGGGGTCGGCGGCTGAGCCCGGCGCAGGGGTGGGGTCGGCGGCTGAGCCCGGCGCAGGGGTGGGGTCGGCGGCTGAGCCCGGCGCAGGGGTGGGGCCGGCGGCTGAGCCCGGCGCAGGGGGTGGCGCCGGCGGCTGAGCCCGGCGCTCCGTTTGCACTCTCGGCCCGCGAGTGCCAGACTGGGTTAGCACTCCGGTAGGTTGAGTGCTAACGCCCGGACCCGATCCCGGCCTTCCCAGACCCCCTCAGATCCAGGGAGCGAATGACTATGCCGAAGCAGATCGCCTACGACGAGCACGCCCGGCGGGCGCTCGAGGCGGGCATGAACAAGCTCGCCGACGCCGTGCGCGTCACCCTCGGCCCGAAGGGCCGCAACGTGGTGCTCGAGAAGAAGTGGGGCGCCCCCACGATCACCAACGACGGTGTGTCGATCGCCAAGGAGATCGACCTCGAGGACCCGTACGAGAAGATCGGGGCCGAGCTGGTCAAGGAAGTCGCCAAGAAGACCGACGACGTGGCCGGTGACGGCACCACCACGGCGACGGTGCTGGCCTGGGCGATGGTCCGCGAGGGCTTGCGCAACGTGGCCGCCGGCGCGAACCCGATGGTCCTGAAGCAGGGCATCCAGGAGGCCGTGGCCGCCGCCGTCGAGGGCATCAAGGGCCTGTCGAAGAAGGTCGAGACCGACCCGGCCGCCATCGCCAACGTCGCCGCCATCTCGGCTGCCGACAAGGAGATCGGCTCGATGATCGCCGAGGCGCTCGAGAAGGTCGGTAAGGACGGCGTCATCACCGTCGAGGAGAGCCAGACCTTCGGCATGGAGCTCGACCTCGTCGAGGGCATGCGCTTCGACAAGGGCTACATCTCCCCCTACTTCGTCACCGACCCCGAGCGCATGGAGGCCGTCCTCGACGACGCCTACCTGCTGTTCGTGTCGACGAAGATCAGTGCGGTGAAGGACCTCCTCCCCGTGCTCGAGAAGGTCATGCAGTCGGGCCGCCCGCTCGTGATCATCTCCGAGGACGTCGAGGGTGAGGCGCTCGCCACGCTCGTCGTCAACAAGATCCGCGGCACCTTCAAGTCGGTCGCCATCAAGGCTCCCGGCTTCGGTGAGCGCCGCAAGGCGATGCTCCAGGACATGGCCATCCTCACCGGTGGCCAGGTCGTCTCCGAGGAGGTCGGCCTCAAGCTCGAGAACATCGGGCTCGAGCTGCTCGGTCGGGCCCGCAAGGTCGTCGTCACCAAGGACGAGACCACGATCGTCGAGGGCGCCGGCTCGAAGAGCGACGTCCAGGGCCGGATCAACCAGATCCGCAACGAGATCGACAACACCGACTCCGACTACGACCGCGAGAAGCTCCAGGAGCGCCTCGCGAAGCTGTCGGGTGGTGTGGCGATCATCAAGGTCGGCGCGGCCACCGAGGTCGAGCTGAAGGAGAAGAAGCACCGCATCGAGGACGCGGTCCAGACCACCAAGGCCGCGGTCGAGGAGGGTGTCGTGCCCGGCGGTGGCGTGGCGCTGCTCCGAGCCCAGGCCAAGGTGCTCGAGGTCGCGGCGACGCTCGAGGGCGACGTAGCTACCGGGGCCCGCATCGTGGGCCGGGCGCTCGAGGAGCCGCTCAAGCAGATCGCGGTGAACGCCGGCCTCGAGGGTGGCGTCATCGTCTAGAAGGTGAAGGGGCTCAAGGGCGCCAACGGCCTCAACGCGGCCACCGGCGAGTACGAGGACCTCGTGAAGGCCGGCGTCATCGACGCAGCGAAGGTGACCCGCTCGGCCCTGCAGAACGCAGCGTCGATCGCGGCCCTGTTCCTCACGACCGAGGCCGTCGTCGCCGACAAGCCCGAGGAGAAGTCGGCTGCGGCCGCCGGGATGCCCGGTGGCGGAATGGGCGACATGGACTTCTGATCCCTCGGAGGATCACGGTTCTTCTCAGCGGGGCGCCCCACGGGGCGCCCCGCTTGCGTCCTCGGTTACCCTCGCCGCGATGGAGTATTCGGCGGTGACGCCCTCGACCGGATGGGGGGTGCTGCACCTCTACCACCGGGTCGATCCGGCCCTCCCGGCCGCGGATCGGGGCGCGGCCGCCGTCGCGGTGGTGGCAGCCGTCGAGTCGCTCGAGGCCGACGGTCACCAGGTGGTCGTCCAGGCGATCCTCGGTCACAAGGCCGATCTCGGGTTCATCGCCCTCGGTCCCGATCTGGCCCGCCTTCAGCGCTTCCAACAGGAGTTGCTCGCTGCGCCGCTGGTGCCCGAGTGGTCGTACCTGTCGCTCACCGAACTCTCCGAGTACGGGGCGACCGAAGACGACGAGCGGGTTCGGCTCGCCACCGAGGAGAATCTCGCCGGGGAGGAACTCGAGGCCCGACTCGAGGTGTGGCGGGAGCGCATCGCGCACTACCGCGAGCAGCGGCTCCACCCGCGGCTGCCGGCCAAGGCGACCTGTTGCTTCTATCCCATGTCGAAGCGCCGGGCGCCGGGCGAGAACTGGTTCGAACTCTCCTTCACCGAGCGCAAGGAACTGATGGCGGGGCATGCCCGCGTCGGGCGTACCTACGCCGGGCGGGTGCTGCAACTCATCACCGGCTCGACCGGTATCGACGACTGGGAGTGGGGCGTCACCCTCCTCGCCGACGACCCGGTTGCGCTCAAGGAGATCGTGTACGAGATGCGGTTCGACCCGGTGTCGGCTCGTTACGCCGAATTCGGGCCTTTCTTCACGGGTCTGGTGCTTCCGGCGGCCGAGGCGTGTGCCCGGGTCGGTCTGGGTGCGGACGGGAGGCGGTAGTGGATCAGATCGAAGGTGCGATCCGGTTGTTCGTTTCGTTCCCCGAGAACCTCGTGGATCGACCGATGATCTACGAGATCGTCAAGCGTTTCGACGTCGTCCCCAACCTGCGCCGGGCCAATGTCGAGGCGCACTCGGGCTGGGTGATCCTGGAGCTATCGGGTGATGCGGAGCAGTGTGACGGGGCGATCGCGTACCTCGAGGAGGTCGGTTGCACTGTGAGTCGCATGGAGGGAGACGTCGTCGCCGGTTGACCGGCGAGCGGTCATGCCCGGTGGGGGGTGGCACCGATCAGCTCTGATCGGGCGGCACCGGCTCCCACATCGGGAACGTCACGTACTCGACCCCGTCGTGCACCTCGGTCCGCCCGGCCGCCCGGAGTTCGTGAACGGCGGCCTCGGCGGCCGCGAAACCGACCATCCGCTTGATGTCGGCCACGGTGACCAGGAGGGGACCGTCGGCATCCCCGGGACGGAGGAGTGCGTCGACCTCGAGTACGGGTCGGCCCGGATCGCGCGGATCGACGCACGCGCAGTGGTAGACGATTCGTTCGAAGACCGACAGCGCCCGGATCCGCACGCGACGATGTTGGCATGACCGACGACGCGACGTCCGCCGATGCCGACGCCCGAATGGCCGAGGCGGGGGCCCGGCTCGTGGCTGCGGTCCGCGACGGTGGTGCGGCGTGGGTCGTCGGCGTCGTGACCGAGCGGCTCGATCAGTGGGGCGGGCTGGCGGCACCCGATCGGACGGCCGCGATCGCCGCGGCGGAGCAGGACGGCACGGTAGCGGCCCGGCGCGTGGCCGATGAGCTCGTCGCTCTCCTCGCCCTCCCGGCGGCCGAGCAACGGCTCACCCCGCTCGAGGTCATGCGGGGCCTGCGGGTCGAGGCGACGGGGGTTCTCGCGGCCGCCGGCGTACCCGAGGTGGTGCGGGACGAGTTCGAGGAGCGGGCTTTTCCCGACGATGTATACGGGATCGTGCTGCGCGCCCCGGCCGAACTGGGCGACGACGAACTCGGGGCGGTTCTCCTGGCCTGGGGTCTGGCCAAGACCAGAGTGCTGCGGGGCCCTGATTCCGTGGAGTGAAGGGCGCCCGTTCATCCTCCCGTAACACACCCGGCGCGCGAGCCGAAACAGACGCCATTCAGACTTCTCCCGTCCCGCCGGACCGGCGGGGCACGACGATCGTTCCGGCGGATTACCGGGACGGCCGATTCCGGGAGGAGAGATGATGGGAGCGCTGACTCCTTGGGACGTGAAGCAACTGGAAGGCGCAGATGTCGCGTGGGTGCTGGCTTCGGCCGCCCTCGTGATGTTCATGACGCCGGGGCTGGCCTTCTTCTACGGCGGCATGGTCCGGGCCAAGAACGTTCTGACGATGCTGATGCAGAACTTCTTCAGCCTCGGCCTCGTGAGCGTGCTGTGGGTGATGATCGCCTATTCGCTGGCCTTCGGTGGGAACGGTCGGTTCCTCGGCAACCTCGACTTCGCGTGGATGCAGAACCCGCTCGCCGCGCCGATCGGGCTCGAGACCCTGACCATTCCGCCGGGGCTGTACATGGTGTACCAGCTCATGTTCGCGATCATTACGCCGGCGCTCATCACCGGCGCGATCGCCGACCGGATGAAGTTCTCGGCCTGGGCGTGGTTCCTCGGCTTGTGGCTGGTGCTCGTCTACTCGCCGGTGGCCCACTGGGTATTCGCGCCCTCGGGCTGGCTCTTCCGCCTGGGTGCGCTCGACTTCGCGGGCGGCACGGTGGTGCACATCAACGCCGGCATCGCGGCTCTCGCGGTGGTGCTGGTGATCGGTAAGCGGAGAGGCTGGCCCGGGCACCCGATGCTGCCGCACTCGCTGCCGCTCACGCTGCTCGGCACCGGCATCCTGTGGTTCGGCTGGTTCGGGTTCAACGCCGGCTCGGCCCTGGCTGCGAACGGACTGGCGGTGCAGGCATTCATCAACACGAACCTCGCCGCCGCGGCGGCGATGCTCGGCTGGCTCGTGGCCGAGCGACTGAAGACCGGTCACGCCACGACTCTCGGAGCGGCTTCGGGGGCGGTGGCGGGTCTCGTGGCCATCACCCCCTGCGCCGGGTTCGTAGGCGGGATGGCCCCGATCTACATCGGGCTCATCGCCGGTGTGGTCTGCTACCTGGCCGTGAGCCTCAAGTTCCGGTTCGGCTACGACGACGCACTCGATGTAGTGGGTGTCCACCTCGTGGGTGGTGTGCTCGGCTCGCTCCTGCTCGGGCTCTTCGCCGACGATGCGATCAACTCGGTGACCCCGGACGGGCTCTTCCTCGGAGGTGGCACCGATCTGCTCGGTGATCAGCTCGTGGCGGTCGGCGCGACCCTGGTGTACGCCTTCGTGGTGACCTTCGCCCTCGCCTGGATCCTGAACAAGGTCATCCCCGGCGGGATCCGGGTCTCCGAGGAGGAGGAGGCCTCGGGGCTCGACGTGGGCCAGCACTCCGAGACCGGGTACCAGTTGGTGGAGCGGTGAGCGCTCGCCGGTCGGATCCCGTTCGTATTGCCGCCGCTACAGAAAGGAGCGAGTCATGAAGCTCGTCACGGCGATCGTCAAGCCGTTCAAGCTCGACGACGTGAAGGACGCCCTGAAGGCCGCCGGTGTGCAGGGCATCACCATCACCGAGGTCCAGGGCTTCGGTCGGCAGCGCGGTCACACCGAGGTCTACCGGGGTGCGGAGTACACGATCGACTTCGTACCCAAGGTGAAGCTCGAGATCCTCGTCGAGGATGCGGCGGCGGCTGCGGTGGCCGAGTGCATCGTCGAGGCAGCGCGTACCGGCAAGATCGGTGACGGCAAGGTGTGGATCGTGCCGGTCGAGCACGTCCAGCGCATCCGCACGGGTGAAGCGGGTTCCGACGCCCTCTGACCCGGCACCGAGTATCGCGGCGCGACTCCGGGCCCGGCGCGAGCAATTGCTCGCGCCGGGCGGTCCGGGTGGTCGGGCCTTCGGAGTCGCGCTGACGACCGCGGTGGATGCGGCCGTGGTGGCCGCCGCCGCCGGAATCGATGCGTTCGCGGAACGGGGGGTGGCCCTCGTCGCGCTGGGTTCCTACGCCCGCCGCGAACTGTGCCCGGGCTCCGACCTCGACGTGCTCCTCGTCGTCGATCGGCGGGGCCGATCCGGCCCCCGGATCCTCGCCGAGGCCAGTGAGCGGCTCTGGTATCCGCTGTGGGACGCCGGGTTCGTGACCGGTCACGCCAGCCGAACCCTCGCCGACTCGCTCGCTCTCGCCACCGATGACCTCGACGCGTTGACCTCGTTTCTCGAGGTGCGGCTCGTCGTCGGGGACGAGGGCGTGGCGCGCGCGTTGGAGGACGGCACCCGGCGGCGAGCGGCCCGCCGACCGCAACGGGTCATCGACGCCCTCGCCGCGCAGGCCGAGCGACGACGCGTTCACCCCGGCCCGGTCGCCGACGTGCTCGAACCCGACCTCAAGGAGGGCTCGGGCGGTCTGCGCGATGTTCAGGCTCTCGGCTGGGCCGGGTGGGCGGTGGGACCCCTCGGGGGTCTCGATGCGCTGGTGGCGGCAGGGGTTCTGTCGGCGCCCGATCGCGCCCGGCTCGAGACGGCGGCGACCGAACTCCTGGCGACCCGGGTGGCGCTGCAGCGGGTGACGGGCGGGCGGTCCGATCGACTCGTCCTCCAGGAGCAGGATGCCGTCGCCGCCGGACTCGGTGCCGACGATGCCGACGTCATGGTGCGTTCCGTTGCGGCGGCGTCCCGGCGGGTGGCGTGGATCGCTCGCGATGCGTGGTCGGCGCTGCGCCCGCCGACCCGTTCGGGCCCGGTGTCTCCCGAAGCGATCGCCCCGGGGGTGACGGTGCAGGCCGGTCGGGTGCGCGTGGAGCCGCCGCCCAACGGTCCGCTCGCGATGGCAGTTCTGCTCGAGGCGGCGGCCACGGCCGCGGAACGCGGTGCGCCCTTCGAACGCGAGTCCCTCGGTCGGCTCGGAGAGGTCGCGGCCCCGACCTGGGACGTCTGGGAGCGCGCTGCGTTCCTGCGGCTCCTACGCGCCGGCCGGGGGGCGGTCGACGTCTTCGAGGCTCTCGACCACGAGGGGGTCCTGACGCGCCTGCTCCCCGAGTGGGAGCACGT
>Ga0208783_10000593_pt1 | contig 22071 bp, 14 predicted proteins | sample DEB19_08_DNA_2_FD_184529 | JGI IMG/M metagenome (GOLD analysis project Ga0208783, IMG submission 184529) | Aqueous microbial communities from the Delaware River and Bay under freshwater to marine salinity gradient to study organic matter... | ecosystem: Environmental > Aquatic > Marine >...
CGGCTCGGCAGGAAGCCGCTGCCCCAGTAGTAGTCGAAGAAGAGCTGGCCGCAGCTTCGCTCCTTGTCGGACGACGTCATCACCACGAAGGCGGGCAGGTCGGAGGTCTCGCAGCCGAGGCCGTAGCTCATCCACGCCCCCATGCTCGGCCGCCCCGGCACCTGCGCGCCGGTCATGAAGAAGGTCACGCCCGGCGCGTGGTTGACCGCCTCGGTGTGCATGCTACGGACGAGGCAGATCTCGTCGGCGATGCTCCCCACGTTCGGCAGCATCTCGCTCATCTCGATTCCCGCCTTGCCATACTTCCGAAAGCCCTTGATCGCCGGCACCGTCGGCCACTTTGAGTAGCCGCTCGACATCGTCGAGAGCCGCGTCGTGCCGCGGACGCTGTCGGGGATGTCGCTGCCGGCCCGCTCCCGCATCACGGGCTTGGGGTCGAAGAGGTCGACGTGCGACGGCCCGCCCCCCTGCCAGAGCATCACGACCCGCTTGGCCGTGGGCGGATGGTGGGGCAGCCCCGGCAGGCCCGGCTGCCCCGGTGCGGCGGCGGCCTCACGGCCCACGAGCGACGCCAAGGCCGCGGAGCCGATCCCGAGGCCCGCCGAGCCGAAGAGCTGCCGGCGGGTGACCCGCTGCAGGGATTCGATCTGGAGGTCGTTCATCGTGGCTGTCTCATGTCGTCGTTCGTGTGTCATCGCTTGTGTGTCACGTGTCGCGAAGGAGTCACTGGTGACGCGCCGCCGCGGACGGTGTGAGTTCCCTCGCTGTGGCCGAAGCGGCCACACGCTCGGGATCCTCCCACCGATCCGCGGCTCCGTGGGTGCGGCTCGGAGGAGGAATCGCAGCGCCGAGTTCACTATTCTCTCGTGAGGGCCTCGTCGAGGTTGAAGATGCCCAGGCAGACGCCGGTGAGCGCCGCGTGCGCGGCCGTGTCGAGCGACTCGTCCCGCGGGCTCTCGCCGACGCTCACGAGCTGCTTCGCCGCCGCGGCGTCGGCCTCGTAGACCGCCAGCTGCCGCTCGTACATCCGCCGGATCGCCGCCATGTCGTAGTCGGACGGCCGTCGGCCGAGGATGCGGCGGAACGCGAAGGCCAGCCGGCCGTCGACGTCCCCGGTCGACTTCAGGCCCCGTTCGGCGAGCACGCGGGCCGCCTCGACCCAGGTGGGGTCGTTGAGCGTCGTGAGGGCGTGCAGCGGCGTGCAGGTGCGGCTCGTCCGCACGCTGCAAGTCTGGCGGTTGGCCGCGTCGAACATGTTGGCGGGGTTCACCGTCCGCCGCCAGAACGTGTAGAGGCTGCGGCGGTAGAGATCGGCGCCGTGCGAGGCGGGGTAGCTGAAGTCGCGTTCCTTCGTGATCGCGAGCGCCTCCCAGATCTGATCGGGCTGGTAGGGATAGACGGGCGTGCCGCCGACCCGCGGATCGAGCAGGCCGCTCGCCGCGAGCGCCACGTCGCGGAGCACGAGCGACGGCATGCGGAAGCGGCTGGCCCGGGCGAAGAGCCGGTTCTCCGGGTCCTTCGCCAGGTGCTCCGCCGTGACGCGGCTTGCCTGGCGGTAGGCGGCGCTCGTCACGAGCAGCCGGTGCATCCGCTTCTGGCTCCAGCCCCGCTCGCGGAACTCGACGGCCAGCCAGTCGAGCAGCGGCAGGTGCGTGGGATACTCGCTCTGCACCCCCATGTCCTCGGTCGTCTTCACGATCCCCGTGCCGAAGAAGTGCTGCCACATCCGGTTGACCTGCACGCGGGACGTGAGCGGATGCTCCGGCGCGAAGAGCCAGCGGGCCAGGCCGAGCCGGTTCGCCGGCGCACCCTCCGGCAGCGGCGGCAGGAACGCGGGGGCCGCGAACACCACCGCGTCTCCCTTGGGCGAGAGGTAGTCGCCGCGGTCGAGCACCTTCGTCTCCCGCGGCCGCTCGTCGCTCATCACCATCGGCCGGGGCAGCTGGTCCCCCTTGAACTCGTCGAACTCCTTCTTCGCCGCGTCGTAGGCCACGACCTGCGGCAGCGACTTGACCACGTCGGCCTTCACCTTCGTGTCGAAGTGGCCGCGGAGCTGGCTTTCGATCGACTTCCTGTCGGCGTCGGTCCGCTCGGCCTCGGGCTTCCGCAACAGCGGCGTGAGGTTCCGCGGCAGGTCGGCCCCGTCGGCCGGCTCGCCGTCGGAAAAGAGGCCCGCCCGCCAGGCGGCGAAGGCCGCGTCGATCAGCGGCCGGGCCTCCGTTTCGAGCGACTTCATCTTCGCCTCGAGCGCGGCGAGCTTCTGCTTCTGCTCCTCGGTGGGCAGCTCGAGCACCGGCGGGGCGACGCGGATCCGGGCCGAGAACCGGGTCGGCGTGCCCGACTCCGGCACGCGGTTGAAGGCGTCGAGCAGCCGGTAGTAGTCGGTCTGCGTGAGCGGGTCGTACTTGTGGTCGTGGCACTGGGCACAGGCCATCGTCAGGCCGAGCCACGTGGTGCTCGTCGTGTCGACACGGTCGAAGAGGTTGTTGAACCGCTGCTCCTCGGCGATCGCGCCCCCCTCGCCGTTCAAGAGATGGTTGCGGTTGAAGCCGGTCGCGATCTTCTGCTCCGTGGTGGCGTCGGGCAGCAGGTCGCCCGCCAGCTGCTCGGTGGAGAAGCGGTCGAAGGGCATGTCGGCGTTGAGGGCCCGCACGACCCAGTCGCGCCACATCCACTGCCAGGTGTCGCCGTCCTGCTGGAAGCCGTTGGAGTCGGCGTAGCGCGCGGCGTCGAGCCACGACAGCGCCATGCGTTCGCCATAGTGCGGGCTGGCCAGCAGCCGGTCGACCAGTTTTTCATACGCCTGCGGGTCGGGATCGGCGACGAAGGCGTCGACCTCCTCCGGCGTGGGCGGCAGGCCGACCAGGTCCGCGTGAAGCCGGCGGATGAGCGTGGGCCGATCGGCCTCGGGCGACGGTGCGAGCCCCTCCCGCTCGAGCCGCGCGAGCACGAAGCGGTCGACGTCGTTCCGCGGCCATTCCTGCCGCGACACCGCGGGCACGGCGGGGCGGGCCGGCGTCACGAAGGCCCAGTGCGGCGCGTAGTCGGCGCCGGCGGCGACCCACCGTTCGAGCAGCCGCTTCTGGTCGTCGGTCAGCGTCCGATTGGAACTGGGGGGCGGCATCTGCACGTCGGGATCGCTCGAGCGGATCCGCTCGAGCAGCGTGCTCGCGCCGGTGTTGCCCGGCACGATCGCGCCGGCCTGCACCGCCGCCGCCCGGTCGTCGAGCCGCAGGTCGGCCTGCCGCTTGTTGCCGTCCTGGCCGTGGCAGTAGAGGCAGTTTTCGGCGAGGATCGGCCGGATGTCGCGGTTGAAGTCGATCGCCTGCGGCGCGGGCTCGGCCGTCGCCACCCCGGCGACGAGGGCCAGCCACGGCCACGCCGCCGCGTAAACGCGGGCCGACGCCGGCCGGATCGCACGACAAGCCGCCCGCGGTTCCGAGCAACCCATGGATCGCCTCCGCATCGGAGTTTCCATTCGAGGGGTCACCCGCGTCGCCGAACCGCGGGCCGGAAGCCTCGCGAATCGCGGACCAGAAGGTCGATCGGCGGGAACGATCAGCACGAACCTCCTCGAAGGATAGCACCGGAAACGGGGGGCGGCCAGCGATGCGTCGGCCGCGTCGGCTATCCTGAAGCTCACCGCCGGCGGCCGCTGCGCCCCTGCACCGTCATGCATCAGGAACATTCCACACCCGCGGCCACAAACCCGTCCGTGCCGCAGGCTGCCGTCGTCCGCACGGCCGACATCGCGATCGTGGGCGCCGGTGCCGCTGGGCTCTTCGCGGCGGCCTGGGCGGGCCGCGCCGCACGGGACGCGGGGGGCCGGCCGTCGATCGTCGCCGTCGACGGCGCGCGGAAGCTCGGCGCCAAGATCCTCGTGGCCGGTGGTGGCCGCTGCAACGTCACGCATTGGAGGGTCGGCGTGGACGACTTCGCCGGCAGCACGCCGCCGGCGATCCGCAAGGTGCTCGCCCGGTTCACGGTCGACGACACGGTGGCGTTCTTCGCGGCTGCGGGCGTGGAACTCAAGCGCGAAGACACGGGCAAGCTCTTTCCGGTCAGCGACTCGGCGCGGACGGTGCTCGACGCGCTCGTCCGCGAGGCGACCCGGGCCGGCTGCGAGCTCGTGCACCCCGCCCGCGTCGAGGCCATCGCCCGCGACGCGGAGGGCTTCCTGCTCGCGACCCCGATCGGCGGCATCCGCGCCGGCCGCGTGATCCTCTGCACGGGTGGCAAGTCGCTCCCCAAGTCGGGCTCCGACGGCGGCGGCCACGCGCTCGCCGCGGCACTCGGCCATTCGCTCACGGCGCCGATCGTGCCGGCGCTGGTGCCGCTCGTGCTGCCCGCGGGCCACTGGATCACCGACTTGAGCGGGCTCACTTTGCCGACGGAGGTCGTGCTCTGCGAAGCGAGCGGCCGGCGGCTCAGGTCCTGCACGGGCAGCACGCTGTGCACGCACACGGGCCTCTCCGGCCCGGCGGTGCTCGACATCAGCCGCCACTGGCTCGTGGCCCGCGCCACGTCGTCAGCCGTGCCCCGACTCTCGATCAACTGGCTGCCCGGCATGACGGCCGAGGCGGTGGAGCGGATGCTTCTGGCGGCCGCGGGTCGGCCCGCGGTCACAGCGATTCGCGAGCACCTGCCCGACCGGCTTGCGCGACGGCTGTGCGAGCTGGCCGGCGTGCCCGCCGGCGGCGACCTGCCACGCGACGTGCGGAAGCGGCTCGTCGAGCTGCTGGTGGCGACGCCGCTCGACGTGACGGGCGACCGCGGCTTCACCATCGCCGAGGCGACGGCCGGCGGCGTGCCCCTCGCGGAGGTGCGACTCGACACGATGGAGAGCCGCATCTGCCCGGGGCTGCACCTGGCCGGCGAGGTGCTCGATGTTGACGGCCGGATCGGCGGCTTCAACTTCCAGTGGGCCTGGGCGAGCGGCTTCCTCGCCGGCGCGGCCGCGGCGCGGCTGGGCCGCCCTCCGGCCGTGGCGGCCGGTCAGGGCGCCATGATCACCGGCTGAAACGGCCTGACGGGCCGGGCATCCACCGGCGGCAGATCCGCCCGCCTCGCGCCGCCGCCGGCGATGCGGGCGGCAAGCACCTGATACGGCTGGCCGCCGCTGCGCAGGTCGAGCGATCGCATCCGCGGCCGCTGCCGGCCCGCACCAAGCATCCGGCCTACGCTGGCGACGACCTCGTCGACGCCGATGTCGAGCATCGATGCGATGCCCGGCTGCCACCGCAGCCCGGCAGGCGGCGGCTCGCGCCGCGATCGGAACGAGGGCAGCGGAAGCACCCGCTGCGACCGCACCACCTCGCCGCTGGCGGTCCGCGGATGCCACTGGTTGGGGTCGGTGGGGCCGAACAGCGTCACGACGGGCACGCCGAGGGACGCGGCGATGTGGGGCAGCCCGCTGTCGACGCCGACGCACGCATCCATCCGCGAGAGGTACGCGGACACCTGGCGGAGTGGCACGCTCGCGGTGTGGTCGTGCACGTGGGCGGACACCGCGGCATCGAGCCCAGCGACGATCTGGGCGTGCATGACGACGTCGGCCGGCCCGCCACAGAAGAAGATCTCGCAGCCGTGGCGGCGGACCAGCCGGTCGATCAGCGTCGCCCAACGATCCGTGGGCCAGTGCTTGTCGGCGTTGGTGGATCGCACGGCGAGGAAGACCCGCGGGCGGTCCGCCGGGGCGTCCCCGAGCACCGCGTCGGCTGCCGCCGCGGCGGCGGCGCCAGCCCAGTTCTCGTTGTGCCCGTCGTCAACGTCGATGCCGTCGGCCCGCAGCAGGTCGAGATAGGACTCCGACTGGTGGCGGAAGCGCCGCAGCGGCACGCCGCGAGTCAGGAACCAGCCACGGCACTCGGCGACGTGACCTACCCGGCGGGGAATGCCCGCCAGCCAGGCCAGCAGGCCGCTGGAAAACGACCGCTTGAGGAGGTAGGCCCGCGAATATCCGCGGGCCCGCAGCCACCGCGCCTGACAACGGATTTTCGCCACCGCCGTCGGCATGAACCGATGCGATCGCGGCGGCCGCGGCCAGCCGATGAGCGCGTCGGGATAGGGGCATTCGGCAAGCACGGCCGCGGCGTGGGGCTCGACCATCACCTCGATGACCGCCTGCGGAAACCGCCGCCGCAGATTCCGCAGGAACGGGATCGACAGCACGGTGTCGCCGAGGAACGCGTTACCCACCACGAGGATCCGCTCGTGATCGCTGGATGCTGTCGGCATGGCTCACGTGCGGGCGATCGGCCCGCCCCCCTGGGTGAACGTTCATTCCGGCTACCGGGCGAATCCGACGAAGAAGCTGAACAGCTGCTTGCTGTCGTACGGGGCGTAGACGACCGGGAAGGCGAAGTCGAGCGCGATCGGCGCCGGCCCCATCGCCGGCAGCGTGATCCGCAGGCCGACGCCCGGCGCCACCCGCATGTTGTTGATCGACACGTTCGACTCCACCGTGCCGAAGTCGGTGAACACCACGCCCCGGAGCGAATCGTCGGCCGTGATCGGAAACATGTACTCCACGGTGTTGAGCCACTCGAACGGGCCGCCGATGATCGCGCCGTCCTGCCGGGGGCTGGCGCCACGGAACACGAAGCCGCGGAGCGTGTTGTAGCCGCCCGCGAAGAAGTTGTCGTACGCCGGCGTGTCGGGCCCCGACATGCCGAGCACCGAGCCGACGGAGAGCACGTGGCGGCCCGAGCCGTCAGGCCGCTCGTTGAGCAGGAAGTACTGACGGCCCTCCAGGATGCCGCGCGGATAGACGAACGTGCCGATGACCTGCTCGAACTCGAACGTGGCCAGGTGGCCCTGCGTCGGCAGGAACGGGCTGTCGCGGGTGTCGTGGACGAGGCCGCCGCTGAAGCCGTACACCGCGTTGGTGCCCAGCATGTTCACGATCGCGGGGGCGAGGACGCGCGGGTTGTAGATGTCCACGCTCTCGCCGCGGAACGCCGTGTTCACCGAGAGGTTCGGGGCGAAGGCGAACTGGTAGCCGAGACCGACGCGGCCGCCCACCCGGCCTTCGGCCCAGTCGTAGAAGTAGCGGGTGTAATAGGAGGCGCTCGTCGACAGGCCGATCCGCGTGTCGAAGAGGTAGGGCTCCTGAAAGGTCGCCGTGTAGCGTTGCAGCTGCGTGCCGGGCGCGGCCTCGAGCCGGAACCGCTGGCCGGCGCCGCGGAAGGCGGTGCCGTTGCGCACGTCGTCCCAGCTGGTGGGCAACCGGGTGATGTCGAAATTCTGCTCGTCGATGACGATGTTGCCGACGAGACCCGCATTGGAGTTCACGCCGGCACCGATCATGAGCCGGCCGGTCTGCGTCTCTTCGGCGTCGACGTCGACCACCACGTAGGGATCGTTGCCCGGAAAGACCTGCAGCGGTTCGGCGCCGAAGTTGGGCATCATGCCCGGCTGGACCATCCCCGGCTGCATCATCCCCGGCTGCATCATGCCCGGCGGCGCCATGCCGGGCTGAAACTGCACCGGCGCCGCGAAGGACTGCCCGGCCGGCTGTCCGACCATCGGCTGCGCGGCGGGAGGAACGCCGGGCGCGAACCCGGTCGCAGGCTGCTGGGCGACATAGACCGGCTGGCGGGGCGCGGGCGCGACGGTGCGGGAATAGTCGACCGCCTCCGGGCCGGCCGGCGCCAGGGCCGCACCGCCCCAGGGCTGCGCCGGAGCCTGGCCGCCGGCGGCCGGCAGCGGCTGGGGAAAGCCCGGCTGGACCGCCGGGCTCTGCCCGCGCCACACCGGCTGCGCCGCCACCATCTCCTCCCGGTTCCACTCCCCTTCGAGCACGAGATCGATCACGGCGTCGTCGTCGCCGTCGGGGCTCTGTCCCCGGTAGCCGGGTCGCTTGGGATCCCGCGCGATCTGCGTGTCGCTCTCCTCGGGCTTGCTGAACACGATCCGCGGCCCCTGCCCCTTCGATGCGTCCGCCATGAAGAGGCTGCTCGCCTTGAGCCGCCGCTCGTCGTCGCGCAGCTTGCGGATGTCGAGGATGTCGCCGGGCCGCAGCGACAGCCGGTTGAGCACGGTGCTGTGCCGCGTGTGCGGATGCTCGCCGCGAATGCGCACGTTGATCTTGCCCACGCGGTACCGCTGCCCCTCCTCGATGTTGTAGACGAGGTCGAGCTGCCCCGGCTCCTCGAGAAACCGGGGATCGGCGCGGATGTCGGCGAAGACGAAGCCGCGGCCGCCGTAGATGTCGCGGATCATGCCGAGGTCGGCGTCCATCTTCGACTGGTTGAACGGCTGGCCGCTGGTGAGCTTGAGATCGCGAGAGATGAACTCGCTCTTGAACTTGCTGTTGCCGATGAACGACACGTTGCGGACGGTGTAGCGCGGACCCTCGTTGATCACGAACGTGAGCATCGTCCAGTCGCGGTTGCCACCGTGCACCACCTGCACCTCGCGGCCCACTTTCGCCTGGAAGAAGCCGAGGCTGCGGTAGTAGGCGGTGAGCGCCTCCACGTCGGCGTCGATCTTGGTGCGATCCACGTCGCCACCGAGCAGCCAGAGAACGCCGGGCTTCGACTTGATCTGCGTGAGCAGGCGGGCGTCTGTGGCGATGGTGTTGCCGACGAACCCCGTCCAGAGCGACTTGCGGCTGCGTCCCTCGTCGATCAAGAAGACGGCGCCCTTGTCGCCAGGCTTGCTCCCCTCGAGCGTCGTCACCTTCGCGGCGTCGTAGCCCTTTTCGTGGTAGTACGACTCGATCCTGCGGCGGGCCTCCTCCACGACGTAGGCGTCCATCGAGTCGCCCACGTCGATCTCGGCCTTCTTGCGGATCGTGCGGGTGGGCACCCGCTGATTGCCGACGTACTTCACGTACCGCAGCATCGGCCGCTCGACCACCTGGAAGATGACGACGACACCCTCCTTCACGCGGACGTACTTCGGATTGACGTCGACGAACTTGCGGCAACGGTGCAGCGTTCGCACGTCTTCCTCGATCGCCTGCGCGTCGAAGATCTGGCCCGCCCGCGTGACGAGCTTCGGCAGCTTCGAGACATCGGTGGCATGGTTTCCCTCGATCCGCACCTCGACGATCCGATTGGACTCGTCGACGGCCGCCGCCGCTGCGCCGGGAACCGCCCCGGGGGCGGGCGGCGCTGCAACGGGCGGAGGTGGAAGCGGCGGGGGCGCGATGCCGCCTGGAGGCTGTGCCGACGCGCCGGGCATCGCGCCGATCGCGAGCACGGCCGCGACGAGCACGGCTGACGGCCGCAGGTCGCGACGCACGGCGGTCGGAGATTCGCGCAGGGACATCGAGGGTGCCGAACGGGTGGAGGGGGCGGCGACGGTCGGGAGGAAATACCCGCGCCGTCGAACGTGTCACAAGGCGAATCCTGACCGCACGCTCCGCCGCGCGCCGTTTTTCCACCGCCCCCGCCGCGTTTCCCCCGTCCTGCCCAGACGCCGATGCTTGACTGCCCCCGACAAACTCCGATACTTTTAGGTGTTTCCCCGCCTTTCTCCGCGTTTTCTCCCCCCGAGCGTCGCTCGCCGGGGCTTGGCACTCTTCGTCCGTGGCCCTGTCCATGCCACCCATGGTCATCGATCTGCGCCGGACGGACGACCTCCGCGACGTGGTGCATCGGGCTGTGCAGGCACTCGCCGAGGGCCGCACCGTAGCCTTTCCCACGGAGACCGACTACGTGGTGGCGGCCAGCGCTCTGCACGCGCGGGCCATCGACCGGCTGGTGTCGATGACCGCGGCGCTGCCGCGGGAGCCGCGGCTGTCGCTGGCGGTCAAGAGTGCGGACGAGGCGCTCGACTGGGCCCCGCGGTTGAGCCCGGTCGGCCGCCGCATCGCGCGACGGTGCTGGCCCGGGCCGGTGACGATGCTGGTGCCCGACGACCATCCCGAGAGCCTCGTGCATCGGCTGCCGGCCGACTCGCGGGCGGGCATCATCGGCGACGGTCGGCTGCGGCTGCGCGTACCGGGCCACCAGATGATCGCCGACTGCATGCGGATGCTGGCGGGGCCGATCGTGCTGGCGGAGCCGCACGGGCCCACCGCGGCGGTGACGGCCGAGGACGTCGTGGCCCGGGCCACGGCCGTGGCCGCGCCGCTCTCCCTGGTGATCGACGACGGCCGCACACGGTATGCGCAGGCCGCGTCGACGATCGAGGTCGACGACTCCGGCTTCCGCATGGTGCGCGCGGGAATCGTCTCGGATGAGACGCTGCAGCGGCTCTCCAGTCTGATGGTGCTCTTCGTCTGCACGGGCAACACCTGCCGCAGTCCGATGGCCGAGACGATCTTCCGCCTGCTCGTCGCCGAGCGGATCGGTTGCCGCCCCGACGAGATCGAACGTCACGGCGTGGTAGTCGCCAGCGCAGGCATCGCGGCTTGGGGCGGAGGCAAGGCGAGCACCGGCGCGCTGGAGGCGATGCGCGAGATCGGCGGCGACCTGTCCGGGCATGCCAGCCAGCCCGTCACGGAAAACCTGGTGCGGCAGGCCGACCTGATCTGGACGATGACCGCGTCGCATCGCACCGCGATCCTCTCCCAGTTTCCCGAGGCCGGTGGACGGGTGACGCTGCTCGCGCCCGACCGGGTCGACGTCATCGATCCGATCGGCGGCACGCTGGAAACCTACCGGAAATGTGCGGCCGAGATCCGCAAGCATTTGGCCGGCAGAGTGGCTACACTTTTCGACGAGGCGATCAGGATCACGTGAGCCGAGGAGCGGCGGCGTCCCGACCGCGGCCAAACCGGCGTTATTAGAAAGCAGCCTTCAGGAAGCAGCCATGCGGATTGCCATCGGAAGCGATCACAGGGGCGTGTCCCAGAAGCAGCGGCTGGTGGGATTTCTCGAGCGGCTGGGGCACCACGTCGTCGATTGCGGCTGCCACGGCGGCAACGCCGTCGATTACCCCGACATCGCCGCCGACGTCGCGCGCCGCGTGAGCACCGCCGCGGCCGATCGGGGCATCCTGCTGTGCTGCACGGGAGTGGGCATGGCGATCGCCGCCAACAAACTGCCCGGAGTGCGGGCGGCGACCTGCCACGACGAGGTCACCGCCGAGATGAGCCGGCGGCACAACGACCTCAACGTCCTCTGTCTGTCGGCCGAGATGATCGGCCCCGACGTGCAGGAAAAGCTGATCCAGACCTGGCTGGAAACGCCGTTCGAGGGGGGCCGCCACGCCCGCCGTGTCGCCAAGATCTCCGCCCTCGAACCTGGCGGCGGATCCGCCGACGGGACCCCCGCAAGCGGGGACGTAGGCGAATCCCGGGGACTCTGACGGCCGCGGCCGCGTGTGCACCGCTCCGGAGGCGCCGGCCAGCGAAACCGGGCGGGGTCGGAAGGCCGCGAAAAGTAGTGGCGTCGTAGCGGTCGTGCCGCCGCAAGCCCCGAAAAACGGCCGCCAAATGGCCGCCCGTTCGTTGAACGGCCTCGTCACGTTGGTATCGTCGAGTTCCATGACCGACCCGCCGGCACGTGCCGGCGGACCGTCCATGGACTCGCAGGATTCCCCCACGGCATGGCCCTCGCTCACCACCCCGACCCGGACGAAGTCGACTGCATCATCCGCAACGGTGAATTGCGGGACGCGATCGAGCCCTATCTGGATGAATCGATCTGGGAGATCGACTTCCGCGCCATGCCGACCGCCGTGGAGAATCGTTTCCTCGAGTCGATGCTGGCGTGGGAGCGGGCGCCGCTGGTGCCGATCGCCCGCTGGTTCGATCCGCCGCTCGCGCTGCAGCCCGCCTGTACGCTCGACGACGAGCAGGTCCGCGACCGGCTGTGGGACACCGTCGAGCGGCTCTACTCGCAGCGGGTGGTGCTCGACTTTACCGACCACCTCTCCGATCGTGAACTCTATTCGCTGCTCCGCCGCCATATCCTGCCGGCGACGGTGAAGCGGGTCGACATCCCGGACAACTACTTCCACTGGGACTGCAGCACCACGGACGCGGCGGACCCCTCCATCTGGCTCACGTATTACGCCAGCGACGAGGAACGCGAGGAGTGGAGCCTGGAGGAAGGCCGTGATCCCCCGCCGCGGGCAGTGCCTCCATACCCGCGGGCGCTGCCCACGGCCCCGGTGTGAGCGACTTTCCCGGGCGGGCCTGCCGGTCATACACTGCACCGGTGTGATGTCCCGCCTCGAGGAGGTCCATGCCGTGACGAGCGCCCGTTTGGTCTCTTGCTGGTGCGCCGCCGCGCTGCTTCTGCTCGCACCGTCGTCGGCATGCGCCGCCGACGAGGCGGCCGTGCGGGCCGCGATCGCCAAAGCATCGGCCTACCTGGCCGAGCAGGGGCAGGCGGCCGACGGCAGCCTTTCGGCGCAGGCCGGTCCGGCCATCACCGCGCTGGCCGTGACGGCGCTGGTGAAGACCGGCACGCCCCCCGACGCGGCCGCCGTGCGGCGCGGCATCGACTACCTGCTGCGGTTTCGCCAGGAGGATGGTGGGATCCATCCTTCGGAATCCGCCGTGGCCAACTACGAGACCTCGATCGCGCTGGTCGCGCTGGCCGCCTGCAACCGCGACGGCCGCTACGACGGCGAGATCAAGGCAGCGCAGGCGTTCGTGAAGGGCCTGCAGTGGGACGACGGCGAGGGGCACGGCAGTTCCGACCCGGCCTACGGCGGCGCGGGGTATGGACGCAAGAAGCGTCCCGACCTCTCCAACACGGCCTTCCTGGTCGAGGCGCTGCGCGAGCTGGGCGCGGGTGCCGACGACCCGGCGATCCAACGGGCGCTGGTGTTCGTGTCGCGGACGCAGAACCTCGAGGGGCCTCACAACACGCTCCCCTTTCCCGCCAAGAATCCCGACGGCGGCTTCTATTACACGCCCGCGGCGGGCGGCGAGAGCCAGGCCGGCGCGACGCCCGAGGGCGGCCTGCGGAGCTACGGCTCGATGACCTACGCCGGGCTCAAGAGCATGATCTTCGCCGGCCTCACGCGGGACGATCCGCGGGTCAAGGCGGCGATCGACTGGCTCGCGAAGCGATACACGTTCGCGGAGAACCCGGGCCTGGGTGACGCCGGACTCTACTACTATTTCCACACGGCGGCGAAGGCGCTCGATGCGCTGGGAGAGGATTCGTTCACCGACGCCTCCGGCACGAAGCACGCCTGGAGGAGCGAACTGGCCGACGCGCTTCTCGCTCGACAGCAGCCCGACGGATCGTGGGTCAACGGCAACCCCCGCTGGATGGAGGGGGATCCGAACCTCGTGACCAGCTACGCGCTGTTGGCGCTGGCACCATGCCTGCCGAAGCCGGTGGCGGACCGCTGATCGCGACAACTGCACTGGTGGCGAACCAGTTCGCACTGCAGTTGAGCTTGCCTTTTGGCAAGAAACCCCTCCGATGGGCCGGGAATGGTGTTGGTGCGTGCGTGTCGACCCGTAGACTCGGGTGTGGAGGGTCGCGGTCCACCGCCACGACGCGTCGTGCGACACATCACGGGCATCGGGCGGTGTTCCCCGAATCGGCTCGGTAGTGAGAACGTCTGTTCTCGGTTTCTCGGTCGTCATTCATCGTCTCGATCGCTCTGCATCGTTCGCTCGCGCGGCTCCATCGGCAGCCGACAGCGTCATCCTGAAAGGATCCCTCATCATGCGTCCGTCATTCCGCCCCGGCCCGCGTGACCGCGGCTTCACGCTCGTCGAACTGCTCGTCGTCATCGCCATCATCGGTGTCCTCGTCGGACTGCTCCTCCCGGCCGTCCAGGCCGCCCGCGAGAGCAGCCGCAAGTCCTCCTGCCAGAACAACCTCAAGCAGCTCGGACTCGGCGTCCTCAACTACGTCGAGGTGAAGAAGGCCTATCCCCCCAGCTACCACGACACGCTGCCCGTCGCCAACGGCGGCACCACGGCCATCGAGAACATCACCGGGCTCGGTTGGCAGTGCCTCACGCTGCCCTACACCGAAGGCCAGGAGATGTGGGACCAGATCGCCAAGGACACCAACAACCTCACCCTCAATTGGCAGAATGCCACGAGCGTCACCACCGACCTCGCGAAGAAGTCGATCAAGGCCTTCGAGTGCCCCTCCAACGAGAAGTTCGGTGAGCCCAATACATCGCGGGGCGGCTACGGCAAGTCCAACTACGCCTGCAACAGCGGCACGACACCGTGCATGACCCTCACCGTCAGCCCCTCCTCGGCACTGGGCACAGACGTCGTCTCGGGCTCCGCCACGGTCACGCTGTCCACCGATCGCCTGGGCCTCTTCTGCCCCTACTTCAAGCTCGCCTCGGTGATCAAGCCGGCCGATGTGCGTGACGGCCTGAGCAAGACGATCATGCTGGGCGAAACGTCTACCACCCCCGACGTGGGCGTGGCGAATTGCGGCGTGAGCGGCACGGGCGCCGCAGCCGTGTGCAACTGGAGAGGGAAGCTGTGGATTGGTGGGCGGCTGAACACCACGACCAACGGCTGGACCACCGGAATCCAGGAAGGGGAAGTCGACGGCTACGGCGGATCGCAGTCCGCCACGGGCGATTGCCTGATCAATCGCACGACCTACTACGATTGGAGCCAGTATGGCGCTTCCAGCCCGCACTCTGGCGGCGGCGCGTTCTTCACGCTCGCCGACGGCGCCGTGATCTGGCTGAGCGAGAACATGGATCAGCGGGCCTACAGCTGGCTGCGTAACCGGAAAGACGGCCAGAACCCCTCGATCGACTCACCATGAGCCGGTCCTGACGGCTCGCCGCGGCCGCCACTCCACGCCCGCCCCGCCCGTCATGGGCGGGGCGGGTCTTTTTATGCCCAGGCGGCAGGCTGCCGAACGCTTGCCGCCGGGCGACGACGAGCGGTAGATTCTCCCCTGGAGAGAGGGCTTTACCGCCCCGAAACGATCGCTGGTCGTCATCATCGTCGATCCATTTTCTGACACATTCTTGAACCGACTGCCGGTGCGGCGCGGCCTCGAGACGCGCAGGACATCGGCGACTCGTCCGAAAGGAACCTCCATCATGATCCCGTCATTCCGCCCCGGCCCGCGTGAACGCGGCTTCACGCTCGTCGAACTGCTCGTCGTCATCGCCATCATCGGCGTCCTCGTCGGACTGCTCCTCCCGGCCGTCCAGGCCGCACGCGAGAGCAGCCGCCGGTCCTCCTGCCAGAACAACCTCAAGCAGCTCTCGCTCGGCGTCCTCAACTACGTCGAGGTCAAGAAGGCCTATCCGCCCAGCTACCACGACACCCTGCCGGTCACCAACGGCGGCACCACCGCGATCGAGAACATCACCGGTCTCGGCTGGCAGTGCCTCACGCTGCCGTACACCGAGGGTCAGGAGATGTGGGACCAGATAGCCAAGGACACGACCAACCTCACCGTGAACTGGCAGAGCACGTCTGGCGGTTCCTCGTCGGTCACGCAAACCCTCGCCAAGAAGGCGATCAAGGCCTTCGAATGCCCCTCGAACGAGAAATTCGGCGAGCCCAACACGACCCTCGGCAGTTATGCCAAGTCGAACTACTCCTGCAACAGCGGCACGATGGTCGCGACGACCGGCATCGTCAGCCCCGCCTCGGCCAGCGGCAACGACGTCGTCTCCGGCTCGGCGACGTTCACGCTCAACACCGACCGCGGTGGGCTGTTCGTGCCCTACTTCAAGCTCGCATCGCTCATCAAGCCGTCGGACGTCCGCGACGGATTGAGCAAGACGGTGATGCTGTGCGAGGCGTCATCGACTCCGGACCAGGCCGGCACGCTCAACTGCGCGATCGGCGGCACGTCCGGCGCCACCACGTGCAACTGGTACGGGAAGATCTGGATCGGCCCGCGGCTCTCGACGTCGGTCCAGAGCTATCGCACCGGCGTGAACAACGGCGAGGTCGAAACCTACGGGGGCTCTCTGCTCGCCGGCCAGGAGGCCCTGGTCAACCGCACGTTCTTTAGCACGTGGACGGAGGTCGGTTCGTCGAGCCCGCATTCGGGCGGCGCGTTCTTCTCGCTCGCCGACGGCGCCGTGATCTGGCTCACGGACTTCATCGACGCCCGCACGTACAGCTGGCTCCGAAACCGCCGCGATGGACAGACCTTCGTGATCGACTCGCCGTAACGGCAGGTCCGGCGGCTCACCGCCGCCGGGCCGCGATGGCGAGGAACTCAGCCTCGGCCTGCGGATAGTCGGCGACGATCCGCCGGAAGTCCTCACCGTCGAGCACCAAGAGGTCGCACGGCGTCACCGCCCGGACCGTCGCACTCCGCGGCCGGTCGAGCAGCAGCGCCATCTCTCCGAAACACTCGCCCGACCGCATGAGGCCGACGCGGTCGCCCGCGGCTGCGATCGCCTCGGCCTCGCCGCGGCAGATGACGTAGAGCTCCGCGGACGTATCTCCCTGCTCGACGATCGTCGCACCGGCGTCCACAGCCAGCGGCCGGAAGGCCATCGAGAGCGTGTTGAGCAGCACCGACGGCGCCGACGCGAAGAACTCGCTGCGGACGAGCACGTCGCGGCCGAGGCATTCGTGCCAGCGGCGGCCGTCGCGGGCGAGGAGGCTGCTGGCCGCCCGCGGCCCCCATGTCCCCGCCATGTAGTTGGGAAAGTCGGCGGCCGGCGTCGCCTGCCAGGCATCGAGCACCGGCTGCATGATCCGCCAGGAGGCCTCGACGAAGTCGGTCCGCGAAAAAAGCGTGGGGTCCCCGGACAGCGCGCTGTAGAGCAAAACCTCGTAGCCTGTGCCCCGCGACGCCTCGAACGTCTCCGTGTAGTCGAACCGCATGCCGGCCCGCTGCAGCTGGAACGTCGGGCCGGGACGCTTGGCCTGCATCCGGATCTCGACCCCCTGGAACGGCTGGATGTGGAAGATGAGCAGGTTCGGCTCGCCCTCGCCCTTGAACTGCACGACGATCTCGGTGCCCCGCTTCCACAGCGCCTTGCCCGACCGCAGGTAGACGGGCATCCCGGCCCAGCGGTCGTTGTCGATGTGCAGCCTGACGGCGGCGAACGTCGGCGTGTTCGACCGCGGGTCCACGTGCGGCTCCTGCCGATAGCCCACGACGGCGGTGCCGTCGGCCCGCGTGCCGGGCCCGTACTGCCCGCGCACGCAGCAGCCCTCGACATCGCCGGCATCGAAGAGCCGCACCGACTTGAGCAGCCGGGATTTTGCGTCGCGAACGGCCGTCGGGTCGAGCGACTCCGGCGGCTCCATGCAGACGTAGGCCAGCATCTGCAGGAGGTGGTTTTGCAGCATGTCGCGGACGACGCCGGTCTTGTCGTAGTATTCGCCGCGGGTCTCCACGCCGACGGTCTCGGTCGCCGAAATCTGGATGTGGTCGATGTGCCGCGCGTTCCAGAGTGGAGCGAACATCCCGTTGGCCAGCCGGAAGGCGAGAAGGTTTTGCACCGTCTCCTTGCCGAGATAGTGGTCGATGCGATAGATCTCGTCCTCGCGCCACCGCGACAACAGCGCTCGGTTGAGCGCCGCGGCGGACTCGAGATTCTTGCCGAAGGGCTTCTCGACGATGATCCGCTTCCGCCCCTCGAGTTGCGTGAAGCCGGCCGCGTCGAGCCGTTCGTTGACGACCTCGAAGAATTCCGGGGAGATCGCCAGGTAGAGCAGCGTGTTGCCGGCGGCCGCGGTGCCGTGGGCGACATCCCGCACGAGCTCGCGGAGCCGGGCATAGGCGTCGGGGTCGTCGAAGGCCCCGGCCGTGTAGTGGAGCCGCGACTCGAGCCACTGCCAGCGGTCGGAGTCGAGACTCTTTCGCGTATTGAAGCTCTGGATGTCCTGCCGCTGCTGCTCGCGGAACGCGGCGGTGGTCATCTCCCGGCGGGCCATGCCGACGACGGCGAAGGCGTCGGGCAACAGGCCGTCGCAGGCCAGGTTGTAGAGGGCCGGCATCAGCAGACGCTTGGTGAGGTCGCCGCTGGCGCCCAGAATTACGAGCACCCCCGGAGGCGCGACTGCGGAGCCGGCGTCGCGAGGCTGCCTGGTCGTCACCGCATCGTCGTGCATCCTCTGCCTCCTGGCGTGAAGCCACGGACCGCCGCCCGGCCCACGATGATGGCCGACGGCCCAACGGCGTTCAATCCGCCGCGGCGGCTGCCGCTCAATCCTTCAGGTCGAAGAGCCGCTTGAGGGCGTCGAGCAGTCCGTGCGGCGGCCCCGCCCGGCTCTCGCTGCGCAGCGATGCCAGCGGCGAATGGAGCAGCTTCGCGGCATAACGATCGAACGCCTGGCGGATCTCGGCACGGGCAGCCTCGTCGAGCTGCGGCAGGCGGCGGAAGAGCCGCTCGAGCTCCGCGTCGCCCGTCTCGCTCCAACCGGCCCGCAGCCGCTCGATCACCGGCACCGTCGAGCGATGGTGGAGGTCTCCCATGAACCGCCGCGTCTCCTCGTCGACGATCGCCACGGCGGCCGGCATCTCCCGCTGACGGCTGCGGCGGTTCGCCTCGCAGGCGGCGCCGAGATCGTCCACCGAATACAGCCACACCCCCGGCCGCCGGCCGATCCGCGGATCAAAGTCGCGGGGCACGGCGAGGTCGAGCACCACCAGCGGCCGGCCGGCCCGCAGGGGCTCCACTCGGGCGAACAGCTCCTCCGCCACGACAGGCTCGGTCGCCCCGGTCGTGCTCACCACGAGGTCGGCGGCCGCCAGCTCCGTCGCCAGATCCTCGATCCGTCCGGCCCGGCCGCCGAGCCTGTCGGCGAGGCTGCCGGCCCGGTCGGCCGTGCGGTTGACGACGACCACGTCGCAGGCGCCGGCCTCGCGCAGGTAGCGGAGCGTCTCGGCGGCCATCTTGCCGGCGCCGATGAGCAGCACCCGCTTGTCGTCGAACCGCTCGAAGACCCCGCGGGCGAAGTCGGCGACCGCCACGCTCGGGATCGAGAGTCGCTCGCGGCCGATCGCCGTCTCGGTCGCGACCCGCTTCGCCGTCCGCAGCGCCGCCTGGAACATCTCGCCGGTCAGCGGGCCGGCGGTGCGGCTCTCCTGCGCGAGCGACCACGCCTGCTTGACCTGGGCGACGATCTGCGGCTCCCCCAGCACCATGCTGTCGAGGCCCGCAGCCACGCTGAAGAGGTGCCGCACCACCGCCTCGTCGCGATCCGCCGTGAGCACGGGCTTGAGCAGCTGCGCGTCGATACCGCGGCACTCCGCCAAAAACGAGACGAGTTCGTCCGTGGGGGGCGGGTCGGCCGTGCGCTCGCCCGCCGCGTAGAACTCCACGCGGTTGCAGGTGGACAGCAGCACTCCCTCGCGGCCCGGAAACCGCTCCTTGAATCGCACGAGGGCCTCCGCCGCCTGCTCGGCGGAGAAGGCCAGCCGCTCGCGCAGCGGCAGCGGCACGGTGCGATGGGTGCCCCCCACGAAGGCCAGCGTCATGGAGCGGCCTCGCGTTGTGCGGCCGGGGCCGTCGGCGGCACGCCGTGCCGCGTCGCGCCGAAGAGTCCCCAGAGGATCGACGCCGTGAGCACGGCCAGGCTGACCAGCGACAGCCAGGCGGCGGTGCGGGGGCCGTCGGGCCGGCGGCTCGTCGCCCGCGTCGTCGCCGCGGCGGCGGCCAGCCACAGCACGACCGCCGCCATCCGCAGCACGACGGGATCGTTCCAGGGCACGGTCTCGAGCAGGCCGCGCTGCCGATTCACCGCATTGAGCACGATGCCGGAGACGAAGCCGGCGGCCGCCAGCCAGGCGGCGACGGCCGGCATGCGGCCGGTGGTGTGGGCCAGCCGCTCGAGGCTCGGCAGCCGCAGGCCGCCGAGAGGCGCCTGCTTCCTGGCCAGCCGGCCCGCCTGGATCAGCCACATCAGCCCCGCGATCGCGGTGACGGCCACAGCCACGCTTGCCGCCAGATTGAAGCTGCCGTGCACAGCGCCCCAGATCTGCGTGGCTGGGCTCTGCGGGAAGGGAGCGCGGCTGGAAAGCTGCGCGGCGCCGATGAGCCCCAGCACGATCGGCAGCATGAACAGGCCCACCGGCGTCCGCGGGTTGGCGATCGTGCGCCACAGTGAGCCGCCCGCGAGCACCCAGGCCGCCAGGAGGTACCAATCGAACGGGCTGGAGAGGGGCACCGCGGGCTCGTGCGCCGCCCGCCAGGCCAGGAACAGCGTGTGTGCCACCAGCCCGGCGGCCGCGAACGCGACCATGGCCGCCCCCCGCACGCCCGAGCGGAACACCAGCCGCGAAGCCTCGCACGCGAAGGCCACGGCATAGCTGGCGGCGAAGCAGACGACCGAGATGCCGGAGACGAATTCGACCATGCTCATGCCTGCGGGGTGCCGTGGGGTATTGTAGTCTGCAGAGCGTCCTTCGCCCGCCGAGCACCCGATGTCCGACTCCGCCTCGCCACTCTCCACGCCTCCCGCTGGTGGCGGCCTCTCGGCCGCGGAACGGCGCAGCCAGTCGCTCATGATGCGGGCCTGCCGCCGCGAGCCGGTGCCCCGCACGCCGGTGTGGCTGATGCGGCAGGCCGGCCGCTACCTGCCGGAATATCGCCGCATCCGGGCCGAGGTCGACTTCCTCGGGCTGGTGAAGAATCCGCGGCTCGCGGCGGATGTGATGCTCGCCACGGTCAACCGGCTGGGCGTCGACGCGGCGATCATCTTCAGCGACCTGCTCCCCATCCTCGAACCGATGGGAATGGATCTCGAGTTCAGCGCCGGCGAGGGTCCGGTGATCCACAATCCGATCCGCGAGGCCGCCGACGTGCCGCGGCTGCGGGAGCTCGAGGATCTCGACCGGCTCGGCTATGTCATGGAGTGCGTGCAGGCCACGCGGGCGGGCCTCGACGACGCGATCCCGGTGATCGGGTTTGCCGGCGCCCCGTTCACACTTGCGGGCTACTGCATCGAGGGGGGCACGAGCCGCGCCTGGCTGCACACGAAGTCGCTGATGTACTCGCACGAGACAGCCTGGCACGATCTGCTGGGGAGGATCGCCCGCGCCGTGAGCCGCTACCTCGTGGCGCAGCTCGACGCGGGAGCGCAGATCGTGCAGCTGTTCGACAGCTGGGTGGGCTGTCTCTCCCCCGCCGACTACCGCCGCTACGTGCTGCCGCACAGCCGCACGGCGCTGGCCGAGGCGGCACGCCGGGCCCCCGTGATCCACTTCGCCACAGGCAACCCCGCGCTCCTGCCGCTGTTGGCCGAGGCCGGCGGCTCCGTGATCGGCATCGACTGGCGGATCGGCCTCGCCGACGCCTGGCGGACAGTGGGCCACGACCGGGCCGTGCAGGGCAACCTCGATCCGGCCGTGCTGCTGTCGGACCCCGGCACGGTGCGGCGTCGGACGCTCGAGGTGCTCGCGGAGGCGGCCGGCCGCCCCGGGCACATCTTCAACCTCGGCCACGGCATCCTGCCGCAGACTCCGGTGGAAAACGTGCTGGAGCTGGTCGCGACGGTCAAGGGTGGCTGACGTCACGGCTTCCGCGCCGGCCGCCGGCGATCCGGGCTCGGGGCCGCCGCACACACGCCGCCCTCGCCAGGCGAAGGCCCCGCGGGGTACAACAGCGTGTTGCGCCCGACGGCCCCGCGCCGTCGCGCCGTGCGCAGCCTGCGTTGTTTCGGTGATTCGGAGCACGCGTCCGAATCGTGGAACGACGCCCTCGGGCCGCCGGCCCGAGGGCCTGGCACCTTTCGGGTCTTCCGCCGCATGACGAGCCTCGAAAAACGACTCTTCCACCTCTTCGAGCCGGCCGACATCGCCACGGCCAGGGCGCTGGTGCCCACGCGGGTGACCTGCCCGCGCGTGGGACAGGTGCATGCCGTCGTCGTCGCCGACGACGGCACCGCGCACGAGGTGCAGCTCGAGCTCTCCGCCCGGCGGAAGGGGGGCATGATGCTCGAAGCCCGCAGTTCGAGCGACGCCGGCCGCTCCGGCAGTCCGTGCGCGGCCCTCGCGGCGACGCTTTTGGAGATCGACCGCCGCGGCCTGTTCTCGAACCTCCACGACACCACGCCACTCACGCTCGACATCATCGCCGCCGACGGTGCCGACGACGCTCCGGCCGGCGCATCGACCACGGAAGACGCGGCAGACTCGGCCGCGCCGGCCGACGAGCCGGCACCGTCGCGACACGCCGCGTTGCAGCCGCCGACGGCGGCCCGCAGGCGGCAATCGACGCGGCTGCCGCCCTGGGCGG
>Ga0208783_10000594_pt1 | contig 22062 bp, 29 predicted proteins | sample DEB19_08_DNA_2_FD_184529 | JGI IMG/M metagenome (GOLD analysis project Ga0208783, IMG submission 184529) | Aqueous microbial communities from the Delaware River and Bay under freshwater to marine salinity gradient to study organic matter... | ecosystem: Environmental > Aquatic > Marine >...
GATCGAGAAGGTCACTGTTACTGCTAAGAGCCGTGCTCTGAAAGCAGAATACAGCCTTGAGCTTGCTCAGGACCTGAAGGCAATCCACGGTCTGAATGCTGAAGCGGAATTAGCAAACATTCTCTCAACTGAGATTCTTGCTGAAATCAACCGCGAAGTTATCAGAACCATCTACAAGGTTGCTGAACAGGGTGCTGTACAAAACGTTGCAACCCCAGGTATCTTCGACCTCGACGTTGACTCTAACGGTCGTTGGTCAGTTGAGAAGTTCAAGGGTCTTCTGTTCCAAATCGAGAGAGACGCTAACGCTATCGCTCAGAGAACTCGTCGCGGAAAGGGCAACATCATCATGTGCTCTGCTGACGTTGCTTCAGCACTGACCATGGCTGGTGTTCTCGACTACACCCCTGCACTTAACGCCAATCTGTCTGTTGATGATACTGGCAACACCTTTGCTGGTACTCTTATGGGCAAGTTCCGCGTCTACATTGACCCATATTCGGCAAACTTAACTGCTGGCAATACAGCTCCTGCTAACCAGTATTACGTTGTCGGTTATAAGGGTTCTTCGCCTTATGACGCTGGACTCTTCTATTGCCCTTATGTTCCTCTCCAAATGGTACGTGCCGTTGGTGAGAACAGCTTCCAGCCCAAGATTGGCTTCAAGACTCGTTATGGTCTTGTTGCTAACCCATTTGCTGAAGGCAAAACTCAAGGTCTTGGCGCTCTTACTATTAACGCTAACCGTTACTACAGAAGAGTTGCTGTTAAGAACCTTATGTGATTTATTTCACATAAATTTCAAGAGACCCGAAAGGGTCTCTTTTTTTATCTAAATACCTAAAAAGGTACAATGACTAAAGGACAGATTGATAATAGAAATTTTTTATCCCCAACAGGATTTAAATTTACTTTATCTAGAGAACCTAAAGTAGCATTTTTTTGCAATCAAGCAAATATACCAGAACTGACTCTTGGCGTTGCAATACAACCATCTTATACAAAAATGCTTCCAACTCCAGGAGACATTATAGATTTTGGTGATTTAAATTTACGATTTCTTGTTGATGAAAATCTTGAAAACTATATGTGTATTCAAAATTGGATTAGGGGTCTTGGATTTCCTGAAAGAATAAGTCAATTTGCAGAACTAGAGCAAAAAGGAATTGCTCAAGGAAATTATTCTCAAGATAGACAAAACATATATTCTGATGGAACACTCCAGGTATTAACTAGTTCTTCTCTTCCAAATTTTCAAGTAGTTTTTAGAGACTTATTTCCATATACTCTTTCAACATTATCATTTGATGCTACAGCAACAGACATTCAATACTTTACAGCAGATGTAAGTTTCAAGTATACTATTTACGATATAGTAGATCTTGGCGGCAAACCTTTATGAGTTTAGATCTTGATACAATTCAAGCAATGTGGGAAAAGGATTCAAAAATTGATATCGATAATCTTCACACAGAATCTTTAAATATTCCAGTATTACATTCAAAATATTTTGAGTTATATAACACTATTCTTTTGCTCAGAAAAAAAGCAGAGCAACAAAGAAAAAATATTCGCCACGAAAGGTATGAATATTTTACGGGGAAAGCAGATCCAGAAGTTTATTTGGAAAACCCATTCCCCAAAAAAATTAGAGATAAAGAAACTTTGCAAGGATATTTGGATTCCGATGACAAATTATCTCAAGCGTCTTTAAAAATAGATTATTACGATACTATGCTTGCATATATTGATAGCATTTTAAAAATGATAGCAAATAGAACATATCAAATTAAAAACTCAATTGAATTTATGCGATTTCAGTCTGGATTAGGGTAAATAAATACTCATAGCATTATTAATGTTATGAGTGATGTAATTATCGAAAAAAAGAATGAGATTTATATTAAATTGCATTGCGAATCTCATATCTTATATGAACTTCAACCATATTTTACTTTTGAAGTAGAATCTGCAAAATTTATGTCTCAGTATAGAAGCAGACACTGGGACGGAAAGATTCGACTATTGAGTACACATACCGGAGAAATTTATGCCGGATTACTTGATAAAGTAATCGATAAATTATCTCTTCATAACTATACTTATGAATTTAAAGAAAATAAGTTCTATGGATTGCCTTTTGAAGTAAATGAAGGTATTTCATACGAAGGTGTTAAAGATTATATGTCATCTATTTGTTCTCATTCTCCACGGGTGTATCAAGTAGAGGGAGTATATGATGCTTTAAGGCATAATAGAAAACTGTTGATAAGCCCCACTGCATCTGGCAAATCGTTGATGATTTATTCTCTTGTAAGATATTATGTGGATAAAGGACAAAAAATTCTTTTAGTTGTTCCAACGACATCTCTTGTAGAGCAAATGTACAAGGATTTCCAAGATTATGGTTGGGATGCTGATTCATACTGTCACAGAATTTATTCTGGTAGAGAAAAAACAAATGAATATCCAGTCACAATAACTACCTGGCAGTCTATTTATAAATTGGAACGTTCATTCTTTGAAGATTATGGTGTAGTCATAGGAGATGAAGCTCATCTATTTAAAAGCAAATCTCTTGTCGATATTATGACTAAACTTCATCATGCAAAATATCGCTTTGGGTTTACAGGAACTTTAGATGGAACTCAAACACACAAGTGGGTTCTTGAAGGACTTTTTGGACCATCATATAAAGTTACAAGAACATATGAGTTAATGCAACAAGGACATATTTCTCAATTAGATATTCGTTGTTTAGTTTTGAAACATTCTCCACAAAAATTTCAAGTTTATGAAGATGAAATTCAATATCTTATTCAACATGAACAAAGAAATAAATTCATTACAAACCTTTCTTTAGATTTAAAAGGTAATACTTTAGTTCTTTATTCAAGAGTAGAAACTCATGGAGCAATACTCTATGAAAAGATAAATAATACTAAGCGAGATGATCGTAAAGTATTTTTTATTCATGGTGGAGTGGATACTGAAGAAAGAGAATTGGTTAGAGAAATTACAGAAAGAGAAAACAATGCAATTATTGTTGCCTCATACGGAACATTTAGCACTGGTATTAATATTAAAAACTTACATAATGTGATCTTTGCATCACCAAGTAAATCAAGAATCAGAAATCTTCAAAGTATTGGAAGAGTTTTAAGAAAAGGAAAAAATAAAACAAAGGCAGTTCTTTACGATATTGCTGATGATTGCACTTATAATTCTAAAAAAAACTACACTCTAAACCATTTAATTGAAAGAATTAAAATTTATAATGAAGAAAATTTTAATTACGAAATTATCACTATACAACTAAAGAAAAAATGATTGAAGATGATTTTTACGCAACACTTAAACTAAAAACAGGCGAAGAAATATTCGCAAAAGTAGCAGCTTCAGAAGAAGAAGATAGAACTATATTGATTATATCTAATCCAATTATTGTTGCAGAAATAAAAAGCAGAACAGGAACAATTGGATACAAGATAGAACCTTGGCTAAAGACTACTAAGGAAGATATGTTCATTATTAATCTTGATGATGTACTTACTCTTTCCGAATCATCAGATATTGAAATGATTATGATGTATCAAACTTATGTACGTCAATCTTCTAAAGATAGTACAAATCAATCTAAAATTAATCGTAGAATGGGATATATTTCTAACGTTAATGATGCTAAAGAGATTCTAGAAAAACTTTATAAAAATAGCTAGAACCAATCTTTCAAACCAGACAAAGGTTATTATACAGAGTTTGAAGTACCTTGTCAATCATTTTAGTTTGTGTTATTATACCTACATAATAATGATAAAAACTTATGATAACGACAGCAGTTATGACCAAGAGAAAAAGGTCAGAACATTATGTAAATAATAAAGAGTTTCTTGCCGCTCTTATTAAGTATCGTGAAGATAAAGAAATTGCCGAAATTCAGGGAAAACCAAAACCTCCTATTCCAAGATATCTTGGAGAGTGTTTTTTGAAGATTGCTAATCACCTATCATTCAAACCAAACTTCGTGAACTATATGTTTAAAGAAGATATGATTAGCGATGGGATTGAAAATTGTGTACAATATATCCATAACTTCAACCCAGAGAAGTCACAGAACCCTTTCGCGTACTTCACACAAATCATTCACTACGCATTTATTCGTCGTATTAATAAAGAAAAGAAGCAACTTGAGATTAAAAATAAAATTTTGGAAAGGTCTGGATACTCTGAAGTTTTTGAAGATAATTCCATTGACGGCAGTAATTATTCTGATTACAATAGCATTAAAGACAATATTCACTCTAAACTTCGTTATTGAATGAAAGTAGCTCTAATCAACGATACCCATTATGGGGCAAGGAAAGGTTCAAAACTTTTTCATGATTATTTTGAACTTTTCTATAAGAATGTGTTTTTCCCTACGCTAGAACAGTACGGGATTAATACAGTTATTCATATGGGAGATGCTTTTGATAGTCGTAAATCTATTGACTATCAAAGTTTAGAATGGGCAAAAAGAGTTGTATTTGAACCTTTAAAGAACTATCGTGTTCATATGGTTGTAGGAAATCATGATAGTTATTATAAAAATACAAACAATACAAATTCTCCCCAACTTTTATTAAAGGATTATCCAAATATTCAAACCTATTCTTCTCCTACAGAAATTAAAGTCGGAAATCTTGATATTCTTCTTCTTCCATGGATTTGTATGGAAAATGAAGAAAAATCATTAAAAATGATTAAAAAAACCAAAGCAAAAGTTGCAATGGGACACCTTGAACTTCATGGTTTCCGCATAAACCGTCAAATTATTATGGAACATGGACTGGAAGCGAATCTTTTTTCAAACTTCAAAAAGGTATTTTCTGGTCATTACCACACTCGTTCTGACAATGGAACTGTATTCTATACGGGAAATCCTTATGAGATTTATTGGACAGATGTAAATGATACTCGTGGATTTACTGTTTTTGATACAGAAACTCTAGAGCATACTTATATTAATAATCCTTATAAAATGTTTCATAACATTTATTATGAGGATACTGATTATCAAACATTTGATATCAGTGAATATGAGAATAAGATTGTAAAAGTTATTGTCCGTAAGAAGTCAGATACTAAAGAGTTTGAAAAATTTATTGATAAACTTTATGCGTCTAATATTGCAGAACTTAGTATTGTTGAAAACTTTGATGTTCAAGAATCTGTAGAATTTGAAACATTTGAAAGCGAAGATACTATTTCTATCCTGAATAGATATATTCGGGAGGCAGAAATCAGTCTTGATAAATCAGTCATTCAAAAAATAATGCAAGAAATCTATCAAGAGGCGTGTGAATTGGTTTAATGTTTATTCTAACAATTAATGGTAGAGAAACCGAAGGAGCATATTCAGTAATTGATGATGAAGGAGAACATATTCTATATCTCTTTGAGGAGGAAGATGATGCCGTTCGATATGCTATGATGTTAGAAGAAGATGGATATCCCGAAATGCATGTGATTGAAATTGAAGATGAAGTAATGATAAAAACCTGCGAAATGCACGGATATCAGTACACTCTTATTACCCCTGATGATATTGTAATTCCTCCAAGTAATTCTGGTCATGATTTTATTTAAAACTATACGTTGGAAAAATTTTCTTTCTACTGGCAATCAATATACTGAAGTTGATTTCACGAAAAACAAAACCAATCTGATTATTGGTACAAATGGAGCAGGTAAGAGTACAGTTCTTGATGCTCTGACTTTTTCTTTATTTGGAAAACCATTTCGTAAAATTAACAAACCACAACTCATCAATTCTGTAAATGAAAAGGATTGTAGGGTTGAGGTTGAGTTTACTATTGGTAATATTGAATGGAAAGTTGTAAGAGGAATTAAACCTTCTCTGTTTGAGGTGTGGAGAAATGGTTCTGTTCTGGATCAATCTGCAGCTGCACTGGACCAGCAGAAGTGGTTGGAACAGAATGTTCTAAAGATGAACTATAAGTCCTTTACCCAAATTGTTATCTTGGGTTCAAGTACTTTTGTTCCTTTTATGCAACTTTCTGCAGCACATCGTCGGGAAGTGATTGAGGATTTGCTTGATATCAAAATTTTCTCTTCCATGAATATTGTTATTAAAGAGAAAATCCGACAAGCAAAAGAAGAAATTAAAGTTCTGGATCTTAAGAAACAATCTCTTACTGAAAAACTTAAGATGCAAGAAGAGTTTATTGAGGAACTAGAGAATAGAGGAAAAGATAATATCAATAACAATAATCGGAAAATTTCTGATTTGGATAAAGAAATTGAACAATATATGAACGAAAATTCTTCTATGGAAGAACCACTTCGGGTGTATATTGGAGAGCAAGATAAGTTGGTTGGATATGCTGATAAACTCCGTAAGTTAGGAAATTTGAAAGGTAAAATCTCTCAAAAGGTATCTACGATTACTAAAGAGCATAAATTCTTTACAGAAAATACGGTTTGTCCTACCTGTACGCAAGAGATTGAAGACGACTTCAGAATAAATAAGATTAAGGACGCTCAAAATAAAGCAAAGGAGTTGCAATCTGGTTATAAAGAACTAGAGGAGGCAATTAAAGAGGAAGAGGAGCGAGAGCGTCAATTCACCGCTCTATCGAAGGAGATTTCTAAATTAACGAATGGCATTTCTCAAAACAATATTAAGATTAACGGATTACAAAGACAAATCCGAAATCTTGAACATGAAATTCAAACTGTTACCGAACAACTTGAAAACCGAAATTCTGAACATGAGAAGTTAGAAACCTTCAAAGACAACTTAAAAACTACATACGACGAACTCGCTTCTAAAAAAGACCTAATCAACTATTACGATTTTTCGTATAGTTTGCTCAAAGACGGTGGAGTAAAATCCAAAATCATTAAGAAGTATCTGCCTCTCATCAATCAGCAGGTTAATCGTTATCTGCAAATGATGGACTTCTATATTAATTTTACCCTTGATGAGGAATTTAATGAAACCGTCCAGTCACCAATTCACGAAGATTTTTCTTATGCTTCCTTTAGTGAAGGAGAAAAAATGAGGATTGACCTTGCATTACTCTTTACTTGGAGAGAAGTTGCGCGGTTTAAAAACTCTGTGAATACAAATCTTCTGATTATGGATGAGGTGTTTGATAGTTCACTTGATGGATTTGGAACGGAAGAGTTCCTCAAAATTATTACTTATGTAATTAAAGATGCAAATATTTTTGTTATCTCTCACAAAACTGGTCTGGAGGACAGATTTGAGAGTGTTATGAAGTTTGAAAAGATTAAAGGATTTTCTAGACTTATGAATCCGCATTGACAATCAAAATCAAATTTGATATGATTGAGGGAGGTAAAAAGTGCCTCCCTCTTTTTTATGCTTGATCAAATTTTTACTATGAACGAACAAAACGCAAATAATTTTTGGAAGTACGAAGAAGATAAAACTCTAAAAGAAGTTGAGGAGTATCTTGTCAGCACTTACAAATCTCACTACACTTCTGAGCAATCCAAAACCCAAACTCTGGATCTGATTGAGAGTATTGGCGATGCAGAACCATTTACTCGTTCAAATGCAATCAAATATCTTTCTCGTTTTGGAAAGAAAAATGGTAAGTCCAAGCAAGATATTCTGAAAGCAATTCATTATTGCATTCTTCTTTATCACTTTGCTGGTCTTCACAAGAACACAACTGATCAATACAACTACTGATTATTATGAAACTCTCTGACAAAACTCTCACTCTTCTCAAGAACTTCTCTTCTATTAACCAGTCTATTCTGTTTAAGGAAGGTAGTTCTCTCCGGACAATTTCTGTGATGAAGAACATTCTTGCAGAGGCAACAATCGAAGAAGAACTGCCCAAGGATTTTGGTATCTATGACCTTAATCAGTTTCTGAATGGTCTCAATCTTCACCAGAATGCAGAACTTGATTTTCAAAATGATGGTTATGTAGTTATCAAAGAAGGTCGGTCTCGCTCCAAGTATTTCTTTGCAGACCCGAATGTAATCGTTACTCCTCCTGATAAAGCAATCTCTCTTCCTTCCGAAGATGTTTGTTTTGTTCTTGACACAAAAGAACTTGATAAACTTCTTAAGGCTGCTAATGTTTATCAACTTCCTGATCTTTCTGTGGTTGGTGAAGCAGGAGTAGTAAAACTTGTGGTTCGTGATAAGAAAAATGATACGTCTAACGATTTCTCTATGGTTGTTGGAGAGACTGATGAAGTATTTACCTTTAACTTCAAGGTAGAAAATATTAAAATTCTTCCTGGAAATTATGAGGTGGTAATTTCTTCTAAACTTTTGTCACGATTTAAGAATACTGGGTTTGATGTGACCTATTATATTGCTCTGGAACCTGATAGTACTTTTGAATAATGGAATTTCTTCTTTATCTGACCCCTATTGGACGTAATATTGTCGATACTGTAATTAAAGCGGGATATCCAGTTAAAGAAAATATCGGATATTGTAGAGATAAAAACTTTTTTGGATATGGAGATTTTGATAAATTAGTCATTTGCACTAAAAATATTAAAAATGGTGGATATGATTTAAATTATTATATTAATGAAACTCTTTATCATGAAGCAACACATATTGCCCATATGTGTAATGGGTATAAACCTTTTTATATTGATTTAAAGGATATGCCTCTTCCTCCTAATAAACTTCAAGATGTCAAAAATTCAATAAAATTGTCAACCGCTTCTGTTAGGATGGAACATGAAGCATATTGGATGGAAGACAAACCAGAAAAAGTGAATTATGTACTTAAAAAGTATTGTTTTTGATTATGAACATCTTCGTAACTTCCCCTTGGCCCGCTGAAAGTGCTATTTGCCTTCCCGATAAACACGTTGTCAAGATGCCCTTGGAGTGCTGCCAAATGCTCTCCATCGTGGCATCTGAGAAATGGGGTCACGGGTATGGCAATCTTTATAAGACTGATAACACACCATATCGAACTGAGAAAGGTGCGTTTCGTAATCATCCCTGTACCAAATGGGCACTGGAAAGTATCCACAACGCTTATTGGTTGATTAAACACGGTCTGAACTTGTGTGATGAGTACACTCTGCGGTACAATAAAGTTCACGCCTGCTACAAGACCCTTGTAGATGCTTATTACCTGTTTCCCAAGGCGAAGATCACTGATGTAACTCCATTTGCTCGTGCTATGCCAGACGAGTATAAACTTGATACAAACATTGATACTTTTACTGCTTACAAGATGTATATCGCATCCAAACCTTGGGTTGCATCTAATTATCTTCGTATGCCAGAACGTAAACCTGATTGGATTTGATAATGACAAGTGAATTTCTTTTTGTGGAAAAATATCGTCCTCAAGTAATTGATGACTGTATTCTTCCCGATGATACTAAAAAAACCTTTAAGGAGTTTGTGGAGAAGGGTGAAATTCCTAACCTCCTTCTCGCTGGACCTCCTGGTATTGGTAAGACAACCATCGCAAAGGCACTTTGTAATGAACTGGGTGCTGATTTCTATGTGATTAACGGGTCCGATGAGGGACGTTTCCTGGATACTGTAAGGAACCAAGCAAAGAACTTTGCTTCTACTGTTTCTCTTACGGGATCCTCCAAGCACAAGGTCATCATTATTGATGAGGCAGACAACACGGGTAATGATGTTCAACTGCTTCTTCGTGCGAATATTGAAGCATTCTATAACAACTGCCGATTTATTTTTACCTGCAACTACAAGAACAAGATTATTGAACCTCTGCACTCTCGTTGTGCCGTAATTGATTTTACGATTAAGGGTAAGCAAAAGGCACAACTCGCAGGTTCTTTTTTCAAACGACTGCAAACAATTCTAGAACAGGAGAAGATTGAGTATGATCAAAAGGTTGTTGCTGAACTGGTATCAAAGCACTTCCCAGACTTTCGTAGAGTCCTTAACGAGTGTCAGAGGTACTCTACGGGAGGAAAAATTGACTCGGGCATTCTTGCATCTTTCTCAGACATCTCTGTAAATGAACTCATCAAGAACCTTAAGGAAAAGAACTTCACAGAAGTTCGCAAGTGGGTGGTCTCCAACCTTGACAACGATGCTCCTGTTCTACTTCGCAGGGTGTATGACGCCTGTTATGATTGCCTTTCACCCCAAACTATCCCTGCTGCCGTTCTTGTTATTGCTAAGTATCAATATCAGTGTGCGTTCGTGGCTGATCAGGAAATTAACCTCCTAGCAGCATTAACTGAAATTATGGTGGAGTGTGATTTTAAATGACTTCTCAAAAATCTCTTAAAACTTGCCTAAGGTATCCAGGTGGAAAAAGTAGAGCGGTCGCTAAGATGGATCCTTATTTTCCAGATCTTCGCAACTATGATGAGTTCCGCGAACCATTTTTGGGTGGTGGTTCTGTAGCAATTCATATTACTAAGAAGTATCCTTACTTAAATATTTGGGTGAATGATCTTTATGAACCTCTGGTAAATTTCTGGCAACAACTTCAGATGTTTGGTCCAGAACTCAAGGATCATTTGCTTCATTTTAAGAGTGCCTGTCCTGATCCTGAGTCTGCACGGGGATTATTTGACATTTCAAAAACTATTTTAGAAGATCCTATCACTGGAAGTTTCGAAAGAGCAGTTCGATTTTATATCGTAAACAAGTGTTCTTTTAGTGGTTTGACTGCAAGTTCTTCTTTTTCACCTCAAGCATCTAATAATAACTTTAGTGTTCGTGGAATTGAAAAACTTCCAGAGTATTCTAAGTTGATTGAGAAGTGGCGCATTACCAATTACTCTTATGATTATTTGATGGATGGAGAACGTAGTGCTTTTATGTACCTCGATCCTCCTTATGACATTAAGGATAATCTCTATGGGAACAAAGGATCGATGCATAAAGGATTCGATCACGATAAGTTTGCTGCTGATTGCGATAATAACGATATGGATATGTTGGTGAGTTATAATTCAGACCAACTTGTTAAAGATCGCTTTAAGAACTGGAACGCTGCTGAGTTTGATCTCACTTATACGATGCGTTCTGTTGGTGAATATATGAGAGAGCAAAAACAACGTAAAGAACTGCTACTATTTAATTATGGAATTGAAGGACTGGTTAAACTCGATCAATCAAACGAAGATCAATCTAATTGATGAAGATCCATTATTAAAAAAAGAATATACACCTTACGTCATCAATAAATGTCTTTCTGGCAATATTGACTGTATTATGTACGTTAATGAGATGAATATGAATTCTCATCTTGATAAAGATATGCAATATTCATTTTATCTAAATATTATAAGAAAAAGGAGAAGATTTTCTCCTTGGCTTCGTAAAGATGAAATTAAAGACTTAGAATATGTTAAGCGTTATTATGGTTATAGTAACGAAAAAGCATTTCAAGCACTGAAGATTTTATCCAAAGAGCAAATTAATTTTATTAAACAACGACTTGAAACTGGCGGAACAAAATGACTACTCAAACAATTGAACCTCAAGTAAATTGGTCTCAAGATCAAATGGTTGAAGTGATTCTTAACGAACCTGATGATTTTTTAAAAGTTCGTGAGACTTTAACTCGTATTGGAGTTGCATCTCGTAAGGAGAAAAAACTATACCAATCTTGCCATATTCTTCATAAACAAGGTAGATATTACATTGTTCATTTTAAAGAATTATTTGCTCTTGATGGAAAGCACGCAAATCTTACGGTGAATGACGTTCAACGTCGTAATCGTATTGTTCGTCTTCTTGCAGATTGGGGATTAATCACAGTAATTAATCCTGATTCTGTTTCTGATATTGCTCCTCTCAATCAAATTAAAGTTCTTTCTTATAAAGATAAGGGAGACTGGATTCTTGAGCAGAAGTATAATATTGGAAAGAAAGGTAAAACTCAGGATGATGTTTAATGCTATTTGTTTATTTCTTTTAGTTATCGCTGCTTACGCTAATTTATATTTAAATTTAAAATCCAGAAAAAGACGATAAATAAGTATGAGACCTTTTCGTGCGGTCTCTACGAAAGTCGGAACACCCTAAAAAGAGGTTCGGTTTTTTCCGTTCCTCTTTTTTTCTTTTCTGGTATAATTATTAATGATGAGGTTAGGTTCTTTTAACCCCTCATTCGCTAAAGCGGAGTCTTAGGATCCGTAATGTTACACACACTCGCTTTTTAAGGAGAACTATTATGTACACACTCGCAAAGTACAACACCGGAAATATTGAAAAGTTTTTAACTGACTTGGAAAAAAATTTTATTGGGGCAGATGAGTGGTTTCACCGATTTGGAACGGTACACGAATCTTCTACCAATTATCCTCCATATAATTTAATTAAAGAAAGTTCCACAGAGTTTACACTAGAAATCGCTCTTGCTGGATATAAGAGAGAAGATATTGAGGTATCATCTGAATGGAATAAACTTTTTGTGGAGTGTAAGAAAGCTCCTACAGAATACGAATATATGCATAATGGAATTGCCCGTAGAGCATTTACGCGCACTTGGACACTATCTGATGATGTAGTTGTTGGTGATATTTCTTTTGTTGATGGATTGCTCACTATTAAACTAAATAGAGTTATTCCAGAACATCAAAAAAAGAAGACATATGAAATCGTTTGATGAGTTCAAATCAATCGCATATAAGGGTGCTGTTCCCCATACAGTCTATTCTCGGGGAAAATCAAAGAATATTCCAAAAGGAAAAGCAGTTCCTGTAAGGAGTCGTTCTAGTGCTGGAGGTGGTAGTGATGGAAGTGGTGGTAACGGTGGCGGTGGAGATGGTGGGGAATAAATAATAATTGAACTATCGTCGGCGCGAGGAGCACCTGGCAAAACCAGGTTGACTCCTCCTTTTTTTCTTGCTAAAATAATAAGAGGTATGGAGTAGAAATGACAGTAAAACTTTTGCTTTTAAAATCTGGAGAAGATATTATTGCTGATATAAAGGAAATGGTAGTTGGAGAAGAAGAAAACCCTAGGGTAGTAGGATATTTTCTTCATAAACCCTGTGTGGTTAAGATGACACCACCAACTAGTGTACCTGAAAGCTTTGAAGAAGAACCTGATCCTCAGAAAGCATCTTTTAGGGTAACTCTTTTCCCATGGATGCCCCTTTCTAAGGATAATACAATTCCTGTAGCGGCTGATTGGGTAGTAACAATGGTTACTCCTAGTGATAAATTAAATAATATGTATATGGAAGACGTAATGAATTATGGAAAAAATGATAAAGATAATAGCACTAACAACCCAACAGATTCTGATCAGTCAGATTGAAGAAGTCTCATCAGAACTTGGAGAACCTGATTGTAAACTTATCAGTCCTTTTGTCGTCAAAAATGATAAGACTTTAGAATCATTTCTTTCTGGATATACAAAACAAAATACCTTTATGTTGACCTCTGATAAGATTTTAACGCTTGCAGACCCAACACCTACACTACTTGAAAAATATCAGGACCTTATTAAAGAATGAGTCTACGTTTTTATACTAATGTTCAATTGATTGGAAACCAGTTTTTGGTACGTGGAGTTGAAAATGGAAAAAGATTTGAAATCAGAGATGAGTTTTTTCCAACTCTCTTTGTAAAAACTAAAAAAGAATCAAAGTATAAAACGTTAAGCGGAGAACCTGTAGAACCAGTTCAACCAGGAACGGTAAAAGATTGTCGTGAGTTTTATTCCAAATATGAAAGTGTAGATGGATTTGAAATCTACGGAAATGATCGATATATCTATCAATATATTTCGCAAAAATATCCAGAAGACGAAATTAAGTTTGATATTAGTAAAATCAAACTTGTAACCCTGGATATTGAGGTTGCTTCTGAGGGAGGATTTCCTGATGTAGAATCTGCATCGGAAGAAATTCTTTCTATCTCAATTCAGGATTATACAACTAAAAAGATCATTACTTGGGGAGTTAAACCATTTAATAATACTCGTAAGGATGTGACTTATTATCACTGCCCATCAGAGTATGAACTTCTGAATCACTTTATTAATTATTGGATGGTTGACGTTCCTGATGTGATTACAGGTTGGAATATTCAGATGTATGACGTTCCTTATATTTGCAAGCGCCTTAATCGTGTCCTTGGAGAAAAACTGATGAAGCGTTTTTCTAACTGGGGTCTTGTTACTGAAGGAGAAGTGTTCGTTAATGGTCGTAAGCATACTGTATTTGATGTTGGTGGTCTGACTCAACTTGATTATCTTGATCTTTATAAGAAGTTTACTTATAAAGCACAGGAATCATATCGTCTTGATTACATTGCAGAAGTAGAACTGGGTCAAAAGAAACTAGATCACTCTGAGTACGATACCTTTAAGGACTTCTATACAAAGGGTTGGCAAAAATTTATTGAATACAACATTATTGACGTAGAACTTGTTGACCGCTTGGAAGACAAGATGAAATTGATTGAACTTGCTTTGACAATGGCATATGATGCTAAAGTCAATTATGCCGATGTGTTTTATCAGGTTAGGATGTGGGATAATATTATCTACACCTACCTGAAAAAAAGAAACATTGTCATTCCGCCGAAGAATAAAACTCAGAAAGATGAGAAGTATGCTGGCGCTTATGTTAAAGAACCTATTCCTGGAATGTATGATTGGGTGGTGAGTTTTGACCTTAATAGCCTGTATCCTCACTTGATTATGATGTATAACATCTCACCAGAAACTCTTTTGGAGGAGAAGCATCCTACTGTTAATGTAGATAAGATTCTGAATCAGAGTCTTAATTTTGAGATGTATAAGGATTATGCAGTATGTGCTAACGGAGCGATGTTCCGCAAAGACGTTCGTGGTTTTCTTCCTGAACTAATGGAGAAGATTTACAATGAACGTGTTATCTTTAAGAAAAAGATGCTTGCCGCCGAACAGGAATATGAAAAGACAAAGAATAAGGAGTTAATTAAGGAAATTGCCCGTTGTAATAACATCCAGATGGCGCGGAAAATTCAACTTAATTCTGCTTATGGTGCGATTGGTAATCAGTATTTTCGTTATTATAAACTTGCAAATGCTGAAGCAATTACATTGTCTGGTCAGGTTTCGATTCAGTGGATTATGAATAAGGTTAATTCTTACTTAAACAAGATTCTAAAAACTGGAGATATTGATTATGTTATTGCTTCTGATACTGATTCTTTGTATATCAATATGGGTCCTTTGGTTGAAAATGTATTCGAAGGAAGAAAGAAAACTACTGAAAACGTTGTGTCTTTCCTTGACAAGGTGTGTCAAGTGGAATTTGAAAAATATATTGAGAGTTCTTACCAAGAATTGTCCGACTATGTGAATGCTTATGAGCAAAAGATGTATATGAAGCGTGAGTGTGTCGCTGAACGTGGAATTTGGACTGCAAAGAAGCGATATATTCTAAGTGTATGGGATAGTGAGGGTGTTCGTTATGAAGAACCCAAACTGAAGATCAAGGGTATTGAGGCAATCAAATCTTCAACTCCAGCACCTTGCCGTAAAATGTTAAAGGAATCATTTAATATTATGATGAGTGGTTCCGAAGATGATATGATTAAATTTATCGAACAATGCAGAGAAAAGTTTAAATCACTTTCTCCTGAAGAGGTTGCTTTTCCACGTTCTGCTTCTGATGTTCAAAAATATTCATCTTCATCGGATGTTTATATTAAAGGAACTCCTATTCACGTTCGCGGAGCACTTTTATTTAATTATCACATTAAAAAAAATAAACTTACTGGAAAATATTCGCTAATCCAAAATGGAGAAAAAATTAAGTTTGTTTATCTCAAAAAACCAAATACAATTTACGAAAATGTGATTTCTTTTATTCAGGAGTTTCCAAAAGAACTTAATCTTGACAAATACATAGATTATGAAATACAATTTGAAAAAGCATTTCTAGAGCCACTCAAGATCATTCTTGACACAATTGGGTGGAGAGTAGAAAAAACAGTAAACCTTGATTCATTTTTTGCGTAATGGACTTTCTTAAAGATATTGTAAAAGAAATAGGTGATGACTATACAAAGTTAGCATCCGATATAGATGAGACAGAAACTTATGTTGACACGGGTTCATACATTTTTAACGCATTGGTTTCAGGTAGCATTTTTGGTGGTGTATCTGGGAATAAGATTACTGCTATTGCTGGAGAGTCTTCTACTGGAAAGACTTTCTTCTCTCTCGCTGTGGTTAAGAATTTTCTTGATAATCATCCCGATGGTTATTGTCTCTACTTTGATACTGAGGCTGCCATCACTAAATCTCTTTTGGAGTCACGCGGCATCGACACATCTCGTCTTGTCGTGGTTAATGTTGTCACCGTAGAGGAGTTTCGTACTAAAGCACTTAAGGCGGTTGACCTTTATATGAAAAAACCTGAAGGTGAACGCAATCCTTGTATGTTTGTGCTAGACTCTCTGGGTATGCTCTCTACAAGTAAAGAAATTACTGATGCACTAAATGAAAAAGAAGTTAGAGATATGACTAAATCTCAACTAATCAAAGGTGCATTCCGAATGCTCACACTTAAATTAGGTCAAGCAAATGTTCCACTTCTTGTCACAAATCACACATACGATGTCATCGGAGCTTATGTACCAACGAAAGAAATGGGTGGAGGTTCTGGACTCAAATACGCAGCCTCTACAATCATTTATCTTAGCAAAAAGAAAGAAAAGGATGGAACGGAAGTGGTCGGAAATCTTATCAAGGCTAAGACTGCTAAATCGCGTTTGAGTAAAGAAAATAAAGATGTAGAGATTCGTCTTTTTTATGATGAACGTGGATTGGACAGATATTATGGATTGCTTGAACTTGGTGAAATTGGTGGATTGTGGAAAAATGTAGCAGGACGCTATGAGATTGATGGAAAGAAACTCTATGCTAAGCAGATTCTTAAAGAACCTGAAGTATATTTCACTGAAGAAGTGATGAAACAGTTGGACGAAATCGCACGTAAGGAATTTAGTTATGGAGAAAGTTGAGTTTCTAATTCTTAGAAACCTGTTGTTTAATGAAGAATATATCCGAAAAGTAATACCCTTTATCAAATCCGAATATTTTGAAGATCAAAATCAAAAGATTGTCTTTGAAGAAATTCTTGATTTTGTCTCTCAGTATAATCAACCTGCAACTAAAGAAGTTCTTTGTATTGAAGTAGAAAAACGTGAAGATATTAATGACACTTCATTCAAAGAAATTCTTCAGTTGGTTTCTTGTCTTGAGGATGTTCCTGTTGAGATGAATTGGTTGGTCTCAACAACTGAAAAATGGTGCCGTGATAGAGCAATTTATCTTGCTTTAATGGAATCAATTCATATTGCTGATGGTAAGGATGAAAAGAAGAATCGTGATAGTATTCCTTCTATTCTTTCTGATGCTCTTGCCGTAAGTTTTGATAATCATATTGGACACGATTACTTGCAAGATTATGAGCAACGATATGAGTCTTATCATAAAAAGGAGGATAAAATTGAATTTGATCTTGAATACTTTAATAAAATCACGAAAGGTGGTCTCCCTAACAAAACTCTTAATATCGCTCTTGCTGGTACGGGCGTCGGCAAGTCTTTATTCATGTGCCATGTGGCTAGCTCCGTCTTGCTCCAAGGACGGAACGTTCTGTACATTACGCTGGAGATGGCAGAAGAACGCATTGCTGAAAGAATTGACGCAAACCTCCTGAACGTCCCTATTCAGGATATTGTTGATCTTCCCAAGCAAATGTTTGAGAATAAGGTTACTAATCTTGCAAAGAAGACTCAGGGAACTCTTATAATTAAGGAATATCCAACAGCGTCTGCTCATGCTGGACATTTTAAGTCACTTCTTAACGAACTTTCACTTAAGAAGTCATTTAGACCTGATATTATTTTCATTGATTACCTTAATATTTGTGCTTCCAGCAGGTATAAAGGAAACAGCAATATCAATTCTTATACATTTGTTAAAGCAATTGCTGAGGAACTTAGGGGGCTCGCAGTTGAGTTTAATGTCCCGATTGTCTCCGCTACTCAGACCACTCGTTCAGGTTATGGTTCTTCTGATGTTGAACTTACTGATACTTCTGAATCCTTTGGTCTTCCTGCTACTGCTGATCTTATGTTTGCCCTTATTAGCACTGAAGAGTTGGAGGGGTTGGGTCAGATATTGGTAAAACAACTCAAGAACCGATATAACGATCCCACTATTCATAAGCGGTTTGTGATTGGTATTGACCGTGCAAAAATGCGTCTTTATGATTGCGAACAATCAGCACAACAAGACATACTTGACTCTGGAAAAGAAGAAGAGTATGATTATGAAGAAAGAAAACCTAAAAAATCATTTGAAGGATTTAAATTCTAATATGACTCAAGTTATTGATACAAACAAATATATTGAATTCGTTCGTCAAACTACAAGTCCTGCAAGCAGTGATTTTGCTCAACTGCTTTCTCGCCTGACTGAACTTGAAGCAACTGCTGATGCTGATGTTCCTCGTCTTCTCACCGCCGCTCTTGGGATGAGTGCTGAAGCAGGTGAGTTTACTGAAGTGGTGAAAAAGATTTTCCTTCAAGGCAAACCTTATAGTGAAGAAAATGCTTTTCATTTGAAGCGTGAACTTGGAGACATCTGTTGGTATCTGTCTCAAGCATTTATGGCTCTTGATACTAATTTTGAAGAAATTCTCAAGATGAACTATGAGAAGCTGAGTGCTCGTTATCCTGAAGGAACCTTTGATGTTTATCGTAGCGAGAATCGTGTGGAGGGTGATCTATGACTGAAACAACTTGGCCGTATAACCACCGTCACTCTTCTGAACTCTGGGACATTACTGCTGAAATTCTTACAGAACTTTCACGAAGAGACGAAGTTGAGTATCGCGTAAAAGCAACACCAGAATCTGTAAAACAAAAACTGGAGGCACTATGAGTAAGGAAAAACAAGTAACAATTAAAATGGATGCTCGTGCTGCAGCAGCAGTTCGTCAAGTTCTTTATGATGCACAAAAAGGATATACTTATGATGAGTTAAGTATTCCTCCTCGTATTGCTGATATTCGTGGAGTTATTCAAGATCTTGATGATAATATTGGTGCCGCTCTTGGTGTTTGACCCCACGGGGTCTTTTTTTATAAATATCTAAAAAGCATTTATAAAAATGGAAATCTACGATATCGTTCTTTCACATCTTCTTGACGAAGGTTATGCTGAAACTGAAGAGTCTGCAATTGCTATTATGGCAAATATGAGCGAAGAGTGGAGAGAGAGTATTGTTGAAGCAGAAGTTCTTGCTATGAAAGGTGGAGTTCCTGGTGCAGTAAAAGTTAAACCCTCATTAAGTATTCCTGGAACTAGTATTGGTATTGGACCTAATAAGCCAGTTCCTGGAACCTTCACTACCACAACTGCTGGACAGAAAGAAAAAATTAAGCAAGGTGATACTCATATTGATACTGGTGCTGGTGGTATGAAATCTAGAGTTGGTGCTGGACCAACTTCCACTGAAAGAACAAGATATAATAGACAAGCACTTCAAACTGGTGCAAAACCTATGTCTCGCTGATAAATGAATTTTTCCGAGTGGAGAAGACTTCAGAGAAATACAGAGATGTTTAAAATCTCTGAAGTCTTTGTTGCGGAAGGAATAAGTAAGGAGCATTTTGAAAATATCGTTCATACATTTATTCCTTTTGTGAAAAAAGAACTTAAGATAAAAGATCTTCCAAAAATTCAATTTGTTGATGATCCAAAGTTTGCGAGAAAAATTGCAGCATTTGGTCAGATTAAAGATAATCAAATTATGATTAGTACTTTGAATAGACATACGATGGATATTTTGAGAACATTAGCACACGAACTTGCCCATTATCGTCAGCATATAAAAGGTGTGAATGGAAGTGGACGCGCAGGAGCACCAACTGAAAATGAAGCAAACAGACTTGCAGGAACAATCATAAGAAAGTTTGGTGAGAAACATCCTAGTTTATTTGCGACTTCTGCTGTAATGGAAGCAAGAAAGAAGAAAAAGAAAACAATGCATAGTGATTATGAGCATTATCCAATGGAATTGACTTGATTTATAAATAACTTTATTAGAACTTTAAATTTATAAAAAAATGGATCCTAAAATTCTGAGAGAAGCAGCTCTTGCATACCAAGCAGTTTATGACGAAGATCTGCGTCAGGAAATTGAAGAGCAGCAAGACTTTGAGAACTGGGTAAATTCACTTGTAGAAGAAGGTTATGACCTGAGTGAGTATACCTGGAAAGAATTGTATGAGGATTATGGAAATATTGGTGGGATGCTAAGAGGTGCGGGAAGAGCGATACAAGGAGCTTTATCTGGGGGATATGGTGGTGTTAAAATCAATAAGCCAACATCTCCCGGTCAGTCCGGTAGATATGCTGCCCCATCTCAACAGGTAAGAACTCCTGCTGCTCCCACAGCACCTAAACAGCAAGCACCAGCAGCAAGACCAGCAGCAACTACTCCTGCTTCTAGACCTTCTGGTGGTTCTTCTGCCACTGCAGCAAGACCAGCAGCAGCGGCACCAACTGCAAAACCAGCATCAACTGCATCAACTCCAGCAAAGCCAGCACCTGGAACAAAAGCAGCGGGTCCTGAGTCTATTAAACCAAAGACTCCAAATCCTTTAATGCAGAAGACATTTGGATATCAAACAGGAAAGGCTCCTGACCAAGTTGCTAAATCTCCGTCGCCAGCTCCAGCAGCAACTCCAACTCCTGCAAAGAGACCTATGGGTTCGGTAAAACCAGGAAGCCTTGTTTCAAGCTTTGATATGTTTGACCTTGTAAAAGGTTATTTGATTGGTGAAGGATATGCTGATACTGAAGATGCAGCAATCTCAATTATGGCGAGTATGAGCGAAGATTGGAAAACTGCTATTATTGCAGAAGCAAGAGCAGAAGGAGTAAAAGCATATCGTCCAAATCCAACTCAAGCAGAAGTGAGAGCAGATGCTGCAAAAGCAGAAAAGAAGAGAAAAGACGCAGGTAAGGATAAATCTGGTTATGGTCCAGAAGATAAGTTTAAGGATTGGAAAGACAGAGCAACCCCAGCTTCAACACTCAAGAGAAAAGGTGGAGAAACTGAAACCGTTTCGCAAAGAATGAATCGTGAAAAGCCTTATGGTAAGAGAATGACTGGTCAAATGGCGAGAGAGTATGGAAGTCGTCACGCTGCAGAAGTCACCCGCGTTGTAAAAGGTGCTGGTGAACCACAGGCAGTTACTTACCCAAGAAAAGGTAGAGACGAAAAGAAAAAAGTTTCTAAGGAAATCGTTCGTAAGGAAGATCTAGAACTTTACAATTACATTCTTTCGCATCTTCTTGATGAAGGTTATGCTAGTGATGTAGAAACCGCAGAAGGAATTATTGAAAATATGAGTGATGAGTGGATTATGAGTATTCTTGGTTGAGTTAATTCTAAAATTTGATACTAAGGAAGGTTAATCCCCTTCCTTTTTTTGTCTAAATAATCAAAAAAAGTATGCCTTTACCTTCACTTGCAGGAAATCAATACGAGCAAAGTATTAGAAGAAAACTAAAAACAGTATATCCAAATATACCCTTAACTGCTGGATTTGGTAGTGGACCTGATTTAACCATTCCTGCTGCTCAGCAAAGTAATTTAGGTCAAACGTTAAAAGTTGAAATTAAAACTACGACCGGATCTGACTTTGGACAAAGATCAATAACATTTCAAGGATCATCTTGGATTCAAAAATCTAACGCAAAAGATAATCCAAGACACATATCTCTTTATAATTATCTTTTTAATACTTTCAATCTTTCCAATAAAATTCAATCTGCTTGGTCTTTACCAGATAACACTATAACTGCAAAAGATTTGCAAATATTAGTTGAAACTAATCAAATTAATGAGGTTCTTTATTATGAAAAATTATATCAGAAGGCTACTAAGCAAAGAAATCCTTTTCCTCAAGTAACATTACTCTCTGGAAAAACGGTTTTAGATGCTATAACAACTTTTTATAATTCAAAAGGAGTTTATTATATTCAAATAAAAGGAAGTGGATTTTATATTCTTGG
>Ga0208783_10000596_pt1 | contig 22024 bp, 21 predicted proteins | sample DEB19_08_DNA_2_FD_184529 | JGI IMG/M metagenome (GOLD analysis project Ga0208783, IMG submission 184529) | Aqueous microbial communities from the Delaware River and Bay under freshwater to marine salinity gradient to study organic matter... | ecosystem: Environmental > Aquatic > Marine >...
GAAACACCCCGGCACCAGCCCGTAGACTGCTTTAGGTCCACCTAGGAGGGGTAAAGAACCATGCCGGGGTCACGTACCACACGGTACGCTAAATTGATCCGCGTGGTCAGGTATGCGCGGCCCACCTATGCAACCAACCTACCTACCGTCCCCCACCTAGAACGTAATGGAGGACAAGAACTGCATCAGCCGTTGCCAGCGTGATGTCAAGGCTAGGGTACAGCTCCTCGGCCTTCCCCCTTAGCTTCCGCTTCCAAGCGGCCTGCGTATCGACCGACTTGCGGCCACCTAGCCCCAGAGGATCCTGCCAGACCTTGGGCGGAACCCGGTGCAGGGAGTAGCCAAGAGCCACTGCTGCGCCCTCGACACGGCCCACATTCTGGAACAGGACTGCGGTTGTGCTGCTGGGGATGTTGCGTCCAGTGAACTTCGGGACCTCCTCGATCCACAGCTCTGCATCCGCCGTCTTATAGGTTCTAAGCATCCCGACCAGCGCAGGCAGGCTGTCCGGCATAGGCTGCAGCCAGATGGATCCGCCGCAGTCACGTATAGCAAGGCCCCCAGAAGCGCCGGGATCGACCGCCACTAGCGTTTTCACGAGCGATCCTTGGCTAGGTAGGTTGACGAAGGCCGATGCCGTATAAGGCCAGCTAGACGCTCGTCGATGCGGTTCTCAGCGTCCTTGCGGGTCAGACCCTGCGCCTGCACAGCCTCGATCAGTTTTGGTATCGACAGTTTGCAGGCACCGATGAACGCCTCGGATGACAGCCCGGACCGCCCAAACGCCTCGTTGATCTGTTCCGGAACTATCTCGCGACTACCAGCACGGCTCTTCAGGCTGTAGCCCGGGATGTCCACACCTTCCTTCACGGCCAGCGTGCAGTACTCCTTCACCTCCTCGGCCCACTTGGCAGCTACCGTGGCGAGGTTAAGGGCCTTGGCCAGCGACTCAGGTGATGCCACCGACAGGTCGTCGATTTGCACCATCTCATAGCCGTCGGCCACCTTGTTGATCTCGGCCAGACGCACCTTGCAGTAGGTACTATGCTTGCACCAGCCGCAGTAGTCCGAGATCCGGCACTTGGTGGTCGGGTCGTTCACCGCATCTAGGATCGGGTAGACGATGTTCTCGGCCTGTTCCCGAGTTATAGTGTACCGAGTCGCCTTGCGCTTTTCACCGAACATCAGATGCACCACGATCTCTAGGAAGCCATGCGCCTGCATCAGACCCAGAGCGTATGCCGCCATCTGCTCCGCATAGTTTCGCTCGATCCACTTGAGGTCGAAGAGCTGGTTGCCAACCACGACGTCCGCAGTGCCTTGCAGGACGACCTTGCCGTCACGCAGGATGTCCACGGGCAGCTCTGATTTGATCTCTGAACCGGTGAGTATGTTGCTGTGAACGTAGCCATAGGCCCACTCCACAGCCTCTCGCTCCACGTCGGATAGCATCGAGACCAGTGCGGTCTTGCCTGCGAACATTTCGGACAGTGCCAGATGCCGATCAGTGCCAGCCTCAGCCGCAGCCGTAGGAGGACCGGGCTCATACCGGGGGCTCTTCGCGAGCGCCGGTAGCGCAGAAGGACGTGCGTATACGCTCATACGGTTTCCGTGGTCTTGTGAGCTGACACCGCCATTGTGAACGCCTCGGGCTTGGCGAGGATCTTAGCCGAACGGGACTCGCTGAGATCCTTAATGGTTTCGTTTGAAGTAATCCATCCCTTGGCGATGAGAAACTCCCGGCCAGCAGCAAGAAGGTCAGCCTTAGCCAGCAGCTCGACCACCTGCGCCTGCAACGTGAGCTTAGGCTCGTCAGTAGTCACCGTGGTAGGCACCACCTCGACGTCTACGGCCTTGGCCTGCGGTTGAGTAGCGAGGACCTGCACCGGGGAAGGCTGCGCGAAGTCAGCAATCTCTTCCGGCGTGTAGGTGCCAGTCACGACCTCCGGGCAAAGCATACGCACCGCCTTGGAGATCAACCGAGCCCGCATCATCTCAGCCGGGAACTTGGCCCAGCCTGAGCCGCCACGAGCAGGTAGGAACCCAGCGGCCTTGGCGTCGTCCGCAGTGTAGGCTAGCTCGATGTCGTTGCCGTCATAGATCCACTGCGCCTTGGCACCGTTGGCGTCGAACTGCTTCCAGATCACCTTTCCACCACGTTCGCGATACAGGGCAAGCATGGCATCTGCACGAAGCGAGAGACGGCCTTGGATGACGTGGTAATGCTTGGCCAGCTCCAGCGGCGGCTTGCGCTCCACAATGCACTGGAGAGCCAAGAGGTTGCCTTGCTCCGGACGATCTGCCCCGAACATTCCAGAGCGGCAGATCCACTCACCCAGTTGGGTAGCGGCTGCCATTGGATCCTGAACCTTGTCGTAGGTGTGGACGGCGTTCTGTGTGGTTACTGCGGGTAGGTTGCTCATTGTAGTATGTAGGTCTGCTGGATTGCTTTCTCGACCAGACTCTTAAGCTTGAATCCACCATCTCTAGCAAAGGCTACGAGCTTGGCGTGTAACTTGGAGTCGATCTGCACGGTCTTGAGCGCGACCGGCCTGCGCGGTTTAGCTGTCACGGCGGAGTAGATACCAGCCAGCCACCGCTGCACAACACAAATCTACAGAAATCTACGGCTTGAGCTGGTTGAGCCTGACCACCTCGACCGTCGTGTAGATCTCTGGGATTCCGAACCCACAGGCTTTCCCGAGTCCGTCCGCAGTGCTCCGCTCACACTGGCGCTTCAGCCGGTACGGGGTCTTCTTACGTGGTTCCACGATGGCATCGGCCACAAGATGTCCCTGCACCGTGGAAGCGAAGTAGCCGTTGAGACTGTTACCAACCGCCTCTTCCGCCAGCGCGTCCCAAATCTGCAATCGGGTGAGATCTGTGTAATGAAACACCGAGTATGCGCGGATAAGGTAGCGTCCCGGAAGCAGTGTGAATGTGTGCCCAGCGAGCAGCTCGATGATCTCAGAGTCATCCGAGGCGACCACGGTGATCTCTCGTGGCAGCATACCTCCGTAGGTCATGTCCGCAGTGTACTCAGTCATGTCCGCAGTGAGCAGCGTAGTGTCTGCCGTCAGACTAGACGAGGAGCTGCCACCAGCCGTGCCACTGGCCTTCCGATCCTGCAACACAGCCACGCGCACGTTAAGCCCGTCCACGTCGGACCGCAGCTTGTCGATCTGACGAGAGGAGTCTGAGGATCCGTAGGCCATGTTACTGGAGCTTCTTCTGGATCATGCGCTGAGCGTCATCCACGGAGCCGACTACGCCCACCAGAGCACCGCTCGGCGAGTAGACCCGCAGCTTGCCCTTGGTCTTCCCGGGAAGGATGCGGTATCCGGACATGGAGTAGGCACCCGGTATAGATGGGTCGGGAACCGGAGCGGGCATATACCGGATGTCCGGGCTGGTAGACTGAAACCGCTTGCTCAGGGGTATCACATTCCCAGCATCGTCGCGGGTGATGGGGTCGGCGGATTTGATCTGGGAGGGGTCGAAGGAAATCCATTCATCTGACGTTGCTCCCTTTCTAAAAGCTCCGGTAAAACCCTGTTTTTCAAGTATGTTTCTAGCTTCTTTTCCTTCTCGTTTTCTAAGAAGATACTTAACACCATCGCTTCCGCGATGCTCAGTTTTCCTGTTAACTCTACCGGATTGGTCTTCGACTTTATAGAGCGCGTTAGCTAAGTCGTCGGCAGAAGCTAGGTTTTCTATTTTTAAATAATAAGGTTTAACAATTCCCTTAAAGTCTTTTGCCCTTAGCGACCCCATTGCAGAAGCATATCCTTTGCTTTCTGTGAAATACGCACCCGGCAAATCGTTACCAGTTGCTGGACCTTGAATGTTTGTTTTGAACTGAAGTATTTCTTTTTCTGAAGACGTCCCATGCCACACCGGACCCACCGTATACCCAGCAGCCTTGGCCGCCTGATCCACGAGTTCCTGCGCCTTAGCCGTATCCCCAGCTTCTACCGCTGATAGGTACTCGGCGTCGCTGGGCATGAAGCGCAGCATAGCTTCCTTAATCGGTCCATGCTCAGTGTCCGACTGATTGAGCCGATCCCACACCTCGTGATGCAATAGGGTCTGAGCGAACTCTTTGTATTCCGCTGGTACTTTGATCCCAAGTTGAGTCAGTCGGTCCTTCTGTTCCATGAGCACCTTCTTGGTGACTGGAACCTCTTTTCCATAGACCAGTTTTCCCTGTCGGCTGTCGAATGTCGGGATGTCTCCACGTCCAAGCTGACCAGACCAGAACCCTACCTTCCCGTAGCTGATTCCTTTGAAGTTGTTCCTGACATAGTCGATGAACTGGTCTGTTGGCATCGAGTTGACAGCGTCGATGATCTCCTGTGCCTTTGGATAGAACTGCTCGACGGCAGTCTTCATCTGTTCCTTCAGCTTGTTGTGGAATCCGAACGAACGGAACTTTTGAACCACTGCGTCTGCGGCCTGTTCATCGAACACACCACGCTCGGCTGCGTTTAGGTACTGCTGCCCTTCTGGAGTACCGAGCAACTGAGCGAATGCGTCCTCTGGTCGAACCTTTGTTCCTTCAGCAAACGGAGCGTCTGGCCAGTTCTTCTTGATAGTTGAAACAGACAGTTCCTGACGCTGAATTGAGGACAAAGTAATTCCGTACGACTTGATGACGTCTCGAAGCGTAATGCCCTTATCCCTCATCGAACGCATGAACGCACCGAACGCCTTAGCACCACCCTTGACGTCACCACCACCAACCTCTGCTGCAATTGCGTTGATGTCGCGTGCAGTGAGGCTGGAAGGCATGAACCTCTGTTCCCCGGTGAGCTTGAAGTACTCGTCAGTGATTGCCTTTCGACCAACATTTTTACTCGGACCGCTTTCTGCCGAGACAACCTTCACCTTTGGAAGTGAGGTGCCGTTGTTCTGGAACGCCTTCTCTAGGTTCTTCTTGATGAGCGAAACCTCTTTCGGAGAGTTGCTCACGATGGTCACCGAAGCGACGTTGGCTAGATCCGGGTTCAGCACATAGGCTTCGGTGCGGTTGCGCTGGATTGCAACCATTGGAGGAATGCCTTCCTTGGTTGTGTAGCTGAACGTCTTCCCCTGTGACGCAGAGCCTACCATCTGGCTGACCGCGATCTTGTTCAGCTCCGCCTCGACTCCAGCAGCGCCACGTTCCTTGTAGATCTTGCGTACATTGGACAACGAGCTTTCAGGGATCGACACCGTGAGCTGGTGCGCCCGGGCATCTGGAACCCCAGCATTCCCAACCAGAAGGTGAGTGTTCAGGATCTGCTTTCCACTCGGAAGCGTGTCGTACTGTTCAGCCGAAGGATTTCCAAAGCTGCGAGCGTTCTTGTCACCAACATTGCCTTGGGCGTGAATTCCAGTGACCCCGTTCGCGACACCATAGTGGTGATGAGATGTCACAACCATCGGCGTCTCGGTCTTCCATTCAAAGAAGACGTTGTAGTTGCCTTGGCTCCCGAACTTCTGGCCTTCGACGACTGAAGCGTAGACTCGGGGAGGTGAATTCGGATCTTCACGAAGAGAGCTTCCGAATGCCTTCCTGTCCGCGTTCATCTCTCCTCGGACGAATTCCATCCCTTGCTGCATGGAAGACTGCCGGACTCCACTGGCTTTTGCGGCCTCGACATCCTGACCCGCTGCGACTTTGGCTTGGTCTGCCTTGCTCAACTGGGTGGCAACCTGCTGGGCTTTCATCAGGGCCAACCCTTCATCGGTTGCAAACGCCTCGAATGCTGATGTCATCCAGTTCGGATTGATGTGAGCCCTACGCTCGACGGTCGGCTTTCCGGTGCCAGCCATACGAGACAGATCCGACAGACCAAGTCCGCTGATTACCTGCAAAGCTCCAGAGACGCCTTTCCTTGCTTTCTGGAATGTCTTCAGAGCGATCTTGTTGGCCTCCTGAACCGAAATACCCTTGTTGACCAACCGACTCGCCAATGAGTCAACAGCGTCGTTTCTGAGCACCTCCACTCTCCGAGGGGTTTGGCTTGCGTAATAGGCGGAGATCTCGTCGATGCTTTGCTTTTGTCCATCCGACAACCTGCCAGAGACAGGTGCGTTCTCTGGCTGAGATTCGATCGGCATGAAACGAGCCTCTGGAGCCGAACGAACGAGTGTGTCGAACCTTTCGGTCACATCCCCCGCTTGTCGAACCGTCCGGTTGGCTTGCCCGCCTTCTTCTCGGCCTTGCGTGCGGTCGAGAGCGCGATTGCGATTGCCTGCTTCTGCGGTTTGCCCGACTTCATCTCGCGTCGGATATTGGAGCTGATCGTTTTCTGGCTGTAGCCTTGTTTGAGTGGCATTTGCTTTCCTTTGTGCTTGTTCTGCGGAGTCGTAGATCCCAAGGAGCTTTCCTTCAGGACCATACAACCGAAATTTGTTGCCCTTGGTCAGGATCGTGAATCCAGCACCAGACTTCCACGCATGCTCCTCGCCCACGGATCCCGCAGGCATGAAGCGATCCTTCATCTTCTTGTAGGCGCTTTCGGAGAACTTGGCCCGGAAGTCAGAGGGATCCATCTGACCCATGCGATCCAGCCGGAAGCTGTGAATGAACTCGGAGCCACCCTTTTCGACGGAGTTCATGAAGTTCCCAAAGAACTCAGCCTTGTCCGGACCGAAGATTTTACGACTTGGAATAGCGTTCTCCTTACGGTCGAGATTTGTGAGGTAGGCGTTCAGCTCGCCAAGGAACTCGCCAACGTTACCCCACAGGCCACCAACTGAGCCGTCAGTACGGATCGAGCGTTGCAGCGACCTCCTAATCTGCGTCAGGTCGATTGCTCGGACGTAGGAGTTGTTCTCCTTAGACAGAAGCAGGTTGTACGGCAGCACCTCGCGGAACGTTACTCGCCTCGATGCGTACTTGGTGCGCCAACGTTTGGATGTAGGATCCTGAACCTTCTCGGTGGCCGGGTAGTACTCAACGAACAGAGACCGTCCTTCGTTAATGCTGCGATTGGTCATCTCCAACCGCTGTTTCATCTGAGATGACACCGAGGAACCTTTGATGGCGTCCAACTGCTCGGGGCTAAGATCGCCAACCACCTCCCCGTTGATGTCGATCTTGGCTCCGGGAAGGCCGTCGATGATCTGCTTGAGCGCCGTGACGTCACGGGTCTCACGCTGCAACAGCTCACCATTTGTCAGCAGCCGCACCTCTCCGTTAGGCAGACGCTCCGCAAAGCCACCACGGACTGCGTAATCTGCTGCCACTGGATCGCTAATGGCCTTCTGGTCGATCTTAAATGACTTTTGGTAGTCCGCGTTGAGCAGGGCCTCGTCGATGTTCTCGCGGGCCTTCAGAAGCCTTCGCAGGGCAGCGTCAATAGCTGGGGAAGCGTTCTTGATCTCAGGGAACAGCACCGAGTCGGTAGGCGTGATGCCAAACGTCCGCTCGATGAGTTGACCGATCTTTGACCCAACACGGCTGGCCTCCTGAAGAAGCAGCATGTCGGTGAAGTTCTGTCGCGTAGATCCAAACCCGCGCAGGAAGGCGTCCGGCTTCTGAGACGACAGGATACGGCCCACCTGCTCTGCCGCCAGTTCCTCACCAACATAGACCGCACGGTCAGAAGCCGTCGGGTTGGCCGATATAACGTTGGCGCGTGCGTCCTCCGGAAGCTGTTTGACGTAGTCGTTGAAGAGCTGCTCGACCTTGGCTGGTGAGTATTGCCCTTCGCTGACCAGCCTCACAGTCCCATCCGGGTTTGGAACATAGGCTCCGGTAAGGGTCTCGACAAAGCCGGTAACGTCGCCTTGGAACTGCTTGGTCTTGGCCAGTGCGTGCAGCAGCTCGTGTCCAAGAGTGTAGATCGGGCTGTCACCCTTCACCTTGGGCATCGCGTCCACATTGATGAGGATGCGAGGAGTGGCCGAATTCTCGTCAGGGACAACACCGCGAGCAGTGACACCAGCACGCTTCTGGAACTCATCACCGCGCAGGATCTCGATGCCAATGTCACCGCGAGTGCCTTTGATAAGGCTCTCCAGATCCATCAGGTTGGCCGCAGTGTCAGTTCCGAACCGCTCTTGGACAAACTGGTAGGCCGCCTTCTTCTCCGGTGCCAGCGTGTCAACGTAGGTGGTCAGGTCGTTGAGTCGTGCCGCCTTTGCCTCGCTACCGGTCAGTGTCTGCAGACCACGAGCGCCAAGAGAACCAAGAGCACCAGCCACACCTCCGGATCCAATTCCGGAAGCAGCTCCTTCCTCTCCGCCAGATAGATAACCAAGAGCACCACCAAGAGCAGCGCCTTCCAGCGTTCCAGCAGTGCCTGCAAGTGCAGTGCGTAGTGCAGCATCTCCGCCATAGCGTCCAATGGTCCCGATGATCCGCTGCCGCATGTTAGCCTCCGGGATGGCACCAACAGCCTCCAAGGCACCGATACGGGTAGGCGCACGGCCCATCTGAGCACCGGCAGATTCCAGAGCGCGTCCAACGTCGGTGGCAGCTTCTGCGAGGAACGGCACCGCTCCAACCGCTCCGATTGCAGGGCCAACACCTGTAGCCGCCAGAACTCCAGACGTGGTTGCCGCGCCGCGCAGGGCCTCTGGAGAGATTCCAGTGGCTTCTGTGACGAACCTTCCGGTAGCAGCGGAAAGACGCTCCACAGGCTTGGAAATGGCTTGGACACCCTTCCCAGCAACTCCAACAGCCTTCCCGACAGCCTTAGCAGCAACCTTCTCGACCCCCAGAAGCTGACCAACACCCGGTACGAACATGGTCGGATCCGCAACCATGGCCACACCCTGAACGAACTCAGGGTTCAGATCCTCAGGCTTAAACATGATCGACATGTCACCCTTGGCATACGCGTCGAGATCCTTGTTGAACTGGCGAGCCTCAAGAAACTGACCGTATCGGTTCTCTAGCGTGCCTGTTCCGCTGATGAGGTTGTTCAGCTTGAACAGTGCTGAGTTTGGGTCCTGAGACTGAGCGACCAACCCGTACAATTGGGCAGTGCCCTGAGCTAGACCCTCAACGTAGTTCTTTGGGTTGAACGCTGCGCCAGTAGTTACGGCAGCCTTACCAGCAGCCCCAGCGGTCTGGACTACAGTGTCCGCAGCGGTCAACAGGCTTTGAAGCCAGTCAGTCTGACGAGTCTTGTTGTAGTCCTCAAAGAGCTTGTACTGTTCCTGAGTAGGCGTGAATTTCGGATCCTGAAGAGCGTTTGCAATGTCCTCACCGGACAACTTAGTGTCCAGCAGGCTTTCAACGCTCCCTGCCGATTGTGGTCCTAGCAACGAGTCGATGTCAGCCTGAGACAGTGTCATTGGAGAGCGCGGAGTTCTTGTTCTGCTTGCTGACGAGTAATGGATCCAGACTGGAACCTAGCAACAATGGATGACACATGAGGGTCAGATGCCATCGGCGATTGAGGTGTTGCGGCTGCTGCGCTTACAGGCTGAAGGCCAAGTGATTGAGCTTTATTGAAAATGCCTTCATTAGCTCTTTTAAGAAGATTCTGAAGGGCTGATTTGTTAGATGTTGAAAGACTAAAAATCCTAGTCGGATCAGGAACAAGGCTTTCGAGTATTTTGCGATCCGGCTCAGTCACTGTTCCGGGACCAAGGATATTCAACCTTTCAGTGCCTTGAACTGCTTTAGCTAGCCCACTTGCTTCCTCTTTGATTTTTGGATCTTGTTGAGCCAACGCCCCCATGTTTGCGATTTCAATCAACCTACCGATGTTTTTTCGAGAAGATTGAACATCTGCGTACTGAGTTCTGAAGGCGATTGCCTCGTTTTCAGTAGGAGCAATTCCTTGAAACTCTGGAACGTCAATCGTCAATCCCTTCTGCTTTGAAATATCGGAAAATGTCGGTGTTTTCTTCTCAACCAGCTTCCTTTCACCACCAATCGAGACCACCGTTCCAACACCCGGAACCTCTTCTGTAGACACCTGAGGAAGCTTTCCAGCAGCGATAAGAGCCTTGTCCAGCGACTCAAGATTTTGCACCGGAACGCCCATGCTGCTGAACATAGCAATCGCATCAGACCGGATTTGCTCAGGCGTGCGTTTAACCGCCGGAAGCTGTTGGACGTCCTGCATCGCAGAAGGCTCACCAGCTCCTTGAACCGGCAGTGGCTGGAACTGAGGCATCTCGGTAGGAATTTGACCCAGACCAAGAACCGCATTGCGTTCAGCTTCACGTTGCTTGGCCAGACGATCTGCTTCTGAAAGCTGGAGATTACCCAACGCAAGCTGCTGCCGTTTGAGCTGTTGTTGAAGATCCTGTTCCCCGCGCTGCTGGTACTGCTGGAGCACCATGGCCATGTCACCGATAGCAGCCTTCTTCTTGGCAACAGACATGTCGCCGAACTTCTCGCCCAGACCAACCATCCTGTTGAGCATGGAACGGTCCGCCTCGGCCTTCTTGCTGAACCGCTGCAGATCAGCCTCAGTGACGCCTTGAGGAAGCTGTCCAGTCTCGTAGTAGTTCTGCAGCGCCTGATAGCTAGGATCACTGGCCAGAGCCTGCTGGGCCATGCCGCTCAGAGTCTCGAAGGTCTGCGTGGCCGCCTCATTCTCGGCCTTGCTAGTCTGATACCTCTGGATGGCCTGACCGATACCCGCACCAAGCTGCGCGATGCCTGCCGCTAGATTACGACCCGGCGCGGTTGCAGCCTCCATGTAACCGGGCGGGAGTACCGGCTGTCGCATTCCGGTGTAGGGTGTGGAATATCCGTAAGTTGCCATAACTAGTCCTCGTGCTGATCGTGGTATGCTGCCTCGCGAAGTCTCAATGAAATTGCCCGCATTAGCGACCATCCTCCAACAATCCATGCGACGGTCAGGATCATGTCGTTGCCGCACTGTCGGATGACGTCAGCCACGCGCTGCTTCCACGGCTCATCAGACGTCTCCCAAGCCACTGAGTCGGCGTAGGTGTTGGTGATCGACGCAATGACCGGCTGAAGCCTCCAAGCGTTGGCAAGGTAGAACGGCGTCGAGTACAGGGCATTTGCCGACATCAGCACCCGCAGCAGGTTCTCCGGGTTGTAGGCCGTGTCCCCGTCAATAAGGTCGTCGATCTGGTGGCAGTAGGCATGGAAGGCTACCACAAAGGCCAAGGCGTCCGGATGGCCGTGGCAAACCTCTTGGTAGATGGCAACAATCTCCTTCATGCGGGAACGAAGTCTGTAGCCGCACTCGCAGGCTTACCACGCCATATCTCAAGGTTGCTGAAGACTGAGAATGAATGAATCTTGGCCCCATGCACCACTCCAGCAGGAACATGTCTAGTCCAGCCTAGATTCCGCGTGCAGAGCGTCCTGCGTTTGGCACCCATCATCCACTCAACGTTGCCGAGCCAGTGCGTGATCCGAGAGTCGCACTGCTGGTGAGTGTGCAGCGGGATAATCTCTCCTTTAGGACAGAACCAGACCTCCAACTGCCAGTTGAACAACCGAAACAGTTTGATTCCTACACATCTTTTGAACCTTACAATCACAGGCTTTTGCCAAGGTACTTTGCACCAGATTGAATCCCGGAAATCATATCCTGCTGGAGCTGACCTTTCATGGAGTCGCGTTGGTTTAGCAGGCCACCGTATGCTCCCAGCATTCCTCTGCCCATGTTCGGATCCATGCCCATCTTTTGGATCTCATCGTCAGAGAAACCCTGTTCCTTGAGGAACTGGATCTGCCCGTACTGCCTATCCAGACCTTGAGCGTACCGTTGCAGGCCGGAAGGTCCTTGTGGCGAAGGCATGCTGGGCGCTTGGTATGGCTGCGTCATGCCGTACCGCCCAAATCCACCGCCGACCTGCTGTGAGTAGCCGTAGTTCATAGAGCGTTACCGACTGCACCAATGCCAGCACCGATGAGAGCCGTCTGATTGGCCGCACTAGCCGTCCTAGCCGCCAGTTGTTGCTGCACGTTTCCGCCATAGATGTCCGCAGCGTACTGGCTTTCCGGGTTAAACAACTGCCCCGGGGACAGGCCCTGAGCCTGACCGAAGGCACCTTGAGTCATGCCGAACGCCTGCGAAGGACGTCCAAGGACCTGCTGGAAGACGTCACCATAGACACCCTGCTGGGCAGCGATGCCTTGGAGCGCCTGCTGCTGACGTTGCTGCTGTAGTCCGGCACCCATCAGTTGCGATCGCACAGCCTCATCGACAGCACCACGCGGGCTAAGAGCCAATCCACGAGCCGCAAGACCAGCCCTAGACTGCTGCTGGGCCATCCGCTGCTGCTCCGGTGTCAGCCTAGAGCCAGCCGCCAGATTTGATTGCGCCTGAGCCGCCAGAGTGTCCGCCAGTGCCGCCGCCTGCGGTGAGGACTGCTGAATGGCTGCACGAGCACGAGGACCCAGCTTCTCGATGTCTCCGATGTCAGCCGCACGTGAGATACCCCGGGCCTGCGCCTCGGTCTGGGCAAGTTGTGGAGCCATCTGCCCATAGATCGCCGTGATCTCAGGAGCAAGCTGGCGTGCAATCTGAGCGTTTAAAGCAGCATACTGTGGTGCAAACCTAGCCTCAGCAGCGTACTTCTGCGGTGCGAGGTCAATCTGCGCCTGCAACGTGTCCCGTGTCTCCTGCCCGTAATTCCGAGGCGGAGGTGCTTCAATGCTAGTTCCCATAGATCTTTTCTCCTGTCTTGTAGACGTCCAAAGCTGTCCCGAAAAAACGAACTTTACGATGCCGAACACCGTAACTTGGCAAGCTGGCGGACTCCGGCCTGCGTCGGAACATCTCTGCAAATGCCGCCATTAGTGCAGTCGGGTTATCTCCAGCGATCTGATCCCAATACCAGAACCGGCCATGCTCCGTGGTTTCTTGCCATTGGAATGACTCCACCTGCATCTCCTCTGTTGGCCAGCCAATCACGATAGCCCTAACGTTTCCTTGGTCGTCCACGGCGGCGACGAGCTGGTTCCTCTCGATCTGCCACATCACGTAGTCCTCCAGAGCTTCCCGAGTCCACCCCATGAAGTTCCCCGGGAGCTTCTTCCGGATGTACGATGTCAGGTTGTTTAACATCGGATTGATTCAGTTTAGATCTCTGTCGGCTTAACTCAGCCAAGTTGAAAACACGGACTCGCATGTTTATTGGTTACCAAATCGAAAGCGTGAATCCTGTAAATATAACGTTTGTATCAGGATTTGGAATTTGGCTTACGGTTTGAAGTCTGAAATAAACAACACTAGGAGATCCGGTTATTGAAATTAAACCAGTAGTTCTAATGTGTGCATTAGCAGCTCCGCGCATATCGAAACCGGAATCAACATCATTCCAAGGGCCAGCCGTACTAGACGCCCATTGCAGTTTGAATCCAGAGAAAGAACTAGTTGAATGTGCAGCAAGCAACGTGAACGAAACCGAATAATTGGTTGGAATGAATTCAGTTGAGAATATCGCGTATGCCTGCTCGTAGCGACATGGGAAACACCAGAGACCGATTCGATAATCCGGCCTTCCGGATCCAGTATTATAAAGAGTCACGTATCTGTTGCTGTAGCTACTGTCATCAAGAGTTGCGGATCCGTCTAAGAGAATATCAAATCTCTTTGCGGTTGCATTTAAAGTTGTACCAGTAAACGACAGTCCTGATCCAAGCGTGATTTCGGAAGGAGCAGCAGCGGATCCTGTAGGATTTCCAAGCAGTTTACTTGCAGAGACGTTCTGAACCTTGGCATATGTGACACCAGAATTGGCGATCTGAATGTTTGTGCTGCTGTTCTCAAGACCACCAGTCGGGTTGATGGCCAGTAGGTTCTTTACATCAGACACGCTTAAGTCAGACGGGACAGCGGTCGCTCCAGTGTTGTTACCCTTTATGGTGTTCGACGCCATCGTCGCCATCTTGGCGTTGGTAACAGCGTTGGCAGCCAACTGGGTGGTTCCGACCGATCCAGCGGCAAGGGAAAGCGATCCACCGTCGACAGTTCCAACTACGTCGATTGACGGCGTGCCCAACAGGTTGAGCGTTGTGGGATCCAGCGTGGTGGAATTGCTGATCGTGGTTCCCGGGGTGACAGTGACAAAGAGTGGCATGGCTTAGACGTCTGTTTTTCCGTAGAGGCGGAATGGTATTCCAATGACCTTGATATTGCTGACTACAAGACTGCCGCGATCGGTTGTAAGCACCGGCTGAATGGCTACAGAATGACCTTTGATTCTAGCTTTATGATTGAATTGCTGATGCAGCCCAGCGTACCATCCATTCGATCCGCACTGCAACACAGGCAACGTGCTGTAGTCCTTTCGATATGGGCTGGTAAACGTATCAGTCATGTTTGTCGGATCGTAATCTGAGAAACCGTACTTGTAATACTTGGTTCGATCCTTGGTTTCGTTTGTTGCGAGAATCAGTTCCTCGTCCACGCCGTCGTAGACCACACTCAGATCGTACTCAGTGTTCCAATTTCGAAGCTCAAGTTGAAGGTCAGTCCACTGCTTGTGCTCGGTAGCATCCACGTTGTACCCGCGAAACCTCACTTCGGTTTCAATCTGATAGTTTGTTCCAGTATGCGTGCGATCAAACAATGCGTCTCGATCGAAGTTGTGGATGTATCCTGACTCATCCGCAAATACTAGTCGTTCAGTGCCAGAGACAACCGCACGTTCAAAGAGGCGAGGATTCAGAAGAGTTCCCTGCCAGTATCCTTCCCAAGCTTGGTTCAGGAAATTGTACACAATCAACCTAGTGTTTGTCCCGTCCCCACCTTCGATCGGATGCGCTAGAATGTAACGGTTATCAAAGTAAGCAGCGCAGCTCTTTGACCAATGCACCTCGTCGATTTCGTCGATGAGATTCTGAATCGGATCCGAAAGTGGAAGGATGACCGACTGTGAGATACCGAACTCAGTCTGCTTAAGGCTGATGACGCCGCGTTGCGACAGGAAAATCAGGTCTGATCCCGTGTTAACCACTGAGTTAGGAGCCACGCACCCAAATTCTCGTGTCACCTCAGTCAATCGAACCGTACTGAGATCCCCGTATAAATTTTCAATAGCAAGGATCGACCGCTGCTTGAACACCACCAACGTCGTGCTGTTGAACGCAGCCACCGCCACCACGCGATCGTTTGCGCCAGTGTTCAACTTGTAATCGTTGAGCACCTTGCTGTAGTGCAGTGGGTCAAGTACGTCCGAGACGGCTAGGAAATCATTGCCATACACCATCAGCAGCCTGTTCTGAAAGTACAACCCTTCACGTCCCGCAGGCACTGACGCTCCAGACGCGGATGACTTCTTGATCGTTGCCGTGAATGATCCAGTGATGTCCACCAGCGTGTTCGGCATCGACGCAGTAGCTGTTGGAGCTGTGGTATAAGCCCCGCCCGGAGACACACTCGTTGTCGAAGTTACCTTGCCGCTGGTGATGTTTGCGGTGAATGAAGCCCCTGCAGGACTGAACGTGATCGTTGGAGCTGTCAGGTATCCAGCGCCTTGATTCAGAATCGTCAGTCCAGAAACGCTGATCGTCGGTGAAGTTCCAGCCGTTTGAACCGCAAACGTAGCCCTGCAGGCGTCGTTCAGAGAGTCTGTCTCTTCAGTGTCACCTTGGAACAGCCGCAGCGTATTGGAATCAACAGGATAGACGTAGAAGATGCCGTCAGTGACTCCGCCACCAGTGCTATTGCTGATCTCGACCTGATCTCCGGCTACGAAGTTGTGGTTCGGTACCGTGATTGTATCAGCGTCAGCATCAGCAGAAACCACAGACCTAGATGCAGGGATGCGAGTGAAGCCTGCGTCTAGTGCCTGCACGTCACTACCTGCGCTGTACGTGGCCTCCATGATGAGCGGCAAGCCATCGTTCTGATAGCTCTCCAGCCCCTGAGCGATGTCGTAGCTAGTCGTATTGTTCTGCAGCTCGATGTAGAACCTGTTCGCTGATGTCAGCCCTGCAGCAAGATCCAGATTGTTAGCGCCAGTCAGCGAGTCGGCCTGCGTGAGATGCAACGTTACCGCAGAGTTGACCACGTTGACGTAGACACCGAATCCCTCGCCTGATCCCGTGGCACCAATCCAGAGCGGTGTCTTTACGCCTTCCTGACCAATGATGACACGGTCACCAGTCTGAAGATCAGGTATAACGTTTAACGTTATAGTGTCCGTGGTTGAATTAACATTTGTACCGGTAAAGTAATACCGAGCAGGCCCCGGACGCAGCATTACCACCGAATCACCGCACTGGATAAGCCGAACACGGTCATAGAAATCGTGACCGTTCATTGCAATTTCCAAGTGCGATTGATTAGGTCGCAGCAAGAACACACGACCCTGACCTCCAGTGCTTCTGGTGGCGTTTGAGGCCACAATCAATGACTGAGTTCCAGTGGTCTGATCTCGATACCTCAACAACGCAACGATGTCGGTAATTCCTGTAGTCGATGCGTAATACTTGAAGGTCTGCGGATTCGGATATGTAAACGAATAAGCCGCAGTGCTCATCACCGCGTTAGTGTTGTCCGAAGACTTTGACACCAATCTGGTTCCGTTCTTGAAAACCAATTCGCTGGAGCCTTCGTTGCAGGATACAACCGTGTTGACCGCAACCTGAGACAATCCACTAGCCGAGTTTAATCCAGTGCTATTAGCGGTGACTGTGGCAGTGAATGTACCGTTTTCCCACAAGCCACCCCATTTAGGACGTACTACACCCCATCGGTTCTTGATGTTTTTGTCCTCAAACCTCCGATTTACGGCCAATGACACGTAAGTCGGAGGAACATTGTCAGGGTTAATCCTAGAGTTGACCCCAAGGAACTCACCATCCTGACCAACTAGTTGAGGAATGTCTGGCATCAGCGCGTCGGAACAACGATCTGCCGCACCTGCATCTCTTGTCGAGCCACCTTGTCGATTTCGTCGCTCAAAGCAGCTTCGCCAAGTTGTAGAAACTCATTACCCAAATCCACTTTGCCGTCCACGCGCAACATCTGACCAGCCGCCCTGTAAGCGCAGATCTCCGAGAACCGGTATGGCAATGTGGTCGGATCAGCCAAATACACCGGAGGAAGCAAACGAACCTCAATGAACACGTACGGAAGTTCATCCAGAACGATCATCCCTTCGGAATCAAACGCGTAGTTGACGTTCCTAGTCTGATACACCTTGACCCGTGGATCATTGCGATAAACAGCAAAGATCTCTCCAAGCTGCTGCGAACGAGTTGTGCCGTCCGGATTGTCAATCTGTGAAACGTGCCTGAAAAACGGAATCAACAGACCCCAGTAGTCTGAATTGGTGGGAAGCGTCCCCGCAGATGCAGCTGAGAAACATTGATAATACTGCTGAGTTTCAGGATACAGGACAATATCTCCTACAGCATAGTCAGTGTCTGCATCCCATTTCCCTGAAGAAGCATTTCCGTACCCTGGGTGAGCCTCAGCCCAATAAACAGAGTTTAGTTCCCCATTGGTTCCTCCAGAAACAGAACCGCCAATCGAAATTCCTTCTCCGTTTTCAAGAGCTAATGCAGTACTTCCGTTTTCAAGCCCAAGAAGAAACACTGCATCAGGGTTGATCGTTGGAGGCTCACCAGAAGATGAACTGTTATTTATCCACTGGTAATATTTCTGCTCGGTCGGCCAGTAGACCACATCACCGAACGAGTAGGATTGCGTTTCCGAGTAAGTCGGAGCGAAAAACTCCTGCTGGACGATGGTTTGTTCCGGCCAGTCAAACGCCTCCCAAGCCTGACGCAATGCCGACCCGATGAACGTGCGGAAGAAACTAGCCTCCTCAGTGGTCGGAGGATAAACACGACCAGTCAGCTCGCAGGTTTTCTGGAGCACGTAGGCGTATGTGACGGTCTTGGCCATTGTCAGTCTTTCGGAAGCGCATACCACCCCGCAGGCAGCACTACGCGGTTAGAGGATCGGACGCTCTGACCATTGGAGTCGAGCACCCAGACCCGAACTTTTACCTCTTCAGCAATCCTTACTGGCTCACCGTTTGGCACCAGTATCACCCGCGTCGCGCATCCGCTGCTCATGCTGGCGAATACGATCCAGCAGCTTGTCACGCAGGCCCGGATCACGCTTGGCGTCTTCACTAGTCTGGTCCTTTCGCAGCAGGTACTCGATAAACTTAAGCACCGCCAGAACCATCTGCTCAATCACGGTGCAGAAAGAGGCGTGGCCTTGGTCTTGGAAAAGTATCCCCAAGCCGCAGCAACAAGCGTAATGACCGCGCCAACGATCTCTGGGAGCTGATCCGCAGAGACAAGGCCCTTAGCCACGAGATAACCACCAGCGGCGCTCAGGACGTGGCGTATGAGTGATTTGATAGAGTCGTTCATGGTTTGTCGTTCCAGTGTCTTAGATGCTTGTAGATGACGATAAGGCCAATGATGCAGCCGATGCAGAGTGAGGCGAACCTGACGTAAGGATTCAGCACCTCAATGTAAGAGACGACCACGCCGCCTCCAGTGCTGCCTATTCCGACAATGGCGTCCTTGAGATCGTTGGTGTTCATTAGAACAAGTCATTCCACGTTGTTCCGTTATAGCACTTCAACTTGTTGCTGGTCGAATTGTAGTACACGTCACCGGCTTCTGCGCCGGATGGATCACTAGCAAGAGGAATAAATCGCATCTGACCGTTTGATTTTATTTTAATGCGATCTATGGAAGATTTGTTCTTGAATGTAATATCCAAACTGTTCGCCCCTGTTCCATCTATTGAAAAGAATCCGTTGTTGTTTATTACTTTGAATGTCTTGCTTGAATCAAGATAAGAGCCAAGTCCGATATTGTTTTCTGCGACAAACTTGTTAATAGAGACGTCACCAAGTGATCCATATGTTCCAACTTGGACAGAAGATCCAGAAACCAAGTTTGTTGCAACCGATGCGTTTCCATTAACAGTAAGGGTTGAACCAACGGTTGCGCTTCCATTAACTGTAAGGTTTGTGGAAGCTATAATGCTATTTGTTGTCCAAGAAAAAGACGATACTTGTTTATCATAATCCAAAACATAGTTTGGAGCAAATCCAGATGGAAGATTAACAAGATCTGAAGTAATTCCATACGAAGATCCCCTGTTAGAAGCAACGTGTCCCGCATTTGGAAGTTGAAATCTATATGTCGAAATTGCTCCTGAATTGGTTGTGGACCTTTCAACAAATCCAGAAACTATTGTTGATCCAGATCCAAATCCGTAAAATATTCCTAAAGATGGAACTGTGCTTGTTACAGAATTATAAGCTACAGCTCCAGACAAAACATTGATCTTAGATTGAAAGTTGTGAAACACGCTTACAGCATTTGTTCCTATAAAATTAACACCCTCAACGTGAGGAGAAATAACTGTAGCACTTTCACAATCCAGAAATTTGAAACAAGAATCGGATAGGTTCGACCATTCAACGTTTTGCTGAATCAAAGTCACCTCGCCAATGGATTGCAGTTTAATTCCACCTTCAGCATTGTTTTTTGTTCCAGAGTATTCAGGGTCAAGTGTGTTAATGTAATTGTTGATTAACACACTTCCCGAGTCTCCTCCGGATGACCCCTCAGTTGTTATTGTTATTCCCCACAGTGAAAATGCTTCAATACGGCAATTCTGAATAACCTCGCTGAAAACATAATTTCCATTCTCAATTTTCTTTCTAATTCCATATGCAAACCCATGAACAACAACTCCATCAATTACACCCATGTGCGTCTTGTACAAAAGAATTCCAACAGAGTTTGTAGAAGTGGATGGCTGTAACGATGATGACTGGAATCGCAGATCCTTAAGAGACCAGCTTCCAACAAGTGTAAGTGCAGGAATGTTTGATCCGTACTGAGTTATAATAGAAGTCTCTCCATCTCCAAAAATCGTAGCAGAATCAAAATTTCCAAACGTACCTAGAGTTACAGATGACGAGATGCGATAATTTCCAGAAGGAAGTTTTCCGTTTCGCTTTGACGAGTCGCAATAGTTAAGCCAGTTCTGAATTGCAGTCGTATCGTCTGTTGCATCATTCGGAGTAGCTCCAAACCAGATGGCGCTTACAGGTCCAGCATCCGCAACCCTCGACCAAGAGTATGTCGGGTTTTGTGTTGATCTGAAGAATGTTCCAGTGTTGGTGGTTCCAGATGAAGTTAACACTCTATCAAACAATCCTCCTCCACCATCTCCAACAGATACACGTCCAAGCACATTCACTGTTCGATCTGAATCCGCATTCAATCCAATCAGATCCGATACAGTGTTTACTGTTAGTGATGGAGAAGTTCCAGCAACCGTGAGGTTCGTCTTAACCGTGAAGTTGTTGACGGTCTGTTGAGCCGCCAGCGTGAAGCAGAAGAGTAAAGCAATCAGGTATTTCATAGAGATCAGATCCAGCCAGTGTTTCCGGTGCCAGTTGTTTTGACCCACTGCACGGGAGATGCCGGAGTAGTTAGGTCAAAGTAGATCGAGCCCGGAACAGCGGCCACGTTTCCGTTAGGGTCTGCAAATGTTCCAGTAGCAATCGAAGGGTTTTCCGCATAGATCGCAGATGCAATCTGGCTGACAGTGACCTTCTTGGTGGTGCCAGAGGATGCCTGCGTAGTATCACTGACATCGACAATCGGCAACGGATCAACCGATACGTCGATCGTTGAAATCGCTGTCAGCTCGGTGATCTTGGTGGCTGGCATGGTCGTTTAGTACTTGCGATTGTGTGCGATGAACGTGCCAGCAGAGGCTGCGATTGAAGAGAACACACCGATAATCTCAGTGCCTGCCGGGATCGACACCGCAGTCGGGAAGTTGGTGATGTTGCAGGTGACCGCTGAAAACGTGCATGCGGTGAGGCACTGCAATTTCCAGAAATCACCAGTTACGGCAGCGGTCGAAGGGTTTGCTTTTCCGCCGTACTCTCCACCCAGTTGACGATTAGCTCCTACATTCATGCTTGGTCTAGTTCAGTGTTTGTTGTCTGCCTTTCAAGATCTCAGTTCGGATTCTGCGCGATGGCTGCGGCGTTCTTGTAGAGGTCATCCACAAATGCGTTGGTCCATCCGAGTTGTTGCTGTAATGCCGAGATGATCGCGGAATTCCTAATGATGGTCGGCTTGTACAACCATCGGTTCTGCGCGGTGCGACGCTGTGCAGGCGGAAGGCTGTTGATCTTCTGGTCAACATTTGCCAGCTCATTCACTGCCTCCAGAGCCTCACGAAGCGCCCACATCGCAACCTCGGTTGGCACTGGAACAACGATAGGAGCCACGACCCATGCTCCGTTGATCCATTCGCAGGTTTGCGTGGCAGGATCATAGGGAGGCTGCGGGGCCTCGACCCATCCCTTGCGTTTAAGGTTGGCAATGATCTGAGGGTTGCTCTCAGAGCGGAGTTGCTTGTCGTAAGAGAGGTAGGTCATGTTTCAAGAGCAGGCGATTTTGAAAGATAGAGATAGTGACTGCTCTATCCTTCTTCTTAGCGGACTTTCTAGATTAAGAGGAATGTCAACTAAAGCATACATATCGGCATTTATTGGAAGCACTCCAGTTCCGACTGCGCCTATTGTTATGTTGCTAGAATTTGTTCCAGCACTTGTGTTGTCTAATCCCGTAACAGATCCAAGAGACGCTCCATTAAAATACCCAATAGCACCACCTGTTCCATCATCTGCTACGCTCAAAATTGTCGCGCTGGAGATTGCACTGATTGTCCAATCTTTGAAGTTTCTAGAATACCACCTAAATGTGCTAGTTAAATGACCAACAGCATGATGTTCAGATGTATCATAAAAAATTCCTAACGCAGTTCCGGAAACTCTTGCTCCCACAATTACAGTGCATTGAGCCAGCGTCCTGTTTCCGGTGCTTCCACTTCTGGTCATTACATCATTTGTTCCGTCGAAAGTGACTGCAGGATTTCCTCCGTTTTTGTTGGTATTGTATATTGGTTGAGCTGTTCCAGAAGATGTAAAATTTCCGCTTTGACCAGCTCTACCACTCCATGTGGACAGTGCAGAACCGGCAGTTCCAGACAAGAATCTGGAATCAACCGAGATCAACGCGCCAGCGTGAATCGGATTGAGATGTCTAGCCCTGCGATGCATTAGACTG
>Ga0208783_10000598_pt1 | contig 22016 bp, 30 predicted proteins | sample DEB19_08_DNA_2_FD_184529 | JGI IMG/M metagenome (GOLD analysis project Ga0208783, IMG submission 184529) | Aqueous microbial communities from the Delaware River and Bay under freshwater to marine salinity gradient to study organic matter... | ecosystem: Environmental > Aquatic > Marine >...
AAGGCCCGGGCGCTGCGCGGCGCAGTGAAGAAACTTTGCGCCGAAAAGCGGCGCGCTTTGCTGACCCGTGTTACCGACGACGGAGACGGGGGACCTCTCCCGTCTCTCGGGCTCTGCCTGGGCATCGCGGGTCCTCCTCCTTCGGTGGTGGACAACACGTTGCTTGAGCAGCTCCGAGTGCCGCGCGGCTATGTCGTCGACGGTTCGGGTGTCTGGAAGATGTCCCCGACCAGCGACGGTGAGTCGGTCTCAACCAAGATCGCATCGGTGCCCATCTTCATTGTTGGGCGCACGCACGATGTGCTGACGGGGGAGGCGAAGCGGCAAGTGGCGTGGCGCACGCCGGCCGGATGGACGGTGCGCGCGATCCCACGCGGCGTGCTGATGAACTCGCAAAAGCTCATCGGACTCGCCGACCTTGAAGCCCCCGTGACGTCGAACACTTCAGCTCTGCTGGTTGGGTTCCTGTCCGAGTTCGAGGCCGAGAACATGCACCGCTTCGGTGCAAGTCAGGCGGCGAGCCGGATGGGGTGGGTCCAGCAGAACGGGGTGAACGGGTTCCTGCTACCGGACGAGTACTACTCCCCGGTGGAAGGGGCCGAGCCGATGGAGCTGATCCCGCCGGAAGGCATGGACAACTTCCTGGACGGCTGGCGCAAGGCGGGCGACTGGGATGGGTGGCTCGCCGCGGTAGACAAGGCATCTGACTTCGCCCCGATGTGGGTTGCCTTGTACGCCGCGGCGGCCGCCCCGCTGCTTGAGATCGTCGGCTGTCCCTCGTTCATCGTCGACTTCTGCGGCGAGACGACGGGCGGCAAGACGACCGCTCTCCGGCTGGCGGCCTCGGTGTGGGGTCGCCCGTCGGACAACGGCGTGACCGCGATGTACTCCTGGGACTCAACCAAGGTGTACATCGAGCGGACGTGCGGGTTCCTGTCCCACCTTCCGGTCATCCTCGACGAGACGAAGCGGGCGAAGAGCCCGCAGATCGTGCGCGACGTCATCTACGACTTCGCGAACGGGCAGGGCAAGGGTCGCGGTTCCATCGGCGGGACGCGCCAGACGGCGTCGTGGCGCACGGTCATGCTGACCTCCGGCGAGAGCGCGGCGACGGGCTTCAGCCAGGACGCCGGGACGCGCGCCCGCGTGCTGAGCATCGAGGGCAAGCCCCTCGGCACCGACCGCGCCGTCGGCGGGCAGGCGTCGGAGTTCATCACGAAGACGGTCCTGTCCCACTACGGGCACCTGGGCCGGAAGGTGATCCACTACCTCGTCAGCGTGGCGCAGCAGCACGAGGACCTCCGGCATGTGTGGGCGCAGACGCGCGACCACTACGCCATGATGGCGCGCACGGCCGTCTCCCGGCGGCACGCGCAGTACCTCGCCACGCTCCACATCGCCGCGGAGATCGTCCACGGGTTGGGCGTCCCCCGGCCTCGGTGCGGCGAGCCGCTGACGCTGCTGCTGGAAGCCGTGAAGGAAGCGGAGGTCGACGCCGACCGTCCGCTCGCCGCGCTCACGGAGGTCGTGACCTGGGCCGCTGCCAACCAGACTCGGTTCTGGGGCCGCCATGAGATCAACCGGGAGGGCCACCCGGCCGTGCCGCCCCGCGGTTGGTACGGGAGCTGGGAGAACGTGACGGAGTGGAAGTACATCGCCATCCTTCCGGCTGTCATCCGCGAGGTGCTGGAGAAGCCGGGGTACGGGGTCGACGAGGTCATCTCCCGGTGGCAGGAGCGCGGCTGGCTGTTCATGACGTCGATGCCGGCCCCTCGGACCCGGGTCGTGCGGGTGCAGGGCGAGGGCATGCGCGCCTACTGCATCTCCCGTGCGGCCGTGGAGCTCGCGCTCCAGGACCCGACGGACGCGCCGCTGGCCTCGCCGGAGCTGGTGTTCACCCCCGGCGGCGACGCCCTGGGTGACGTCGCGGTCTCGCCGGAGGGTTCGCCGGAGGAGGGTCCGTCGGACCTCGAGCTCGAGCAGCGGCTGGCCGACTCGGCCCGTGCGGTGGACGAGGGCGAGGCGTGACGTCGCGCTCCCGGCCCGTCCAGGTCGAGGGCTACGACGTCCTCGACTGCGGGATCCGCGAGACGGCCGCGGGCCCCGCGCGCTACGTGCGGTTCCACCGGATGGACATGCGCCCGATGGGCTACCGGGAGTTGTGGGAGGTCTTCGACCTCGCATGCCCCGGTTGCTGGGGCGTGCAGTCGTTCCCGCCCGCAGCCCAGCTACAGGACGGGGCGAACAAGTACCACCTCCTCGTCTTCGACGAGGCGCCCGCAGGCTTCCACCTGTGGCCGCCGGGGCGCTGACAGGCTAGTGGCTCGGTGAGCGTAGCCCCGGGCCTGTCGGCGCCGGAGCACGGGAACCTCTACTCCGACGCTCGACGCCCCGACAGGATGGTCCTGCCGGGGCGTTTCGCTTCGGGGCTCGTTGTGTCGAAGTGTATACCCGGAGCCCCTCGGTAGACACTTCTTGCGGGCTAGCCCTCGGCGACCTCGTCCGCGTCGTCGGGGTCGCTCCAATCGAGGCTGATGAACGAGGGCTCGCCCGCGATGTCACCGGATCTGGAGGGCGCGTACCGGAGCAGGCTCGCAGCCAGCCAGCCCATCACCGCCTCGGAGCACTTGTCCGCGGCTGCCTTGTCCCCACCCTCGGCGGCCGCCTCCTGGGCGTTGAACCACAGGGCGGTCCCCGCGGTCACGGGCACGTCGACCTCCGCGGACACGCGGACGTACGTGACGTCCTCGTCGGCGTCCTCCGGGGCGCGGCGCCCCTCCTTATCGAGGAGGTCCGCGAGGCCGCGCAGGGCAGCGCCCAGCGCCTCGCGCGGGGAGCTCCCGCCCGCGCTGACGGACAGGCCGGGGAAGGTCACGGTGACCCTGTCGTCGGTCATGGTGTAGGCGATGGCGCCGCTGAGTCGGGTCATGGTGTCACCTCGTGAGTCGAATGAGGGCAACGCCCATCAGGGCGTAGAACGCGATCATGTAGACGTACTCTTCCATGTCAGTCCCCGCTGTCGTGGGAGGACCGGAAGCCGCAGTCGGGACACTCCGACGTGCGGTACGTGCTGCTGTGCTCCGTCGTCCACAGGTTGGGGTGCTGGCAGCTCGTGTCCCAGCGGGCGAACCGGCCCGGGCTCGGCACGGGGCTGTCACTCCACGTCGAGCGCGCGGCCCACCCGCTGCGGGGCGTGGACCAGTAGAGGGTCCAGTGTCCGTTCTCGGCGTGGAACTCCCGGTTCCACACGCGGCGCCCCTCGATCAGCACGGGCGTGCGGCCCATGAAGTCGAGTAGCTTCGCGTCGTCGGCCCCGACCAGGGTGAACCCCTCGGGGAGACGGGTGTAGCGGAGGTCGACGGGAACCTCGGGCGGGGCAGTCCGGTCGAGGAGGTCGCGGCGAGCCGGGGTGTCCGTCCCGGCGAGGTGGATGGTCGTGAAGAAGATGGACATGGTCAGTTCTCCAGGCTGCGAAGGGCGGCGGCGCGGAGCTTTGCCTTGTAGGCGCGCTCCGACAGGTTGTTGGGCTCGGTCACGGTGACCCACGCACGGTTCCCGCGGGTTTGCCAGCGGTCGACGAACGCACGGAGACGGGCGTCCTCGACCGACGCGAACTCCTCCAGCCCGCTGAAGAACTCGCGCACCCGGGCGGGTGCGTCGGTCAGGCGAAGCCACGTCCCGCGGCCGCGACGGCGCACGACCACGACGAGCCCGACGATGGAGTCGCTGAACTGAACCTGCCAGCGCACGCTACGGTCCCTTGCTCGCGCAACGTAGTAGTTGCCGACGGGGTCTTCCCCATGCTGAACGACCCAGCGGGCGTAGGACTTCCACCGCTCCTTGACGCTGGCGTGCTCGCCCGCGCGGTCGAACGTACCGTAGGGGTACTCGTCCACGAAGCTCCAATCGCCGTCGGTGTCGACGGTGTGCTCCGTCTCGTACAGGTTGCCGTCGGCGTCGAGGCGCAGGCCCCACACCGACCACGTCTGATGCCACGTCTCGCAGTCGTCGCACCAGTGGACGTCGGCGTCGGCGCCTTCGACGGAGTCGGGGGTGTACTTCCATTCCTCGCCCGCCGCGAGGGCGGCGAGCGCCTCGTCGGGGAGGAAGAGGTGCTCGGGGTTCATGTGCTTGAGGTTCATGTCAGTTCTCCTTGACGCTGCGCGCGTCGTGGCGATTGAAGCAGTCAACGAACTCGGCCCAGCGGGGACTGCTGGGGTGGTGCCCCTCCGGGCAGTTGTCCAGCTCGGCCCACAGGTCGGCCGGAACGTCCGCGACCGCCAGCTCCACCCGACGGGCGAGGTCACGGGCCTGGGTGGGCTTGCCGCTGTCGACACGCCACGCGCGGCCGCACACGACGACGGCGACCACGACCTCGCGGGGCGCGTGGGTCGCCGTGCTGCGGTGCAGGACGATGCGACCCGACAGGTGGACCCATGCGTGGAAGCTGGGCAGCGGCACGAAGTGCGACGCGGGGTAGACGAGGCGTCCGCTGTAGGCGAGGGAGGGTCGCGCCGACATGGGCGGGAGCTTGGTGTTGTAGACGGCGGGCATGTCAGGACTCTTCCGTGCTGGTGGAGGGGAGCTGCGCGGCGACGATGTCGGCAGCCTTGTCGAAGGCCGCCGCGGAGCCGCGGGCGAAGTCGACGGCGGCGGGGCTAGTGCCCGCGGACCATTCGGCGACGAGGGCGCGCTGGCTCTCGGCCACCTTGCGGAGGGTGTTGACGAGGAAGACGAGGGTGTCGGTGTCGGTTGGCATGTCGGGGCTCCGGGTTGCAGACAGAAGTTACCACGATGGTAAGAACAGGCAAGGGAAGAAAGCGGTCCCGCTCGACCCCGCGTGGGGAGAAGCATGAAGAAGAGCCACGCAACAGAGGGGGCGGGACCGCCAAGGCGAAGGGGGCCAGCCCGTTACCCGGGGCTGGCGGCGGGGGTGCGCCTACTCGGCGGCGCGCTGGGCGAGGACCGGGACGAGCTGGCCAGCGGCGCGCTCGATGCGCCAGCGGGCGATCTCGTCGAGCAGCCCTTCGTGCGCGCCGCGGGTGAACGCGTTGACCACGTCCGCGAGGCTGTCCCCGGGCTCGACGGCGAAGGCGGCCTCGACGGCGCGGGTCAGCGTCTCGCGCGGCACGTCCGCGTCGAACTCCCCGGAGGCAACGAGCGCCTTGGCCGCGCTCAGGCCCGACGTGTGGACCTTGCCGCCCAGGCGCATGGCGCTGACGGGCGTGTCGCGCAGCGTGCCCCAGCTCGACAGGAAGAAGCGGGCCGCCTCGTCCGTGCGGCCCACGACCTGCGCGACGTCGAGCTTGACGCGCTCCAGCCCCGCGGCCGTCAAGTCCTGCGTCCTGCTGCCACGGTGGACGCGCCGCAGGTCGTCACCGAACTCCGCGATGGTGCAGTTGATGCACACGATCCGCGTGAACGTGTTACCAGCGCGGTGGCTGCCGCTGCCCGCGTCGTTCGACCGTGCGGACAGGCCCGTTTCGAAGACGTCCCCGACTGCGGGTCGGAGCGTCTGCGGGGCGTGCCATGTCGCGCGGATGGACAGGTCCGTCGTGGCCGGATCGTACGCGACGACGCCCCGGGGGTCCGGGAGCTTCAGCGCGTCGAGCGCCTCGACGTACGCGCCCAGGACGCGGTTGCCATCCATTGGCATGTACGAGGGGCTCACCGTCGCGAACGCCTGCCATTCCCCGTCGAGGTTGCGGATGCGGAGGCGCACGTCGCGCTCGCTCTCCTCTGGGTAGAAGTCCGCGAGGCGGGCCAGCTGCGCGTTGACTGCCTCGCGCCGCGTCTCGACGTCGAGCAGGGCGAGGAACTGCCACGCGCTGGGGAACGCCTTGGGGAAGCGCTGGACGAGGGAGCGCAGCGCCGCGGCCTCCAGCCGGAGCGGGGTCTTCCCCCGGGTGAGGCGGCCCTCGCCGTCGAGGCGAAGCAGGGAGGCGTCGCCGACGCGCACGTCCACCCGCTGCTCCTGCGTGATGCGACGGGCGACCTCGCGCGCCACGTCCCGGAAGGCCGGGAGGTCAGCGTGGCGGCGGGCGAGCGAGGCGTACTTCGCCTTGCCGCTGTCGAGCATCTCGGTGCCCGCGGCGAACCACGTACCGGCCGGAGCGAAGCCCTTGGCGCGAAGCCACGCCTCCTGCGCGGCGATGCGCTTGGCGGCCTCGGGGTCCACGTCCACGCCCGCGCGGAGAGCCTGGGCGGGGGCCGCCACGGGCGCGGCGACGGGTGCGACGGGGGCCTCGACAGTCGGGACGGTCGGGGCGTCGGGGGCGACGAGGCGGCCCGTGAAGCCCGCCGCCGCGTAGGCGCGCATGGCCTCCTCGCGGGGGAGGACGGTGCTGGTGCCGTCGGCGGCGATGTAGGTGAGCTGGTCGGGGTTCATGGCTTGACTCTCCTGTCGTGGGGTTGGGTGACTCGGTGCTAGACCGACTCAGGGGCAGCGGGAGGAGGCCCCCGCTGCGCCTGCGACGAACTAGAGAATGGTGAGCTTGGAGTTGGCGAGGGGGATGCGGACCCGGGCTCCGCGGAAGTCGGCGTCGTCGGCGGCCTCGTCGAAGAGCCAGCCCGTCAGGAAGACGGGGAAGCCTGCGGCCTCGTCGTCGTCCTGATCGAACGTGTCGACGACGACGTCCTGCACGACGGTGTCGAGGCCCGCGGCGTCGAACTGCTCGACCCGGACGGTCCAGCCGTGCAGCACCCTCAGAACGTGACGGACGGTGTCACCGTCGGGCCCGCCGTCGGCGAAGCCAAGGGTGAAGTTGAGCCAGGAGCGAGGCGCGGTCATGGGGAACCTCCGAACGTGAGTGTGATGTCGTGAAGGCGGCGCCCGTCGGGCGTCGTGTAGCTGCGGACCTTGAGCCAGCCGCGCGCCCCGTGGGCGGCGACGACCTCGTCGAGGAAGGCGTAGAACCCGCCAGCGCAGGGACGGTCCTCGACTGTGATGCGGCGGCTGCGGCTCACGCGGCACCTCCCGGAAGGGCGGCGACAATCGCCCTGACCGCGGCGACGATCACGGGGATGTCGTCGTGGATGTCGGCGCGAAGCTCGCCCAGGTTCTCCGCGAGGAGCGGGTCGAACCATAGTCGGCGCTCCCCGTTGTAGGGGTCCAGCTCCAGCTTGCGGTCGAGGACGAGGTCCACGAACACGGGCACCTCGTCGCGCTCCGCGCCCGACCCACGGGGCCACACGCGGAGTTCCCACCCCGACCACCCCTCGTCCCCGTGGACGGAGACGACGCCGTCGGAGTCACGGTCGGCGGGGACGCCCGCCGCGACGAGGGCGCTGACGATGTGCTCGCCCGCGGCGAGGATCGCGTCGTCGAGGTCGCCGATCATGCTGCACCCCCGTCGAGGTATTCGAGGGTCGCGCGGACACGGTCCACGATGTCGTCGGGCAGGGGCTCCAGCCCCTCGACGAGCGTGTGGCGCTCGCCCTCGACCTCGTCGTCCTCGACGGTGATGTCGACGAGGACCGTGTCGCCGTCGAGCCACGGGTAGAGGCGCAGCTTCGCGCCCACGGTGACGACACCGTCGCCCCACACCGCGGCATCGATGCCCGCCGCGACGAGCGCCGCGGCCAGCATCACGCCCGTGGCCTGCACCTCCCCGCTGAAGTCGGCGCCGATCATGCTGCACCCCCGACGTCGCGGAAGAGGTCGCGGACCTGCTCGACGACGAGGTCGAGGTCCTCGACCGGGAGGCTCGACGCCAGCGCCGTCTCGACGGGCGCGTCACCGTAGGCGTCGGGATGCACGCCGATGATGTCGACGAGGAGGTGGTCGCCGTCGGGATCGTGCTCGACGCCGACGCACACGCGAAGCTCCCAACCGTCGCGCCAGCCGTGGACCTCGACGATCCCGTCCCCGTAGTCGGAGACGCGGAAGCCCGCGGCGCTCAGCGCCACGACGATGCGCTTCCCGGCGGCGTCGCACACCTCGTCGTCCGCGACAGCCTGGGCGATGGCGGCCTCGTCGTCGAGAGCTTGGTAGCGGCTCAGGTCGACGGACTGCACCCGCCGCGCGAGCGCGACGAGGTAGTCCAGCTCCGCACGCGCCGCGCGCTCGCCCTCGGTGGGCCACCAATCGGGCTTGTCGGCGGCGTCGAAGAACTGCTCCGTCGCTTCGAGGAAGTCGTGCGTCTCGCCCCACTCGGCGAGGGCGAACTGCGCGACGAAGCGGGACGTGAGGTCACCGACGAGCTCGACCACCTCGACGGAGGTCGGGTAGCGGCGCGAGGTGGAGTCGCACAGTGCGGCCTGCACCATGCGGGAGAACTCGACGGTGACGGCGAGGTCAGGGGAGGGCGCGGCCCAGCGGGGAAGGGGGGTGTTCATGATCAGGACTCCATGCTGGTGATGATGGATGCCGCGTCGCGCTCGGCCTGCGCGACGACGTCGGGGGTGAGGGCGAGGCGGGCGAGGTCGGAGAGGACGTGGAGATCGACGATCTCCTCGACCGACTCGCCCGTGGTGTCGGCGGCGAGGACCGCCGCGATGAACTGCTGGAGGACGCGCGCCGCGAGGTCGACGTCCGCGAGGGGGTAGGGGGGCATGCTTGGCTCCGTCGCTCGCTCTGGCTGGCTGCTAGAGAACTGTCGGCGACGCCCCTTGTATGCCCCGCCGTTACCAGCGCGTCAAGTGCCCCGACGAACTTTTCTCTGGCTGCCCGTCAGGTCGACCCCTCGGCGCCCCGACCCCCTCGCGTAAGGCAAACGGATGCGCCGAAACGCGTCGCGACCTACTGCGACGGCGTGCCGACGTGTTACACCCGTAAGTCCCTGCCACGACTCGAGAACTCGAGGGCGGCTCGAGCCTCGGAGACCCCCTGTAACAGCACCGTAACGGACGCGCTGTTACAGGATCGGTCAACGATCCCGCGTACTTAGGCCAGCAAACGCCGCTGTAACGGTGTAACAGCGCGACGACATGGACATATAGGGGCCTTCGCGCGTAAGATCGGCCCTACACGATCACGATCTTGACGCGAACGAGAGGACTATACGGAGATCGATCATTAGCTATAGTGTTACACTTTGGTAAGGGCTTAGGATCGCGGTCCTGCCTAGCAGATCGCCGTAACACCCCGTCGTCACGACTTTTTTGCTCTAACCGGGGTCGCCTGTTACACGAACAATATCAACACCTTGGCACGTCAATCGCGGAAGCCATGTCACACGTCGGGGCGTAAGCCCTTGAAAGGAGCGGAAGAATGAAGCCCACCGTCAACGTCAAGCCCACGGCGGTCCAGCCGCAGGCGCTCGCAGCGCCCTCCCTCCCGGCCGCCCCGGTCGCCCTGCCCGTCGTGGTCGCCCCGGCCGCGGAGGCCGAGGTCGTCGCGATGCTGACCGAACGCACGTCCGCAACGGCCGAGCAGCGCGCAGTCGCCTCGCAGCTGCTCGCCGCCGGCTACACCGTCACCCAGGTCGCCCGGCGGCTGAAGGTCCGGGAGGTCACGGTCTGGGGCTGGACATCCGACCCGGACGTGAAAGCCGCCGTCGAGGCGGGCCGGGAGCACCGCCGGAAGGTGCTGGGGCAGGGGCTGGAAGTCGCAGCCGCGGACGCGCTGACGGCCCTCTCCGACATCGTGTCTGACTCGTCCGTCATGCCCCGGGACCGGCTGAAAGCCGCCGAGTTGATCCTAGACCGGGCCGGACTGACGGACCGTCCGGCCGCCGCCGCGTCGGTTCAGGTGGACGTGTCCTTCGACGAGCGGCTGGCCCGGATCGCGGCTAGCGCCACTGGGAAGCCCTAGGACGCGCGCGAGGGGGTAGGGGGCTGGTAGGGTAGCCCCCCGGCCCCCCGCGTGCCTTGGCGGGCCGTTTCCGGGCCGGGAACAGGGGTCCGGCTTCCGGGTCCGTCCGGCAGGGGTCCGTCCGGCCGGGGGAGAGGCTCGCCGGGGGAGGGGAGCGCCGGGAGGGGTGCCGTCCGGCCGGACCGTGCGTAGCTGGCCGCCCGCCGGGAGGGCCAGGACGACACCCGCCGGGGCTTGTGACAGAATGTCACACGCTGCACGATCCGGAATAGTGGACCACGTCACCCCCGGATCGGCATATTGTAGTGTTCATGCGTCGCGACGGGCCGCCGGACCGGACCGCCGGACGGGCCGCGTAGCTGGCGCGCAGCTAGCCGCCGGACCGCCCCGGGGGAGCGCCGGACGGGCAGCCGGACCGCCGGACGGACCGCGGCGCCGGGGGAGCGCGCCGGGGGAGCGCCTCGCGCGGGCGCACGGGCGCGCGGGCGCCGGGGGACCGCGGCGCTAGTGGAGGCTCCAGACGGGCGCCTCCAGACCGGGGCGCCACGGGCGCCCCGGGCGACGGGCGACGGGCGCGCCTCCCTGGCTCCCGGGCGCATGCGAAAGGCCCCCGCCGCGGGCTACGCGACGGGGGCCTAGGGGCGGCGCGGGGTAGGGGCTAGGCTACGGGCGCGGCCGTCGCGTGGCGGGCTTGACGCGCGCGCATGGCCGCGCGTGCCCGCGCGAGCATGCTATCCGCGGCCGCGCACGCCGCGGCGCCGCGGGTGTAGTGTCCATGCGACGCAATGGCCACGACGGGGCCCGACCCGCCGTTGCATGCGCCACAATCGGCGCACCCGATATCGGTGGCGCGCTCCCGCGACGCGGGACAGTGTAGGTATCCCGTGCGGCCGTCCGTCCCCGCGCCCGCGGCAAGCGCTACCGCGCCGTCGATCTCCGCGGGGAGGCGCGGATCGACGACTAGGAACGGCCGCCAACCATGACGCACGGCTAGCTCAGCTTCCGCGACGGTATGCGCGGAAGCCATTGCGTATTCGCTTCCGTAGCTAGCCCACGCGCTATCCGGGCGCGTCCCGCGCACGTATTCAAGCCAGCGCCGCGTGTAGGCCGTCGCGACGCCCCGACGGCCGGACGGGCGCGACGTCCCGCGCGCCGCGTCAAGGATCGGCGCGTGGACGCTAAGGGGCGCCGCGGCCGGGTCGCCCCAAGCGCCCGCGCGCACGCCCGCAATGCGCCCGGACGCGACGCTGTCGGCAACCCACGCCGCGACGGCCGCGGGGGTGGCGTCCGGGTAGGCGCCGCGCACGACGGCGCGGGCTACCTCGGGCGGGCCGTTGCGGACGTAGCACGGGTCCGTCGGGAGCGCGTCCCCGTCGACGCCCGCGGCCAGGGCGGGACGTTTCCCGCAGCTGCCGCACGCGCCCGCGTCGCACCCGCCCGCGAGGTTGCGCGACCACGCGCGGTAATCCGCGGCGCGGGCGCCGCGCGCCGTTGATCCCGTGATCCCTTGCAGCATGGCCACGGGGATCACGTAGGACTGTGCCAGCGGACGGCTCCCGCTTGTCTTAGCGTTTCGCGACGATCCACGTAGGCCCGTCACGACGACCACGACGGGCGCGCCGTCGATCAGGGACGGACCGCGGTACACGACAGCGCCCCGGGGCATGGTGAGGCGCGGCTTCATAGCGTCACCACGAAGCCGACGAAGCCGACGAAGAGGACCGCGACGAAGATGAACGCCGCGCGGTCCGCGGCGCGTACGGTCTGAAGTTGGCGCGCCCGTTCGTAGGCGGCCGCGCGGGTCGGTGGCGGCCCATCGACCCACGCGTCGATCCACGTTGCGCCCGTGACGGGCGCGTGACGGTACACGCGGGCGCGGGGGGCACCGGGGGAAGTGGGAAGATCGGTTTCGGTGTGCATGCTTCCTACCTGTAGTCGGGCGCGGGATGCGCCCACGATCCTAGGACCGTGCGTGCAGTCTATCGGCGCTTGCCACGGTGTCAAGCTCACGCGTGCGCGATCTTTCCCGCGGCGCCGCGCGGCGCGTCCAGGCTCGCGCGGCCGCGGCGCGTCCCGCCCGTGCGGTAGCAGCGCGAGCGAGCGACGGTCGCGCGGTGGAGATGCATCTCCAGCGGCGCGCGACGCCCGACGGGCCGCGGCGCCCGACCGCCCTCCCGCCTAGCCATGCGACGCGGCGCGCTCGCCCGCGTCCCCGCTTGCCGATCCCGCCCACCCGCACGCGGGGAGGTAGGCCCCGCCTGGCTCCCCGACGCACGCGAGCACCCGCGCGTCGCGACGCCCACGGCCGCGACGGCGCCCCCGGCCCGGCGCCGCGCGCCGCACCCCCCCACCATGCCGCAATCAACCATCATGGGACCCATCACCCAGGGTGGTTTCCTGGCGCGAGATATTTCTCAACTACCTTACCACCGCGGTACATAGCACGACCGCTGGCGCGGCCGCGCTCTGCCGGCCGGCGGCCCTGACGAGGCTCGTCGCCCGTAGCTTGACGCGCGTGGCTCGAGGCTTCCCCGCCACGGTGCGACTTGTTATACCAACACGGTTCACTAGGAGCCCCCATGACTGACGACACACCGACCATCGACCTCCCCCTCGCCCTCCGCACCCGCAACGCCCTCATCAAGGCAGGTCTCACGACCTGGAAGGACATCAAGCTCGCGGACCTCGATGCGGTCGACGGGCTCGGCGCCAAGGGCGTCGACACCATCCAGGCGCTCTGGGAAGCCGAGGTCGGGGACCAGGCCCCGACGCTGACGCCGAAGGACGAGGCCGTCATCGACGCCTGGATGAGCAAGGTCAAGGTCGGCCCGGCCAGGGGCCAGGTCGAGGCCGAGACGCCAGAAGAGACCATCGCCAAGGGCCAGAAGCGGCACACCGTCGCGTCGATGATCGACACGGCCATGCGCGGCGGGCTCGAGCGGCTGACGGAGACGGAGCGCAGCCTCGAGCGCGCCAACCGCGGTGGGCTGGCGCTCGAGGAGCTCAACCGACGCAACGAGGCGTTTCGCGCCCAGGGCGGCTGGGTCGAGACGGCCACGGGATCGGGGCTACTGGCTCTTCAGCTCGAGTCCGACATCCAAGCACGCATCCGGGCTCTTATCCCTACTATCAAGGGGCTCCCGCACGTCAAGGAGTTGGGCGTCGTGGTGGACGAAAAAGTCGTCGGCCGGATGGCCCTGATCCGCGGGCTCGACGCGCTCGAGAAGAGCAACGGCCAGGCGGCCGCACCTGTCGCTGCGAAGCAGGTCGACACGCAGTCGGACGAGCCGGTCGTGCCTGTCCAGGACGGCGAGCGGTACGCCACGCCCGAAGGCTGGAACAAGGTGTCGCCGACGGAAGCGGTCCCCGCGTCGCAAGCGGATGTTCATTCGTACTACCAGGCTTACGGCTGGGAGCGGTACTGGGGCAAGGTAGACTCGACGACGTTCTACTTCTACTGGTGCCCTGAGAAGCTCAACCAGGATGTAGCACCGTTCCCTGGTAGTGACAAGGGGGGTCGCAAGATCGCCATCCAGTCGACGCCCTGGGGGCCAGGGCACATCCTCCCCGCGGGCTGGAACACCTGAAACGAAAAGCCCCGGAGAACCGCGAACGGCGCTCCGGGGCCCCGGCCTGTCAGTGATTAGGCGACGGGAACGACGGTCAGGTAGACCTCGACCGACGCCAGACCACCGGCCTTGACCACGTCCACCTTCACCACGGCGCCCGCGGCGATGGTGTTGTTGGCGTGGTCGATGGTCGTCGGACGGCTGACGCCCTTGTCCGAGGTGTTGTTCATGGCGTTGGTGATCGCCGTGCCGGCGGCGTTCTTGATCGTCACGCTGTTGCCGGCGTTGCCCGCGCCGACCTGGATGACCTGGGCGTCGAGGACTTCGCACTTGAAGGGCACCGTGAGGTCGTAGATGGCGCTCGCGGCGTCCGCGATGCTCGCCCCGATGATGACCTGCACCCCAGGCGTCACGGGCTGCGGCGTGCCGACGACGCCCACCGCATTGGTGAGCGTGGCGATCTTGCTGCCGTTGATGGCGCCCGCCGCGATCTTGGCCGCCGTGATGACGCCAGACGCGAGCTTCTCAGTGGTGACTTCTCCGTCGCGAATGAAGCGACGCGTGATCCAGCCGTACGTAGCCATGCCTACCTCCTTGTCTCAGGCCAGGCGAGATTGCCCAGACCTCATGGCGGTGCTATCATAGCACCGATCCAGGGAGATTCCATGCGCGGACCGATGATCACGCTCATCATGGCGAAGAAGAAGGCCGCGGGGCCTGGCGGCTACTTCGACACGGACGAGGAGCCGGAGGAGATGGAGGCCGAGGACTCCGAGGAGACCGAGGAAGAGGACATGGAGGACGAGGGAGAGGACGAGGAGAAGACCGTCCCGGAAGGCAAGGCCGGCTCCCCTGATGAGCTCCGTGCGATGGCCGAGAAGCTCATGGCGCACGCCGACAAGATGGACAAGGCAGCGCGCGCCAAGAAGTCGATGGGCTTCTGAGATGGCAAAGCCCACGACGGGGCCGGAGGCGGTACGCGAGGAGATGACCCTCGCGGAGAAGCAGGAGAAGGCGCAGCAGATGCTCGACGACATGCCGCTGCCTCCGGTCAAGCCCGAGAACATGACCCGCCTGCGCGCCGCCCTGGAGCACACCTACTCGGGAGGCCGGTACGCGAAGCTCCAGAAGGTGGCCCAGGAAGTCGGCGTCGACCCCGACGACCTGGTGGTCTTCACGACCATCGAGAAGCGGCGGGCCGAGGACATGGACAACCCTGGGGTGTCCTCTGCCAAGGCTTCGGGGGAGTTCCAGATCATCCCCGACACGCGCCGCAGGTTCGCCCACATCACCGACCCCGATCCGTACGTGCGGGACGCCAAGATCGCGGCGCACATGTTGAAGGACATCCAGACGCGCCTTGTGCCCTCTCGCAAGTTCCTGGTCGCCGCCTACAACACGGGCGAGGGGACCCTCCGCAAGTGGGCCTCTGGAGAGAAGAAGGAGCTCCCCCAGGAGACCATCAACTACCTGGCCTACGAGCCGGAAGTGGTCAAGATGATCGCTGCGAGGAAGCAAGAGCGCCAGCGCCTGCGCGAGTCGAACGCTGCCCAGTCAGCGGTGACGCCTCCCATCCCAGAGCCTGAGTACGGGTTGGGCGTCGCCGCCAACTACTGGCGAGGCAAGCCCTTCTAGAAGTCGGACTGGGCCGCGCGCCGCATGGAGTCCATGATCTCCTTGTAGCTGCGGGTGTCGGCCTGCTCGGTGGTCGCGGTGCGGTTCGCGCCCATGTTCGCCATCGCCAGGTCCGCGGGAAGCGGCTCAGGCGTGGCGGGAGCGCCGTACTTCGCGCGCACCATCGTCACGGCGTCCTCGGGGTCCGCGCCGCCGGTGCAGAGCACGCAGAACATGTAGAAGGCGTCGTCGTTGTCGTAGACGTCCTTCGCCTCGCTGGTGAGCCAGGTCTCGACGTCCGTCACGGCCGCCTCGACGCGCTGCTCCTCGGCGACACGCTGCTCGTACTGCCACTGCTCGACCTGTTGGCGGTACTGCTCGCGCTCCTGCTCGAGCGTGGAGTACTTGTTCGACCACTCGTCGACCGCCTTGCGGCTGTTCTGGTCGTACTCCTCGCGCAGCGCCTGGAGGGCCGCTTCGTGGGCCGCCTTGATCTGCTCGATCTCCTTCTGCTTGGCGGCGAGAGGGTCCGCGTCGCCCGTCAGCCAGCGCTGGACCTCCAGCTCCTGCTGACGAAGCGTGGCTTCCTTCCGGTCCAGCTCGCGGCGCCGGGACGCCGTCTCCTGGAAAGCCTTGGAGAAGCCACGCTCGAAGTTGCGGTACTTCTGCTCGAACCCACGAACGAGCGTGTTGCGGGTGGGCTCGTCGAGTCGGCTGATCCAGTCAGCCTTCTGGAGGGCGTCGAGCTCGCCGTTCCAGTCGTACACCTGGGGCGCAGCCTCTTCGACGGGGGCCTCTGCGGGCGCCTCGACGGCTGGAAGCTGGGTCTCGGGGGTCTGGTTCTCGTCATTCGTGGGGTCGAACATGGGGCTCCTTGGGGTTGAACTACATCGACATCGGGGGCTCGGGCATCATCGGGGCCTTCATGCCCTCCGACTCGCCCTTCATCTCGTCCTCGCTCCCCGCCGCGGTCTTCTCGAGCTGCATGCGGAGGGCCATGTCCTTCTCGAGCATGGTGGCGAGCTCGGCCGGCGTCTTGCCCGCGAGCTTGTCCATCGACTGGGCGGCATCGTACATCGCCTGCGCCTTCTCCATCGGGATGTCGAGCGCCTCGGCGAGGGGGCCGACGTCCACGGAGCCCTCGGCAGACGAGCCCTCGGGCATCGTGGAGGAGAACTTCTCCTCCTTGGGCAGCGCCGGGCCCTCGCCGACGCCCGCCTTGCCGAGGATGCTGTCGATCTCGGAGACGAGAGGGGCGATGTCCTTCTTGGGGTCGAGGCTCTTGGGAAGCTGTTCAGCGGCCATGATGTTCTCCTAGCACGGATTGAGAGAACCGGGGAGGTATGGAGAGACGGGCGGCCCGGTCCGCTTCGTCAAACTGGGTAGTTGCTGGGGTCCTGCATCAGCTCGAAAGCGACGGGGAGCCCATGCATGATGGTCAACCGCCTCGGTACATACCTGCGCTCGGCCGTTTCGCGGTCCTCGACGACACTGACGTCCTGGTCTGCCAGCTCTTTCACGATGCGGAGGTCGCGAAGGTTGGCCCGAGCGGCCTCCTGGGCCTCCTGGAGGTTGATCCTGGCGCCCGACATGCTGAACCTGGGGGTCCGAATCACTTCACACCTTCTGCCTTGGCCTGCTTCGCGGCCTTCGCGGGGTCCTGGTTGGCCCTGAGCGCCCCGTTCGTGGCCTCCAGGACCTTCCGGTTCATCGCTTCGACGCCCTGACGGAGCAACTTCTCGTCCTGGCCCGCCTTCTTCTTGCGCTCGAAGCTCTTGTGACGCATCTCCTCGATGCGCGCGGTCTTCTGGTTGCGCGTTTCGGGGATGAACTCGACCCTCGAGGTGGGGTGGCGCTGCTTGATCACGTCCATGTTGCGGTCGAAGTCCTCCTTCGTCTCCGCTTTGCCCAGCACACCCATGTCGATGGGGGTGAACGAGCCGTATCCGTGGCCGTAGACCTTCGGCGCCTGGCCGTGGGACCAGTCAACGACGCGCGATCCGGCGCACGAGGGGCAGTTTGGTGGGGTTCCGGCGTACCGGACGTCGCTTTCGACCACCTTGCAGGCGTCGCAGCGCAAGTCGTTGAGAGGCATGGGGCTCCTGGGGGTAGATCAGGTCAGCGGCGAGGGCCCGCCGACGATGGCCGCGCCCGCGGGAGGCGGTCCAGGGGCCATCTGGGCCTGCTGCGCCTCCGCGGGGGTCAACTGCGCGCCCTCGGGCGGCCCGGCAGGGGCCTGGCCGGCCTGCATGGCGAGCTGCGCGAGCATTTCGGGCGGGATCGTGGGGAGCCCAGGGGGTAGACCCGGTCCCGCGGGGGCCGGAGCGCCCTGGGCGGCCGCCATCTGCTGCATCATCGCCTCTTCCTGCGCCTTCAGCTCCTCTTCGGGCACCAGGAGACGGGCCGGCAGGCCGACGCTGTTGATCAGCTCCTCGATCAGCATCCGCTTGTTGATGTTGGGGTCCTGCGCGAGCACCGGGAGGAGCTTCAGCAGCGTCTCCGACATGACCGAGGGGTTCTGACGGATGGGGTTGTAGCTGACCATCTTGAAGACGACCTCGACGTCGGCCAGGTTGGCGACCGAGACCTCTTCCCAGCCCTCGGAGCCCGTCACGCGGACGAGCTTGGCCTTCTTCATGTGCTTCCGCGCCAGGTAGAAGCACTTCTCGGCGACGTCCTCGATGGCCGTGTTGATGTGACCCTCGCGCGTGGCGAGACGGGTCCGCATCTGGGCGTCAATGATGGCCATCTCGGTCGCCGTGCGGGCGCCGGCCACCTGTCCGCGGGCCGCCTCGGCCAGGGCGCTGATGAACGCGGCGTCGGCCTCCTGGCGGTTGACGAAGTTCTCGACGCCCACCGGGACCTGGGGCATCGGCATCTCGTAGAACAGCGTGCCCAGGGAGCGGATGCCCTCCGAGTTGGTCGGGCTGATGGGCACGAACGAGCCCGTCGCCGCCTCGACCGCCTTGTTGAGGTCCTCCTCGGTGATGAGCTCGCTGTTGAACAGGATGCGCGGGATCATCAGGTAGACGATCTGCTTCATGTGCGTGAGCAGGTCGTTCATCGTCTCCTGCTGGTTCAGGACGAGCTGGACCTCGGAGAGACCGTTGCAGTCCACACCCGACTGGTTCAGGCTGAACATCGAGTAGGGCACGAAGGTCAGGGGAGCCTCGAACACCACGGCGTCCGCGCTCGCGACGTAGTGCTGCACGACCCTGTGCTCGACGTCGTAGTACTCCCACACCGTGATCCACTGGAACGCGTCGCGGATGGAGGCGGCGTCGCTGTTCTTGTAGTCGTCGGTGATCCAGCGGGGGTAGCGGTCGGGCTTGATGTCGGCCAGCTTGTCGGTCTTGTACTTGCCCGACTTCACCTTCGCGACGAACTCCTCGAACGGCATCACGACCGCCTCGATCCAGTAGCGGATGTCGTCGACATCGCGCGCCGTCTGGTCGAAGAAGATGGCCCCAGGCTCGAGGACGCGGATGGCGGGACGGTCCTCCTGCTCGTTCCAGCCGACCTTGAACACGCCACGCTTGCAGAGCACGGCGTCGATGAGCGCGGTCGCCGCGCGACGACGGATCTTGCTCGCGTCGAAGATGTACTCCATCAGCCCGTTGACCAGGGGCACAGCGTCCTGCGACGCCTTGGTGCGCGGGTTCGCCGCGACCTGGGGGTTGGGGCCGAGCAGCGAGCTGATGGCCGTGTCGGCGATGGCGTAGATCATGTTCTTCGAGCAGAGGAACGAGGGGATTGCTCCGTCGGCGATGTTCACGTCGTTGCGCGACGTGAAGAACTCGCCGCGGTAGTACCGCCGCGCCTTGTCGAAGTTCTTCTTCTCGTACCGCTCGTAGTGGCGGCGGTGACGTTCGATCAGGCTGGCGAGCTTCACGACCAACTCCGGGATGCAGGGCTGAAGGGGTTCCTGGCGGCACGCGCCTGCATGCTCTTGAACCGGTCCAGGTCGCTGATGGTAACGCGCGGACCGTCGGTCTGCTCGACTTCTTCGTTGGCGACAGGCGACCCATCAGAGACGAACTTCCGTCGGCTCAGGATGTCTCCTGCCATGACCGCGGTGCGCGCCAAGTCGAAGTGCTTGGTGTTGCCTTCGCCGTCGCCGCGACGCTCGCGGCGGGACCCGTCGTAGTCTAGGAGCTGGTGCAGCAACGTGCGGGAGCGGATGGTGATGTCGTTCTCACGCAGCATGCGGACCAGGCGAGCCTCGGCTTCCTGGATGCGCTTGTCGGTGGCGTACCAACCTGGGTGGTTGCGGTCGGTCCAGAGCAGGTTCTTCGTCCCGCGGTCCTTCAACGTGGCGATGCAGGCCGCGGCGTTGGACTCGACCGCGAGCATCGCCGTGCCGTTGTAGCGGCGCTGCACCACCAGCAGCCTGCGCGCGAACGTGCCTGGGTCCTCTCGGCCTTCCCAGACCGCCACCTCGCGGCGCTCCTCGGTGTCCCAGACCGTCAGCGCACTGTAGTCACCCGAGCTGCCGAAGCCGGCGGGGTCCGCGCAGACCAGGTACTTCCGGCCAGGCCGCGGGTGCTCCATCTCCCAGCTACCGTGCGGGGCGTTCGTCGGAGGCGCGATGCAGTCCTCCTGCCGGGCGCGCAGCACGTCGATGGGCATGACCGGGTTGGTCTTCCCGAGCCAGCCGTCGTAGGGGTCGGACGGGTACTTGCAGGAGAACAGGCGCGGGTCGCCGACGAACTCGGTCCGCAGACCCTGCCGACGGAACGCCAGGTTCTCCAGCGTCATGCCCTTGTGCATCTTCAGGTACGCCATCTCCTCGTCGGTCGGGATGAACCCCTCGACCGGAGAACGGCACGACGGGTCGAGCCACCACTCAAGGAACACGGGGTGGAAGCGGCTGGCGCCCTGGGGGTCGAGCGCGTTGCGCCACATCGTCTCGTAGTGGGAGCCCGAGGCTCCTGGCGTCGACTCGAGGATGACACGGGCGTTGGGACGCTTGTTGACCGCGGGGAAGATGTTGATGGCGGCCTTCTGCTGCCACTGCGCCTCACCGAACTCGGTGATGAGCAGGCGGTCGATGGAGCGACCGACGGCGGGAGAGCGCCCGCCCGCCGTCAGGACCTTGATGCCGCCGCCGTGGCAGAAGTGGATCTGCGTCGTGCCTGGCTTGCGCCCGTTCTCGACGGGCACCTTCACGTCTTCCGGCAGCCGGTTGTACGCGAACAGGATGCGCTCGAAGATGTCCTCGGCCGTGTCCTGGCGCTCGGCGATGAGCACGCCCTTCACACCCTCCAGGTACATGCAGTCGCGCAGGAGCAGCATGACCGAGGGCGTCGTGATCTTGGCCTGACGGAACTTGCTGGTGATGACCCACCTGTGGTCCGAGCAAGCCTGGAGGAACTTCATCTGGATGTTGGTGGGGTCGAGGTAGCCTATGCTCTCGTCTTCCCTCACGATCTGGCACATCGACACGAAGGCCCACGGCGTGCTAAACATCGCATGGACCTTGCTCATGTTGAGGTGCGGCATCGACACCAGCTTCGCCCCGTTGGGGAGCGCGGCGGGGGCCACCGAGGACGGCTTCACCATCTAGGTCTCCTGAAGGTATGCTAACACGGTAACAGGAGGTCGACATGGCCAAGAAGTGGATCCAGGAAGCCATCAAGAACCCCGGCGCGTTGCGCGAGAAGATGGGCGCGAAGGAAGGCGAGACCATCCCCAAGGGGAAGATCTCGGCCAAGATCTCCGAGCTCCAGGGCGAGGCGAAGGGTGACAAGGAGCTCTCCGCGGCCAAGCGTACCATGCTCAAGCAGCTCGTCCTGGCGCGCACGCTGGGCGGCATGAAGAAGGGGGAGTGATGGACAACAGCTCCCTCAACGTCACGCTCTCCGAGCCGCACCAGGACGTGAAGAACACCACGCTGCCCGACCTCCAGGCCGCCAAGGCGAAGCAGAAGCGTGCGATGCTGAAGAAGCTCGTCGTGAAGGCAGCCTCCAGTGGCCGATAGCTTCAAGCCACCCCCCAGCGTTCGCGCGGCCGCCATCCGCGGCTTGATGCTCCGACGCGAGCAGTCGAAGTCGCAGAAGGCCGGCCTGGACACCAAGCAGGCGTCGGCGCAGGGCATCGGCTCCGGTGTCCAGCGCGCCTCCGACCTCAAGTCGGGCGCGGCGCTCAGCGAGTCCACGGTGCGCCGGATGAAGAACTACTTCACGAGGCACGCCAGCAACTACAAGCTCGACCCGGGCAAGTCCCCCAAGGAAGACAAGGGGTACGTGGCCGGCCTCTTGTGGGGTGGAGACGCAGGTCGAGGTTGGGCCAACAACATCGTCGCGCGCCTCGACGCGCGCCGGAAGGCAGGACGCCGATGAACCGACGCGAGGCACTCCGCAAGGTCTACTCCAACCCCGAGCTCAGGGAGCGCATCAAGAAGCGCATCCTGGCCGGGGGCAAGGGCGGCCGCCCAGGTCAGTGGTCCGCGCGCAAGGCCCAGATGGTCGCCCAGGAGTACAAGGCCAAGGGCGGCGGCTACCGCGGCGGCCCCTCCAAGGGCCAGTCCAGCCTCAAGCGCTGGACGAAGCAGGAGTGGACCACGCCGTCGGGCAAGCCCAGCACGCAGGGCTCCAAGGCCACGGGCGAGGTCTACGCGCCGAAGAAGGCCATCGAGACCCTACGCTCGAGCCCGGGCGGGATGGCGAAGCTCGCCGAGGCCACGCGGAAGAAGCGCGAGGCTACTCGGAAGGGCGAGCAGTTCGCTCGTCACGGTCTTCACGAAGGCAAGGATCGCTAACGTGGACCCTCTCACCCTCACCCTCTAACTCAAAAAAATCTTTGTGCAACCCCTTGCGCGACAATAACCGCAGCGGTACTCTCATCGTGCACCTACAAGGTAGCTTCGGGTAGCCGCAAGGTCCGTCGACTCCGGGTAGGCAGGCGCAGCACTGGGTCCATCCCTCTCTGACCAGGTCGGTCAGGGCCGCTACGCGCCTGCCGACCATTCCACTGGAGTCCACAATGGCCATCTCCACCGAAGTTCTGAACACCACGTTCGCGGACCTCCGCGGCCCCCTGATCAACTCGTTCATCCGCTCGAACGAGCTCCTCGACGC
>Ga0208783_10000599_pt1 | contig 22011 bp, 32 predicted proteins | sample DEB19_08_DNA_2_FD_184529 | JGI IMG/M metagenome (GOLD analysis project Ga0208783, IMG submission 184529) | Aqueous microbial communities from the Delaware River and Bay under freshwater to marine salinity gradient to study organic matter... | ecosystem: Environmental > Aquatic > Marine >...
TAATGGCATACCATAATAGTCCCAGTGTATATTGAAAAATGATTTAAGGTCATTAATTATTTCTTTTTTTGTAACAGTATTTAAATCTAAGTTAATTGGATCTAACTTATAATAAAGATTTTGTGGCAATGAATTAGTAACTTTAAATTTTAGATACGAATCTGTACTGATGCCGATAGATCCATTTTTAATTACTTCAAATTCATTTGATGTTGAAGATGAATAAAAAGGAATTTCACATTTTTCGTCAAAATAAAGATTAAAATCAAAAGCCGAATAAGTTTCTGAATTTTTTGTAAATGATAAAGAAGAATGTGATAAATCAAACAAAACAGTTTGATTTTTTTCTATTAAAATTGGTGGATTTATTTTGGAAATAGTTCCACTAGAAGCACTAGTGATATTAACAAATTTTAAATTTGTTGAGGTTGAATCTAGAATAAATTCACTCAATTTAATTGTATTATCGTCTATTACAAAGACATAATAAATTTGATCATTAAGTAATCCTCCCGATGGGGAAGATGAAGTGTGAATTACTTTTTGTCCAGTAGTTAAATTGTGATTTTGAATTAAAATTGAATTTTCTAATATATTTACGTCTAATGAAGAGAAAGATCTTGGGTCCGTTACTAATCTTCGATTTAAATCATTATATCTAATATGTACAGTTGTAGTAAGACCAGAAATTATATTTAAATTAATTGAATTATAAACATTTAATCCGTGAGTAGACGCTGTAGAAACAGTAGCATAATTTTTATTGATATTTCCTTTTAGGACGTTGGGTGGTAAATATCTAAAATTATGATTTTCTCCAGTACCAATTCCAGTAAGATATACAGTATCTACTAAAATTGAACTATTGATTCCAACATATAATCCTGTTGACCCCAATCCAACTCTATATGTAGATATTCCAATTAAATCATCTGAAATTTTAGCAACATAAACACTTTCTCCCTCGTTAAGGAGAAAACTAGATACTCCATTCGTAGATATTGAAACCGCAGTTCCCCCATTAGAGTAATATTTGAGTTCATCTCCTGTTTTTAAATTATGATTGGGAATGTATAAAGATTTTGTTGGAATGAAAATTTCGGTTATGCCTGCACCGGGATTTGAAAAACTTAACGTTGTTCCAATTCCAACTCCATTAATTGTTCCAATACCTAGAGTTTCTTTGGGGTTAAAATAAAAATCTTTTGTGAGATCAAATTTATATTGTTGAGAATTGATTGGGGAAAAATTAACTGTTAATTTTCGGGGAATTTCAAAAAGAAGTGTAGATGCGGTATGTGAAATGCCTACGGTTCCTTCATACTCCCTTTGAACTTTTATTCTAGAAGATTTTGTGTCAATATTCAATACTTTTATTTTTTCATTTTCAATTTGGAATATATCATTTTCAGTGATATATGGATAAGATAAGTCTCCATAAACGCTAAAATAAGTTATGATTCCAGTTGTTGATGATGATTCTACATTTTCTGATAGTAAATATGTGTTTGAAGAAACGCCAACTGTAAAGAATGATTTTAAATTTGTTCCAATAACAGTTGAAAATCCACTTATAGAAATGACATCATTATCAGTTAGAAAATGTGGAATTGTTGTAAATCCAATAAATGTTGAATTTGATTTATATGGAATAAATTCAACATTTTGGATTGTGCTACTTGATATAATAATATCTTCAATTTTTTTTCCTAATATACTAGAAACTTTTGCTTGTGCTCCATATCCACTTGTATCAGAATCGTCAAATACTATAATATCATTTACCTTATAATTTGATCCGCCCGTGATTATTCCTACAGAGTCAACTTGACCATAACTAACTGAAGTAATAATCGTATCATTTTTATAATTTTTATTTTCATTGGATATAAAATCATATCGAGAATTATTTTTCGATAAATTATATGGGGTTGTATTTCTAATTAATCCTATAGAATTTATATCAATATCATCTTGGTTTGAATATCTATCAAAATTGAATTCTATTGGTTTAGATCTAAAATAGTTCCCAATGAAGTATGGAAATTCTGGTTTTCTGTATCTATTAAACTTTGAAGACGTATCATCTTCTAACCCATCTGGATTTATAGTTGTAAAATACACGTAAGTTCCTTTCGGAAATTCTGGAGTAACACAAAATCTTCCATTATATTCATCCAAATCTCCGTTTCTTTGGTATTCATAATCTTCTACAAATATTCCCTCTGGATACATTGAAGTATCTGGTCTATTTTGGTTGGAAGAAATATTAGATTTTAGAGAATAACCAGATTTCATTAACTTTATGCTTCCACCACTCAATGATGAATACCCATATGGTCCATATATTGGATTTCCATCATATGCCCACCCAATTATAGGTGAATGCGAATTTGATAAAACTTCTACCCCATTTTGCAGTTTTAGATCGGGAGTATATTGTAAATTTCCATCTACTATTTTTGAGGCAAAAACAGATTGTCGTAACTTTCTTGGAGAATATAAGTGGGAATACTGTAGACCATAATTACTATTTGTTCCTTGTGTAATTACTCCGTCATCATCTACTATTTGGTTATTTCGCAATAATCTTTCAAAAATATTGATTGTCCATTTTTTAGGAATTGATAAAAACTTTGCGTCAGATCCAGATGATATTACATTCAATTGAATATCTTTATCATTATATCCAATTCCACCATTAACTACTTTTACGTCTATAATTGATCCATTAGAAATAATGGGTACTAATATTGCTCCACTTCCGGTAGATGTTACTATTTGAATATCTGGTTGCGAATTATATCCATTTCCAGAATTAAAAATTAAAACATCAGAAATTTTTCCTTGAGAAATAACTGCTTTAAGTATTGCTCCAGATCCACTATTCAAAGAGAAAGTTGGTTGTCTATTGTAGTTTAAAATCTCAGAAGATCCATAACCAATACCACCATCATTTACAAATATAGACTCAATTTCTCCCCTAAAGATGGGTTTTAGAGTTGCATTAAAATCTTGCCCAGATAATGTAGAAACACCTATTTTTCCAGAAACAGAAACTTGTATTTCTGGGTAATTAAAAGTATGATTTCCAGATCCAGATGATTTAAAACTTACATATTGATTATTTTTATAAAAATAATCAGAAACAGTTAATCCAGTACCAATTTTTGACAATTTAAAGTTATTTTCATCAATTTTTGTGACGTAATAAGATTCTGTAGAAAGACCAGATATTGGAGATCCTTCTGGAGTATATGTAATTATTTCTCCACTCTGATATTTGTGATTTTTTATATTAATTGTATTTGACGCAGTATTAATTCCAGAAGAATTTGTAGTAATTTTTCTATTTTTATAACCTAATCCAGAATTAATTACTGTTACTGAACTTATGACCTTTTTTTTGTTTAATGTTTCTATAGTATGATTACCAGATCCATAAGATGTTAAATCGATTGGGTTGTTGTTTCTTACAGCATCACTATAACTTTTATAAAATTTCACAGTATATGCATCTTGAACAGAAAGATAATATGTAGAATTAGTTGATAATCCTCCTACAGAAGTTCTACTGTTTGTTTTATAAATGATATGTTCACCATCTCTAAACTTATGATAAGTTGAAAATGCAACAGTATTATTTGATAAATTAACTAATCCTGCACTTCCTAATGCATTAAATTGAACTTGATGATTTATTGAAACAAGATTTGCCTTTGCTATTGCACCAATTCCATTTCCCCCAGAAATTGTGATAACAGGATCTTCAACATAATCGAATCCCCCATCAATCACATCTATTCTACTTAATTTTCCCTCAACTTCACAATAGAATGAAGCACCTGTCCCAACAGGATCAGAAATAGATAAAATTGGAGGATTTATAACGTCATATTCCTTTCCCTTTGAAATAACTTCTACTTTTTCAATGGAACCATAAGAAATGATATCAGAAGATTTGTAGTTTAATATTTCTACGCCATTCAATAAAATACCAGTAAGTCCTGGAGAAGTTTCATATTTTTTGCTGTCTGTAACTGGATTAGATATTTTTCTTATTAATTTTTGAGGCTCTAAATTTTTATTTGCAAAAGAATTGTATTCGAGTAATCCATTTACAATACTTCCAGATAAAGTTACATACTTATCAAAATAAATATTCGATCTACTTTGTGATAATTTTATATTATCTTTATCTACACGTTTTATAAAATAAATTCCCTCGTTAATATTTAACGTATTTGATGGATCTGATGATTTATAATATACGGAGTCGCCTGTGTAAAATCCATGATTTGGTATAAAAATATTTTCTCCATCAAATATCCCAGAAAAAGTAACAGATCTATTATTAATATTTAAAGATTGATTTAAATAACTTGGAATTGATGGAGAAGATACAAATAAAGATTTGTTGTCAGTGTAAACATTCTGTACATTTGTATTGTAAATATTTAATTCTGGATAATTACTAGAATTTACTTTCGATAAAATTTTCTTTATCGAATATTTTTTTTGAGTATCTATTTCTCCCTGGTCATTTATAATAAATGAATATTCATCGACAATTGAAATTATCGTACAATTTTTTTCTATTCCGTCTGTCGATATTAATTTACATTTATCTCCTAAAACAAATCTATGCTTATCAAAAGTTTTTAACTCATATGAAAAATTTAAATTGTTTTTAATTTCTATTTCTTTGACATTAAAAGTTACTGGAATATTAAAGAACCAATTATTTGAAATATTATCACTCAATTCTGTTCCAAGGGATTTTATTTCTATAGAATCTCCTTCCTCATAATAAATTTGTCCTGGTTTATTTAAAATATCTAGTTCGGATAATACTCCACAAATTCTCACTTTAACAACATTTGACGTAGATAAACCAGAGTATCCATAAGCATATGCATCTAATCTCAAATCTTGCGTAGATACAATATTTCTATCAATTCCAGAACATCCAAAAAATTGATTTAAAGTTTTTGATTGATAATCAATTTTTGTTGAAGTGCCATCAGAATAATCTGCTACCAATGTTCCAGAAGTTGGAAATCCAACAGTAGAATCAACATCAAGAACTGTAGATCCAATAGAAACTGAAGTAATTAGTTTAGTTTGTGGGTGAACAGAAAATGTCCCAAAAACAGATCCATAAACATTAATATCTTTATCAAAGTCATAATCTAAACTTAAAACGTAGTATTCATTTCCGTTTCTCTGTATTCTTTGAACATTGGTTACTGACCCACTTGCTTTTTGTAGAAAATCAGTTTGATCCTGGAAAATAGTTCTATTTAAAAGATCTTCTACATTACCTTCTAATTTTTCTACAACTAAATCTTTTGTTACTCTATACTGAGCATCCGAAGGAATGAACAAATAGTCTCTTGGTTTAATAACTTGAACATCTTCTCCATAAAGAGCTCTGAATAAAATTTCAAATGACTGATCAGTTCCCTTTGAAGAATAAAAATCTTTTGCTTGTTTAGTAAAAAGTTTTTCATTTACTTCAGAATATAACTGCCTATCCTCAAATCCAGGAACAATTTGTCTTTTTATTTTTTTGAAAAATTCTTTTAAAAATAAAATACTTAAATTTTTTACCTTTGCTCCAGTTGAATGAGTTTCAATTTGAGATTCAGAAAAAACTAATTCATCTGGTTTATTACTACTTTTATAAGAGGTTACTCCACTAAAACCTCTAACACATCCTGTAAAAGAATTTGTAGTAATTCCAGTATACGTAATAATTTCAGAATCTATTAAAATTAATCCATACTTACTTGGAAACCCAGATGTTGATGATACTAATATAGTATCATCAACAAAATTAACATCTTGTGTTAATGTAGTAGAATCTATAAGATTCGTCAAATTATCAACTTTTACATATTGATCTATATTTTGAATAATATCTAATGTTGATCCTTGTCCTTCGATTGACAAATAATATTGAGATAAAAATTCATTGACAAGAGGAAATTCCTCTCTTACAAAATTTGGTAATTGATTTTCAACAATTGAACTGATTTTAACTCTATTATTTGCCATATTTTTATAATCTTGCTAGATTCCCGTTTGTGTAACTTGAAGTTATTGTATATGTTGTTCCCGAGGGATCAGAACCTGATGAAATTTCGTCAGATAACATATTTAACACAGTATTATTAATATCTAGTTGTAAATATAAGTCTTGTAATCCAATGATATCATTTGATTTCGGAGAAGCTGAAATTTGTATAATCGGTTCTCCTTGAACATTTTTTTGCACTGATACTATATTTGTTGAATTTAAAAGTATTTCTCCCTTTTCATAATTTATAGATCCAACAGATCTTCTAACTACTACTGGTTGAGTATTTGAATCTAGTTTAAAAAAGAAAATTTCTCCAGTAGTTTGTGATGAATTTGGAATATCGGAAAGATATAAAATATCAGGAATGCCAAAAATTTTGAATCCAGATGATTTAATATTATATCCATTTGTATTTTTAATATGAAATTTATTTCCGAAACAAATTTCATAATTTGCAATCTGATTTAATCTAGGACTTAAATCCCTTCTAATCTGAATTTTAGTTATATTTGATGTTATTGATTCATGACTGTTATCTACTATGTTTTGAAATTTACTATATTTAAATCTTGCTCCATATTTGTTTAATTCTGTAGAGTTTGCATAATTTTTGATATTATCAAAAATTATATCTTTTAAGTAATCTGCACTTGGAGATAGATTTGTATTATAATAAGCTGTTGAATCTACTTCAATATAAAGATATTTAAGATCAAGTATTTCTGGGACTATTCCAGCAACACTATACTTTCTTAATTCATTTTTTAAATTATCTTTTATTGTATTAGATAGAAATTGACCATAAAAGGGTTTAATACTAATAAAAACTTTTCCGTACTGAGGTGGAACTAAATCTTCACCACCAAAAACAGAAACTGATTGAGTTTCTGGGTATATTTTTGGAATGATTGCTTCATAATCTGCTGCAGTTACTGCACGATTATATGAAGAATATATTCTTGGTGCATATTTTTTAATAGAATCAATTGATTCTATTTCTTTTCCGTTTTGAGATGAAACATTTGTTGTAATTAAAGAAATTCCACGAGTGATGAGATTATTATTATTATCTACTATTCTTCCATCAAATGAAAATAAAGAAACTCCGTTACCATTCTCTCCATTAGTTACTATATAAGAGACTTCAATATAATTTTGACTTTGAAGTTTTTCACCAAAAACACCATCTCCAAAAATTAATTCATATCTTTGATCTTCAATTTCTTGTAAGAAAAATACCCTAGATGAAGAGGTAACTTCAAACAAATTATCTGACAAAATAAATTTTCTTGAAGATGTACTTGATTGAGTATTTCTTACTGTTACTGAGATTGTCGAAGTATCAATATTTGGATTATCTAAAATATATCTTTGTGGTGGAGATGGATTTTCTGACTGTACGGTGAAGTTTGATGTTATGAGAGATCCTTCGTAAATTTCTATATTATCAAAAAATGCTATTCCATTTACTACAGGAACTGTAATATCAGATTTAACTGAAAATATATAATTATCAACCCCAAAATTTACAGTAGAACAAACTGTTCCCTTTTTAAGAGTTAGGGTAAGTATATTTTGTGTAGATAATGATGATGTATCAACAAAAAACGATATATTTGCTCTTGAACTTGTCCTTGATCTTGGTACATATCCTATATTTCTTGCTAGAGAAACAACATTTTCTCTTAATGTTGCACTATCAATAAAAACCTCATTGCTAATCATGTTAGCATTATATGAGGAAATATAAGTATTATACGCTAAAACATCAATAAGAGTTGAAAGATTGGATCCTTCAAAATCATAATCAGTAAAATTTGAGTTAGATCTAAGATAATCCCTAATAGAGGTTTTTATCTGATCAAAGTCTAAGTTTGTAAAGTTTACTAGTGCCATTATCGGGTTGGCTGTAGTGCGAATGATAATTGTTGAGGAAGTACATCAATTCCAATAATATAATATTTCAATGTAACATTGAAATTATTGTTATCATAATCTGGATCTACAATCACATCAATAATATCAACTCTTGGTTCATAATTTCTAATTGTATTTTCTATTTCATCCTTTATAACGGACGCTGAAATTGAGTCAATATTCTCAAAGAGAGAACGACTTACTTTTGAACCAAGATTTTGATTAAAAAAACGTTCTCCGGGATAAGTAAGAACTAAATTGCGAATAGAACGAGCAATTGCATTCTCATTTTTGAGTGCAATAAGGTCATAATTTATTGGATTTACTTGGAATGACATACTTAGGTCTTTAAAACCCTTACTTACCCGTTCTACAGGCATAAAAGTATAAAAATTAATAATTATATCTTATTTATTCACTATTTTTGGGCTTCGTAAAGTGGTTCAGTGCCATATTCCCAATCATCATAATCGTCATCATTACGAATTTTTGAGTGAATCTCATTTTGAACCATAAAATCATGCTTTTTGGGAGTCAAATCATCATTTGAGATCTCACGTAACATTTTCTGTGAGTTAATATTTGATTCCCAACCGTATTCACCTGACAAATACTGAGTTCCCCAGTTTTCTTTCATAAATTTTTCATCCTTATCGACTTTTTTAGTCATTTTAGCTCCTGATTAGTGAAAATCAGAACTTTTTACGGGGTTGCTATCCCGTGTTTCTATTATATCATAGTCATCTTCAAGTATTTCCTTTAGATATTCATCGTCCCAAAGGTCATAATACTCTGTTTTTGCCAGTTTTTCTCTAAATTTACGTAATTTTTGTGTTGGTTGCGCTAAAATTAAGTTATATTTACCATTATTTGTTTGAATTCCCTGAATATATGTATTGTATGACCCACAATCTTCAAAAAATTTCCAGTCTTTATGTTTCTCATTGTAAAAATTGACCCAAAATTGAACAGTTTCGAGATTAAAGTAGTCTTCTACAATATAAATGATAACTTGATACCCTTCGATTGGATAAATCTCTTCCGCAGAGCACTCTACAATCTTATATTTTGCATTTGAAGCAAAGGGACAGATTGCAAATCCCTTTAATTCTGGTCTCACTTTTGATACTTCTTTAATCCAGTTAAAAATATACTTTTCTTTTTCTGTTAACATAAAAAAAGAGTGCTTATTTCTATTTAAGCACTCTATAAATTATTTTCCTTGACCCCTATATTTTTTCTTACGTCCATTACGAGAGGTTGCACTCAGTAAAGTACGAGCAGAACGTCCTTGACGAGTCTTCTTCGGTGCTCCGGGTTCAAAAAGAGTCTTGTTACTTCCACCACCTTTAGCCATTAATTTCCTCCATTTCTAAATCATTTGGATCAATGTCTTCACCCGAGTAAAAACGTTCGGAGAAGTCTTGTAAGAGATCACTACAATCTTCTGCAGTGATCTCTGTATAAATTTTACGCCCTTTATAAAGAATATTATAAAGTTTATTCATCAGATAATGCGAGTTTTCTCATGTCCCACTCTAATACGAGGATCGCACCAGATTTCAAATCCAGCTTCCTTCGCATCAAGACAGAATGAAACGTCTTCGCCACACATATCCTGAACTGCACCAGATTCAAAAACTTGCATCTTAGGAGCAAACCAAGGATATTCAAGATTCTCAAAGACTCCGTTTTTAATCATTACCCATCCAAAACCTGTATAATCTACAGTGAATGGTTTACGACGCTTGGAGATTGATTCAACGGTTTCGTGATTCATAACTCCACCGTTCTTGCGGAAGTCATCTTCTTCCAACCAGTGTGCGACAGAGGTTGTGTGACCATCTTCGGTTGCATACCAACCTGCGACCACTTCGCGCTCTTCTCCTTCTTCATTCAAAGCAACATCACATAGTTGCCAGAATTTTTGAGTATCAAATACAATATCACTATCAATCCATAATTGATAATCATACTGCAATTTTCCGTCCCAAGGAATTTGCTTGGGACCACGAAGAACATTTGCACCCAAACATTTACAACGGGCAAAATTAACCATTGATGAGTAATCTTGAGAAATCTGAATACTCATATTATTTTGTACAAGATCAAAACAAAGTTGTACAAATGCTTTGAGGAAAATAAAAGAACATCCTCGTCCAGGAAGACAGAAAATAATACTCTTCCCTCTCATTCTTTCTTTAATCGCATCATAATCCCAATCTTCTTTGGGTTTAGGCGCTGCTGCTTTTACTGTAAATCCTTTTGCCATAAGTTAAAATAACCTTCAGATCAATTTTATCGTTCTATTTAGTGTTTGTCAATATGATGAATTGAGTGCTATCAATTTATTTGTGAGTACTTCCTCATACTCTAAATCTTTTATTGAAATATTTGCACCTAATAAATCAACCATTCTGTGTAGCATCTCCCAGATTTCAGTGAATTTTTCCTCTGATAAACTGTGATAAATGCACTGACCCTTTGCATATATGTGATATATTTTTTCTTGTTTTTCCATAAAAATTTTTCCGGAAATTTTTTTATTTCGTCATTGCATTATATATCAATACTATCAGAAATCCAAGCGGAACGCCAAATATTCTCAGCATTTTACCTGGATACCTTATCAACCACCCCGCAAAGACAACCTTCCAGAAATTCCAATATGGGCGTCTTTGATAATTTCTGTGGGGGATTTTCAATGTTTTCATACTTCCGGAAAATTTTTAAGAAAGTGATATTTAAAGGTCGATTTGTCACCTCTGTAGGTTAGGGACTTATCGATTTTTATAAACGGGGGCAACGCCCGATATAAACAATAACAAATAAAAACAAATAACTGCTAACACGAATAACAAACTGCTGACGAATAAGTATTATTATTCGTCATTCTTTATACTAACTGCCTGCAAAACGCTGTCTAATAGTATAAAACAACACGAATGTTTATACCAACTTCAACGAATTGTGCTACTTTATAGACAACAACACCCTATAAAAATAGCTAACTGTCTCACGAATAGTATAAACAACTGCACTGTTTTATTCTTTATACTTTCAGAACGATGAGTTCTTTATATCAACGAGCACAATAATACTATAAAACTCACGAAAGATATAAACAATCTGCTACAACTTGCGTGAGTTTTATGATTTTAATCGTGCTATGTAATAAGAATTACCAAGACACTGAGAGATCTTCTACATAACTCTCAACCTTTTCATTAGATTCAAGTTGAAAGAGTTTATTCCAATCTAACTGATGAGGATTAAAATCACCCATCACTTCCAATTCTAACGTGATACGATAACGCTGCTTTTGTGCCGACAGATAAGAATTCATAGTAGTACGTAGAGGGATTAGAACGAACTGATGCTATTCTAACACTTATGACCTGACCTGTCAACAACACGCATCACGAAGATTTATACTATAAAACTACCCCTTCATAGAGAGAATTTATCAAGGAGTAAACTAAAACTATTATACACGAATGATTTATAAATGTCAACAACTGTTTCGGTCGGTCTATAAAGATCTGAACGAAACTTATCTAATCACGAATGAATTTCAAGTTGCATTCTATAAAGTTTTATTAGAGAAGAATCTATACGAAACTTATCTAATCACGAATGAATTGACATTCTTATTCAGTTGTGATATGATATTATGAATTGGCATACGAAACTTATCTAATCACGAATGAATTTCGAATTAGATTGTATAAGTTAATGCTAATTCAGAAATGCTACGAAAAGCATCTAATCACGAATGAGTTTGATATTCTTCATCGGGCATTTGGCACATCGGGAAATCTTATGTTAAACCCTGTTCGCCTAATAATATAAACAGTTTCAGTTGTGTTTTGATTGTTTGTTTCTGTCAGATTGTTACCTTATGACCCCGTAGGATAAGTTCAAGTGCTGCTCTGTGAATCAAATAATCGTTTTATTTATACAAGTTATTTTGAGTTTTGTGAATTGATGTTATAAAACTCTCACAATACTTTTAATTATGGGGTATTAGGTGTCCTTACCCCAAAAAGTAATTATAAGCGTGTTATAGGTGATTCTAGAGGGGTCTGGGAGTGTCTATAAGTATTACAATTTATCTTTGTATTTCTTATGAATCCTCCCTCCCTCACACCGCCCTAGAAGTCTACAGCAAAAACATTGAGACTCATAAGACAATATGCCAGTTTCTGATGTGTCTGAGTCTTTTGAGTCTTATGTATGAGTATAAAAAATAGCACAGAATTGGCGTTCTGTGCTATTCTGATGTGTTTTTGTTGTTTTATAACAATATAACACTTCTGTGATATTGTTATATTGTGGCGGTTTTATGAGTGTCTGGGGGTACTTGACAAATGCGCGGAAGTGTGATAGAGTGCAGGCCAAGATCACAAGGTCCTGACACATTTATAAGCACATTTACAAGACCTGAGAGCATTTATCAAGACATTTACAACTTAATTGTTTATAAGTTTTCCACAGATTTAACAGACTTTTCCACAGGTATGTTGAAAACTCATATACATTTATTTACACCTTTTTTAATATAACGAAATCATTATATTCACATAAACTCCATCATATAATAATCAACAGTTACTTCTAGTTCTGCTGCTTTTTGTTCCATTTCCATTGCATATTCATCAGCAAACCTATCATCTTCGTGCTGACAGAAAAGATCAAGAGTTGAATCGTTCATTTGATTTTGTAAATTGCTTGAAGAATAATCATCAATTCATTACCATCTATTGCACTATTCAATAGATGAATCATTTCCTTTCTTTTCATTCACTCATCACCTTATCAAATAGTGAATCATATGCTTCTTCATTTAACCATTCTGGAATCTCACAACCTTGATGAAATTCAATCAATGCTTGTAGAACTTCAACTTCATCAGGAGTGAACTTGTAAGTAATTTCTTTCATTGGTGTGAATTAGAAGTCGAACACATCGCTATTGATTTCGACCACATTTACCTTGGGGTCAGTATAGGAAACTCCATCACCAGTTACTGCATCAAACCCCATACAATCGCAGAAGGTTTGATAATCACCACACTGACGGGCAAGATTATACAAACCCTCAGTATTGTTGATCCAGAGTGCAACATTCCAGGTTTCATAATTCGTCCAACCGTTATAGGAAGTGTCGGTCAGATTGGTTTGAAAAGTGTTAGTCATTTGGAGAAGAGTTGTTGAACTTGATCGAAATCCTTACATTGTGCTGCTTGAATTGCTTTTGTCATTGAATAGATGACATAACCACATTGATGTTGGGAGTTACAAACTGCATAAGCAGGTTGTTTGGTTTCAATGTCGAAAACAGTTTTGAGTAGCATTTTGTTTGTTAGAATTGTTGGGGTGAAATTAAGAATCAGACTTGAGAGAGTGCATCTTTCTTCTGACGGGGATTAGAAACTTGCTTTACCCAGGAAGACTTTTTATATGTCTTTGCTTGTGAAGGAAGTTTAGTCTTGTTATTCTGAACTTCATTGATAAGTTCAATGAATTGAATAAAGAATTGGCGCTCCATCCGTTGAGCAGTGGTCATTTCTCATCCCTGAACTTCGTTCAGTCTACCATGGCAGGGGGGTCTGTGCTCTTTTAGTGTGCCAGTGCTACAAGTGGCACAAGGGGTATGCGACTCAACGTGGGACAGATACATAAACTTGCGAAACAGTTGAGATTCATTTTCCAAATCATCATCAGATAAGATACTTGTGAAACTCAAAAGTTCCATCATTTACAATCATTTGGATTGAGAGTGCAAATCATTTCAGCACGTTGTTCTTGATATTCATTCACAGTTGCAAGTGCGTTCATTCCAATATGAAGTGAAGAGAAAGTAATAAAGAAAAACAGTGCGATTCGCATTTGTAGAAAAATTAGAGTTGGCAGAGAACTTTCATCATTGCACTTACCTCATCCTTTGTATTCCATCCAATCACATCATCAGTCATATTTCCATTCGGTCGATAGATTGCTACTTCATATGTACCTTCTGGAATTATACCATATAATCCACTTCCATAAAGTCCAGAAACAACAGAAATACTCCATCCATTGCTGAACTTATACTTACCCTGAATTGCACCAGGAATATGATGCGGGATGAATTGAAGTTGTTCGAACATTGTTTGTGTTGATAAAGGGAATAAAGAACTCAGCCCAGGCGCTTGGCACAAATAGGACCGATTCCCATCTGAATGGAAAGAGGATCACTCAACGTGCGAGCACAAATCGAACAAGTGCCAGTCTCGTGACCATAAATCTTTGCAAGTTGCAGAAGATTATCATTAGCATCTTCCAGAAGATTCATAACATCTTCGGAAACATTGCCAATCAGACCACCAGTTGCAGTAATCTTTGCAACATATTGATTGTTCTCATACACATAAACACAACCAATGTTGGCACCTTTATTCACCGTGGAAAGAGTAATACCAGGCAGTCGCACTTGAAACTTCGTTGCGCGATAGGCACCAGCATCATACATCTTGTTCACCAGTTGCTTGTAAGGACCAAATACAACAGGAGTTTCAGAATCAATCAAATCCTGAGTTGCAAGATAATGAATCCAGGACTCTTGCGAAACAGTCAGATTCTTTTTCGCAAGCAGATCATTCACAAAAGTATTGAACTTTACATTGTGGGACAGATAAGATTTTGCATCCGAGAGAGTATCAAACTTGCTCTCGAAGTTGATTTCTTGACCCTTTTTGTTGACGGTGAAAGTAGTCATTTCTCATCCCTGAACTCCGTTCAGTCTACCACCTCAGGTGCCCTTGTGCTCTTTTAGTGTGCCACCTCTACAAGTGGCACACGGTATCATTGGACTCAGGCAGATGCGTGGGACAGGGCATATTTCACCAATTCAGTGCGATTATTCTTATATTCAAGAATCAATCGGATCACTTGATTGGTATCCTCTTTGTCTACCTCATATTCATTTTCTGAACTTGCAATTTGTCGAAAGATACTTGCAATCTCAAAATCATTTGGAAACAGCAAGTCTACATTCTCATCAATTTCAATAAAATCATCCACTGCATCAGCAGTAAGTTTCAGTGGAATATCAGCAGAAAGTAGACCCAAAGTTGCAAGTCGCTCAGCAGCACCAACAACCCACATCACTTTGCACTCGTTGACAGTCAGATTCATTTTCGTTCAGTTCAGAATAATACGGTAATCAATGCTAAGAATACACCAACCAGAAGCAGCAGTGATCTCTTCAACTAGATCATCTTCATCATCTGCTTCCCACACATCACCAACGTATTGTGAGATGATTTCATCTTTCTCAAAGGAAGAAAGTTCTTCATCATCAAAATCAAACTCAATGTTTGTAATTTGGAATTGCATCATCAAACACCGCAAAGTTGTTTGGTCACAGAACCAGTTGCTTGGCGATTCAATGAAACACCAGCACCAACATTAGAACCAGCATATGCACCAGCACCACTTGCGCCATTCATTTTCTTAGCACGTCCGAATCGCATTGCAGACAGTTTGTTATTCACTGCCTCTGCATCATCATGAACTCGATTCTCTTCCTTTTTCATTTCACTCAGTCGCAGAGCAACTTTATCAGCAAATGCTTTGCGGAAGTTAATCTTGAAATTGCGAGGAACAGTATCACCACGCAGAGAAGCAAGAATCTTTTCTGCTTTATGTGCAACTTCTGCTTCTTTCTCCATCACTTGCACCAGATAATCATAATAGAGTCGCACTTGGATTTGTTGTGCTTCACTACCAATCACCTGAAGAGATTTGGTATCACCATTCTTCAGATATGCCTTTGCATCATAGAAAGATGCAATCGCATTAAGCAACAGAGTGAGTGCAGCATTAACACGCTTGAATGACAGAAACTCTTCATCAAGAACTTGAGTTTCAGTTGCCTCACTGATAGTGATGCCATACTGCTTGCACAGTTTATCAATCATTGCGGCAGCAGCAGATGCCTCACCGTCAAATGTAGTATTTTCTTGAAGTTTCAGAATGGACTGAATCTTTGCAATAACTTGGGCGCGATCCATTGCGTTTGTCTGAACTTCGTTCATCATACCACGGCAGGGGGGCGTTTGGGGGATATAGTGGACGGTGCTACAAGTGGCACAGTCTTACACTGGACTCACCGATCCATAGTGATAAGATCCGCAACAGTGTAAAGTGTGTTTGCAGTTGCAACTCTCACACCAGGAGAGAAAATAAATGCAACTGCAAAGATAAGAACAATAACCTTCATTGAATCAGGTTTCTTAAACGTGAGAGTTTTAGTTCTCATCAAGCATAAATGGCGCAGAGTTTCTTAAAGTCATATGAACCATCTTCATCTTCTTGCGCTTCATAAACGATGACCTTTTCACCGTCAAGATCACAACTCCAATTTAGTGCATCTTGTTTTGCATCATACAGATCATCAAACCATTCTGCATCAATAAGATCAAAAGATGCGGGACAGGTGATAAACATTGGAATCAAGAATAAAATTACCACAGAGGGGAGAATAAATCTCCCCCCAAATTAAACTCAGACTGCCGCCATATAGCGTGCAATCTCATCATCATTCTCAGGACAATCAGCAATGCCCAGATCCTCACAAACTTGCTCGCGGGTGAGTTCAGTTTGCTCAGGAACAATCACATTCAGAATGTCCAGAATCTGAGTACCAGTAGCACCCTTGCGGAGCATACCGAACATCACATCCTTAGAGAAATCAACAGTCATTGTAGTTTGTGTTAGTTTGACGTTTGAGGCGGGGCGTGACTCCCTCCACCCTTCTAATATAGCAGGTTTTGGGGTCTGTGCTCTTTTAGTGTGCCACTAGAACAAGTGGCACATCTCATCATTGGTCTTGCTGAGATTCTAGTAGTTCTGGATAGTATTCCTGAACTTCACTGAGAAGTTCATCATCACTATAACCAGAAAGATTTTCTTCCAGTTGATCTCCAACAATTCGCATCAAATCTTTGGTGCTCATATTATCAAGAACCAGATCCACATAATCGGAGATCAGTTGCTCGCGGTTGAAATCAGTCATTGTGCTAGTAGGATTAGGAAGAGAAATCATTAACGATCAAAAACAAGTATCAAACACATAACCACCTTCAGTGAAGACAAAATCAAGAGAATCAAAACTCTCTTCCCAGTCAATCACAAGAAAAGCAGGAAGATCCACACAATAACAGTCATTCACAAATTGTTCGGTGAATTGACCTTTGGATTCATACTGCCCACGGTAAGCATCTTGAAATCCACTGATAGATTCAATACCAAACTCCTCAATGAAATCATCTACTGCACCATAGGAATACTCCTCACCAATTTCAACATATTCCTCATAATAGTTGATGAACTTATCTTCACCGTATTCTGCGATGAAATTATAAATGTCATCAACAGAGAAAGAGTTTTCAACAAGATGAGTGATAAAATCCTCAGTCTCAACTTGCAGTTGCACTTTGGTTTCGGTAGTCATTTCGTTTGATTGAACTTCGTTCATTGTAGAAAGTCTAGAGTGGGTTTGGGGAGTGTAGTGTGCCACTAAAAGAAGTGGCACATCAGCATCAAGATTTCACAGATTTCTGATAGATTTCCATACCCTTACGGAGACGGATTGAATCTTCTAATACATCACCAATCTGTTCGTAGATGTAATCACAACCACCTACATCAGCGAGCACATCTTGAGTGAAAGGTTCAGGGAAATGAATCACTTCTTCTAGTGAATCACCAATCTCTTCATTATACTCAAACACATCGTTTTTGGTGAACACAAACGCAGCACAAACTGCATCCTCACCTTGAGTATCAATCAGATGATTGATACTATCACGAAGTTCAGAAAGTGTGCGGTACATAATCAGTCGTCTCCAAAATTGTTAGAAAGAAAATCCTCAAGTTCAACCAGTTTGGATTCACTCAAACCAGTCAAATACTCATCAACAATCATAGCAAGAAGATCAGGTTCTTCCCTGCATTTTGCATACAGAAACTCAAACAGTTGAATCTTTTTGTAGTAAAGTTTGGTGAGTTCAGTGTCAGTCATCATTCAAGCAAAAATGTATTGAAAGAACAGAGAATCAACCAGACGATTACTATTCAGTTTGACCCAACGATAAACTTTGGGAGTAGCAATCACAATCGCAGCAATGAAATCAATCAGATTCACAACAATGCGAATTGTATTGACTTGCACTGTTTCACCATTATCATCCCACCACAGTTGAAGTGCAGTCCAAACATAGGAAAACACACCAACCACAACAGCATAAACAGTCGCAGCAAATTGAATCACATTATCACCAAACTTCACATAATCAAACTCTTTGAGTTTCTTGTTGCTAAACTCAACCAGAGCATCAACAGGAGGGAAAGAATTAGTCAGTTGCATTGTTGTAGAGAATAAAGAACTGGTGGATCAGGTCCATCCCTCACCACCCTTATACAATACCACACTTTGGGGTCTGTGCTCTTTTAGTGTGCCACTAGAACAAGTGGCACATCTCAACACTAGACTCACTCACAGTTGTGCTTGGATCAGGTCCGCAATCTGTGAGAAAGTATAACCAGTATCATTTAGGTGTGAGACACAAAGTGATTCTTCCTCATCATCAACAAGCAAATAAGGATTATTAGTTTCCAGTTCCGCCCAATCCACTACTGATTTTGGCAGAAACTCACTTTCTCCTTCATAATACCAATAGTCCATTGGTTGAAGATTAGTTTCTTCATTACCCCTGAACTTCCACTCAGTATTATGCTCTTCTGCATAAATGTCGCAAAGAACACCAAGGCAACAATAACCACTCACACTGCGGAGTTTCTCCTTGCCTTGCTCATACTTACCAGAATGCAGAGCATTTACCCACGCTTCTTTGATTTTGGAGTTCATCATTTTTCAGTTCGCAGAAAGAACAAGATTAGCAACACGGGATTCAGGAACAAAGTCCTGCAACTTATCATACACCCTTTGGAATTGATTTCCAAGGTTCATATAATAAGCAGCAAGATGTTTATCATCTGCATCATAGAGAGCATTTTCTTTCTCTTCAAGTGCAGAGATAATATCCAAGATTTGACCCGAAGTAAAAGAAATGGTAGTCATTGAATGTCAAAAATGTCGAACAGTTCGCGTTGCGTTTGAGTGAATAACGTATCCTCAGGGGGATAGTTATACTTCTCATTCTCAAATTCCTTGTAGAAATAGAGAATATCACGAAGAGCATTAAGTTGCTTCTCGTTCAGGAGTTCTTCAACCATTAGAACTTTATCAAGTAAGGTTTGCATCAGTAATCACTCCCATCATTCACACAACGCTCAATCCAATAAGAATAAGCAGCAAAGTTGTGCGGATGATTCTTACACACTTTATAGTAATTGAAAGCATACTTCACTCGATTCTCAGGCACTTTGAGTGCAGGAATCCAAGAGTGATGGGGAACATAACTGGAAACCATTGGGACTTCCTCAACCATAGAACTACTATACCACAACCAGGGCGCTGTGCTCTTTTAGTGTGCCAGTCCTACAACTGGTCCAGTCTCACACCAGACTCACCCAAAGTTGCTTATGTATTTTTTAAGAAAATGTCTACCTCTTTCCACATCAAACTTCTTCTCAAAGACTTCCATTAGTTCTAATACAAGATCAGCATAAACGATTGGAACTCGTATGTGTTTTGTTTCACCTGACTTTGGAAACTTCTTTGTGAATGGCATTGGTTTTGATGTGGGACATATAGTAATTTATACCACAACCTCACCTTTCTCAAATACAACATTCACCACATTTTGCAGTTGCCTTGCAATTCGGTCTCCATAGTTGTTATTCACAGGAATCACGATCTTACCATAAGATTTCTTGTACATTTGATAGCAACCAGCAGGAATCTTACCATCTTGAATTGCTTTGCGATCATCGCGGTGCATACGCACTACGCGACCGATTGTTTGACACATTTCAATCGCAGGAAGATTACGCAGCATAATGCAATGCGTCAGACCGTGAACATTGATACCCTCAGACAGAATAGAGTAATGAAACACGATCATCTTTTGTTCGGGATCATTACCATACTCATTCATCAGATCAAAGAACTTCTCACGGGACACTTTGCGATTATTCACATATGCACCGTGCTTTGCAGTGATATGAAATGTTGCATATCCCATTTCTTGCAATTCATCTAGCACATCACTCTCAGTAAACATATTCCAAATTACTTTGGTGCTGGGTGATGCAACAAGAACTTTGGGAGTAATGTCATCATCAATCTGTCGCAGAATACCAAGAATGTTTTCTGCATCTACAAAGTGTGCGTTTTCCTTTGTGCGAACAGTTTCTGATTCATAAGGAATCACCTGAGGAGGAATAATGCAACCTGCATCAATCAGTTCTTTTGCAGGAATACTAATGATATTACTACCATACACATCAGTATTATTCATTGACTCTTCACTGTTGTTATACTTTGGCGTTGCAGTGAAGAAATAAGCATTTTCTGCAACATAAGCAGTTTGTGCTATACCAACAAAATTGGATTTCTTCACACAATGATGTGCTTCATCAAAATACACTACATCAATGTTGATGTCTGCTTCATTCACACGACCGATAGAATTGTAAGTCGTGAAGATAAAGTGATGCTTACCACTCCCAATCGCAGTATCATTGTTTTCTGCAATCTCATCAGGTCGGGTAGAGCGATTGTGATGAGTTTCTCCACTATGCACTTGCATATAAGAAATATCTAGATCCTTGAGATACTCCTCAAACTCACTGCAAAGTTGATTTGCAAGAAGAATACGAGGAGCAACAATTACAAATGTCTTAGGTTCTGTTGCATTGATGATACGTTGTTTTGCATCTTCCATCATCACAACAGTCTTCCCACCACCAGTAGGAATATACACTGTACCCTTGATTGCTTGCTTCACTGCATCAAGAGCACGTTGTTGATAGGAATAAAACTGAACGGTCATCAATTTGCTTGTGTATTCATACATTATAGCACCCCTCCCGTGGATTCGGGAAGAGTGCTGGACGGTCCTACAAGTGGCACAGGACTATATTTAATCGTTCATTCCCATACCAATGAGAATAAGCAAGATGATTCCAATAGGAATAGCAATATACCAGTAAGTTACAACAGCATAAAGAACAAGTCCAATACCCAATAACCATACAAGTCCTTCGCTATCTCCAGAATTAAAGGAAGAACCTCCACCACTAGAACTAACTTGTCTTAGATTTGTGATTTGTTGCACATCACCGTGCTTTGCATAGATTTGTTGCTTTGCACCACTAAATGTTGCTGCTTCAACTTCGGTGGTAATTCTACCAACCTGTGAATTAACAAATACTTCTGCTCTCCAAGTTGCCATAATAATCAGAATGCGATGGGTTCAAGTGTAGGTTCAGCAAATCCAAATTCAGTCTTGGATACTTCCACAAACTTATCAGTACCTGGAACTTGCTTATAGCACGTCAACTTGCCCTTGAGGGACTTAGAAGAACTTGGTGAAGTCTCTACACAATTCTCATCAACCTCAGCAAAGGTATTATACTCATCATCAGAGTTCTTGTCAACACCATCAAAGATAATCAGGTTGATACAAGCATCCTTTGCATCTTTGAGAGTCTTAGAGACGTGTTGAGGAGTGTCTACAACATCAGTCACAATCCATTTCTGGGATGATGCTTTCCTTATGAATCCAACAGTGTTAGAATCCTTCTGGACCTCGTAGATACCAGCAGACAGACGAGGGAAAGTGAAAGTCATAATCAGAAAGAAGAGAGAACTTGAAACTGAGTTTTGAGTTTGCTTAGGTCAGCATAGATAGACTCTGCACCTTCAAGAGACATATTAGGACGCAATCCTTCCTTACATTCACTAATCCTTTTATTCCATTTATACATCGCATCTTGAAGTGCCCAATACAGAGTCTCAAACTCTTGATTGGTAATTTCAATAGTTTTCATAATCAA
>Ga0208783_10000601_pt1 | contig 21990 bp, 23 predicted proteins | sample DEB19_08_DNA_2_FD_184529 | JGI IMG/M metagenome (GOLD analysis project Ga0208783, IMG submission 184529) | Aqueous microbial communities from the Delaware River and Bay under freshwater to marine salinity gradient to study organic matter... | ecosystem: Environmental > Aquatic > Marine >...
CGCCGCAGTCACGACGGCCCTGCGGGCCGTCGAGCACACCGTTGCCGCATCGGCGCACCAGAGCCACTCCTACACCGACGGCGCCTGCCTCTACTTCACGTTCGCCGGACGGCCGCCCGCCGACGAGCGCGAGGGCTACTACCGCGCCGTGTGGGACGCCGGACAGCGGGCCGCACTCGGCGCGGGCGCGTCGCTCGCCCACCACCACGGGGTCGGCCTGAATCGCTCCCGGTTCGCGGCCGAGGCCCTCGGCTCCGGTCTCGGCGTGCTCGCCGCCGTCAAGACCGCGCTCGACCCGCACGGCATCCTCAACCCCGGCAAGCTCGGGCTCGCGAGCCCGTTCGGGAGCCCGGTCTGGCCGTGAACGACGGCGGGCGCATCCTCGTCGTCGACGTCGGCACGAGCAGCGTGCGGGCCGTGGTGAGCGACGCGGCGGGCTCGGCGCTCCACACGGTCGGGCGGGCCCTACCGCCCGATTCCCCCGCCGACGGCCTCGTCGAGTTCGACGCGGGGCGCATGGCTGCCGTCAGCCTCGAGCTCGCCACGGCGGCCGTCGAGGCGGCCGGGCCGGTCGCCGCCGTCGGGGTCAGCAACCAGCGGGGCTCGACGGTCGTATGGGACCGCGCCACCGGCGAGCCGGTCGGTCCCGGCCTCGGTTGGCAGGACCTGCGCACCATCGGCGACTGTCTGGCCCTGCGGGGCGAGGGAGTGCGCGTCGCCCCCAACCAGTCGGCCACCAAGGTGCGGTGGCTGCTCGACCAGGCCGGACCCGACGCTCGCGACCGCGGCCTGTGCGTCGGCACGGTCGACTCCTGGATCGTGTGGGCCCTGTCGGGCGGGACCGCCCACGTCAGCGACGCGAGCAACGCCGCCATCACCGGACTCTGCGCCGCCGACGGCGCCGGGGACTGGGACCCCGCCGTGCTCGACGCACTGGGTGTGCCCCGACGGATGCTTCCGACGATCGTCGACTCGGCCGGCGTGGTCGCCGAGGCCCGGGCCCTGCCCGGCGCGCCGCCCGTCGCCGCGCTCGTCGGCGACCAGCAGGCCTCGCTCGTGGGCCAGGGCTGCCTGCGCCCCGGTCCGGCCAAGATCACGTTCGGAACCGGCGGCATGCTCGACCTCGTGCTCGACGAGCGCCCCGCCTTCGCGGGCCGGGGCGGCGCGGGCACATTCCCGATCGTCGCCCGCCGGATCGACGGCACCGTGACCTGGGGGATCGAGGCGATCATGCTGGCCGCCGGCACCAACGTCGAATGGCTGTGCGAGGGACTCGGTCTCGCCGCGTCCCCCGCCGAGACCCACGCGCTGGCGTCCGAGTGCGCCGACTCGGGGGGCGTGGTGTTCGTGCCCGCTCTCCTGGGCCTCGGTACCCCCCACTGGGACTACGGCGCCCGGGGCACCCTCGTGGGCCTCACCCGCGGCACCGGCCGGGCCGAGATCGCCCGAGCCGTGCTCGAGGGGGTCGCCCACCGCGGCGCCGATCTGGTCGAGGCGGCCGAGGCCGACACCGGGCACTCCATCCCCGTCGTGCGGGTCGACGGCGGCATGACCGATAATCCGACCTTCGTGCAGGCGCTCGCCGATGCGACCGGCCGCCCGGTCGAGGTGTCGCCCGTGCGCGAGGCCACCGCACGCGGTGCCGCCCTGCTCGCCGCCCTCGCCGTCGGCCTCCACGACTCGGTCGACGACCTGGCCGCCACCTGGGCGCCCCGCACGCGCGTCGAACCCGAGCGGACCCTGGATCGTGACCGGTGGCGCGCCGCGGTCGAACGGTCCGCGGCGTGGATCCCCGAACTGTCGGGCATCGACTTCTAGTCAGCCGGTGACGCCGTCGGCCTCGGCGGCGGGTCGCGCGTCGGCGATGGCCCGGGCGGCAGCGAGACCGACCGCAGCCGCGCCGCCCCCGGTGAGCGCCAGGAGGCGGCTCCGGGCCGAGAGGCCGGGGGTGATGAGCGCCGCGGCCCCGTCGACCGCGTCGGCGAGTGCCCCCATGCCCACCCACTCGGCGTCCATCGTCTGCTCCTTCAGTGTCGTGATCGCGCCGATCCCGAGAACGAGGTCGCGTACGCCCACGAGGCGGAAGACGAGACGCATCGCCGCGCCCCGCCCCTCGGTCCCGAAGGTGAGACGGGCGACGAGGCCCGGGAAAACGAGCATGACGAGGCCCAGCACGGCCCGGGCCCGGGCGGTGACGAGAGCGTTACGGCGGTGGTCGGCGACGTCCATGGGAGCGGCACCCTATCCAGCCGCGGTCGCCAGCCACACGCCGGCCGCATAGGGTTCGGCCCCCGGACGCCCGACCCGGAACTCCCCGGGGCTGTCGACCGGGAAGCGGCCCGTGCCCACGAGAACCTCGCCGACGACCCGACCGCCCGACGCGTCGACCTCCCACTCCAGGTCGAACCCGACGGGGAGGCGTTCACCGATCTCGCTTCCGGGGGGCCAGGCCTCGGCCACGGAGTCCAGTCGCAAGCCGAAGGCCTCACAGGCCAGCGTCCAGTGGACGCCCGGCTCACCGCACCACCACTCCGACCACAGTCCCTCGGTCCGGATCTCGAGTCCGCTCCGGGGACGGGGCACGTCGTCGTCGCGCACGACGACGAGACCGACGACCTCGGGAACCCCCACGAGGTAGGCGGCGAAGGCCGCCCGCTCCGGCCCCACCTCGAGCGCCGCGAACCCGGCGAGCGGACCCGACCACGTGCAGCGCCACGCGCCGGTCGTCATCCGATCGGCGGGTAGTAGGTCTCGGGTGTCTCGGGAACCGCGTCGCCGGCGGGCAGGGCCCCGTCGACGAGGGAGAGGAACGGGTAGAGGTCGAGGCTGTCGCGGGGAACCGTCCAGTCGAGTTCGACCCCGGCCGCCTCGGCGAAGGGCCGCAGGAAGGTGAAGTACACGTACGCGCCGGCGTCGATGCGCGCCGCGCGCTCCATCCCGGCGATCGTGCGGTAGAGGCGCTTCTGCGCGGTCTTCGCCGCCGCGGCGAGAGCATCACGGCCGGCCTGGTCGATCGGGACGAGCCGACCGTCGGCCACGTCGAAGAACGCGCTGCGCTCGACGTGCGACCAGTAGTCGGCCGGGTCGGTGACCGACGTACCGAAGTCGGTGACGCGCATCCCGACGTCGCGCAGCACGAAGGCTCCGAGCACTTCGGTGAACGGCATGTCACCCGCCGCCTCGGCCGACCACGGGAAGTGCGACGCGCCGAGTGCGTTGAAGCGCCGCAGCAACAGCACCCGACCGTCGGGCAGAGGGTAGGGACCGGTGTCCTGGTAGCCCGACCGCGTGTCGAACCAGAGCAGGAAGAGCCACGAGGTGAGGAGGGCGTTCAGTCGACTCGCCGGGATCGGAGCGCACGCGTCGGCCGCCTCCGCGGCCAAGGCCCGGTAGGGCGTAGCCACTCCTTCGGCGTCAGCGGCCTGATGGGTGCCGTCGTCGTAGCGGTACGCGCCCGCCGCCCGGGCCCAGAAGTCGAGGATGGTGCCGAGGCGCTCGGCATCGTCGTCGGGATCCACGAGACCGGCCGCGGCCAGCACCTTGCGGCCGACGAGCGGGAAGTTCGGCACCGCCCAGAGGTGCACGGGATCGATCGACCCGAGCAGCGAGTGACCGGTCCGGCCGAGATCGGCGGGATCGGCGACCGCGGTGATCGCCCGGATCATCTCCGGATAGCGCCGGTAGGCCTCGACGCACGCCACGAGGATGTACGCGCTCACGGGGATGAGCGCCGACTCGAGCGCCGTGCGCTCCGTCGTGAGTGCGTACGAGATACGCGAGTGGTACCCGAGCCAGCGATCGACCTCGGCCCGGTCCATCACGCCCGCCGCAACCGGCCCGGGTCGACCGAGCAGTCGAGTTCGACCGAGTCGCCGTCGACAGGCTCCTCGGCGAGTTCGGCGGCCATGATGCACGGCACCTGGTATTCGCGGCTCACGATGCCGATGTGCGACTGGGGCGTGCCCGACCGGCAGACCACGGCGGTCAGCTCGTCGAAGATCGGGGCGAGGAAGGTGGCACCGGCATCGGCGACGCAGGCCACGATCCCCTCGGCCGACGAGTCCATGAGGTCGAGCACGTCGTCGGGCGCGGCGAGCACCCGCCAGGTGCCCCGCACCGGAGCGGCGGCGAATACCCGGATCCCCCGACCGATCTCGTCGCCTGCGCTCGTCGCCATCGGCGTCGGAATGTAGCCCCGACCGCCGCCGTTACGATCGGGGCGTGTCCGGGCTCGACGAGAACGACTGGCTCGTCCTCCACGAGATCCGACTCCGGGGCGTGCTCGACCCGGGATCCGATGAAGCCCGGGCACCCGGAATCGGCCCGGGCGCCGAGCGGCTCGTCGCCGTCGGTTTCGTCACCGTGGTGACTCGGGGCTGGCGGTGCACGCCCGAGGGGCGCCGGGCCCACGCCGAGTGGGCGCGCATCGGCGAGCCCGAGACGAGCGCCGCCCTCGCCCGCCTCATGGCCCGATTCGACGACGTCAACCGCGAGGTGATCGCGACCTGCCACGCCTGGCAGGAGCAGCCCGGAGACTGGCGGGTCCTCGACCGCCTGACCGCCGTCCACGAGCGGGCTGTTCCCATCCTCGGCCGGACGGCCCGGGCCCACCCTCGCTTCGCCGGGTACGAACCGCGGCTCGCAGCGGCCCTCACCCGGGTCGACGCGGGTGACGGAACGTGGGTCGCGTCGCCGCGCTGCGACTCGTACCACACCGTGTGGATGCGCCTTCACGAGGATCTGCTCCTCGCCCTCGGACGCGAGCGGGGCACCTGACCCCGACCCGCGCGATCGTCTCAGGCCGGCGTCGCCCCTCCGCCGCCGCGGGCCATGGCGTCGACGTCGAGTAGACGGTCGGCCTCGGCCGCCGGGAGCAGGCCGCGCCGGACCACGACGGCCCGGATCGACTCCCCGGTACGCGCCGCCTCGTCTACGACCTCCGCCGTCTTGTCGTACCCGATCCGGGGCGCCAGGACGGTCGCGATCGCCGGCGAAGACTCGGCGCCCGCACGCGACCTTGCGATATCGGCCTCGATTCCCGCGACGCAGCGTTCGGCGAGGAGCGCACAGGCTGCGGCGAGCAAGTCGATGGACTCGAGCAGATTGCGGGCCATGACGGGCACGAACGCGTTCAACTCGAACGCGCCCTGCGATCCGGCGAAGGCGATCGCCGCATCGTTCCCGATCACCTGGGCACCGACCTGGGCGACGACCTCGGGGATGACCGGATTGACCTTGCCCGGCATGATCGACGAGCCCGGCTGCAACGCGGGTAGTCGGATCTCGGCGAGGCCCGCGCGCGGCCCGCTCGCCATCCACCGCAGGTCGTTCGCGATCTTCACGAGCGCGATGGCCAGTGCCCGCAGTTGACCGCTCGTCTCGACGAGTGCATCGCGGGCACCTTGGGCCGCGAAATGATTGCGGGCCTCGGTGAGCGGGAGGCCCGTCCGGCGGGCCAGAGCGGCGATCACGGTCGGCGCGAAGCCCGGAGCCGCGTTGAGGCCGGAGCCCACCGCCGTGCCTCCCAACGGGAGCGCGCCCAATCGGGGCAGTGCGTCCTCCAGTCGCTCTACGCCCTCGTCGATCTGGGCTGCGTAACCACCGAGTTCCTGACCGAGCGTCACCGGAACGGCGTCCATCAGGTGCGTACGCCCGCTCTTCACGACACCCGTGGTCTCAGCCGCCTTGGCCCGCAGCGCGGCGGCGAGGCCGCGCGCCGCCGGGAAGAGCCGGTCCACCACCGCCGCCGCGGCGGCCATGTGCACTGCCGACGGGAACACGTCGTTCGACGACTGGCCGCGGTTGACGTCGTCGTTCGGGTGCACGGGTCGCCCGCGGTGAGCGGTCGCGATGCGAGCAATCACCTCGTTCACGTTCATGTTGGTCGACGTGCCCGAGCCGGTCTGAAACGCGTCGACCGGGAACTGGTCGTCGTGCTTCCCACTCACGATCTCCTCGGCGGCGGCGGCTATCTCGGGATCGAGGCCGTTCGCCCGCGCCGCCTCGGCCTTGATCATCGCCAGGTTCCGCACCACCGCGACCGGGAGCGGACGACCGGAGACGGGGAAGTTGCGGATCGCCAGCTCCGTCTGCGGGCCCCACAACGCATCGTCCGGGGCGACCCCGGTTCCGAGCGGGTCTGCTTCGATCCGATCGTCCACGGACCCGACGGTACTTTCTTGCCATGGTCGACTTCACCTACCAAGAGATCCTGCCGCTCGGGCCCGACGAGACGCCCTACCGGCTCCTCACCACCGACTACGTGTCCACGGTCGAGGCCGACGGCCGCACGATCCTGAAGGTCGAGCCCGAAGCGCTCACCCTGCTCACGCGCCACGCGATGCTCGACATCGCGCACTTGCTCCGGCCCGGCCACCTCGGCCAACTCCGCGCGATCCTCGACGACCCCGAGGCGTCGCCGAACGACCGGTTCGTGGCGACTGAGCTGCTCAAGAACGCGTGCATCGCCGCCGGACGCGTCCTGCCCTCGTGTCAGGACACCGGCACCGCGATCGTGAAGGGCATGAAGGGCGAGCAGGTGTGGACCGGCGGCGGTGACCGCGAGGCGATCGCCCGCGGCGTCTTCCGCAGCTACGCCGAGGCCAACCTCCGCTACTCGCAAGTCGCTCCGCTCACGGTGTTCGAAGAGCGCAACACCGGCACCAACCTCCCCGCCGAGATCGAGATCGAGGCAGTCGACGGAGCGGCGTACAAGTTCCTGTTCATGGCCAAGGGAGGCGGATCGGCCAACAAGAGCCTCCTGTTCCAGGAGACGAAGGCACTCCTCAATCCGGCGTCGCTGATGACCTGGCTCGACGAGAAGCTGCGCACGCTGGGTACCGCCGCCTGCCCGCCGTACCACCTCGCGCTCGTGATCGGGGGCACGTCGGCCGAGGCGACCCTGAAGACGGCCAAACTCGCGTCGGCCCGCTACCTCGACTCACTCCCCACCTCGGGCAACGAACTCGGCCGCGGCTTCCGCGACCCCGAGTTGGAGGCCGAGGTGCTCGCCCTCACCCAGAAGTTCGGTATCGGCGCCCAGTTCGGCGGCAAGTACTTCTGCCACGACGTGCGGGTGATCCGGCTCGCCCGGCACGGGGCATCGTGCCCGGTGGCGCTGGCCGTCTCCTGCTCGGCCGACCGCCAGGCTCTCGGCAAGATCACCGCCGAGGGGGTGTTCCTCGAGCAACTCGAAGAGGACCCCGCTCGCTACCTGCCCGAGGTGACGGACGGCGAGCTCTCCGACGACGTGGTGCGCATCGACCTGACCCGACCGATGGACGAGATCCGGGCCACGCTCTCGCGCCTGCCGGTTCGGACCCGGGTGATGCTGTCGGGTCCCATGGTGGTCGCCCGCGACATCGCCCACGCCAAGATCAAGGAGCGACTCGACGCGGGTGAGCCGATGCCCGGGTACCTGCGCGACCACTGCGTCTACTACGCCGGGCCGGCCAAGACCCCGGAGGGTTACGCGTCTGGATCGTTCGGACCGACAACGGCCGGGCGTATGGACTCCTACGTCGATCAATTCCAGGGGGCGGGCGGCTCACTCGTCATGCTCGCGAAGGGCAACCGATCGAAGGCCGTCACCGACGCCTGCCGCGAGCACGGGGGCTTCTACCTCGGATCGATCGGGGGTCCCGCCGCCCTCCTCGCCCAGGACTGCATCACCGAGGTCGAGGTACTCGAATATCCCGAACTCGGGATGGAAGCGGTCTGGAAGATCGAGGTGCGCGACTTCCCCGCCTTCGTCGTCGTCGACGACAAGGGGAACGACTTCTTCAGTGAGGTATCGAAGCCCGTTCGCGGTCCAGCAGCGCCCGCTTGAGCGCAATCGCCTCGCGGCGGCCGCCGTACCCGCCGATGCCGGCGGTCGCGACGACCCGGTGGCACGGAATCACGAAGGGCACCGGGTTGGCCCGGAGCGTCGATCCGGTCGCCCGAGCCGCGCTCGGGCGACCGACGAGGGCGGCCAATTCGCCGTAGGTCACCGTCTCGCCCCACGGCACCTCGCGGGCGAGGGTCTCGAGCACGGTGCGGCGGAACGGACTCAGCTCGGCAAGGTCGACGGTGAGCGGCAGGGTGGTCCGGCGGCCGGCGAACCAGGCGTCGAGCGCAGCGGCCGTCCTCCGGTCGGGACGCGACGGGCCGGGTTCGGGGTCGTCGCCGGGGAGCGTGATCCGCCGCAGACCGCGCGAACCGAGCACGACCGTGATCGGCCCGAAGGGGGTCTCCTGCACCCACCGGCGCGCGGGGTCGGGCCCCGGCGGTTCGCGACGACTCAGATGAGGCCGAGGTCGGCGACGGTGTCGCGTTCCTCGCCGAGCTCGGCGACGGAGGCGTCGATTCGGGCCCGGGAGAAGTCGTCGAGCTCGAGTCCCGGGACGATCGACCATTCACCGCCCGCCGTCGTGCACGGGAACGACGAGATGAGTCCCTCGGGAACGCCGTACGAGCCGTCGGAGCAGACTGCCATGCTCACCCAGTCGCCGGCCGGGGTGCCGAGCGCCCAGTCGCGTACGTGGTTCAGCGCCGCGTTCGCCGCCGATGCCGCGCTGGAGGCGCCCCGGGCCTCGATGATCGCCGCGCCGCGCTGCTGCACCGTCGGGATGAAGTCACCCTCGATCCACGAACGGTCGACGAGGTCGGCCGCGACCTTCCCGTCGATCTCGGTGCGGAACAGATCGGGATACTGGGTCGCCGAGTGGTTGCCCCAGATCGTCATCTTGCGCACCGACGTGACGGGCACACCGAGTTTGCCGCCGATCTGCGCCATCGCCCGGTTGTGGTCGAGACGGGTCATCGCCGTGAAGCGGTCCCGGGGAATCGACCCGGCGTTGTTCATCGCGATGAGGCAATTGGTGTTGGCCGGATTACCGACCACGAGCACCCGGATGTCGTCGGCGGCACCGGCGGCGAGCGCCCGGCCCTGCGCCGTGAAGATCGCACCGTTGACCTCGAGCAGCTCGCGGCGCTCCATGCCCTTGGTGCGCGGACGCGAGCCGACGAGCAGCGCGTAGTTCGCGCCGGTGAACGCAGCGTTCGCGTCGTCGGAGGTCTCGATGCCCGCGAGGAGCGGGAAGGCGCAGTCCTGGAGCTCCATGACGACGCCGGCTAGCGCACCGAGCGCCGGGGTCACCTCGAGCAGGGAGAGCACAACCGGCTGGTCGGGACCGAGCAGGTCTCCGCTCGCCGCCCGGAACACCAGGCTGTATCCGATCTGGCCGGCAGCGCCGGTGATGGCAACTCGTACGGGTTCGTTCACGAGGGCGAAACCTAGCCCTCGCCCGCAACCTCGTCCGAAGCGACGGCGAGGAGGAGCGTCCGTGCCTCGGTCAACTCGGCGATCCGGGCGGCGGCCACGGTGGCGCTGCCCCCCGCGTCGGGGTGGGCCTCGCGCAGGAGACGCCGGAATCGGCGGTTCACATCTCCCCGGGCGATGCGCATCCCGGCCCGCAGACCGAGCGTCTCCATCGCCCACCGGAGGTCGGGGTCGAATCCCGACCAGACGGATTCCTCGGGCGGGGACCCCGCTCGCCACTCACCCGGCGCCGCGAGGGGCGGGGCGTCCCACTCGGATACGGCGAGGCGCCGCAGGGTGACGCCCCGGGCGAGGCCCCGCCAGCGCCCGGCGACCACGAGGCCGATGACGTCGAGGGCCTCGGCGCGGGCCGAGCCCGGGAGCGAGGCCGCGCCCAGGACGGCGCCGAGGACCTGGGGAACAGGCGATCCGTGGAGGTCGAGTTCGACCACGAGCCCGCCGTCCTCGCCCACGACCCGGTGGCTCGACCGATCGAGACCGTGGACGTCGTGTTGGAGCCGGTGGCGGAGCGCGATCCGGGGGATCGAAAGGCCGGCGCGGGCGTCGCGCAGGAGGCGGACGAGCAAGTCGCGGCCGTCCTCCTCGATGGCGGACAGGTGCTCACGGACGACGGCGCCGAGGAGAGCCACCCCGTGTCCGGGGCCCGACGTGGGCAGATAGGCGTGCTCGAGGGCAACGCGTCGGATCGGCATGTGCCGCCGGGTGTGCCGGATGTCGAGCGCAGCGAGGAGCACGACGGACCGCCGATCAGCGGGCCGCCGCGACGATCGCGAGGACGATGACGTAGACGACCGCCACCGTGCCCGCGAGGGTCCACAGGGCTTGGCGCCCGAGCACGCCGCTCCCCCGGGCGGCGGGCCGATCGAGCCCGCAGACCGGGCACCGAGCCGCGTCGGCGGCGACGACCGTGCGGCACACGGCGCAGGTCGGCAGAGCCGTGGGTTCGTCGACGCTCACCGGGTGCGCCCGATCTCGGCCCGCCGCTCGGCCGCTTCGACGGTCTGGCGGAGGAGCATGGCCCGGGTCGTGGGCCCGACCCCTCCGAGTCGGGGAGTGATCCAGCCCGCCACCTCGGCGCACGCCTCGTCGATGTCGGGGATGAGCCGCCTACCGTCCATCGTCATGCCCGCGCTCACGAGCGCGACCCCGGGTCGGATCATGTCGGGGGTGACGATCGAGGCCCGACCGGCCGCCGCGACGATGATGTCGGCTTCCTTCGTGTACGTCGGCAGAAAGTGCGTTCCGGTGTGGCACACGGTGACGGTCGCGTTGGCGTGCTGCTCCTTCAGGGTGAGGAGCAGGGTGAGCGGGCGGCCTATCGTGAGGCCTCGGCCGATGACGACGACGTGCTGGCCCTCGATGGGCACGTTGTTGTGGGCGAGCAGCGCCTGGATGCCCAGCGGGGTGCACGGGCGCGGTCCGGACTCGCCCTGCACGAGCCGACCGAGGTTCACGGGGTGGAGTCCGTCGGCATCCTTGGCCGGATCGATACGCATGAGCGTCGCGGCCTCGTCGAGGTGGGCGGGTAGCGGGACCTGCACGATGTAGCCGTCGACCGCAGGGTCGGCGTTGTACGCATCGATCACCGCGTCGAGGTCGGCTTGAGTGGCGTCGCCGGGCAGTTCGGTGTGGATCGAGCGGATGCCGATCTCGGCCGAGTCCTGGCGCTTGAGCCGCACGTAGGCGTGGCTGTTGGGGTCGTCGCCGACGAGGATGGTCCCGAGCCCCGGGGTGACCCCCAAAGTGGCGAGCACCGCGACCCGATCCTCCAGGTCGGCCTTCACCGTCGCGGCCAGCGCGTTTCCGTCGAGAAGGGTCGCGGCCATCAGTGGAGGAAGTGTCGTTCGCCGGTGAGGACCATCGCCAGCCCGAGTTCGTCGGCCCGGGCGATGACCTTCTCGTCGCGCATGGCGCCGCCCGGTTGCACGACGACGGAGATCCCGGCCGCCGCGGCCGCCTCGACCCCGTCCTCGAAGGGATAGAAGGCGTCGCTCGCGCACGCGCCACCGACGGCCCGGCCTGCTGCCTTCCGGGCGGCGATCTCCGCCGAGTCGACCCGTTTCTGCTGACCGGCACCGATACCGACCGCTTGCCCGTCCTTGACGAGGACGATCGCGTTCGACTTCACGTGACCGCAGATGCGCCAGGCGAGTTCGAGGTCGCGCCACTGCTCCGGCGTGGGGGCGGCCTCGGTGACGACGCGCCAGTCCTCCCGCCGGGACGCGAAGTGGTGTGCTTCCTGAACGAGGAAGCCCCCGGTGATCTGGCGGATCTCCACCGGGTCGGTCGCGGGTGGCGTCCCCTCGATGATGCGCGTGTTCTTGCGCTTCGCCCGCAGCGCGTCGATGACGCCGGACTCGTAGCCGGGAGCGATCACGACGTCGGCCTGCGGCCCGGCGACCATCAACTCGACGGTCGAGGCGTCGATCGGCCGATTCAGGGCAACGATCCCACCGAATGCCGACTGCTCGTCGCAGGCGAGCGCCCGCTCGTAGGCCTCGGCGAGGGTCGGTGCGACGGCGGCACCGCAGGGGTTCGCGTGCTTGATCACGGCGCAGGCCGGCTCGTCTCCGAGGTCGTGGACGAGACGCCACGCGGCATCGGTGTCGTAGTAGTTGAGGTACGACAGGGCGAGACCGCCGTGTCGGACCGCGGTGTCCCACCAACTCCTCGAGCCGGGACGGCGGTAACGGGCCGCCGGCTGGTGGGGATTCTCCCCGTAGCGGAGGGTCTCGTCGGTTCGTTCGAGCGGTAGGACGAGGTGGCGGGGAAGGAGCTCGCCGTCCTGGAGCCAGGAGACGATGGCGGCGTCGTAGGCGGCCGTGCGAGCGAACGCCTCGAGCGCATACTCGCGCCGGGTCTCCGGGCCGATGGTTCCGTCGTTGCCGTGCAGCTCCTCGACGAGCGACGCGTACTGGTCGGGGCTGGTGACGATGGTGACCCACTCGTGGTTCTTCGCCGCTGCCCGGGTCATCGCCGGTCCACCGATGTCGATGGTCTCGATCCCGGGACGGTCGAGGAACGGGTAGAGGTTCGACACCACGAGCTCGAAGGGTCGGATCCCGTGGAGATCGAGGTCGTGCCGGTGGGTGTCCTTACCGAGGTCGGCAAGGAGTCCGCCGTGGATGCTCGGGTGGAGGGTCTTGACCCGCCCGTCGAGCATTTCGGGCGAGCCGGTAACGGACTCGACGCGGGTGACGGGGATTCCCTCGGCTTCGAGCGTCGCCGACGTATTGCCCGAGGAGACGATCTCGACGCCGAGGTCGTGCAGGGCACGGGCGAGGTCTACGAGGCCGTCCTTGTCCCAGACGGACAGGAGGGCACGGCGGACGCGGATCCTCATCCTGCTGCCAACCGCGCGACGACCTCGGGGTAGAGGCGGCGTTCAACGGCCTTGATGCGCTCGTGCAAGGTGTCCTCCGTATCGTCGGGCAGGACGGGTACGGCCTCCTGGGCCAGGATCGGACCGCTGTCGACGTCTTCCGTGACCAGGTGCACGGTCGTGCCGGTGACCTTCACACCGTGCTCCAGGGCGTCGCGCACCGCGTGCCAGCCCTTGAATGCGGGTAGCAGCGCCGGGTGGGTGTTGACCGCCCGGCCCCCGAATGCGTCGACGAAGGGCTTCGAGAGGATCGTGCCGAAGCCGGCGACGGCGACGAGCTCGACCGAATGGTGTTCGAGGACCTCGACGATCCGGTGCGTGTACTCGACCCGGTCGAAGTCAGGGGAGTAGTCGGTTCGCTCGACGAGAATTGCGGACACTCCGGCCCCTCGGGCGATGTCGAGGGCGAGACAGGGGCGGTCGGCGATCACCACCTCGATGGGGAGGTCGCGATCGAGCATGGCTCGCAGAATCGTGCCACTCCCGGAAGCGAGGACGCCGACCCGCACGACGGCACCCTATCCCCGGCTCCCGCGCCGCCTCCGAGCGAAGGGAGAGGGCGTGGCGAGGTCGAGCACCGCTCCGACAACGACCTCCCCCGAACCCTTACAGCGATTCTCTCGACGAATCTGCGCAAGGGGTTTCCGGGGGTTGTCTCACACCCCTCCTACCTTTGCTGCCGCTTCCCCGAGCAACTCGTATCGAACAGTACGGAGAAGCACCCATGGGATTCGTCGATGCCGCCACTCACCCTCGCCGCTACCGGCGCCCGGTACACGGCCCCGACGCGCGAGCCGAGTTGACCGCCCGCCGCAATGCGCTCCTCGCCGAAGCTCGGTCGATCGATGACGCCCAACAGGCACTGGCTGCCGAACTCGCCCGCATCCGGACCGCCCTCGCCGAGGTGAGGGTCGTCATGTGGCCCCGGGTCGAACCGGCCGACATCGTGCACGGCTTCCGCCACACCCGAGTGAACGGCCCGGCCCCGATTCCACCTCCCGCGCCCGGCGCGCTCGCCGTCCGGGGTCGATCGCTCCGCCTCGCCGCGATCGCAGTTCTCGCCCGACATCGCCGCCCGATGCGGCTCGTCGAAATCCACCGTGCTCTCCACCTCGAGGGCTGGTCGATCGACGCCCGCTTTCCCGTCAAGCGACTCGCCGACGCCCTGGGCTATGAGGTTCGACTCGGTCGGGCCCGCCGCACCGAACGAGCGACGTACACGCTCGGAATCCTCGGTCCGGCCGATCGGCGGGCGCTTCGACGGCTAGAGCCCCGCGACGACCTCGGCCATGAGCTCACCGGCCGCCGTCGGGTTGGTGGCGACCCGGACCCCGGCTGCCTCGAGTGCGGCCATCTTTGCCTGGGCGGTGCCCTTCGATCCCGAGATGATGGCGCCCGCGTGTCCCATCTTCTTTCCGGGCGGAGCCGTGACCCCGGCGACGTAGCTCACGACGGGCTTCGACATGTTCGCCGCGATGAACTCGGCGGCCTCTTCCTCCGCCGATCCACCGATCTCTCCGAACATGATCACGGCCTTGGTGTCGGGGTCGGCCTCGAACAACTCGAGACAGTCGATGAAGCTCGTGCCCGGCACGGGGTCACCCCCGATGCCGACGCAGGTCGTCACCCCGATCCCCTTCTCGTTGAGTTCGTTCAGCGCCTGGTACGTGAGAGTGCCCGACCGGCTGACGATGCCCACGGGACCACCGGCGCGCGCCACCTCCGCCGGGATGAACCCGATGTTGCATTCGCCGGGCGTGAGGAGACCCGGGCAGTTGGGCCCGAGGATTCGCGAACCCGGGAAGTCGCGACGGACCCGGTTGAAGAACTGCGCTTCGTCGTGCATCGGGATGCCCTCGGTCACGACGACGATGAGCCCGATGCCGGCCTCGGCCGCCTCGAGTACCGCGGCCGCAGCGGCCGGAGCCGGAACGATCACCATCGTGGCGTCAGCGCCGGTGGCCGCAACCGCATCCGCGGCCGTTGCGAACACCGGGATGCCGTCGACGTCGCTCCCCGCCTTCTTCGGCGACACGCCGCCGACCACGTTCGTCCCGTAGTCGCGATTGCGCAACCCGTAGAACCGTCCTTGCCCTCCGGTGAGGCCCTGGACGATCACCTTCGTCGATGCGTTCACGAGAATGCTCATCGGGCGGCCTCCGCCAGTTCGACGGCCGTCCGGGCCGCTTCCACCATCGTCGGACGGCTGACCAGCCGATCCGACTCGTAGCTCTTCAGGATCTCGCGCCCCTGCTCGGCATTCGTGCCGTCGAGACGGATGACGATCGGTGAGGAGATGTCGACCTGCGAGAGCGCCTGGACGATCCCGTTGGCGACCTCCTCACCCTTCGTGATCCCGCCGAAGATGTTGATGAAGATCGACTTCACCGACGGGTCGTTGTTGATCACCTCGAGGGCGTTCGCCATCACCTGCGCGCTCGCGCCACCGCCGATATCGAGGAAGTTCGCCGGCTTGCCGCCCACCTCGTGGACGATGTCGCAGGTCGCCATAGCCAAACCTGCCCCGTTCGCAATTACCCCGACCGTCCCGTCGAGCCCCACGTACTGGAGACCCTTCTCGGCCGCGTCACGCTCGCGAGGATCACGCTTCTCCAGCCCCTCGAGTTGCTCCCACTCGTCGTGGCGGAAGCGGGCGTTGTCGTCGAGGGTGACCTTCGCGTCGAGCGCGTGGACCCGCCCGTCGTCCGTGAGGATCAGAGGGTTGATCTCGACCAAATCGGCATCGGCGTCGACGAACGCCGCGTAGAGCTTCATCAGGATGTCCTCAGCCTCGGCCGGGATCCCCGCCGCCGCGATCCACTCGCGGCACTGGGCCGACGTCAGCCCGTCGACGGGATCGATCGTGATCCGGGCCAGCGCCTCGGGGCGCTCCTCGGCGACCTGCTCGATGTCGACCCCGCCCTCGGCCGAGAGCATGCCGAGGAACTTCTTCGCCGAGCGATCGAGTGTGAACGACGCGTAGTACTCGTCGGCGATGTCGGACGCGAACTCGATCCAGAGCCGACCGACTATGTGGCCCTTGATGTCGAGGCCGAGAATCGAGGATGCGTGCTGGCGCACCTCGCCGGCATCCTTCGCCAACTTCACACCGCCGGCCTTGCCGCGTCCGCCGACGAGAACTTGCGCCTTCACCACCACCGGGTAGCCGATGCGCTCGGCGGCGGCCAGCGCCTCCTCGACCGTGTCCGCCACCGCGCCGTCGGAAACCGGGATCCCGTAGCGCGCGAAGAGCTGCTTGCCCTGGTACTCGTAGAGGTCCATGGGGCGAGAACCTAGGCGTTTCGCGACCCCTCGCGTCGGTCCAGGGTCTCGGTGAGCCATCCGGTGATGTCGTCGAGCCCCGAACCGGGTGTGAAGACCCGGGCGACCCCCGCCCCGAGGAGTTCGTCCCGGTCGTCGTCGGGGATGATCCCCCCGGCGAAGACCAGCACGTCGCCCAGATCCCGAGCCGCCAGCTCGTCGACGATCGCCGGGATAAGGGTCATGTGCGCACCCGACAGCACCGAGACGCCCACCGCGTCGGCATCCTCCTGGAGTACCGCCTCGGACACCTGGGCCGGGGTCTGGAACAGACCCGTATAGACCACCTCGAAGCCCGCGTCGCGCAGCGCCCGGGCGATCACCTTCGCGCCGCGGTCGTGCCCGTCGAGCCCGGGCTTCGCGATCACCACCCGGTAGGGTCGCAACACGTGTCCTCCCGCAGCGCCGACGCCAAACTGATCGCCGGAGCGACGGTAGCCGTCCTCGTCGTCGGGGCGTTCATCTTCGGGGCACTGTGGATCTCGACCAGCGGCGTCGAGAGCCCGGTTTGCCCGGAGCTCAACATCGGATCGGCCGCCGGAATCCGGAGCGGGCTCGAGCAGGGCGGCCCCTATCCCCAAACCGGCGGCGGGGGCTGCACCTTCTGGCTCGCTCTCGCCGACGGCGACATCGTCGCCTACCGCGCCCGTCAACCCGAGGACTGCACCCTGCGCTGGCGCCGCGACCACTGGGAGTGCGGTGGCGAGACCGTCGATGCCTCCGGTCTCGCCGAGTATCCGGTCGCCATCCGCACGGTCGGCGACATCGACGCCGTCTTCGTCGACCTGCGCCCCGCGTCCGGGTCGCCGGTCACACTCGCTCCAACGGCGCCCACGACAACAACAGGGTCTTCTCCCCCGCGTCCCTGAACCGGACCCGGGCCTCGGCCTTGTCGCCCGCTCCGGTGAGGTCGACGATCACACCCTCGCCGAACTTCTCGTGGCGGACGTCGTCGCCCACCCTCAGCCCGAGGGTTTCGGCCCCTCGGGCCCCCGTCGGCTCGCGACGCAGCGCCGAGGCGACGACAGCGTCACGGTGCGCGCCGAGCCCGGAACCCCGCCGCTCCGGTTCGCCGCGCACTTCGACCAACTCGGTCGGGATCTCGTCGAGGAATCGACTCGGCGGCCGGTAGTCGGTTGCGCCGAACATCATCCGGCTCCACGCGTGGCACAGGTAGAGGCGCTCCTCGGCTCGGGTGAGCCCGACGTAGCAGAGCCGCCGCTCCTCCTCGAGCTCGTCGGGATCGCCGAGGCTCCGCACGTGCGGGAACACCCCGTCCTCCAGGCCGATGAGGAACACGACCGGGAACTCGAGCCCCTTCGCCGAGTGCAGCGTCATGAGGGTCACCGCGCTCTGCTCCGGGTCGGCCTCGTCGAGATCGGTGACGAGCGAAATCGCCTCGAGGAACGCCGTGACCCGCGGGCCGTCGAGCGCGTCTTCGCCGGCGATCGCGGCCAGCGCCGCCGGCTCGCCCCCCTCGATCTGCTCGTCGAACATCCGCGCCGACCCGACGAGCTCCCGCAGGTTCTCGATCCGACCCTGGGCCTCGATACTGCGCTCGGCCTCGAGTTCGGCCAGGTACCCGGAGCCCACCAGCGCCGCCTCCAGCGCCGCCGCCGCACCGCCCTCGGCGGCTGCCTCGACCTCGGCCATGAGAACCAGGAGGTCGCGCATACCGGTGAGGGCCCGACCCGACACCCCGGCCTCGGCGGCGCGCCCCAGGGCCTCCCGGAAGGTGATCCCGGCCCCGTCGGCCAGGGCCTCGACCTTGGCGATCGACGCATCGCCGACCCCTCGCCGGGGCGTGTTGACGATCCGCTTCCACGACACCTCGTCGTCGGGGTTGACCATCGCCCGCAGGTACGCGATCGCATCCTTGACCTCGCGGCGGTCGTAGAACTTCACCCCGCCGAAGACCCGGTACGGCACGCCCGATGTGACCAACGCTTCCTCGAGCACTCGGCTCTGCGCGTTGGTCCGGTAGAAGATCGCCGCGTCGCCGAAACGAGCCGTGCCACCGTCGACGAGGCGGTGGATCTCGGCCGCCACGAACCGGGCCTCGTCGTGCTCGTCCTCGCCCTGGTAGCGGACGATCGGCTCGCCCTCGCCCCGCTCCGTCCACAGGCGCTTGCGCCGGGTCGTGGCGTTGCGGGCGATCACCGCGTTCGCCGCCTCCAGGATCCGCTGCGACGAGCGGTAGTTCTGCTCCAGCACGACGACCGTCGCCTCGGGGAACGTCTCCTCGAACCGGAGCAGATTGCGGAAGTCGGCACCGCGGAACCGGTAGACGCTCTGCGCGTCGTCTCCGACGACGGTGATGCTTCGGTGGTCCTCGGTCAGCATGCGGACCAACTCCCACTGGGCCGCGTTGGTGTCCTGGAACTCGTCGACGAGCACGTGCCGGAACCGCTCCCGGTAGCGCTCGAGTGCGGCGGGGTGCTCGCGGAACAACCGGACGGCGAGCACGAGGAGGTCGTCGAAGTCGACCGCCGAGGCCTCGGTGAGGCGCCGCTGGTACTCGGCGTAGACCTCGGCCAGGCGCTCCTCGTGGGGCCCGACCGCCGACGCCGCGAACTCGGACGGGAGCACGAGTTCGTTCTTCAGAGTGCTGATCCGCCCGTGCAATTGACGAGGCGGGAACCGCTTCGGATCGAGGCCGAGGTCGCGCCGGACCCAGTCGGTGAGCCGCTGAGCATCGGACTGGTCGTAGATCGTGAACGACTGGCGGTAGCCGAGCAGGGGGGCCTCGCGCCGCAGGATCCGAGCGCACGCCGAGTGGAAGGTGGACACCCACATGCGCCGGGCGACGGGCCCGACGAGATCGGCCACCCGCTCGCGCATCTCGCCCGCGGCCTTGTTGGTGAAGGTGATCGCCAGCACCTCGAACGGCGAGGCGCCGAGGTCGCCGACCAGGTAGGCGAGACGCTGCGTGAGCACCCGGGTCTTACCCGATCCGGCCCCGGCGACGACCAGCACCGGGCCCGCCGGGAGGGTCACCGCCTCGAGCTGGGCGGGGTTCAGACCGGTGAGGTCGGGCGCGGCCATGGAGGAGCCATGGTACCGGCGCGAATTACAGCGTTGTCACGGGTGTCCCGGGCGCGCGACACCCGGGGCTCTCGGTCTAGGACGCCTTCTCGGCCGCTTCGGTGTAGGAGCCGGAGCGGGCGAGTCCGTTCATCCGGGCCCGGTGCAGGTACGCGGCCTGGCCGGCCCCCGCGTTCGCGTCGGCGCCCTTCCAGGCCTTGAGCGCCGCCGCTTGCAGCGCCCGTCCGTACGAGAACGAGAGCTCCCACGGGTGCGCACCGAGTCGGTTCATCGCGTCGAGGTTGGCGGTCGCCTCCTCGTCGCCCTGACCGCCCGAGAGGAAGACGATGCCCGGCACCGCAGCCGGTACGACGGCGCGGAAGCAGTCCACCGTCGCCTCGGCCACTACCTCGGGGGCCACGGGGTAGGACGCGTTCTTCTTGCCCGGGATCACCATGTTGGGCTTGAGGAGCATCCCCTCGAGGTCGACCCGCTGGTCGGAGAGCTCGGCGAACACCCGGGTGAGGGTCGCCCGGGTGACCTCGTCGCAGCGCTCGAGCGAGTGCCCACCGTCCATCAGGACCTCGGGCTCGACGATCGGGACGATCCCCTCGTCCTGGCACAGCGCCGCGTAGCGGGCCAGCGCGTGGGCGTTGACCGCGATGCAGTAATCGCTCGGGATGCCGTCGGCGATGTCGATGACCGCCCGCCACTTGGCGAAGCGAGCACCGAGCCCGCGGTACTCGACCAGCCGGTCGCGCAGTCCGTCGAGGCCCTCCGTGACCAACTCGCCGGGCGCGCCCGCGAGGGGCGTCGTGCCCTTGTCGACCTTGATCCCCGGGATGATCCCCTGAGCCGACAGCACCTCGGACAGTTGCCGTCCGTCGGACGCCGCCTGGCGGATCGTCTCGTCGAACAGGATCACACCGCTCACGTGATCGGCCGCACCCGCGGTGGTGAACAGCATCTCGCGGTACGCGCGACGCCGGTCCTCGGTCGACTCGACCGAGATCGAGTCGAAGCGCTTCTTGATCGTGCCGCTGCTCTCGTCGGCGGCGAGGATCCCCTTGCCGGGTGCCACAAGGGCGCGGGCGGTCTCGTTCAGCGTGGACATGACGTCCCCCTCCTTACTCCCACTCGATGGTGCCGGGTGGCTTCGACGTGATGTCGTAGGCGACCCTATTCACGCCCGCGACCTCGTTGACAATCCGGCTCGCGAGCCGCTCGAGGAGGTCGTAGGGCAGGCGCGCCCAGTCGGCCGTCATGGCGTCGTCGGACGTCACCGCCCGCAGCACGACGGGGTACGCGTACGTGCGATCGTCACCCATGACCCCCACGGTGCGCACCGCGGGCAGCACGGCGAAGCTCTGCCAGATCTCCCGTTCGAGGCCCGCCCGCCGGATCTCCTCGGTGACGATCGCGTCGGCGTGCTGCAGGATCTCCACCCGTTCGCGGGTGACAGTACCGACGATGCGCACGGCGAGTCCGGGCCCCGGGAAGGGCTGCCGCCACACGATCTCGCCGGGCAGGCCGAGCTCCTCACCCACCGCCCGCACTTCGTCCTTGAACAAGTGCCGCAGCGGCTCCACCAGTTCGAAGTTCATGTCGTCGGGCAGGCCGCCGACGTTGTGGTGCGACTTGATGTTGGCGTTGTCGGCCCCACCCGATTCGACGATGTCGGGGTAGAGGGTTCCCTGCACGAGGAAGCGGGCGTCGTCGAGGTCACGGGCCGCCTCCTCGAACACCCGAATGAACAACTCGCCGATGATCTTGCGCTTGCGCTCGGGGTCGACCACGTCGTCGAGCGCGTCGAGGAAGCGATCGCCGGCCTTCACGTGCACGAGGTCGACGGCGAACTGGTCGCGGAACGTCTCCTCGACCTGGTCGGCCTCACCCTTGCGGAGCAGTCCGGTGTCGACGAAGACACAGGTCAGCTGATCGCCGATCGCCTTGTGGACGAGGGCGGCGGCAACCGCCGAGTCGACCCCGCCCGACAGGCCGCAGATGACCCGCTCGCTTCCCACCTGGGCCCGGATCTCGGCGACCGCGTGCTCGATGATGGAGACGTTGGTCCAGGTGGGGCGGCAGCCGGCGGCGTCGAGGAGGAAGCGTCGGATCACCGCCATCCCGTGCTCGGTGTGGGCCACCTCGGGGTGGAACTGGACGCCGTAGCACCCGCGGTCGAGGTCCTCGAACGCCGCGACCGGAACCACATCGGTGCGGGCGGTGACGGTGCACCCTTCGGGGGCCCGGGTGATCGAGTCGCCGTGACTCATCCACGTGACCTGCTCGGCGGGCAACTCGGACAGCAGGAGCGACGATCCCTCCGCGTGCACCAGCGTGCGCCCGTACTCGCCGGCGCCGGTGCGAGCGACCTCGCCACCGAGATCGCGGGCGAGCAACTGGGCGCCGTAGCAGATGCCGAGGATCGGCACCCCGGCGTCGTAGATCGCGGGGTCGATGCCGGGCGCCCCGTCGACGTGCACCGAGGCGGGGCCGCCCGAGAGGATGATCGCCTTGGGCCGCCGGGCGAGCATCTCGGCCGCCGACATCGTGCGGGACACGATCTCGCTGTAGACGCGCGCCTCGCGCACGCGCCGGGCGATCAGCTGGGCGTACTGCGCGCCGAAGTCGACGACGAGGACGAGATCGGTCTCGTCGCTCATCCGGTCATGCCGACGCCCTGCGCGCGCTGGAGCGTCTTACCCTCGGTCTTGAGCGCGGGGGCGACCATCACCTCGGCCTTCTGGAACTCCTTCACCGAGGCGTAGCCGGTCGTGGCCATCGACGTGCGCAGCGCGCCGAAGAGGTTTAGCGTGCCGTCGTTCTCGTGAGCGGGACCGACGAGGATCTCCGACATGCTCGCCTTGCGGCCCGCGAACACGCGGGCACCCCGGGGCAGCGTCGGGTGGAAGGTCGCCATGCCCCAGTGGTACCCGCG
>Ga0208783_10000602_pt1 | contig 21979 bp, 19 predicted proteins | sample DEB19_08_DNA_2_FD_184529 | JGI IMG/M metagenome (GOLD analysis project Ga0208783, IMG submission 184529) | Aqueous microbial communities from the Delaware River and Bay under freshwater to marine salinity gradient to study organic matter... | ecosystem: Environmental > Aquatic > Marine >...
CCCGGGAGACGGCGTCAGTGGCGAGCGGAGCCAGGATGGCGGAGCGAAGCCAATGCCGAGCGAGCCAAAGGGCAGGGATGCCCGACGCGAGCGTCCGGCGACGGGGTGTGGGCAACCCCGAAGCGTGTTTCAACGATACGCCGTAGAGTGCGCAAGAGCGCCCCCAAGCCGGAGACGACGCCGGGACGGCAGAACACGCCGCGCGGTTCCCCGCGCCGGTCCCACGGCTCACGCCGTTGGGCTTCCACGGGGCAACCCCGAAGCGGGCCACCACACAAGCGATCCCAAGCCGGAGCCGACACCGGGACGGCGGCGACAAGCAGTCGCGTCGATTACGCCACGTGATCGAGCACGGGCAGGGCGGGCAGGCCGTTGGGCTGTGAACGTGGGGCCGGCACGGGCGCAGACGCTGCCTCCCGGGCACGGCGCGGCGGTCCCACCAGCACGAGCCGGGCCGTCGCGAGCAGGCCCCGGAGCGAGCCAAATGTCGCCTCAACCGCCGCCGGCTCATAGCCACAATGAACCATGCAGTCGCTGCACTTCGGATTGCCGCTGGCCCGTCCGTAGCGGTCCCAGGCGGTGTCTTCCATCAGTTCGCGAAAGCTCGCGACATAGCCTTCGTCGAGGAGGTAGCAGGGCCGCTGCCAGCCAAAGAGGTTGTAGGTGGGCGTGCCCCACGGGCTGCAGTCGAGGTTCCAATCGCCCTTGAGAAACTCGAGAAACACAGGCGACTGGTTGAACTTCCATCGACCGGGCGCACGGTCGAGGATCCGCTGGAAAAGCGACTGGCTCCGCTGGCGGGGCAGGAAGTGATCCTGGTCGGGCGCCTTGGAATAGGAATAGCCCGGGGAGATCATCATCCCCTCGACACCGAGCGCCATCACCTCGTCAAAAAACCTTCGGTAGCGCACCGGGTCGGCATCGGTGAAGAGCGTGGAGTTGGTCGTCACCCGGAATCCAGCGCCCCTGGCCGCACGAATCGCGGCGACCGCCGCGTCATACACCCCCTCGCGACACACCGCGTGATCGTGCTCCTCCCGCGGACCGTCGAGGTGCACCGAGAAGGCCAGGTAGGGCGATGGAGTGAACTGCGGGAGCATCTCCACCAGCTTGATCGCATTGGTGCAGAGGTAGAGATACTTTCGCCGGGCGACGATGCCCTCCACGATCTCCACGATCTGTGGATGGAGCAGCGGCTCGCCACCGGGAATCGAGACGATCGGGGCGCCGCACTCATCCACAGCCGCCAGGCACTGCTCGGGCGAGAGGTGCGACCGCAGCACGTCGACGGGATGCTGGATCTTGCCGCAGCCGCCGCAGGCGAGGTTGCATCGAAAGAGCGGCTCGAGCATCAGCACGAGGGGATAACGCCGGTTTCCGCGCAGGCGGTTCCTGGCGACGTGCCTGAGCACAGCGATCATCTGGCCAATCGGAACACTCACGCCACCTGCTCCCGTCGTGCAATCGCTCCGGCCCGACGCGACCGCGCGAGGGAGATGAGCGGGAAATAAATCGGATACCAGTGGTAGCGCAGGTAGAACACCTGCGGGAACCCGGTGCCCGTGAACTCGTCCTGATCCCATGTGCCGTTCGACTTCTGACGCCGAACGAGCCAGGTGACGCCACGTCGCACCGCCGACGACTCGCCGCGACCAGCGGCCACCAGCCCTGAAATGGCCCAGGCTGTCTGCGACGCCGTCGGATCGCCGGAGCCCGCCAGCCCGCGGTCGGCGTAGCTCTCGGGCGTCTCGCCCCAGCTCCCGTCCGACTGCTGGTGCACCTCGAGCCACTTCGCGGCCCGCGTCACGAGCGGATCGTCGACCGGCACGCCGACGGCCCGGAGCCCTTCGAGAACCTGCCAGGTGCCGTAGATGTAGTTCACACCCCAGCGTCCAAACCAGCAGCCGTCGGGCTCCTGGGAACGACGAATGTAGGCCAGCGCCCGATCGACACACGGATGGCCAAGGGTGAGGCCGACGCGTCCAAACGCCTCGAGCACCCGTCCGGCCAGGTCGGGCGAGCTCGGATCGATCATCGCATTGTGGTCGGCGAAGGGAACCTTGCAGAGAAACTCACAGTTGTTGTCGCGGTCGAACGCGCCCCAGCCGCCGTCGGCATTCTGCATCGCCTCGAGCCAACGAACGGCCCGGCTGATGGCGGCTCCGACCGCGGCTTGACGATCGCCGTCGGGGGCCGTCTTTCTCCATGCCTGCAGGGCGATCACGACCATCGCCGTGTCATCCACGTCCGGGTAGAAGCGATTGGCGTATTCGAAGCACCAGCCAGCCGGCTCGGCATCCACCCGCTCCGACCAGTCTCCCCGCTCTCGGATCTCATTGGCGAGCAGCCAGTCGACGGCCCGGTCGGAGGCGGGATCGACGCCCGTCCGACCGTGAGAAGCCTCGGTGAGTGCAATCAGCGTGATGGCGGTGTCCCACACGGGGGAACGACAGGGCTCCAGACGCACCGTGCCGTCGGGTTCGTGTTCAACCAGTCGCTCGAGCTGAAGGCGGGCCTCCTGAACCTCGGGGGCGTCGTCGTCGCAGCCCATCGACTTCAGCGCGATGATGCTCCACACGATCGGTGGAAAGATGGCTCCAAGCCCGTCGCTCGCCTCGAACCGGGCCAGCATCCAGCGGCGACAGGCCTGAACGGCACGAGCCCGAAGCGGGGTCAATCCGAGGGATTCGCACGCCTTCATTCCCCAATCGACACCCCGAAAGAAACGGCTCCAGAAGCTGGCATCAGTCGGCATGGGAGGACCGCTCGGATCGCGATCGTTTCCGAAGAGTTCGGCGATGCCCCGGTCGGCCGGGACGAACCGCACCGGCTTGAAGGCCCACATCAACGAGAGGGGCACGATCATTGTGCGAGACCAGGCCGAGACCCGGCTCAGGTTCACCGGAAACCACTCAGGAAGCAGCACGGCCTCCGGTGGCACCGCCGGACAGGCCGTGTAGGGCATCTGACCAAGCAGCGCCAGGTAGAACCGCGTGAAACTGTTGACCGCCCAGGGACCGCCTGCCTTGGCGATGGCCCGCTGCGCCCGCACGAGGTCGGGCTCATCAGCCGAATGCCCCATCAGTTTGAGGGCGAGATACGCCTTCACGCTGGCGCTAACGTCGACGGGCCCTCCCGGGTAGATCGCCCACCCGCCCTGCGCGAGTTGCTGGGAGAGGATGCGGTCGGCGGCGCCGCGCACGGTGGCACCGTCGAGACGGCCGTCCCAGGCGCGCACCAGCAGGTATTCGCTCTCCAGGATGGTGTCGCCCTCGAGCGGGGCCCGCCAGTGACCATCGGGGGCCTGCTTTCGCCGAAGAAAACGCTCGGTGCGTTCGATCGCCGCGGCCACGTCGTCCGTGCTGCTGAACGGCGACGTTCGGGTCACCGAGGAGCGACTCCGAGGCACACCATCACGAACCATGGTGGCGGAGGGGGTCGATCCTTCGACAGGCTCCGAACTGATTTCGTTGGAACGAGGTCCGGTAAGACTCATGCATCCATCCCTGCTGGCGTACCCTACGGGCAGTCCTTCGCCCGCGAACCGGAGATTCGGGGAGGATAGAGAACCCCGGGCAGAGCGACAAGGGCGGCCGAACAGGAAAGGACCGCCCCGGGTCAGTGTGGAATCACCGCGCCGCCACGCGATGACACACGAGGCAAAATAGGGGAACTTTGCAGGCTGCGTGCGGGCTCAGGTGAGGGCTGGCGCGGCCGGCAGATCAACGACCACATGCGTTCCACCCGCCGGCTTGGAGTGCATCGCCACGGTCCCCCCGCTGCCCTCGATCAGCCGCAGGGCTTTCGGAAGCCCAAGACCGATGCCACGGCCCGCCTCGCGGCCGCTGTAAAAAGGATCGAACGCCCGTCGGGCCGACTCCGCGTCCAGACCCCGACCATCGTCCTTGATGACGATACGGTGCATCCCATCCGAGCCGCTGCTCGTCTCAATCTCGACTCGACCGCCATCGTCGACGGCCTCCAGCGCGTTCACCGCCAGGGCCCGCAAGGCTTCGCCAACCTGGGCCGCATCGACCACCACGCTCAAGGTCATTGGCGATTCACGGGCGTGAAGCCGCACGCCTCGTGCGTCCGAGGCCCCACGCACCGCCTCCACGGCCACCCGCACGAGGGCATCGAGCCCCACCATCTCCGGCTGGGCCCTCGGCGGCCGCGCATACACCATCAGCCCGCCGATCATGTCGCGAGCCCGAAACGCCTGGTCAACGATGATCGACAGCCGTCGACGACGTTCGGGGTCAGCCTCGCCAGGGAGCAGCGATTGCGCCCGCGTGGCGATGTTGGCCAGCGGGTTGTTGATCTCATGGCCGGCGCCATACGCCAGCTCCCGCGCCGCCTCGAACCGCTCCTCGGCCACGGCGACGGCCAGTCGTTCGGACGCCTGATCGCGATCGGCCACGATGCCGAGCAGGTCGAGGAGAAGGTCCGCCTCGCAGGTCCGTGTGGCGGCGGGAATCAGGGCGGCGGCGAGGCGGCCGGCAAGCCGTTCTCCCGGCGCCGGCGCGGTGGCCGCACTCCATGCCGCGATCGCCGCATCGTTCGTCGCCGAGGCCCACCACGCCTCCACCTGCGAGGGCTCATGCCCCCTCGCCTCGCCGGCGACAGCCCGCGCCGCCGCGATGCATCCGGCTCGCGACACCGGAAGCGGAGCCTCTCCGGGAATGGACAGCGCCACCCCCGACGCACGACTCGCCGAAGGACCGAGGCCGTCTGCCTCCATCACGAACCTCCTTGCCATCGATCCAACGCACGCCGCCCGCGTCCCCGAAAGGAGACGCGGGCGGCGGATTGGTGCACGATACGTTCGGGCGTCAGACCGCGGCGTTCGAACCGGAACCGGCCACGCCGGTTTCGATTTCGAGCAGGCCACAAATCCGATCGACGAGCACCTCGGCCTCGAAGGGCTTCTGGAGGAACTCGTTCGCGCCGGAAGCCTTGAGCTCCTCGATCTTGTCGGGCTCGCACATGCCCGAGATGCAGATGATCCGCACCTCGTCCATGGTCGAATCGCTTCGAACCCGCTGGCACACTTCCTTGCCGTTGATGTCCGGCAGCATCACGTCGAGCACGATGAGGTCGGGACGGTAGTCCTTCACCATCATGCCGGCATCAAAGCCGTTGTTGACACTCCGAGTCTCGAATCGCCCGTCCTTCTCGAGGAAGTCGGTGATCAGCTCGACGAGATCCTGGTCGTCGTCGACGACGAGAATCTTCCGCCGGCCGCTTTCCAGCGCGTCGGTGGGAATCCCGTTGTCCCGCATGAACAGGAACAGTTGATCACGGGGAATCCGGCGGAACCGGCTGCCCGGAACCCGAAATCCCTTCAGCTGCCCAGAATCAAAGCAGCGGATAATCGTCTGCTGGCTCACCTTGCAGATCTTGGCAGCTTCGCCAGTCGTATACACGGTCTTTTGCATGTGCTTGACCACCCTCTCCCTAGCCGTGGTGCAGCTAGTCAAAACGGAACCCGGGGCCTCCTCACCTGCGACTCAGCCCCGAATGCCTAGGCCTCCTTGCCAGGAACAACCGAAGTTTCACCCGCCGCGGCTTCCGGCATCGCACTCCGTGCTGCCGGCCGACCGCACCGCCGCCGGCAGGGAACTGGGACCGACTGGAGAGGGCGGGAAAGGAGAAAATCCTTTTCTCGCCGGGCCTCCATGCGTGCCATCCTTGCCAGACGACCCAACTCTACAGATGCCGTGCGCAACGAGTCAATATCGACCTAGCCGACGTAAACCCTTGTTTCCTGAAGGGCTTACGCGAAATCGCCGAAATGCTCCAGGCACCGATGTTTCCGGCACCACGCAGCCTGCGGCACGGAAGCATGGCATCCTGGCGCCATCATGACGCCGGTGCGGCGATTTCCAACAACTCGATCACCCGTCGGCCCGCCACGGCGATCTCAGCAACGCGACCATACACCTCGTTGACCGACGGCCCAAGAATCGCCCGCAGGTGGGGGCCCGCTTCGATCCGAAGCAGTTCCACCCGCTGCACCTCGCAGAGCATGCCCGCGGCGACGAAGATGCGCCCGAGGGGCTCGCCACGACCACGAATCGCATCGGCCGTGGCGGGGTCCATCGTGCTGAGATCCATCCGCACGATCCCGTGCTGCACCACGGTGCCGTCCGGCGTGGCAAGCAGGATCTCCCGCGCGTAGCCGCGGCCCGAGGCATCACCGTCGCGCACGGCCACCACGCGAAGCGTCATCGGACAGCCATGATGCCGCTCCATCGTCACGGTCATGTGGCTGTGGTGATCGAGCAGCGCCCTCGGCACCGGCGGCACGTGGGCGGCGGTCACCGCCTCGATCCGGCCAAACTCGCGAGGATCGGCACAAAACAGCCCGACGAGTTCCGCAGCGCGGCACACCGATGATTCGCGATCGCCCACGGGCTCGGCGTTCATTGAGGGAGGGCCGTCGAAGGAATCGCGAGATCGAGGAGAAACTCGAGCACCTCCCGGAGACGTGGCATGCTGCATCGCGCGATCACGTCACCCGCCTGACGTCGCTGCTCCGCAGCGATCCGCCCGGCACGGCCGACGACATCGGCCCGCTCGTAGAGCAGACGAGCCTCGGACACGGCGGCGATCGTCTCGCTCTCGTCCACGCCCTCGGATCGAGCCCGTCGTGCGATGGCCGTGAGCCGCGCGGCGTCGGACGTCCCAAGCCTCTCATGCGCCAGTGCCCAGAGCAGCGTGGGCCGTCCTCCGATCAGATCGCCCGCCGCCCTTCGGTCGTTTTCGAGGTCCCCCGCCCAATCCTTGAGATCATTGAGCACCTGAAACCCGGTGCCGATGTGAAGAGCGTAGCGGGCGACATCGGCGACGTGGCCGGGCGTCGCACCAGCCAGACGCACGCCGATCGCCACGGCTGCCTCGAACGCGGGCGAGGTTTTGAGGCCGTAGATCGTGAGCGCCTCGTCGGGGGTCAGGAGCCGCGTCGTGGAACCGTCATGCGGGGCGTCCCGCCACCACAGTTCGGCCCCCTGGCCACGCGCCAAACGCACGTGGGCGTCGGCGAGGATAGCCACGGCATCGCGCAGCATCACGGGATCGATTCCCGGCAGGGCCGCCATCACGCGGTAGCCGACCCCGAGGAGATAATCGCCCGCGTTGATCGCCGAAGGCACTCCCACCTCTTCATGCAGGGTGGCACGTCCGTAGCGGATCTCGTCGCTGTCTTCGATGTCGTCGTGGACGAGCGATGCCTTATGGAAGATCTCGATGGCCATCGCGGCCGCAGCCGCAGCCCGTCGTGACGCAGGCGCCTCAGCCGTATCAGCCGATCGATCGGCGGCCACCGCATCGTAGGCCGCGAGCGTGACAAACGGCCTCAGAAACTTGCCGCCCCGCAGGAGAAACTCGGCCGACATGCCAGCCGCGGCATCGAGCGGGTGCCAGCCGCCCGCCGTGGCGGTGCCGGTGGCGTCGAAGAGATCGGGGAGACCGAGGTCGTTGGCCATCGCACGGATCGAATCGGGCGTGAACAGGCCGGCCGCCTCGCGCACCAGCGGGAGAAAGCCTCCCGACGGCGCCGACTCCTTGCGACGTTCCCCGACGAGCGCGAGCACGCTCTCCACGTCGATCGCCGATGCGGCCAGCGTGTCGGCACACGATCCCTCCGGCAGATCGACCGGCTGATAGGGCACTGCGGCGATCGGCAGCGCGAAGGCCGGCAGCATGGCAAACGCTTTCTCCAGATCGGCCAGCCGCGCCACTCCGAGGACACCGTCGTACTGACCGGTCAGGAGCGAGCCGATCGCCGACACCGCCTGATCCGTCGATTGGACCACCCATCCGTGGTCACGGGCTGCCGCCCAGATGCGGGCGATCCCACAGGCCGGCCCACAGACATGCGGCACGCCGGGCGTCCCCTCCCCGGTCGCCACCGGGCAATCAGGAAGCAGCAGGAGCCGTCGACCGGCAGGCAGCCCGGCGAGCCGTTCCCGCCAGTATTCCGTCACGAGAGCCACCATCGTCCAGCCCGCGACGGCCTCGGGAGCCCTGGCCGCGCGTCCGATGTGTACGGCCTTCTCGCGAAGCCCTGCGGCCGCGCGAACGCCCGCGGGCATCCCATTTGCCTTCCATTCAACGACCATCTCCGCCGCAAGGGACCGGAGACGATCGCGCAGGAGTTTCGACTCGGGACACGCGAGGGTGTCGACAGGAGCGGCCACCGTGGCGGTGCTCGACTCGACCGCGGCAGTTCGTGGCACGGAAACCTCGAGGTGGGAGAACAGGCGGGGGCCGTCACCAACGCGGATGCCGACCAGAGAAAGCGTAGGACCACCCCCGTGGCCTGTCGAGGGCCGGGCTCAGGTGCCGCCACCCCCGACGGCTTCTTCCGGCTCGAAGAAAATGGGCAGAAGTGAGTCGACGCGGAGGAGGCCTTCCCGCGTGAGCACGGGAACTGGTTCCCGCGACGCAAGCCATCCATCAGCCTCCAGCCGGTCCCACGCCGAGGCCCATTCCTGCATCGGGTCGATACCGTAGCGGGTCGCCAGTCGTCTCGTGTCAACCGTGCCCTTCTTGAGGCCCAGCACGAGTTCTCGAATGAGCCGCTGACGAGGCGTCGGCCTCAGCCCGCGATGGATCGGCAATCGTCCGGCCTCGACGGCATCGAGGTAGGGATCCCAGTGCGGCTCGTTTTGATAGTGCACGCCCGAGAGGTGGCCGAAACTCGCCACGCCAAGCGCCACGAGGTCGCTTCCCTCCCAGAGCATGTCGCGATACCGAAACTGCACGCGGGAGGGATCACGCACCAGCGTATAGCCGCTCGAGAGGGCGTACCCCGCCGCCACGAATCGATCAAACGCCTCACCCACCCACCGCCGCTTGGTGTCCCAATCGGCCACGGGAACATCGCGTCCGCTTCCCTTGGAATCCTTCACGAAGACCGTGTTGAAGGGAAGCTCCATCTGGTAGATCGTCACACTGTCAGGCTCGAGCGCCAGCGTCTTCGAGACGGTATCCTGCCACGACTCATCGGTCTCGCCGACCATGCCGGCAATGAGATCGATGTTGACGCTGGGGAAGCCGGCCTTCTGGATCCACTCCCAGGCCCGAAAGATCTCGGCCGACAGATGGGCCCGACCATTCGCCTCGAGGATCGCGTCCGAGAAGTTCTCGACGCCCAGCGAGATCCGCGTCATGCCGAGCGCCTTGAGCGCCTGCACCTTCGGCTCCGAGAGCGTGCCGGGCTCGCACTCAAACGTCACCTCCTCCGCCGTGTCCCAGCCGAAGCTCTCGTGGAGGCCGGCCACGAGGCGATCGAGTTGCTTCACCGAAAGAAACGACGGGGTGCCGCCACCGAAGTAGACATAGCGAAGGGTGCGACCGGCCACGGCCGGACACGCGGCGGCGATCGCCGCCTCACGGGCAAGCGCGAGCGAATACCGCTCCACGTCGGCCGCCGCCACGTCGGTGTAGACGCGGAAGTAGCAGAACTTGCACCGCTTGCGACAGAACGGCACGTGGAGGTAGAGGCCCAGGGACGCGTCGGTGGGGGGCGCGGCGAAGGCAGAGAGCACGTCCGGCACCGCGTCGGCGGTCCACCGTGAAAACGGCGGATAGTTGGCGACGAAGTAACTGCCGGGCGCGGTCGATTCGCTCATGGCGTTCCGCGTCACATGCCGCGGGCGGCGAGGAGGTCGTCGAAGTCGCGGAGGTGGTAGGCGACCTTGGCTCCATCGAGCACGCGACAGACCGCCCGCACCGCGACGCCCATGCCATCGGGCCCGCTCGTGCCTCCAAACTGCCCGCCGCCTCGCACGTGGGGCTCGAGATCGACGAACACCCCGGGAATCCCGCGGCGGGCGAGCTTCTTCGTGAGCGACGGCAGCATGCCTCGCAGGTCGGCCATGATCTTCGCATGGCCGCCGGCCCCGATGTCGGCCGGCACGAAGTTGGCGAGGGCATCCTCCTCGACGTGGCGGCCTCGGGCCGTCGCGCTGACGCGACGGTAATCCTTCACGTGCACCCAGCCGAGCCCGGGCTTCATCGCCTCCCATTGCTTGAAGACATCCGCCGTGGAGAAGCCCTGCACGATGAGATTGGCCGCGTCGAACACGAGCACGAGACCGGGGTGGTTCACTCGCCGATGAATCTCGGCGAGCAGCTGACCGGTGCGGCCGACGAGATTGGCCTCGACCTCGAGGCCGAAGGTGAGGTCGGACCGATGGCAGGCCTCGGCGATGCGGCCGATCCGGTCCACCGCCTCCTCGAGGTGATCCTCGGGATCATCCCCCTTCGGCGGATAGAACGAGAAGCCGCGAATCAGCTTCGTCTCGAAGGCGTGGGCCAGTTCGCAGGCCTTCGCCACATCCTTCGCGAGATACTGCTTGAACGGCACGTAGGCGTTTTTCGTGCCGTCGGGCTTGTCGATCAGCTTCACCTTGCCGATCGGCGACGCGATCGACGCCACGTTGAGCCCGTATTCGTCTTCCATGTGACGGATCTTCTGGATCTCGCCCATGGTGAGTTTCATGACGTTCTTCACCCCCTTGCCCACGTCGATGTTGCGGAGGCTGTAATACTCGAGCCCGATGGCCGACAGCGCGGTGAACTGCTCCGTTGCCGTGAGATGGAAGGCGGCCTCGTCGGCGAGGGCGGAGAGGAGGACGGTGGGCTGCGGCACGGGCGGATACCTCGAAGAGGAAGGGCGACGGACGGATGGTTCACGCCTGCGGGGGCAGGTGCTCGCCGGCAGGATGCGACACCACCAACCGCGAACTGATGCCACCCCGTGGCGTGAAGTGGGCCACGAGCGTCATGCGTCGGGGCTGGAGCACGGCCACAAGGTCGTCAAGAATGCGGTTGGTGACGTTCTCGTAGAAGATACCCTCGTTGCGAAAGGCCTGGAGATAGAGTTTGAGGCTCTTGAGTTCCACGCACGTCGCGGCGGGGATGTAGCGGAAGGTGAGGGTGCCAAAATCGGGCTGGCCCGTCTTCGGGCAGACCGAGGTGAACTCGGGGCAGATGATCTCGATGAGGTAGTCGCGCCCCGGAAACTGGTTCGCGAACGTCTCGAGCTGGTCTCGGGATGGTGGGTTGGTTGTTGTCATGATGGGAGCAAGTGTGCCATGGATGTCTCCGACACGATAGCCACCACCGTGGCGGCGGGGCAGGGGAGCGGTCGACGGGCGGTCGTCCTCCTGTCGGGCGGCCTCGACTCGGCCACCGCCGCCGCGTGGGCGGTGGCGCAGGGGTTTGCGGTGGACGCCCTGTCGATCGACTACGGCCAGCGTCATCGGGTGGAACTCGACGCATCCCGCGACGTCGCCAGGTCGCTCGGTATCGCCCACCATGTTTCGCTCGCCATCGACCTGGCCGCGTTCGGCGGAAGCGCCTTGGTCGATCCGTCGATCGCCGTACCCCACGGCCGATCCGCCGACCAGATCGCCCACGGCATTCCGGCCACGTATGTGCCGGCCCGCAACACCGTCTTCCTGTCGCTCGCCCTCGCGATGGCGGAGGCCCGCGGCGCCGAGGCGATCGTGCTCGGCATCAATGCCGTCGATTACAGCGGCTATCCCGACTGCCGTCCGGAATACCTGGAGGCCTTCGCCCGCATGGCACACCTGGCGACGAAGGCGGGAGTGGAGGGGAGGCCGATCGAGTTTCTCGCGCCCCTCGTGACGCTCTCGAAGGAGGCGATCATCCGGCTGGGCCTGTCGCTCGGACTCGACTACGGCCTCACCACGAGTTGCTACGATCCCGCCGCCACCGGCCGCCCCTGCGGCGACTGCGACTCCTGCCACATCCGTGCGGCCGGGTTCGCCGCCGCTGGTGCGGCCGACCCGCGTGTCACCACCAGCCGCTGGCACTGAACCCATGCGCATCGCCGAAATCTTCGCATCGCTTCAGGGCGAGGGGCTGCTCGCCGGCACTCCGAGCACCTTCATCCGCACGAGCGGCTGCAACCTTCGGTGCGTCTGGTGCGACACCCCCTACACCTCGTGGCGACCCGAGGGCCGCGACCTGACCGCCGACGAGGTGCGCACCGAGATCGACGCGCTCACGCCGCACCACGTCGTGATGACCGGCGGCGAGCCGCTCCTCGTCGAGGAGGCGATCGATCTCTGTCGCCTCCTTCGCCAAGCCGGCCGTCATGTGACCGTCGAAACGGCCGGCACCGTGCTGCCGACGGGCAGCGAGCCGTGGTGCGACCTCGTGTCGATCAGCCCGAAGCTCGGCTCGTCCACGCCACCGGCCGACACACCGGGGGGCTGGGGGCCGCGTCACGAGCAGGGGCGGCGACGCGACGACGTGGTGCGGGCCCTCGCCACGGCAGCCCCCTATCAGATCAAGTTCGTGGTGGAATCGGCGGCCGATCTGGCCGAGGCGGAAGCCTGGCTCGCCGATCTCGGCGACGGCATCGACCGGCGCCGCGTGTTCCTCATGCCGCAGGCACGCCTCCCCGACGAACTCGCCGGCCGAACGGCCTGGCTGGCGGGCGAATGCCGGCGGCTCGGGCTGCGGCTCGCCCCTCGGCATCACATCACGTGGTTTGGCGGTCGCCGCGGCACCTGACCCACCGCCGATCGGCGGGCCGGCTCAGGCCGGTTTCGCGGGCGCGTGACCGCGGGGCCCGAACGCGAGCACGGTCGCCGCGCCGGCGGCCACCACCAGCATTCCGGCCAGGAAGAACGGGCTCACGCTCGACAGCGATGTTTCGTGCAGGGCGAGGGTCGTCAGCGTGTTGATCACCGGCGCGCCACCAAACACGATCGGCATCACCGTGAAGGGCTTGCCGCCGAGCGTGAACGCGAGGATCGTTCCGAGGGCGCCGAGGGCCCCGAGCGACCCCGCTCCGATGCTCCAGAGCACGCCAGGGACGTTCCATTCGCCCGTGTCGCCGAGCGGCGTCAGAAGCATCAACGGCACCATCACGGCGATCACAAAATACGACGCCCCGATGCAGATCAGCGGCCGCAGCCGGCTTCCCCCCATGGCCCCCTGCCCACGATGGAGCACCGGACCGTAGGCACCCCACGACAGCATCGCCATCGCCACCGAGAGGAGCACGGCCACGAGTCGTTCGGCACGCTCCTCCACCGTCTTCTTCACCGGAGCGGCCGTTCCCCCCTCGGCCGCCACCACGGCGGCCGGTGCGGCCGCGGGCGGTGCCGTCTGCGGTTTGAACACGAGCACCGTCACGGCGCCCGTGATCACCAGAAGCAGTCCGGCGAGATACGGGGCCTTGAGCTGGTCGAAGGATCGATTCATGGCGGCCGAAATGATCGTGTTGATCACCGGGGCGCCACCGAAGACGAGCGGCATCACGTAGATCGGCTTGCCGCCGAAGTGGAGGGCGAGAATCACCCCGAGCGCGCCGAACGCACCGGCGGCGCCGGCCACGAGGCTCCAGAAGATTCCCTTCGTCGTCCAGGCGCCCTTTTCACCCTTGAGCAGCAACACCGACGGCACGAGCACCGCGATGAGGAAGTAGGCGATGCCGACGCACACAAAGGGCCGCAGCGGCGAGTGCATGTCTTCGCGGCCGAAGTGAAGCACGGGGCCATACATGCCCCAGCAGAGGGCGGTCAGCCCGATCGCGCCCAGCATGCCGAAAAACTGCACCATCACTCGCTCTCCTCGTGTCGTGACACTCGCCGACGATTCGCCGCCATCATACCCACGATCCCTGGAAGCAACCCGGCCTGCCGGCTCATGCGGGGCCGCGGCGACGCTCCAGCAGGGTCATGACGGCATCGGCCACCTCGTCGACGCCGATCGTCCGCATGCAGTCGTGATGGTGGAGAGGGCATTCCCGTCGATCGCATGGCGAGCAGGGAAGCTCGCGTCGGATCTCCACACATCGTTCGGGATCGGATCGGCCGAGCCGCAGATCGGTCGGCCCGACGAGGGCCACCGTCGGCACCCGAAACCCGGCGGCGATGTGCCTTGGCCCGCTGTCGCTCGACACGGATGCATCGGCGCGTGCATACACGCCCTTCGAGAGGCTCAGCGGCAGGTCCGGCACCTCGGCGAGACTCTGCACCGCCGTTGCGCCGGCCCCGGCCACGATGGCGCGGGCCTGATCGCGGTCGGCCGGCCCGCAGTGCACGAGCACCCGCACCCCCGGCACGCGGTCGGCAAGCCTGGCCGCCAGCGCGGCATGCTTCTCGACGCCCCAGGCGCGGGCGGTGCCGTTGGAGCTGTTGTCGTTGAGCACGATGAGCGGACCGTTTCGACCGGGAAAGAGGCTGGCGAGCACCTGATCCGCCTGTGCCTGCTGGGCTGCGTCGATGGCCAGCTCCACGTCCAACGTCCCTCGCGGCATGCCCGCAGCCTCGCCAACCTCCAGGAACGCCTGAGGAGGCGGCACGATCGCCGCGCCGCGATCGGTCGTGACGACATCGGTGAGAAGCCATCGCCGGCGATGCCCCGCATGCCCCACGCGTCGCCTGGCCCCTCCGCACCAGGCCAGCGCCGCCGATGAGAGCGAGTTGGGGAGCACGAGCGCGACGTCGGCACGATCGCGCCTCAGGTTTCGTGCCGCCGAGCGAAAGTCGTGGGCCGGATTGCGGCCGTGGCGGTCGTAGAACACGTGGTCGTCGATCCAGCCGGTGCCGGCGAGCAGATCGGCCACGACCGGCCGCATCACGCCGGTCACCCGACCGGCCGTCCCCACGTGCGCCCGCACGGCGCGGAGCAGGGGGGTGGCCATCACGGCATCGCCCACCCAGCGCGGAAGAATCACGGCCACATGCATCCCGAAAACGTAACGGGAGGACCGCTCATTCGGCGAGGGCAGTTCTGCCGCGGTCGTCAGTCCCGGGGCCGCTCGGGGATGGTGTGTCGTCCCACGGCGACCCATGCGGCAGCCGATGCGGTGGCGAGCGTCACTCCTCCCACGCCGGCGATCCACGCGAGCTGAAGCCTAGCCGAACCATCCACGAGCGCCGGACCGATCGCGATGATGCCGGCAAGCGAGCCGACGACGAGACCGGCTCCCACGGTGACGATCGTTTCCGCCACGAGCAGGGCCCGCACCCGCGCGAGCGTGAAGCCCACCGCCCGAAGCACCGACAGGCTGCCGAGCCGCTCAAACACCCCCTGCAGCTGCACCGCAGCCACGCCCGCCGTGCCGAGGAGAAGGCCGAGGGCCCCGAGCGCCTGAAACCCTCGGAGAAAGGTGTTTTGCACCGACTGAATCGCCGCAAGCCGATCGATCGCCAGCTCGCACGACACCCCGGCATCGCGCCACGCCGCGCGCAGCGCCCCCGGAAGCGCCGTGCGTGCCGCGGCGTCGATGCGTGACGCGTCGACGAGCGCCATGGCGTAGCCCGACCGCGACGGAAAGAGCCGTTCAAACTGCTGCTCGTTCACGATGACCCGCCCCTGCAGGATTCCCGGCTCGAGCAGCCCAACGATCTCCATCGTGACGGCCTGGCCCGTTTCATCGGGGAGCGAAAAGCGGCTGCCCACGCCGCCGAGCTTCAGTCCCCACTGGGCGGTCGCCTGGTCGAGCACCACGGGCACGGCCTCGCCGCCGCCAGCCAGAAGCTGCCAGGGGCTCGACGACGCCCCGCGATCGAACGGGGCGTGTGCCACGAATCGAAAACGGTCGTCGGCGAGAAAATCATCGCCCACACCCACCACCGTGGGCCGCATGGTGGCGTAGAGATTCGTGCAGCTGGCATCGTCCCCGTCGCTCGCCCGAAGCCTGGCGATGCGGCAGGCGGCGAGCGCCGCATCTTCCGCCGCGGTGAGGCCGAGCCCGGCCCGCACCACGGCATCGCTCGGGTCGATCGAGGTCGGTTCGCCGAACCGTGCGATGATGGTCCATCCGCCCGTGGCCGAGTGGGGATCGTTCGGATCGGAAGGCAACCTGACGGCGAACGCCGACACCGCGACGATCAGAAACTGCCCACACGCCACGATGGCCGCGATGGAGAACCCTCGGCCGGGACGAGCGGCAATCGTGCGGGCGGCCAGCCCGGGCAGCGTACGAACGGCCGCCGTCGCGGCACGGGCGGCAAACCTCCACCGCACGAGGGCGAGCAGCCCGGCCAGCGCGGCAAACCCCGCGACAAAAAAGAGCCCCACGGCAGCCGAGGGCATCGACCGGCTCATGATGGCGGCCGCGGCGGCGATGGCCAAGCACGCGCCGGCCACCACGAGCGACCACCGCCGATCGGATGGGCGGGGAAGCGGCTCGTCGCCGCGACTCCGCAGCAGCGTCTGGGGCGGCGTTCGGCCCGCGCGGAGGGCGGCGACCGCCACCGCGAGGATCGCCAGCCCAAACGTCGCCAGTGCGGCACCAGTAACGGCCACCACGGATGTCCCCGACGATTCGAACACGGCGGCCGATCCTCCCGCCACGTCGCGATTCCACGCGCTTCCAAGCACCACGACGAGCACGCGGGTCCAGAGAGGGCCGACTGCCGCTCCACCGATGATGCCGACCGCCGCAGCCCCCGCGCCCACGGCGATGAGCAGGGCGGCGAGTCGCCGTGGCGCAAAACCGATCGCCGCCAGCGTTCCCAGGGCTTGCCCCTGCGCTGCCACCAAGAGACGAAACAGGAGCCACACGAGCACGAGGCCGGCCGCCACCACGAACGACGACAGGGCGAGGAAGAGTCCGCCGAAGGGTGTCGATCCACGCGACGCCGCGATTGCGTCGGCTCGGAGCGGCAGCACGCGAAGCCCGCCCCGCTCCGGATCGATGGCCGCCGCGAGTCGCGCCGGCAGGTCGTCCATGGGGCCGGCGACGTGCCAGGCGGTGGTTTTCCCAAATCGGCCCGCGGCGATCTTCCGGGCCGTCGGCAGCGACACAAACGCCTTCGGCGTGGCGCGATGCTGTTTCCAGTAGCGGTCGTCTTCGTCGTGAGGCGGAGTGGACCGCACCCGCGAGGCGTCGAACGGAAAGGGCGGATCCCAGTCGGCGATGGAATCCTCGTCGGTCACGCCCTCGATGTCGGGCACGAGCGATCGGTCGATGGCCGCTCCCGTCATCTCGGCGATGCCCACCACCCGCACCACATCATCCCGCTCGGCAACGCGGCCATGAATCGTTTCGGGGCGGAAGCATCGGAGCGTCAGGGTGTCTCCCACCTCGACCGGACATCCTTGCGAGGCGAAATCGTCGGCCATCCACCGGTCGATGATGATCTCGTCCGGACCCGGCACCGGCAGGGTGGCTCCGTCGGCGGCAACGAGGGGCCCGGCGGGCAGGGCCGTGGAATCGATCCCGAGCACCGTGGAATACGGGATCCGCACCCGCGCCTCGGGCGCCGCCTTGAGCGGCACGATGTCGTTGGCGAGGAACACGAGCGATGGATGTCCCCCGGCCGGCTCGAGCACCTCGGCCGCCGCGCGATCGACCTCCGGCGGGATCACCAGCCGACGGCTCGACAGCCGCCACACGCCGTCACCGACCGGTTCGTTCGCGAGGCCGTAATCGGCAAGCGCTGGAGTGAGCCGGCTTCGAAGGGTCGCAGCGGCCCCTTGCGGTCCTCCGCCCGTCGCCATCACGACGTTGGCCACGGGCCCCTCCCGCAGCAATCGCTGGGCGTCGCCCAGCGACATCACCACGAGCGGCTCCGTCGATTGCACGGGCCTCAATGAAAACCGACCGAGGCCAGACTCGGGCAGCACGCCCGCCACGCGACATCGTCGCCCCACCGCGTCGTCGGTGCGCCTCCCGAGCGGCGAGTCGGCGGGCACGACCGATCGCTTGGGTAGCCGCACGACCACGTCGCTGCCGTCGGATGCGTCGAGCGACGTGGCGAGCGGTTGATTGAGCCACACCGCCGCTTCCTCGAGCGGAGGCGGCGCCGGCTCGAAGCCGAGGGCGGCCGGGTCGTCGCACGCCAGGAGCGTCGCCTTGATCGCGGCGGCTTCCGACCCCATCGTCACCGTCACGGGAAGCACGAGCGCCGGCGTGCAGGCCATCGATGGCAGCGGCTCGGCGTTCCCCGCGGCGAGTTCCTGCGCCAGCTCCTGGCGAAAAAACCCCTCGCTCACGACGGCCGCGTCGATGCGTCCGAGCCGATCCACCGCGAGGCGAAGGAGGCCCTGCTGGATCACACCCCCCACCCCCAACGCGCCGGTGATGGCTGCCGCCACCACCGCACTCGCCGCGGCAAGGGCGGCTCGTTGCGGCCACCACTGCCGTCCCAGGGCGCGGGCAAGGCCCGCCAGCGTCCGCACCGGGGCGGTCATGGCGAGAGCCGTCCGTCGCGTAGCTGCCGCACCTCGCCGATGCGCTCGGCCACCTGCGGATCGTGGGTCACCACCAGGAGCATTCCTCCCGATTCCATCACGAGTTCGACGAGCAACTGCGTGACCTCGGCGGCGGTCACCGAATCGAGCTGACCGGTCGGCTCATCGGCGAGCACGAGCCGAGGCGAAAGGAGGAGCGATCGCGCCACCGCCACCCGCTGCCGCTCGCCGCCCGAGAGTTCACCCGGGCGATGCGTCATCCTGGCCCCAAGCCCCACGCGCTCCAGGAGCTTTGTGGCCCGAGCGACACGATCGAGCGAGGCATTGCCGGCGGCGAGTGCCGGCACGAGCACGTTGTCGAGGGCCGTGCACCCGTCGAGAAGATGGTGTTCTTGGAAGACGAAGCCGATGCGACGATTCCGGAAGGCGGCTCGTGCGGAGGCTTCGCCCGCGTAGGGATCGACGCCGTCGAGCGTCACGCGTCCACCGGTGGGCGGCTCCAGCCCGCCGGCGATGGATAGGAGCGTGCTCTTGCCCGATCCGCTCGGCCCCATGATCGCGAGACGCCCTCCGGGAGCGAGCGTCAGATCGACGCCGTCGAGCACGCGACTTCCGTCGCTCCCCGAGAAGACCTTCGTGATGCCATCAAGCACGAGCATCGACCGAGGCCCATTCAGGAAGGGATGTGGTAGGCCCCGAGGCGACTGATGATGGGATCGGGAATCGGCACCGCCTCCGGCTTGCGACCGGGATGAAGTCGGCACCGCACCACCACCACGCGGCCCTTGGCCACGGCTCGCTCACCCTGGGAAAAGGCGAAGCCGTAGGTCACGCTCGTGCGACCGATCGCCTCGATCGTCACGGCGATGTCGACCTCGTCGCCGAACCGGATCGCCGACGTGTAGTCGCACGACACCGACACACGAGGCCAGCTCGCGTCGACCCCGTCATCGCCACGATCGACCACGGCCACACCGACCTGGCGGAGCAGTTCGTGCTCGGCCGACTCCATCCAGAAGAAGAAGGCCGAAAAGTGCACGATTCCCGCCGCGTCGGTGTCGCGAAACTCGACGCGGCGGCGGGTCGTAAACGGCCCCATGGCGCTGCCATCCGGCACAAGGAAAACTCGGCGACGTTCGCCTACTCGCCCACGTAGGGGAGCAGTGCCATGAACCGGGCCCGCTTGATCGCACTGGTCACGGCGTGCTGGCTCGCCGCCGTGCAGCCGGTCTTTCGGCGACCGAGAATCTTGGCCTGCCGGTTCACAAGCTTGCCGAGCAGTTCGAGATCCTTGTAGTCGACATACATCGGCCGCGGCCGGGCACCGTCGATGAAGATCGGGTCGCGCCGCTTGACCTTGGCGCGGGGCTTTGCCTTCTTGCGGGCGGTCTTGGCGGTCTTGCCACGGGGTCCTGCAAAACTCATCTGGGTCTTCGAGCCTTCCTCACGGGAGAAACTGTTGATCGGGTCATGCCAGCGTCGGCCAGCCACCATACTAACACGCTCGCGGGAGCCGGGCAGAGCCGCTCCGGCCCCCGCGACGCGATTTTGGGATAACACCCGGCGAAGTCGTGAAACCTCTCCGGGGCAGTGGGCCGGAGATTAGTAACGGTCGCCGCCGTAGCCGCCGCCGCCGCCACCACCGCCGCCGCCGCCGTAGCCGCCACGGCCACCGCCGTAGCCACCACGACCGCCGCCGCCGCCACCGCCGCCGTAGCCACCACGGCCACCGCCGCCGTAGCCACCACCGCCGCCGCCGCCGGCACGCGGGGTGCGCTCACGAGCCTCGTTCACCGTCAAGGGGCGACCGTTCATCTCGTGCCCATTGAGGGCCGAGATCGCAGCCTGCAGGCCTTCGTCCGTCTCCATCTCCACGAAACCGAAGCCGCGCGAACGGCCCGTCTCACGGTCAGAGATCACCTCGGCGCTCCGAACGGCACCGTGGGCGGCAAACATCGCTTCGAGATCCGCAGACGTGGTGGACCAGGGGAGGTTCCCCACGTAAATCTTCCGAGCCATAAAAACTCAACCTCAAGAAATCGGGAACTGTTCACGAGCCAAAAATCGACCAGTCGACCATCGCCGAAGCACGAACCGCAGTTCCCGGACGGAGACAAGTGCGGACGAGAGTCTGTCGAACATGCGAAGTTGTACCAGTTACCCCCCTGGGCGACAACACCCACAGCCGCCCCCGAAGGCCGGATTATTTGGGGCTGAAGCCGCCTGACGGCTTTGTCAGGAGCCTTCGGCACGCGGGGCGGACGGCCCGGAGGGCTGCCATTCGCCGCACCAGTCACGGGCGTCTGTGAGAGGCCACACCCCCACCAGCGCGAGGCGATCCTGGTGGGCCGATGGCATGGCGGGGGGCATGCGGCGGCACTGCCCCCATCCGGAACCATCCCCAACCGTCGGGGCTGGCCGCCAAAACGTGCATGTCCGGCACGCCTCCGACCCGTCGCGTTCGCCTGCTGCATCCATGCGGTCAGTATAGCGCGACCCGATCGACACGGGGAAACTTCCCGCGTCAGGCCGCCCGGCCCATCGCGGCTGCCGACCGCCCGACCGGTCCCGAGCGGATCGTGGCCAGCCGTTCGGCCCCAGGCACGCCCTCCCGCACGAGGCTTCGAATCTCCGCCAGGCGATCCGGCGGGCAGCGTCGTTCGATGTCGTGGCGGTCGGTTTCAATCGCCCTGGGGAGCCGCCAACGGCCAGCCTGCACATAGGGAAGGCCGCACCGCACATTGGCCCGCATTCGCCGATGGGGACGGCCGAGCCAGGCATGCAGCGGAGCCATCGTGGCATCGATGTCGTCGAGCAGATCGGCAAAGTTCACGACGTACAGCGGCGATGGAAGGTGCTCACGATCGATCGCATCGAGAAGCGACTCGGCCGCCGACGCGATCCACGACACGGTGCCGTCGAGCGTGTTGTCCAGATCGACCCACGACACGGCCACGTGCACGGGATCCCGCACGACCACCACGAGGGGTGTGCCCGGAGCCCGCCGCATCACGTCGGCGAGATGCACGAGGTATTGCGGCGCCTTGTCGACGAGCGGTGCGTCGTGGTTCGGCAGCTTCTCCGACGAACCACGAAGCAGCCGATACCCCTCCTCGAACGTGGCGCATTCGCGATACCGCTCGAAAAACCCAGGCCCGGTCTGCCAGGCTTCCTGAAGGTTGGTGGCAAACGGTTCGGGGATGCCCTCGCCCGGTGACTCCGCCATGAGCAGCCCGCCTTCGAACCGGCCGATCATGTCGGTCGTCTGCACGACGACATCCTTGAGAAGGGTGGTGCCTCCCTTGGCAAAGCCGGTGAGGATGCAGCCCAGCACGCTGGAGTCGATCCGCGGATGAAAACGATACACGTCCATGGCGCAGCCTCATGGATCCTGGAGATGCCTCGCCAAACGGCCAACTCCGCTCGACGCGGGGAGGACGATAGAATTTCACCTTCCGCAAACGCAAGGCGATTTATCGCCTTCATGCCGCGAGCCCACGTTGCAGCCCATCGGGCGCAAGGGCCTGCCGGAGGTGAAGAAGAGCGAGTTACCGGCCTGATCGGCGGCGAACGCTTCGCTGGGTTCGCATGATCACGAACGTCGCCACGCCGGCCACGAACGAGGAAACGACGGCCGGTTCCGGTACGACGACGAGTTGCAGGCTGCCCGACTGGAAGTAGGCCGCCTTGCCGCCGCCGAGATCGTAGGCACTGCCGATGCCGACGTTCTGGAGATTGGAGAGATCCACCGTGCCCGCGATGAGCGTGTAGGTGCCTTCCGGCG
>Ga0208783_10000604_pt1 | contig 21971 bp, 17 predicted proteins | sample DEB19_08_DNA_2_FD_184529 | JGI IMG/M metagenome (GOLD analysis project Ga0208783, IMG submission 184529) | Aqueous microbial communities from the Delaware River and Bay under freshwater to marine salinity gradient to study organic matter... | ecosystem: Environmental > Aquatic > Marine >...
CCGATGCCGGGTCGTCGATCGTGGCGCAGCGGCCGATCCCTTCCGCGCTCACGAGGCGGCACTGCTCGTTCTCGCGCGCCACGACCACGGGGACCCCCGCCATGATCGACTCGAAGAGCTTGTTCGGCAGGTTCATCCGCTGGTTCAGGGTGCGCGGCGGCTGGCCCACGAAGGAGACGTCCGCGCCGGCCGTCCAGCCGAGCAGCTCGTCCGGCAGCACGGCCGGGAGGACGCGGACCCGGTCCGGCCGCTCGCGGGCGATCCCGCGCAGCCAGCCCTCGAGCCGCCCGTAGCCCATGAAGACGGCGACCGTCCCCCGCGACCGGAGCGCCGGCTCCTCCACCGCCGCCACGAGCTCCTCCACGCCGCGGTCCACGGAGAAGCCGCCCTGGTAGAGGACGATCGGCCGGCCCGGCTCCACGCCGGCCGCCTCCCGAAGCCGCGGCAGGACCGGCGCGGAGGGATCCTCGGGGCGCCAGGCCGGCGGGCAGTTGAGGACGATCCCCGGGCGTTCCGGGAGCGACCAGCGCTCCTCGATCAGCTGCGCCACCGGGTCGCTCACCGCGAGGAAGCCGGACGCTCCCCGGACGAGCCGGCGCTCGCGGGCGCGCACGATCGCGCGGAACCAGCGGGGCATCCGCGCCAGGCGGGCCGCCTCGCTGTGGTAGTCCGCCACGTCGTAGACGAAGCGTGCACCGAGCCGGCGGGCGGCCCCGTGGACGACCGGCAGGACGATGAAGGACTGGCAGTGGAAGACGTCCGTCCCCGGTGCGGCGCCGAGGACGAGCTCCGTCCAGGGTCCGACCCGGCGGGCGTTCGCAAGGAGCTCCACGCTGCGCCGGATCGGGTGGCGGAGCCGGTCCAGGCCGCGCGGCGGATCCGGCGGCAGGACCGTGGCCGCGGGGTCGAGCCCGATCAGCCGGCAGAGGAGCGTCCGGAGCGGTCCGGGAAGCGGCCGGAGGGCGAGGGAGAGCCGCCGGTCCACGGGGAGCCGCACGAGCCGGACGCCGGGCGCGAGCTCCTCCTCCGGGGCGAGGCCCGGCCCGGACCAGCCGAGGATCGTCAGCCGGTGGCCGTCCTCCGCGAGCGAGGTGGCAGAGCGAAGGAAACGGGAATCGTGCTCGAAGGGGTTGGCGGCGACGATCGTCACCGCGAGGGATCGGGCAGGGGCTCCGCTCCGGTCGATCGGGGAGGCCGAGGTGGTGGGCTCCGGTCCGGTGGAGGTCGCGCTCACGCCCCGGGCTCGGGCGGCAACGCCGCGCGCCGGGGGGTCCGCCCACGGATCGCGTCCCAGCGCAGCTGGAGGACGACGATCAGGGCCTCGCCGATGATCCGGCGCGACATCTTGCTCTGGCCCACGCGCCGGTCCGCGAAGACGATCGGCACCTCCACGGCCCGGGCGCCCGCGCGCGTCGCGAACCAGGTGGTGGCGATCTGGAAGACGTAGCCACCCGCCTGGACACGCGGCCAGTCGATCGCGGCGAGCGCCGGCCGGCGCCACGCCTTGAAGCCGCCCGTCAGGTCGTTCGGTCCGAGCCCGAGGATCACCTTGGCATAGAGGGATCCGCCGCGCGAGATGATCCGCCGCCCAAGACCCCAGTCGCGGACGCCGCCACCCGGCGTGTAGCGCGATCCGATGACGAGGTCCGCCCCCTCCGGCCGGGGCGCGCCCGGGCCGCCCGCCAGGGCACCCACGAGGGCGGGGAGATACGCGGGGTCGTGCGACCAGTCCGCATCCATCTGGACGATCCGCTGCGCGCCACCGCGGAGCGCGACGCCGAAGCCATCCGCGTAGGCCTTCCCGAGGCCCTGCTTGCCGGGCCGGTGGTGGACGCGGATCCGCGGCTCCTCCGCCGCCATCCCGTCCGCGATCCGGCCGGTCCCGTCCGGCGAGGAATCATCGACGACAAGGAGGATGGCTCCGGGAAGCGCCGCGAGGATCGCCGGGGCGATCGCGGGCAGGTTCTCGGCCTCGTTGTACGTGGGGAGGACGACCCAGGTGTCGGCGAACGACGGCTCGCTCATCGCCCCCAGTCTATCCGCGCGGCGGGGATGAGCGCCGGTGGGATCGGCGCGCCCCTCAGCCGGCCGCGCCGATCGTGCCCCGGAAGATCGCGGACTGGGCGCCGCCATCCGCATCCGTGCCGGCCACGGTGAGCGTCACCTTGCCCGCCTTGCCGCGCGGCACCGACCAGGTGATGCGGAAGGTGGTGGCGTCGATGCGCTTCGCGGTGACGGTATAGGCCGGGGTGCCGGGCTGCTTGACGGTGATCGAGGGGCGGCCCGCGAGGGGCTCCGCGCTCACGAGGTCGAGGGTCGCCGTCCGGCCGGGCCGGAGCGTGAGCGGCCCGCCGAGGAGGAAGGGGGCGTGGTCGATGAGGAGCCGGTGGCTGTAGGTGCCGGCATCCGTGCTCACGGTGACGAGCGAGGTGTAGCGGCCGTCCGGGACGATCGCGCCGGCGTCATCCCGGCCGTCCCACTCCCAGCCCACCGGCCCGGCGGCCAGGAGGGTCTCCGCGAGGCCCGTCCGGATGACCGTTCCGGCGCCATCGAGGATGCGCCAGCTCACCGTGGCCTCGCGGAGGAGGGTCGCCGACTGGACGCTGGTCGCCGCGAGGGAGTCGCCGTCGCCGTTGTAGAAGAGGGCGCTGCCGGCCTGGGGCCTGGCGAGCGAGGTGAGGACGCGGACCGGGAGACCGACCGCTTCGCCCAGGTTCCCCGACCGATCGCGGGCGCTCAGCTCGATCCGGTAGCGGCCGTCCGCCACGACCTTGCGGTCGTCGTTCCGGCCGTTCCAGGTGATGCTCCCCGCGCCGGCCTCCGCCCAGAAGGTGAAGCGGCGGACATCGTTCCCGCCGACCTTCCGGATCCGGACGCTGAGGAAGGCGGGCTCGCTGAGGACGTAGCTGACCGGGAAGTCCTCCGAGAGGCCGTCGCGGTTCGGGGTGAAGACGGGGGCTGCCTCGTCCGCGGGGACGATCGTGTCGTCGTCCTGGACGCCGCTCACATCGCTGAGGACGGGGGCATCGAGGTCGTTCGGATCGGCGACGCCGAGCCACTCCACGTTGGAGAGCTCGTGATCGCCGCTGATCGCCCGGAGGAAGCCGGCCTCCGGGTCGGGGTCGAGCCGGACCCGCGCGCCGGGGACGCGCTCGGAGGGGAAGTCGAGGCTCGGCCGCGCGCCGATCCAGCCGTTGTAGGGGCCGACCGGCTGGCCGAAGCGCATCCGGAAGAAGCCGTCCATCGTCACGGGGTCCGAGGAGAAGAGCGTGCGGACGAGCGTCGCGCCGGGCTGCCAGCCGAGCGCGATGACGGTGCGGGCACCGGCGTCGAGGAAGCCCGCCGCGTAGTTGTCCACGCGCTGCCGGGCGTCCGCGAGGGACGGGATCGGCGAGCCGGACTCCGCGTTGCCGGAGGCGTAGCAGAGGCCGTTGAAGAGGACGATCGCGTTGGGCGCGAAGCGGATCTCGGCGCGGATATGGTCCGCACCCCAGTAGCGGGTGGTGACGTTGTCCTTCGTGCCCAGCTTGGGGGTCAGGCCGAGCCCGTTCTTCGTCTCCTCCTGGAAGGGGCCGTAGGGGCTCGGCCAGCCGTTGCCGTGGCCGAGGTAGACGAAGAGGTCGGCGCCGGTGGCCTCCTCCACGACCCGCTCCCAGGTGGCTTCGGGGTGGTAGAGGCGGACGACCTGCATCCCCTCCTCCTCCGCCGCGAGGGCGATCGCCTCGCCGCGGGCGATGAAGCGGGAGGTCGACGAGCCGACCGGGCCGACGACGACGACCGCCTTCTTCGTGGGCGCGACCGCGTCGATCCGCGCCTCCTGCGCGGCCGGGGAGAGCCGGGTCCAGGGGCGCCGGCCGCTCCGGGCATCGGCGGACGCGGTCCCCGCCACGACCGCGAGCGCGCAGACGACCGCGACGATGGCGGTGAGTCGGCGGACGGTCTTCCGGGGGGAGTTGCTGTGCGTCACGTCGTCGGGCTCCGGCGGCTCGATCGCGTCTCCCCGGGACCGGGGGATCGCGACGGCGAGCCGGAGCATCCGCGCAGGAAGGCGGGCCGACGACCATGCGGATGGTCCTCCCCCCGACCCCCCCATCGGGGGAGGGGGGTGGCGGGCGGAGCGGCGTCCGGGGCGGCGCGCAGGAGGGAGGGTGCGCTCCGGTGCGGTGGTGGATGGCCGGACCGGTCATCCCCCGACGGTCATGGTCCCTTGGTACGGCCCCCCGCCCGGGGCACGGGATCAGGGCTCGAAGGTGGCCTGGGAAGGCGCTCGAGCCGGTGCGGGGGACGGATCGGTGACCTCGTCCGCGAAGGGGTCATCCGTGGCCGTGGGGTCGGTGATCCGCGGGCCCTCGTAGCTGGTGACGACGAGGACGGTCTCGAGCCGCTCCAGGTCCGCGGCGGGAAGGATCCGGCCGCTGCGGGTGAAGCCGTCCGATCCCTCGACGACGTCCACGATCGTCCCGATCACGAGGCCCTTGGGGAGGATCGAGCGGACGCCGGTGACGAGCTGGCCGGCGGTGAGGACCGTGTCACCCACCTCGAGCTTCTCGGTGGCAGCCACCTTCTCCAGCTTCAGCGGCTGGGAGAGGTCGCCGATCACCTCGCCGGTGGCGCGGGTGCCGGAGGCGAGGCCGATGACGAGGGAGCGGGTGTCCGAGAGGAGCCGCACGCTCGAGCCGCCCCGGTAGACCTCCGTCACGACGCCCACGAGCGAGCCGCCGGGGGCGAGGACGGCATCGTTGACCTCCACACCCGCCTCCGTGCCGCGGTCGATCGTGATGAGGCGCTCGAACTGGCTGGGGTTCCGCTGGACGACCGTGGCGGCGACCGAGTCGAAGTCCAGCTCCTTGCGCGTCCCGAGCAGCTCGGTGAGACGCGCGTTCTCCGAGCGCAGGACCTCCAGCTGCGCCACGCCCTGCTCCAGCTCCGCGACCCGCGCCACGAGGACGCTGTTCTCCTGGCGGAGCTGGTCGATCTCCGCGAAGGCGGAGAAGATCGAGCCGACCGCGCGCGAGCCTTCCGCGAGGACCTCCTGGACCGGGCCGAACGCGAAACGGACGCCGTTGCGCAGCTCGCGCACGGGGGCGGTACCACCCGCCACGAGGAGGATGAGAGCGAAGAGGAGCATCAGGCCGTAGATGACGACCGGCCGGCGCGGCGTGCTCGGGTTCAGCATCGGCGCCGCCTTCGGCGCTCATGCACCGTGCGCCGCATCGTCAGCGGAGACCGCGCGAGTAGGTCTCCGGGACGAGCGCCCGCTCCATCACCGGGTCATCCAGGGACTCCATCACCTTCCCGGTCCCACGCGCGACGCAGGTGAGCGGGTCGTCCGCGATATGGACGGGCATCTGGGTCGCCTCGGAGATCCGGCGGTCGATCCCCTGGACGAGGGCGCCACCGCCGGCGAGCACGATCCCCTGGTCGATGATGTCCGCGACGAGCTCCGGGGGCGTCTCCTCGATCGTGTCCTTGATCGTCTCCACGATCTGGCCGATCGATCCCTCCATCGCCTCGCGCACCTGGTCCGCGGAGATCTCCACCGAGCGCGGCAGGCCGGTGAGGAGGTCACGGCCGCGGAGGATCACCCGCTGGTCGTCCCAGGGGCCCGCGCAGGCGGAGCCGATCGCGATCTTGATCTCCTCGGCGGTCCGCTCACCCACGAGAAGGTTGAACTCGCGGCGGCTGTACGCGATGAGGTCCTGGTCCAGCTCGTCCCCGCCGATCCGGACGCTGCGCGCGACCACGATCCCGCCGAGGCTGACGACCGCGACCTCCGTGGTCCCGCCACCGATATCCACGATCATGCTGCCGGTGGGCTCGGCGATGGGGAGGTCCGCGCCGATCGCGGCGGCCATCGGCTCCTCGATGAGGCGCGCCCAGCGGGCGCCGGCGTTGAGGGCCGCATCCCGGACGGCGCGCTTCTCCACCTCGGTGACGCCGCTCGGGATGCCGAGGAGCATCCGCGGCCGGGGGACCATCCCGACGCGATCGTGGACCCGCGCGATGAAGTACTTGATCATCTGCTCGGTGACGTCGAAGTCCGAGATGACCCCGTCCCGGAGGGGGCGGATCGCCTGGATGCTCGCCGGGGTCCGGCCGACCATCCGCTTGGCCTCCGCACCGACCTCGAGGACGCGCTTGGTCCGCACGTCGATCGCGACGACGCTGGGCTCGCTGATCACGATCCCCCGCCCACGGACGTGGACGAGCGTGTTCGCGGTCCCGAGATCGATCCCGATGTCGCGGGAGAACCGGCCGAGGAAGGCGTCGAACATAAGAGGCGGAAGCGCACCCGTGAAGCGGATGTAGGGGACGGGCCAAGGACCGTCCGGCGGGCCCTGCGCGGGCGGCGGGGCCGGGCAGCGGAGGGTAGGGCGAGTATAGCCCCGGCTCGCCCCTCCCCCGCCGGAACCGGACGACCGGTCTCCGCCGGAGAACGGAAGGGAACCGGGCGGACGCCCCGGGCGTCTCTCGGGGCGCACCCGGCCGGCGATCGCCGGCCACCCCGTTCGGAGGTCCCACGATGCCGCTCCATCCCACACCCCGGCTCGCCCGCGTGGCGCTCGCCGGCGCTGCCGTCCTCCTCGCCGCGGGCGCGCTCACCCCGGCCGCTGCTGCCGGCGAGAGCGCCGCCCCGTCCGATCCCGACGCGGTCATCGTCCGCGTGGACTGGGTCGGTGGCTATATCCGGCCGGGCTATGAGCTCGTCCGGCTCCCCCAGGCCGTCGTCTACGCGGATGGGCGGATCGTGACCGAGGGAGCCCGGATCGAGATCTATCCCGGCCCCCTCCTGCCGCCGGTCCTCATCGGCCGCCTCTCCGAGGCGCAGCTCGCCCGGATCGTCGCCGCGGCCCGGGAGGCCGGGCTCGCCTCCGGAGAGGATCGTGCCTACGGGCCGGGCCTCGTGGCGGACGCGCCGGACACCCTCTTCACGATCGTCACGCCGGACGGCGTGACCCGGACCTCGTTCGGGGCCTTCGGCATCGAGCAGGAGTGGCCCGACCCGGAGGAGGCGGCCGCGCGCGCAGCGGCCCAGGCCTTCCTTGACACGCTCGTGGTGGAGCCCGAGGCCGAGCCGTGGACCGCCTACGTGCCCCAGGCGGTCCGTCTCCTCGTCAACGTCTACGGCGACCCGGACCCCGACTTCCCCCAGCCGGAGGTCGCGTGGCCCGGCCCCACCTCCCTCGCGACCGGCGGCGAGCCGATCTTCCCGGACGATCCGCTCGGCGGCCGCTGCATCGTCATCTCCGGTGACGAGCTGACGACGACCTGGCCGGTCCTGGAGGCGGCGAACGAGCAGACGCCCTTCACGAGCGACGGTGCCGCATGGCGGATCATCGTCCGGCCGCTTCTGCCGGGAGAGCCGGAGACCTGCACGCAGGGCTGACCGGCGCGCCCAGGCCCGCACGACCGCCCCGGGGGATCCCCCCGGGGCGGTCCGCATCCTCCGGCCGCTCAGCGTCCGGCCCCACCCCGGTCGAAGGCCACACCGCGATCCCGGAGGCTGACCCACGTCCCGTGCCCGAGGATCAGGTGGTCCAGGACCGCGATGTCCAGGAGGCGACCCGCCGCGACCGCCTCCGCGGTGAGATGGAGATCGTCCGGGCTGGGGAGGGGGTCGCCGGAGGGGTGGTTGTGGACGACGATCAGGCCCGCGGCGTGCCGGCGGACCGCGTCCCGGAAGAGCTCCCCGATGCGCACGAGCGCCGCGGACACGTTCCCCTGGTAGACGACCGGGGCCGCGATGACCGCGTTCCGGGCGTCCAGGAGGAGGACGCGCAGCTCCTCGCGCTCCAGGACGCCCATCTCCGGGAGGAGCCGCTCGGCGACATCCCGCGGGGAGCGGATCACCCAGCGCCGGTCCGGCCACTCCGCCAGCGCGCGCCGTCCCAGCTCGAAGGCGGCCGCGAGACGCGCGGCCCGCGCCGGTCCGATGCCCGGGAGGGCGGCGAGCTCATCCACGGTGGCGCTCGCCACCCCACGCAGGCCATCCAGGCGGGCGAGGGCGGCGTGTGCCGCATCCGTGGCCGTGGGCGAGGGATCCCGCGTGCCGCAGACGATCGCGATCAGCTCCGCCGGGGTCCGCGACCGGTCCACCCCGCCGCCCGCCCGTAGCGCCCGTCCTCCGCGATCCGCCGGGATCGCCGGTCCATCGATCATCCCTGCCGCTCCGCTCGCCGCTGTCGTGGTGGCGTTCCCGGGGCCGGCCGACGGAGCCCGCCGATTCCCCCGCCGTCCGGTCCCGGGAACGCTGCCCATCATCGGGAGGGTCTCTGCGCGGCCACTTCACCGGCGGTGGATGAACGGCGCGGGAGGCTCAGGAGGTGGTGGCGGCCCCCGCGGCGAAGCCGAGGACGAGGACGATCGCGTTGTAGGTCATGTGGCCCCCGATCGAGGCGAGGAGGCCGCGGCGGAGGAGGAGGAGGCCGAGGACGACCGAGAGCGGGACGAGGACGACCATCTGGAGGAGCGCCTGGCCGGCCCCCACGAGGAAGGAGACGGAACCGATGTTCGCGACATGGACGATCGCGAAGAAGAAGGCGCTCCGGAGGATCGCGCTCCGCTCCGGGAGGTCGCGCACCCAGGCGCTGAGGGCGAAGCCACGGAAGAAGATCTCCTCGCCGATCGGGGCGACGACCACGACCGCGAGGGCGAGGATGAGCCGGTCGAGCTCGGTGGTGGCGGGCGCGAGGACCTGCGGCGCCCGGACCTCCAGGAGCGAGCCCACGATCGCGGTGAGGTAGAGGATGCCGACGCTCGCGGGGAGCGCGACGAGGATCCCGGTCCCGAACGATGCGAGCGCGCGCCGGGCACGTGCGGGACCCGCAGCCGGGAAGCCCATCTCCTGCCAGGTGAGCGCGCCGGTCCGGACGACGAAGAGCGCGGTGACGGCGAGGTAGCCGCCGCCCACGATGAGGAGGCCGAGGAGCTGGCCGGCGGGGGTTCCACCCGGCTCGACGCCCACGATCCCGAGGAGGACCGAGACGAGCGCGGAGAGGGCGACGACGAGGGGGAATGCGAGGAGGGGCGAGGGGCCGCGGTAGCGGGCCGGGTCGCGCGCGAGACGGGCGATCGCCTGGTAGCCGGCCCCCGCCCCAAGCCCGAGGGTCAGCGCGACAAGGGCGAGGAGGATCGCGATCGACCGGGCCGCGCCCGGCGCCATCTGGGTGGTGAGGAAGAGGACGGCGAGTCCGCCACCCGCGAAGAGCCAGGCGGCGAGATAGACGGAGGGGACGGGGCGTCCCTCGAGGTTGAAGACCCGTCCGCCCGGCGGGCCGGACGGAGGTGCGGGGGGCGGGGCGTCCGCGTCCGGGGGGAGGCTCAAGGCTCCCGGAAGCCGGCGATCTCCGGCGCGATCATCCCGGGGTAGCCGGGTGCCGGCGGCTCACCGGGCATCGGCGCACCGATCGCGCCGCGCCGGGCCGTCCCCGGGAGGTAGGCCGCGACCGGCGCCTCCGGACGCTCGAAGTCCTTGCCGCACCATGCGCAGAGCGACCAGTCGAGCTCCACGAGCCGGCTGCACGACGGGCAGACGCGGCGGAGCCGGTTCCGGCAGGTGGGGCAGATGATCCATTCCTCGTGCACGGCACGGGAGCAGTTCGCGCAGTGCGGGCGCGCCTCGATCTCCGCGAGCATCGCCTCCTCCGCGAGGGCGCGCTCCGTGGCGATCGCGACGGTCTCCTTGGGGCGCACGATCCGGTAGAGGAGGATCGCGAAGAGGAAGAGCGCCGGCGTGAAGAGGACGATGAAGGCGGCCGCGAGGTACGGGGCGACCGGGTTCGCCGTCCGCTGCTGCATGTCGCGGAAGGCCCAGAAGGCCGACGCGAGCCAGATGAGGACGACGTAGATGAGGACGGCGCGGACACCGAGCTGGACGATGGGGTTCCCGACGATCCCGTCGATCGCCTGCTGGATCTGGGGTCCGATCGTGTCGAACATCCCGGGCGGTGGTCCTCCGCGTTGCCTCAGGACCGCGTCCCGCGGCCGCTGGGAGTGTACCAGCCCGCGCGCCGCGGGCCGCGGCCGGTGTCAGCCGGGGTAGGCGCGGACCGGAACGTCGATCACCTCGACGGTCGAACCGCCCGCGAGGATCCCCAGGAGCGCCTCGCCCGCGAGGATGCCGGCACGCTCGGGATCGGGGTCGACACAGCCGCGGAGGGTCCCTCCATCCGTGGCGCGGGCATCGATCGCGGCGCGGATCTCCGCGGTGCAGGTGAGCGCGTAGACGGCGAGGTCCGGCTGCGTCCCCGGCCGGCCGAGGAGCGGCCCGGCGAGCCGCCAGGCCTCCGAACCCACGACGAGACGGGTCCCCGGGAAGCGCCGCACGATCGTGTTCGCCACGCCCGCTGCCGTCTTGTCGTCCACGGCGCGGAGGCGGGCGACGACCGTGGCCTGCGGGTTCCGGCGCAGGAGAGACTGGACGAGGAGGGCGGAGGTCTCGTCCGCGGCCTTCGCGCCGACGCGATCGACGACGACGACCTCCACCGGCTGATCCGGCCACGTCTCCTCCGCCCATGCCGCCGAGCTGCGTCCCGAGAGGAGGGCGACCGCACGCGGGTCGGCGCCGATGCTGACCTCGCCGAGGTCGCCCTCGTGGGGCGGGTCGAGGGCGATGACGGGGATCCCGGCCGCCACGGCCGGGGCGCTGGCGGCCGAGGCATCCACCCCGGTCCCGAGGAGGACGATCGCGGCGACCCCCTTCTCGGCGAGCGACTGCACGCAGCGGAGGACGGCCGGCGGCTTCGCCCCGTCGCAGGTCTCGAGGGTCGTCCCGGCCCCCTCCAGGGCCGCGCTCAGCCCGGTGCGCGCCCGCTGCGCGGCCTCCAGGTCCGGGCCCGGGATGACGCCGATCGTCCGTCCGGCGAGGGCGGCGAGGCCGGCGGTCCGCTCGGCATCCGTGAGGCCCAGCCGCGCGCCGTCCGCGCGCCGGCCGAGCTCCACCGACCCGGCTCCCACGGGGATCCGCCCGCGGTAGGTCTCGAGCGGGACGAGGATCGAGCCGGGGACATCCCGGCTGGTCATGATCGCGAGGATCGCGTTCGCGGCGGTCTCCCCCGCAAGGGCGTCCCGCCGGAAGATGCAGGAGCGGATCCGGCCCGCCGGATCGACGAGCTCGGCCACCGTGCCGTCGCAGGTCCAGGGAACGAGCCGCAGCTCCGGGTCAAGGGAGGCCAGCTCGTCCGGCGTCAGGGCGTCCAGGACGAGGCCCTCGCCGAAGACGAGACGCGCCGCGGGGAGCGAGGCGAGGAGCGCCGCAAGCTCGCCACCGGTATGGATCGCGGGCGGGCCCACGCGCGCCGCGATCGTCACCTTGGGGGCGACGGCGGCGAGGGCGCCGACCCCGGCATCGGCCACCGGGTCCGGCTCCGTGGGGGCCCGGCCCGAGAGGAGGATCGCGGGTCCGGTCCGCTCGGCCGGCAGAGGCGAGACGGCGATCCCCGCGGCCCGGCCCTGGCGCACCGCCTGCGCGATCGGGTCCGCACCCACGCCGATGGCGCCGGGGGCGGGAGCCGCGGCGCCCACGCTCGCCACGATGATCCGGTCCTCGAGCGCGGCGGCGACCGGGACGCCGAGGTCCCCGTGCCCCGCGTGGTCTCCCACGATGACGATCGCGAGCGCGTCGTCCCGGACGAAGCCGTCGATGCAGTCCCCGGGGAGCTGCTCCGGCCCGGTCTCGCAGCGCGCGGTCTCGGCTCCTGCCGCGGAGAGGCGCTCCGTCAGCGCGCCCACGACGATGGCGTCGCTGGAGCGCGCCGCGGGGTCACCCGGGCCCGGGACCACGATCCCCACGAGCCGCCCGCGGACCCGGCGGCCGGCTTCCTCGAGCTCGGTCGCGGTGAGCGCAAGCTCGTCCGGCTCGCCGACCGCGTCGGTGAGGACGGTGCCGCGGCGCAGGTCGACGATCGTCTGGGCCTGGACGGTGCCCGCGAGAAGGGAGGTCGCGATCGTCGCGGCGGCGAACGTCGCGGCGATCCGGGAGTGGCGCATCGGATTCCTCCGGGGCCCGCAGGGTCGTGCGCGCGGGCAGGGAGGAGAAGAGTGCCCCGTCCGACCCGCCCTGTCCAGCAGGGACCCGCCGGAGAGGCTCTCAGGCGCGGGCACCCGCCGCATCGAGCGAGAGGAGGAAGGCACGCAGGAGCTCGCGGGCGATCTCGTTGTGGCGCATCGTGGCGGCGCGCACGGGGTCCCAGCGGACGGCGGTGGCGATGATCAGGGGACGCTCCCAGGGACGCGCCTCGTCCGCGGCGGGGGCCATCCGGAGGCGGATCAGCTGCCGTCCATCCTCCTGGTCCAGGAGCCCGGCGAGCGCCCCCGCGAGGGCGGGGCCGATCGTGGCCAGCGGGGGTCCGGGCGGCGGCCCGGAGAGCGGGGCGAGCGCGCGGGCGCTGACGATCCCCCCGGCATCCTCGAGCCACAGGTGGGTGAGCCACCAGCCGTCGTCCATGACCGAGGGCGAGGCCATCCCCGGCCGGAAGGGGCCCGGCTCGCCTGCGGCCGGGGTCCCCTCGCGCGGGCGCCAGGCTTCCGTGCGGATGAAGGAGGGGCCGGGGGACGGGAGGCGGTCGGACATCACGGCGAGGGTAGCACCGGGCGGGACGGGTGCCGTCCGGTACGGAGCCCGGCCCTAGCGCCGGACGCGGAAGTCGATCGCGAAGGTGACGATCGCGGCGATCGCGGCGGCCACGAAGAGGATCGGGTAGCCGATCCCCGTCTCGCCGAACTGGCCGAGGAGGAAGGAGGTGATGAAGGCGGTGATCGTCTGGGAGACGGAGAAGGAGACGATGACGAGCCCCCAGAGCATCCGGTGGCGCGCCGGGTCCCCGTCCGCGATCTGCTGGCTGCGCGCGAGGAAGAGCGCCACGAGCCCGGGCATGCCCAGCCCGGCGAGGAAGGCGGAGAGGATGAGGGTGAGGTCATCCCCACCGGCGAAGAGGAGGAGGACCGCGGCGAGCTGGACGAGGAAGGCGGCCCGGAGCGTGGTCCGGAGCCCGATCCGCCCCGTCACCGCGGCGTAGAGGAAGGGTCCGATCAGGGCGCCCACCCCGTAGATCACGTAGAAGTGGGAGCCGGTCATCACGCCCCGGCCGAGGTCGCGGGCGATGTAGTCCGCGAGGTAGACCATGTGCGGGACGATCGCGATCGCGATCAGCCCGTACTGGAGGATGAAGAGCCGGGCGGAGGGGCGCTCCTCCGTGGAGGGCGGAGCGGGGAGTGCCGGAGGCGGCCACATCCGCCAGGTGACGATCGCGACCGCGATCGAGAGGACGCCGAGGGCGAGCCACGTCTCGGCGACCCCGATCCCGAGCAGGAAGGGGGTGACGACCCCCGCGAGCATGATCCCGATGCCGATCCCGTAGAGGGTGAGCTGGCTGAAGAAGGGCCGGCGCGGCCGTGGGACATGGGCGAGGAGCGTGGGGCCGGAGATGACCATGATCGCGCCCCCCGCGACCCCCGAGATGACGCGCCAGAAGAAGAACCAGACGAAGGGCATCCCCTGGTCGGCGCAGGCGACGAACGAGACCCCGATCGCGAGGACGAGGAAGCGGAGGAGGGTGGCGGCGGGGATCCGCCGAGCGGCCGCGTCCGCGAAGAGCGCGCCGAGGAGATAGCCCGCGAGGTTCGCCGACGCGAGGAGCGAGGCGCCCTGGCCGCTGAACCAGCCGTCCAGGACGAGCGCGGGCTGGATCGGCGCGAAGGCGAAGCGCGCAAGGCCGAGCCCCGCAAGGATCGCGCCCATCGAGGCGATCGTGGCGAGCCGCAGGTCGACCCGCGGCTCGTCCGGCGCGCCGCCCGGCGTGGCGCTCATTCCCGGCTCGTCACTCCCACTCGATCGTGGCGGGCGGCTTGCTGCTGATGTCGTAGACGACGCGGTTCACGCCCGGGACCTCGTTGACGATCCGGCTGGAGATCTTGCCGAGCACGTCGTAGGGGAGCTTCGCCCAGTCGGCGGTCATCCCGTCCTCGCTCGTCACCGCGCGGATCGCGACGACGTTCGCGTAGGTCCGCCCATCGCCCATCACGCCCACGCTCCGGACCGGAGTGAGGATCGCGAAGCTCTGCCAGACGTTCCGGTAGAGCCCGGCCGCCTTGATCTCGTCGATCACGATCCAGTCCGCCTCGCGGAGCGTGTCCAGCCGCTCGGCGGTCACCTCGCCGATGATCCGGATCGCGAGGCCCGGGCCCGGGAAGGGCTGGCGGTGGACCATCGCGTCCGGGAGGCCGAGCTCCAGGCCCACGCGCCGGACCTCGTCCTTGAAGAGGTAGCGCAGCGGCTCGATGAGCTGGAAGCGCAGGTCCGCCGGTAGCCCGCCGACGTTGTGGTGGGTCTTGATCTTCTGGGCGGCCTTCGTCTCCGGGGCGGTCGATTCGATGACGTCCGGGTAGAGGGTCCCCTGGGTGAGGAAGTCGATCGAGCCGATCGCCGCGGCCTCCTCCTCGAAGACCCGGATGAACTCGTCGCCGATGATCTTCCGCTTCTGCTCGGGGTCCGTGACCCCGGCGAGGCGGCGGAGGAAGCGCTCCCGCGCATCCACCATCACGAGGTTCATCCCCAGGTTCGCGGCGAAGGTCTGGCGGAGGAGATCGCTCTCCTTCTTGCGCATCAGGCCGTGGTCCACGTAGATGCACGTGAGCCGGTCCCCCACCGCCCGGTGGACGAGCGCGGCCGCGACCGCGGAATCGACGCCGCCGGAGAGCGCGCAGATCACCTTGCCGTCCGAGCCGGTCTTCCGGGCGTGCGCATCCACGCGCGTCCGGATCTGGGCCACGGTCGATTCGATGAAGCTCGCGGGCGTCCACTCCGGGGCCGCGCCCGCGATCGAGAGGACGAAGGTGCGCAGGAGGTCACGGCCGCGCGGCGTGTGGACGACCTCGGGGTGGAACTGGATCCCGTACAGGTTGCGCTCGGGATCCGCGAGGCCCGCGTACGGGGTGGAATCGGTCTGGGCGGTCGCCCGGAAGCCCTCCGGGAGCCGGGTGATCGAATCGCCGTGGCTCATCCAGACCGGCTGGTCGCGCTCCAGGCCCGCGAAGACGCCGCCGGGCTCCGTGATCGTGAGGGTCGCCGGACCGTACTCGCGCTTGGCGGACGGAAGGACGTCGCCGCCCAGCTCGCGCGCCATCAGCTGCGCGCCATAGCAGATGCCGAGGACGGGGAGCCGGCCGCTCCAGATCGCGGGGTCCGGGCGGGGGGCACCCTCGTCGTAGACGGAGCTCGGGCCGCCGGAGAGGACGATCCCCCGGGCGCCCCGGGCGATGATCGCGTCCAGCGGCGTGTCGTAGGGGAGGAGCTCGGAATAGACGTTCAGCTCCCGGATCCGGCGCGCGATGAGCTGCGCGAACTGCGAGCCGAAGTCGAGGACGACGACGCTCTCCGGGGGCTCGGGCGGGACGTGGACGGTGGGCCGGTCCTCCGGCGTGCGCTCCGGCGCGGGGGCATCGAGGGCGACCTCGAGGTACGCCTCCACCTCGGCATCGTCCGGGGCGAGGACGCGGTGCCCGGCGTTCGCCGGCTCGCCGTGGACGGTCTTGCCGCGCTTCCGCTCCGTCACCCGATCACACCCTCCGTCCGCCGGTCTGCCGCCGCTCGGGCGGATGCGGCCAGTCTACCGGCCGGGGCAGGTGTCGGCGGCCGGCTCCCCGGCGAAGCGCGCCGCGGCCCACGCGATCGCCGCGTCGATCCGCGCGGCATCGTAGAGGGCGCCCACGTGGTCCACCCCGGGGAGCTCCCGGTAGTCCACCACCGAGCCGTCCGCGCACAGCCGCTCCACGGTCGTGCGCGCGGCGACCACGGGGATCTGCTCGTCCGCGTCGCCCTGGAGGTAGAGGATCGGCGCGGCGATCGGGATGCCGAGCGGCGTGTTCCGCTCGAGCGCATCCGCAAGGGCGGGGAGCTCCGCCACCCCCGGCCGGAGCGGGAAGGCATCGGGATAGACGCCGCACTCCTCGTCCAGGCGGGCCGCGAGCGGGAGCGCCTCCGGCGTGAGGACCTCCTCGATCGGGAAGTCGTAGATCTCGCTCCAGGCCCGGGCGATGAGGAGGTCGTTGCGCCACGAGGGCCGGCCGGCGTCGGGGGAGAAGACCCAGCGGGCGACCTCCGCGAGGTCACCGGCAGGTGCGGCAGCGATCGCACCGAGGACGTTCAGCTCCGGGGCCGCCTCCGCCGCCATCCGCGCCGCCCAGAGCGTGGCGTGGCCACCCTGCGAGATCCCGGCGAGGACGACCGCATCGCCCGCGGCCGCGTCCGGGAGCGCCTGCGCGGCACGGATCGCGTCCAGGACCGCGTGGCCGGCGCTCGGGCCGTCCAGGTAGGCGTGCATCCCCGGGGTGCCGAGGCCGGCGTAGTCGGTCGCCACCACGACCCAGCCCTGGCGGGCGAGGGCCTGGCCGGCGACCGCGAGCTCGAGCCGCTGCGCGGTGACGCGGGAGGGTGAGCACGCGTCTCCGAGCCCCGTGGTCCCGTGGTTCACGGCGATGACGGGCCGCGGCCCGGCGGCCGGCTCGCTCGGGGCGAGGACGAGCCCGGAGACCGCGGTCGGTGCGCCATCCGGCCCGGTGGAGCGGTAGAGGATCGCCCACAGGCGGAAGTCGCCGGGCGCAAAGAGCTCCTCGACGCGGATGAGCGCGCCGGGCGCCGCCCCGTCCGGCACGCCCGTCGTGTAGAAGGCGTCATCCGGGGCGGAGGGAAGGTCCGGCGCGGGATCGGCGGCCCGGGCGGCGACCGGAAGGAGGGCAAGGGAGAGGAGGGAGACGGCGAGAAGCCGGGGAAGACGCTGCACGGCCTGATTCTACGCGGGGATGGCCCGCCGTCCCTCCCCTACCCCCGGCGGACGGACCGGTGGCGCGCCACGATCTCGCGGAGGCGGTCGTGGGGGAGCGCGTGGGCGGTGACGCCGTCGATCCCGGTGAGGGTGCGCGCAGCCACGAGGGCGTTCGCGATCGCCTCCTCGGTCGCCTCGATCGCGGCCCAGAAGAGCGGCGTGATCGCGGCGTCATCGAGCATCCGTACCTCGCGGATGACGACCGGATGGGCGGGACGGTCCGTGGCCGGGATGCCGCGGTTCCCGGTCGCGAAGGCAAGGAAGAGATCGCCGCTGGAATGGGCGCCCGCGCCGCCCGTGCGCGCCACGCCGAGCCCCGCCCGCTGGGCGAGCCGCTCGCACTGGCCGGGGAGGAGCGGCGCGTCCGTGGCCACGATCGCGATGATCGAGCCGGTCTCCGTGGCCCCCGGACCGCGCGGCACCCGGGGGTCCGGGACCTCCGTGAGGGAGATCTCGCGGCCCACGGGGATCCCGTCGATCGCCAGCCGGGCGCGCTCGCCGTAGTTCGCCTGGACGAGGACCCCCACGGTGAAGCCGCCGTCCGCGTCCGGAAGGCGCCGCGACGCGGTCCCGATCCCGCCCTTGAAGCCGTGGCAGATCATCCCCGTCCCGCCGCCCACGTTCCCCTCCGCGGGGAGCCCGCCCGCGGCCCCGGCGAGCGCCGCTTCCAGGTGCTCGGCGCTGACGTGATGGCCGTCGATGTCGTTGAGCGTCCCGTCATAGGTCTCGCCCACGACCGGGAGCGCCCAGGCGCCTTCCGGTCCGGACGAGAGGGCAGCCACGCCGCACAGCGCGTCGCGGACCACGCCCACGGAATGCGTGTTCGTGAGCGCGATCGGCGTGGAGAGGAGCCCGGCCTCGCGGATCCACTCCAGCCCGGTCAGCTCGCCGTTCCCGTTCAGCCGGTGGCAGCCCGCGAAGACGCCTTCGCGGAACGGGTCGCCGTCGTGCGGCACGATGACGGTCACCCCGGTCCGGACCGGACCCTGCCCCACCACGAGCGGCCCGTCGCCCGCGATCAGCGTGGTGTGGCCGACACGGACGCCGGGGACATCCGTGATCGCGTTCATGGGCCCCGGGGGAAGGAGCCCGATCGGCCCGGCGAGGTCGCGGGCGCGCGGCGCCCCGGTCACGGGACGGGGATCCGTGGCGGGCAGCTCAGCGGCCGCGCTGCCACGACTTCCCTTCCACCGCGACCGCCGGGGCGTAGACCATCTCGACCTGCTGCATCGCGCGCACGTCGCGGGCCCCGAGCGCGGCCATGCTCTGGCGGAGCGCCCCCACGAGGTTCTCCGAGCCGTCCGTCACCCGCGAGGGTCCGAAGAGGATCCGCTCCAGCGAGCCGACCGTCCCGACGCCGATCCGCGTCCCGCGCGGGAGCGTGGGCGACGGGGCGGCCATCCCCCAGTTCGTGCCGCGGCCGGGGGCCTCCTCCGCCCGGGCGAGCGGAGAGCCGATCATCACCGCGTCCGCACCCGCCGCGATCGCCTTGGCGATCTCGCCGCCACGGCGCATCCCGCCGTCCGCGACGACCGGCACGTAGCGGCCGGTGGCGGCGTGCCAGGCATCCCGGGCGGCGGCCACGTCCGCGATCGCGGTGACCTGCGGGACGCCGATGCCGAGGACCTCACGGGTGGTGCAGGCAGCGCCGGGCCCCACACCCACGAAGATCGCCGCGATCCCCTGGCCCATCAGCTGCCAGGCCGCCTCGTACGAGGTCGTGTTGCCGACCGCCACGGGGATGCCCATGAGGCGGCTGAACTCGGCGAGGGCGAGCGGCTCGTAGCCGGTGGCGATGTGGCGCGCGGAGCTCACCTGGGACTGGACGAGGAAGAGGTCCGCGCCCTGCTCGGCGCAGAAGGGGCCCCAGCGCCGGGCCGCGCCCGGGGTGGCAGCCACGATCGCCGGCGAGCCGGCCGCATGGAGCTCGGCGATCCGGCGTGCCACGAGCTCCTCGCGGATCGGGGCGGCATACGCCTCGGCGAGGAGGTCCGCGAGATCCGCGGCAGGCGCGGAGGCGATCCGCGCGAGGACCGTATCGGGGTCGTCGTAGCGGGCCTGGACGCCCTCCAGGTTCATCACCGCGGCCCCGCCGAGCCGGGCGAGCTCCCCCGCGAGCCGGACATCCACGACGGCGTCCATCGCGGATGCGAGGATCGGGATCGCGAGCCGCAGGCCGCCGATCTCCACGCTCGTGTCCACGTCCGAGGGCTCGACCGTCTCCGTGCCGGGGGCGAGCGAGACGTCGTCGAAGCCGTAGGTGGGGCGGAGGGAATCGACCTTGGAAAGCCGCTGGGGCGGCGCATCCGGGGCGCTCGCGGCGTCTGCCCGGGGGGTCTGGAAAGAACGCTCCGTCCCGATGGCCACCGTCGATCGTCGCTCCCGTTGCGACCCCGCCGGCGCGACCCGACGCACCGCGCGAGGTTGCACGGCAGTATAGCCCGATGGACCCCATCGACCCCCCGGCGCTCGTCTCCCTCGTGGAGATCCGGGCCGCGGCCGCGCGGCTCGCCGGGGTGACCGTGCGGACCCCGCTCCTCCCCTTCGGAGCGCCGCTCCCGGGCGATCGCGCCGGCCGCCCGCGGGTGTGGTTGAAGCCCGAATCGCTCCAGCCGATCGGGGCCTTCAAGCTGCGCGGGGCGTGGAACGCGCTCGCCACGCTCACGCCGGAGGAGCGCGCGCGAGGGGTGGTCACCCACTCCAGCGGGAACCACGCCCAGGGCGTGGCGCGCGCGGCGCGGATCCTGGGCATCCGGGCGGTGATCGTGATGCCCGAGGATGCGCCCGCGGTGAAGGTGGCGGGGGTGCGCGCGGACGGGGCGGAGATCGTCGTCGTGGGGCCCGCGGGGGAGGAGCGGATCCGGAAGGCGGATGCGCTCGCCGCGGAGCAGGGCCTCGTCCTCGTCCCCGCCTACGACGACGCGCGGATCATCGCCGGGCAGGGGACGGCGGGGCTGGAGCTCGTGGAGCAGCTCGCGGAGCTCGGGATGGGAACGGGGCCGCTCACCGTCCTCGTTCCGATCGGCGGAGGGGGGCTTGCAGCGGGCGTGACGACCGCGGTCCGTGCGCTCCGCCCCGAGGCGACGATCCTCGGCGTGGAGCCGGAGCTCGCCGCGGACGCGCGCGATTCGCTCCGGGAGGGGCGGATCGTCCGCTGGGAGCCCGCGCTCACCGGCCGGACGAGCGCGGACGGGATGCGCGCGAGCGCGCTCGGCCGGCTCACCTTCGCGCACCTTGCGGCCGGGATGGACGGGGTGATCGCGGTGAGCGAGGAGGAGATCGCCCGCGCGATGGCCCGCGCGGCCCGCCAGGCCCGGCTCATCCTGGAGCCGTCCGGCGCCACGAGCCTCGCCGCATGGGCCTTCCACGCGCACGAGCTGCCCGCCGATGGGCCGGTGGTGGCGGTCCTCTCCGGCGGCAACGTGGACCCGGGGACCTGGGAGGCGCTCGTGGCGGCGGGGGAGCGGGCGGGCGGCTGACACCGCGCGGCGGTGGCCGGACCCCGGCAGGCCCACGACGTATCATCGGCGCCATGACCGACGCCGCGCGCGCCTCGTCCGCCCTCGTCCGCGCCGCACGCTCCCTGGCACGGACCGGCGAGCTGGAGGCCACGCTCCGCGCGATCGCGGGCCAGGCGGGGAACCTTGCCGGCGGGAGCGCGACCACCGTCCTCATCCACGACGTGGAGACCGCGCTCCTCTCCACCGCGGATGGCGGCTGGACGATCCCCGCTGCGGACGGTGGCACGCCGGTCGTGGCGGAGGCGATCCTCGAGCGCCGCCCGCGCTGGTCGGCCGACCCCGGCCCGGAGCTCGGCACGCTCACCCCCGGCAGCCCCCGCCAGGCGATCCTCCCCCTCGTCATCGAGGATGCGCTCGGGGCCGGCGTGGAGGGGCTCCTCCTCATCGGGACGGGGACGGAGGGGCCGGACCCCGCGGTGCGGGACGAGCTGGAGGCGATCGCGGACCTCGCGGCGGTCGCCGTGCGCGTGGCGCGGCTCCACCACGTCCTCGCCGAGGAGAGCGACTACGCGGAGCGCCTCGCCCGGACGGATCCCCTGACCGGGCTCGTGGACCGGCGGACCTTCGAGCAGGTGCTGGAGCTGGAGGTGATCCGCGCCGGGCGCCAGCAGAGCCCGCTCGCGGTCGTCCTCGTGGATATCGATGGCCTGGGCGCGATCAACGAGACCCACGGCTCCCAGGTGGGGGATGACATCCTCCGCCGGGTCGCGGCCGCGATCGCCGGCCTTGTCCGGCTGATCGACACCGTGGCGCGGATGGGCGGGGACACGATCGGCGTCGTCGCCCCCGGTGACGCGCTCGGGGTCGTGGGCCGCCGGATCGGCGAGACCGTGGCGGCGATCCCCCCGGTCGCGGGCGCCGTGGCGAGCGTCTCGGTCGGCATCGCGCACCATCCCGACGACGGCGCGACCGGCGCGGAGCTGATCGCCGCCGCGGAGGAAGCGCTCGCGGCCGCGAAGGCCGCCGGCCCCGGCTCGCTCGTCGGGAGCCGCGAGAGCCGCTGATCGTGACCGGCGCACCGGGGCGCTTCCTCGCCTTCGAGGGCCCGGACGGCGCCGGGAAGTCGCTCCAGGCGGCGCGCCTCGCGGAGCGGCTCCGCGCGGACGGACGGGGCGTCCTGCTCACCCGGGAGCCGGGCGGGACCCATCTCGGCGAGCAGGTCCGCGCGATCCTCCTCGATCCCGGTCCCACCGCCCGCTCCGGCGAATCGGATGCCCTCCTCTTCCACGCGGCGCGTGCCCAGGTGATCCGCGAGGTCGTCCGCCCCGCGCTGGCTCGCGGCGAGACGGTGATCACGGACCGGTTCGCATGGTCCACCCGTGCCTACCAGGGCTACGGGAGCGGGATCCCGGTGGAGCTCCTCGCGGGTCTGGAGGCGCTCTCGATCGGACCGACGTGGCCGGAGCTCGTCGTCCTCGTGGACGTCCCCGTGGCGGTCGGCCTCGCGCGGCGTGCCCGCGGCGCGCAGGAGGACCGGAACCGCTTCGAGGACGAGACGCGCCACGACCGCGCCTTCCACGAGCGCGTCCGCGCCGGCTACCTCGCGATGGCGGAGGCGGACCCCGGGCGCTGGATCGTGGTGGACGGCGACCGGGACCCGGAGACGGTGGCAGCGGAGATCGCCGCCCGG
>Ga0208783_10000605_pt1 | contig 21916 bp, 24 predicted proteins | sample DEB19_08_DNA_2_FD_184529 | JGI IMG/M metagenome (GOLD analysis project Ga0208783, IMG submission 184529) | Aqueous microbial communities from the Delaware River and Bay under freshwater to marine salinity gradient to study organic matter... | ecosystem: Environmental > Aquatic > Marine >...
AAGGCTCCATTTACAGGCTTTTTATTTGATCCTACCGCTTTTGCTAAAATAGAAGCAGATAAACAAACTCTAATTGAAAAATATGAGCTAGAAAAGAAACTTCTTACTGAAAAATGCACGGCAGAAAAAGAGTTCTTAAATAAAACTTGTATAAATGAAAAAGAAACAATAGAGAAATCAAATGCTGTTATTGTCAAAGGCAAGGATGACGAGATAGCAAGATTAAATAAAGTTATTGGTGATATGGCACCACCAAACAAAGGTCTATGGATTGGTCTTGGTGCTGCGGCTGGTATAGCAGTTAGTTTAACTACAGTCTATTTAGTAAAGAAGCTTTAGAGGAGTTCAATGGGATGGGCATGAAAGAAGTAATAACAAGTGCATTAAAAGAAGAAGGCAAAGTGGATATTCCACAAGATAAAGCAAATAGATTTAATATAATTTTCCAAAAGATGATGAGTGTTAGATGGTATATCACATTTATCACAATGATTACATTATTAGCTATTTTATGCGGTATCGTTCTTTCTATTATGCTTAAAGCCACAATGGAACAAGAGTGGAAAGAAATATTATTGCTCATCCTTGGTGCTTTCATTGGCTCATATAACAGAGTTATTGATTTCTGGTTTAATAACTCGCAAAGAGATCAAATAATGCTCCAAAAGATTGACGAAGAGGATGACCCTCCCGGTTCTCCAAAATCTGATACTCTAGTAGTTTCTCCAGCACAAGACGCTGTTGAAGTAAAGATGCCAGAACCAGTTCCAGTCAAATCAAAGGAGCCAAAAGATGAAAGCAAGTGAACTAAAACAAATAATAATGGAAGAAATACAAAAAGTTCTTCAAGAAGCAAAAAAACTAACCGCAAAACAAAAGAAGTTAGCCGCCCTAGCAGAACCAAAAGATAAAGTTACTCAAGCTGATGTTATAGCCGCTAGAAAAGGTGAACGTTACGAAGAAGAGGAAGAAGGTCTAGAAGAAAAGAAAATGACCAAACCTCAAATGAAAAAACGCGAAAAGCTTGTCAAAGGCATGAAAGGTATGGCTAAAGATTTTGAAAAAAGATATCCCGGTCGTGGCAAAGATGTAATGTACGCAACAGCTACAAAAATGGCTCAAAAAAAGAAAAAAGGTTAAATAAAAATGAAGTTAACAAAACCACAGTTAAAGCAGATAATAAAAGAAGAGCTAACAAGACTTCTTGAAGATCAGGATGGTTTTGAAGAAAGAAGTTCATCTCATGATGAAGAAAATATCTTTAATGATGAACCACCCGGTAATGCTGTGGCTTTTATAACGCCAGATGATTTATATGCACATTTTGATATTGACGGCGATGGTAAAGTAAGTATTGACGATTACGTTGAAAGTATTGAATCGTACCAAAAAAGACCAGAAGTGTTAGATGCTCTTAAAATGCGTAGATACACAGATAAAAAAATATATAATGCTGACAATATTTTAGATACTCAAAGATACCTCAACAGTACACATTATCATAGACCAAACTGTGGCTGCAAGGTATGTAATAAAAATAATCCCACAGCAGATAGAATCAATACTGGCGCAAGTACATTTGAAATAGGTTAACATGAAAAAAGAGCTAGATCTTAATGAGATCGCAGCCATAGAAAAAGCAATATCTCAAAAATATGGCGATCTCGCAGTACAAAATCCTGCTTACTTTTGGAATCAAGAAAAAGAAAAAGAATATCTTGAGCAACTAAAAGAACTTTCAAAGAAGCAAGTTTTAAAAGAAGAAGATGAAGAAAAAGAACATAATGGATTTTATGTGCGGGGTAAACTATTTACTAAGGAGCAAAATAAGAAATGCTCTAAATGTGGTATTTATTCCACAAAAATGTTTGATGACTTATATTTAAATAAGTTTGATTGCTGTTATACTTGTTACGTAAAACACATTGAAGGGAAGAAATAAATGGCTGACACTACCTTAGCAGAAGTAATGAAAGTACTACGTCAAATCCAAGCTGCATCTTATGATGGCGCTTTAACTTTTGATGGCAAGCCTCTCAAAATAGGCATGATGAGAGAAGATCTAGATGAATATCATAGAAGAAAAATAGATGCTTTTTCCGTATCATCTGCCATGCCTGATATTATAAGAATCAAATATACTAGCCAATGCAGGCTCCAAGAAGTCCATGAAAATAAAGATTTTGAAGATGACACATATGCAGTAGTTGATGCCATTAAAGGTCATTTACAGAAAGAATACAAGAGAATAAGCGGCAAGAGTATATCGCTTTCAGAGCAAAAGAAAACACCAATCAATATTCAATATATATCAAAAGTAAGTTGCTATCTTAACACAATGGTTGAATATAAAGTTGGTGGCGGTGTTGGCTCAGATGAGGACCTAAGCCATAAACCTTCTGTTGATGACGCAATCAAAAATTGGCTAAAGAATGCCAAAGAGGCTAAAAGACCTTCTAATGATACCCGTCCCAAAGAAAAACAAGATGATTAATGAACTATCAACTTTCAAAACAAGAAATCATCCAAGAAATCGTTAAGTGCGGAAAGAATCCAGCTTATTTTATAAATAACTTTGCGCGTATCACACATCCGATACATGGTCCAGTTCCATTTAAACTTTATCCATTTCAAGAAGATTGCATAAAGCAGTTTGTTGATTACCGTTTTAATATCGTCGTTAAAGCACGTCAGCTTGGTTTGTCCACAACCGCAGCAGCTTATGTCGCTTGGCTTATGCTTTTTCATAAAGATAAAAGTATTTTGGTTGTTGCAACCAAGCTTGGTACTGCTGCTAACTTAGTTAAGAAAGTCAAATCGATCATCAAGAATCTTCCAGAGTGGTTAACCATCTCAAAGATCACAACTGACAATAAAAACTCATTTGAGTTAGATAATGGTTCATGGGTAAAGGCTTCATCAACGTCAGGAGATGCTGGTCGTTCTGAGGCACTATCCTTACTTGTTATTGACGAAGCTGCACACATTGAAAATGTTGGAGAAATGTGGGCTGGTCTTTATCCTACTCTGTCTACTGGTGGTCGTTGTATTGCGCTATCAACTCCATATGGTATTGGTAACTGGTTTTACGATACATATATTAAAGCTGAAAGCCAAGAGAATGACTTTAATCCAATAAAACTTCCTTGGACTGTCCATCCAGAAAGAGACATACAATGGTTTAAGAAAGAAACCAGAAACATGCCTCCTAAACAAATTGCACAAGAACTTGAGTGCAATTTTAATATGTCGGGCGATACTCTCCTGTCCACTGAAGATTTATTATTTATAGAATCGCTGATTAAAGAGCCAAAATACAAAAGTTCTATTGACCATAATCTATGGATATGGGAAACATATGATTCGCAGAATAAATACTTTATGGTTGCAGACGTTGCTAGAGGCGACGGTGCCGACTATTCAGTATTTCATATATTTAGGAACGATACAATGGAACAAGTTGCCGAATACCAAGGCAAAGTTCCAGTTGATGTATATGCCAAGCTTATATTTGATGTAAGCAAAGAATATGGTTTTTGTTTAACTGCGGTTGAGAATAATACCGTTGGTTTTGCTGTTCTTGAAAAGTTAAAAGAAATGCGTCATCCAAACCTATATTATTCAATGAAAAGCTCGCATGAATATGTTGATCAATATAAGGCTGAGAACGCAACAAACGCAATCGCAGGTTTTAGTACAACTGTTAATACTCGACCACTAGCAGTAGCAAAGTTAGAAGAATATATTAGAAACAAAATACTTATTTGTTATTCTTCTAGATCATATCAAGAGTTTAAATCATTTATTTGGAATCATGGTAAAGCTCAAGCTTCTAAGGGCAAAAACGACGATTTGGTAATGGCAGCAGCTATTGCTTGTTATATTCGCGACAATGCCTTAACAGCAGACAAATTAAATGTAGAATATAGAAAAGCGATATTAGGAAGTATTAAAAAATCATCAAATAACTTTACAACACAAATACCCGGAATGATTAATATGGCGAAAGTTGATCAGTTCGGAAATAATATAATAGGCAAAGAATACTATTTATCTAATAAAAATAAAAATGTCATGCCAGTCATGATATTTAAGGGATAACAATGGCAAATAACTGGAAAAATAAAAAAAATAATCCTTATAATCCCGAGTCTGCACTATATCGCAGACTTACTCGTTTATTATCTGGTCCCATTGTTAATTTTCAAACTCAAAAACCAAAATATGGCAGAATCGATCAGTTTATTGATGCTGATAAAGCAGCGTTTAAATCAGCTTCAGGTCAACAGTTTAAGAAACAGACATACGATCCATTCAATAATCTTCAAGCTATGGCAGTTGCCAACGCCAGAAGAAACGAAAGATATTTAGATTTTGATCAGATGGAATATACACCAGAGCTTGCTTCTGCTTTGGATATTTATGCCGATGAGATTACAACATCAAATGAGTTTCGTAATATACTAAGAATAACTTGTCACAATGATGAGATAAAAGAGATACTAAGAACTCTATTTTATGATGTACTTAATATTGAATCAAATATGTTTGGTTGGGCACGCAATATGTGTAAATATGGTGATGCCTTTTTATATCTAGATATTGATGATACATTAGGTATTAAAAGTGTTATTGCCCTACCCACCTCTGAAGTTGAGCGTCTTGAAGGTGAAGATAAAACAAACCCCAACTATATTCAATTTCAATGGAATGCTGCTGGTTTAACTTTAGAAAACTGGCAAGTAGCTCACTTTCGCATTTTAGGCAATGACAAATACTCTCCATATGGTTCTTCCGTATTAGAAGCAGCTAGAAGAATCTGGCGTCAGTTAACGCTTCTAGAAGACGCAATGATGGCGTACAGAATCGTCCGCTCTCCAGAAAGAAGAATCTTTTATGTCGATGTAGGCGGTATTGATCCTGTTGATGTTGAACAATATATGGAAAAAGTAATGACGCAAATGAAGCGTCATAAAGTAGTAGATCCAGATTCAGGTCGTGTAGATCTTCGCTATAATCCAATGAGTATCGACGAAGACTATTATATTCCAGTGCGTGGCGGTCAAAGCACAAAAGTTGAATCATTACCCGGTGGTCAATTTACTGGCGATATCGACGACGTTGAATATTTGAGAGATAAACTCTTCTCAGCTATAAAAGTACCAAGATCTTATTTAGCTAGAGGTAAGGATTCCACCGAAGATAAAACTACATTGGCTCAAAAAGATATTCGCTTTGCCAGAACAATTCAAAGATTACAAAGAGCGATGCTAGAGCAACTAGAAAAAATAGCGGTGGTCCACTTATATACACTAGGATATAAAGGTTCAGATTTATTATCTTTCGATTTAACTCTAAATAATCCATCAAAGATTGCGGAACTTCAAGAACTTGAACAATGGAAAGCGAAGTTTGAAGTTGCAAGTCAAGCAACTGAAGGCTTCTTTAGTAAAAGATGGGTTGCGACAAATTTATTTAGTATTTCTGAAGATGAGTTTAAAAGAAATCAGGAAGAAATATTCTATGATAAGAAAATAGCTGCCGCGCTTGAAGCTGCCGCTCAAGGCGCTCCTGCGCCAGAAGCTGCGGTAGGTGGTGGTGGATTAGGTGGATTAGGCGGCGGTTTAGGAGGTGAAGAAGCTCCCCCTGAAGGCGGTGAAGCGCCCGAAGCTGCACCTGAAGCTGCTCCTGCTGAAGCACCTGCCGGAGGTGGTGAAAACGTATTATTAGCAGCTCCTCCGGGAGTTGAAGCCGGTGCCCCAGAAGCGCCCGCAAAAAGAGATTCAAAATGGGCTAATGTAGTTTATGTTCAATATGAAGATGGTTCATATGAGACTAAAGGTTCAAAAGGTAAAGCATATACGCCAGTAAATCATGACAGAAGAGAAACTGCGGGAAGAGCAAAAAATTATCTTTCAATAGGTAAGCCAAAAACAGATGTAATGCCGGGTCATAAACATTTATCAATGATTTCTCATGGCTTAATGGAAAATAAAGAAACTAGTTATATTGACGAGACTGAAAAGAAACTTTTTGAAAATAATCGAGAGATTAATAACCTAATCAGGAGCTTGGAGAAAAAGAATGAAGATGAAGCATAATAAGAAAAGAAATACCGCTTTTCTTTTTGAAGTTCTATCAAAAGAGCTTACAAAACAAATATTAAGAAAAGACAAAGAACAACAAAAGGTTATTTTAGAAACCTTAAAAATGTTCTTTGCGAATGGCACTATTCTTAGCAAAGAGCTAAAACTTTATAAATATCTTTCTGAATCTAAGAACTTAAACGAAAGAGCCGCCACGGAGCTTGTCAGAAGAACAAAAGAAGAATATGAAAAGCTAGATGAAACAAAAATATTTAATGAACAAAGTAGATTGATCTCTCATATAAATAAGAATCTTTCAAAAGATGTTTATAACTATTTTGTTCCAAGTTATAAAAGCCTAGCAACGATATATCAGATCTTTGATACACAAACTGCTTTACCAAAAAAAGTATTATTAGAACAACATTTGGTTCAAGAGATGGTCCATCCAGCCGAAGAGCCAAATAATGTCGGCAATGTTAAGCTCCGTACTTCAGTTGTTAACTCATTCGTAAAAATCTTTAATGAAAAATATTCTGATCTATTAGAAGAACAAAAAGTTCTTTTAAGAAAGTTTATCTATTCTGTTGAAGATGCAACTGAATTTAAATTTTATATTAATGAAGAAGTAAAAAGATTAAAAATCTCCCTTGATAAACATCGTGAAGATAAAGATATTGCTCAAGATAAAGAGATGAAAATAAAATACGAAAGAGTTTATGAGATATTAGACTCCTTTAAAAATGATTCAGCCTTAACTGAAGAAAGAGTTTCTAATCTAATGAAAGTCCAGTTATTGGTTAGCGAGTTACAAAAATAATGATTAAAATAAAACCATTATACGATCAAGAAGAACAAGCGATGGAGGTTCCTGAATCCCCATCAGAGCCTTTACCAATCAAAGTTAAACTTGTTGAACCAGAAGAAAAAACAAAAATCGTGGTTAACAAGCCGGAACCCGCTAAAGTTGTTTTGCCCATAAATATTAAAAAGACTTTAGATGGTAATATCTTGATTAAAGATCACCCATTGATTGATATAATGATTGTTCCTGCGAATAATAAAATCATTACAATACCAAAAGATGACAAATATAGAGATACATATAGTGCTCAAAAAGAGCTATATGATTTGTTAAGAAAGTTTGGTTTAATTACTTATGATTCTGTTCAAGGCGGTACTCTATACGGCGCTCTTGAAGCAACGTATCCACAAAACGATAAAGTAGATTCATTATCAGCTTTATTAGTCGGTATCTATAAATTATTGCAACAACATCAACAATATAGCAAAATTGAAAGAGATTACGAAGAAGCCTTTGAAAATAGTTTGACAGATCCAGAAGAGGGTGAATATACAGACTATGAAACTGCTATGTCAACTCACCGCGTAAGAAAAGGCTCGATAGATCCAAAACAAAAAGCCTTTGGCTTGTTATTCAGGATATAATGCAACTACTTCAATTTATTCTAATCTGCTATGGTTTAACGCAGATTCTTTGTTATGGTAAAATATTTGACGACATAAGACCTTCCAAAGAATGGTATAATGGCATTGGATTATTATTTCACTGTTCAATGTGTATGGGCTTTCATGTTGGCGGATTTGTATATCTACTTTCCTGTTTTAGCAAACTATTTATCTTTGAGTTTAATGCAATAGATATGTTTTTTATGGCATGTCTAAGTTCTGGAACTAGTTATATTTTAGACAAACTGATAGATGATGAGGGCTTAAGATTAAAATGAATAGAATAGATTTTAATCCATACACTATGATTCACTGGATGTTGCGTCCACCAACACATTGTTGCAAGGGTAGCTGACTATGAACGATAAAGTATTATTAAGAGAGTTTTTTGAAATGTCGTCTGACGATTCATTATTAACTGAGGCTGATAAAAAGCGCATCAATGAAGGTGAAGTTATCATGGCTGGCGTTATGCAAAGAGCAGATGCCGAGAATGGCAATGGTCGTGTATATCCAGAAGATATTTTAAGAAGAGAAGTGCAAAACTATAAAAAAATAGTTGGTGAAAATAGAGCATTAGGTGAATTAGATCATCCCGACTCATCAGTAGTAGAACTTAAAAACGCTTCACACATTGTCACTGAGATAGAAATGCGCGGTAAAGATGTAATTGGTAAAGTAAAGGTGTTAGATACACCAGCGGGTAGAATCTTAAAAGATCTTATACGTGGCGGTGTAAAGCTTGGTATTTCTTCTAGAGGTCTAGGTTCCGTCAAATCAAACGGTGGTAGAAATCTAGTACAAGAAGATTTCCAACTTATTTGCTTTGACTTTGTATCAGATCCTTCAACAGTGGGTGCATTTATGATTGCAGAAGGTAAAAGTCGTACATCAAACATATTTACGAGAGCAGATAGAATCAATAGAGTATTAAACGACATATTTAGAGATTAACATGAACGCAAAAAAAGATCAACTAAAAATTTTGTTCAAACCTATTATTAAAGAATGTATTAAAGAACTCATTCTTGAAGAGGGTGTTTTATCTAGCATGATCTCTGAAGTGCATAAAGCAAAGATTCCATCTAGCAACGCAGTTACTACAGAGGCGGTAATACAACAGGTTTCAAGACAAAAAGTTGACAATAAAGTCAAGATAGATGAAGCAAAAAGAAAAATATATGCCGCGTTAGGCTCAGAAAACTACTCACACATTTTTGAAAATATTGAACCGCTATCTAATTATGAAGCAGGGCAATCAACAGCGCCTGCCCACGATCCATTAAGTGGTCGTGATCCTTCAGATCCGGGTGTTGACATAACGGCGATTCCCGGTATGAGCATATGGAAAACATTAGTAACAGATAAAAAGAGGTAATATGTCAAGACGAAGACCAGTAAATGTTCAAGTACATTTAAGAAGAAATGAAACTCAAGAACATATGATAAAACGCTTCATGAAAAAAGTGAAGAACGAAAGAATAATTGAGGAATACCGCGAAAATGAATTTTTTGAAAAACCCTCAGTTATTAATGCTAGAAAAAGAAAGCGTAGAAAGAACGTTTATAAAAAACTCAGAATGCAGCAAGAAAGTTTAAACACTAATAAGAGGTAAACAAAAATGGGAGTATATTCAAATTTAGAATGGCAAACACCGGGGCTTGGTGATGTTGCTTCATATCAAGTAGCCGCAGTACCATTTGCTTCATCGAGCATAACTGTGCCAATTAATTCTGCTGCTCCATTAAAAATTCAATTCCCATATGTCACTAAATTTGTGACAGTCTCAAATGAGAATACTGGCACAAACGTACAAATGAGAGTGGGCTTTTCCGTTCTCGGCGTATCTGGTTCTGGAACAAATTTCCTTGTTTTAGATAACGGCGAATCATACACAGGCGAATGGAGAGTTGAAGATATTTATTTAATTTCTAATTCAACATCACAAACTTCAGCCTCAGTTATAGCTGGCTTAACTCTTATTCCAAGAGGTAACATTCCTGCACTTGGCGCATCCTCTGGTACCAACTGGTCTGGCTCATCGGGAGTAGGCTAATATGAGAAGTGGATTTGGTGGTTTTAACAAATTATCATCTGTATCCACTGGAAAGAAAAATTTCATTGACAGTTATTCAACACTAACCAATGCAATACTTTCGGCGCTTGGTAATACAAACGCCCAAATCTTTACAACGGCAAGTCCTAGCTCAATTACTACAATAACAAGTGGTTCCGCAAATGTTGTAAGTAGGTGGGATCCAATTTATGCTCCTACATCAAATTTACATTTAACACAATCAACTTTGTCAAATATGCCAACATATGATTCTACAAAAAAACTTGGCAATACATTTGGTGTAAGAGGTTTAGTTGATGATACATTAATACAAAATAGTTATGGACCATCTACAACTACAGCACATACGTTTTTGATATATGCTGTTTATACATCTTACTCTGTAGCAGGAGATGACTTTTTAGCTCCGAACTGGAACCAAGTAGGTGCCGCCTCTCAAATTTATGGTATTCCAAGAGCCGGAACTTTTAATGCTTCTGCTGGTAACGCTATTACTTCTGTTACAGTAAACGCTGTAACAACTGGCTTAGGTTTCAGACGGGCTATAGCGACAGCGGGTTCAGCAGCCACAGTTCATTATCCAACATCAAATTTTTTTAGATCTGTGGAGGCTACAATAAATACAGCTAGAACTGGCTCAATGTCTTTATATGATCAAAATGGCGATCTTTTTAATACAAACGCATTTTCATTGGCGGGAGGTTTAGCTTCAGTTAATAAGACCTCATGTACATTTACTCAAGCTTCTATAAACTCAGCCGGTGGTGGTAGTTTTAGCACGGCAGATTGGGACGCCATGTTCCCCGGAAATGCCTATAAAGCAATGAAGATACAAATTCTTAGAAGTTCTTCTGACGCCTCTGTATTTTCAGTTATTTTTGTTCCAGCTATTTTAACGGCAAATCAAGTTAAACAAGTTAAACAACTTCTTGACCAAGCTCATGGAGTATCATAATGCAAGTAACTTATTTTATAAGAAATAATGACAATGAATATAATGAATTTTGTTCTAAAGCTTCTATAAAGCTAAAAAAAGGAACAAAGATTTATTATGGCGGTGTTCAAATTGGAGAACATAATCCTTCCGATGTTGTGGATTTTATTGTCGCAGATTTAGAGCAATTAAATTTTTATGATTGGCTTAGTTCTTTAGGTTATTCAGTTGTTCAGGAAACAATAACGTAATTTTGCAAAAGTCAATACTATTTATAAACAGTTAGTATATGTAGGAGAATATCTATATGAGTTCAATTCTAGAAGAAGCAGTAATACACGCAAATACATTACGTGAGGCAGCAATAAAAAATGCTGAACAAATCGTTATTGAAAAATACTCTGCCGATATAAAGGATGCAGTAGAAAAGCTTCTAGAAGGCACAGAGGAAATAATGGAAAGTGTCCCATTTGCTCATGAAGAACTATTAACAAAAGAAGAAACACAAGAAGAAGTAAAACTTCCACTATCAGACGTGACTGGCAAAGAAGAGTTACAAGAAGAGATTGATATTGATCTTGAACAAATCAAAGCTCTTTTATCTGAATCTGAAGATGAAATTCAACTAGAAGAAGAGAAAGAAGAAGAAACCCAAATGTCACCAGATGGCAACTATGAAGAAGAAATTTATCTAGAAGAAGAAAACGAAGAGGAAGTAACTGATTTTGCTCACACTGCTTATCGCGACGAAGAAGGTCATTTAGAAGAAGCTATTCAATTTGATGATAAAGTCGTTCCAAGAGGTTGGTTAGGCACAACTCATGACGCTTTGGAAGAAGCAGAACTTATTGACGCCGTTTCAAGAATAGCAAAAGAATCAATGAAGAAACTTGAACAAGAAAATAAAAAAGAAAGACAAAAGCTTCAAAAAGAAAATGAAGCACTTAAAGAAAAAACAAATCAACTTGATGAGCACGTACAAAAGCTCACTCAAGCTGTACAATCGCTAAAAGATAAGCTGGTTGAATCAAATGTGACCAACGGCAAACTCTTTTATACGAACTGTGTATTAAAAGACCCCTCGTTGAATGAGCGACAAAAACAAAAGATTGTCGAAAGTCTAGACAATGCACAGTCATTAGAACAAGCTAAAGTAATATATGAGACTCTAAATTCAGTGGGCAGCACCAATGGTAGCGTACAAAAGCCAAAATCTCTGAGTGAGGCAATCAATAGAAATAGCTCTTTAGTTGTAAGTCCACGCAGAGCTGAAGAAAGAAAAGAAGCAGATCCTGTTTCTGATCGTTGGAAGCGTCTAGCGGGAATATAAATTATTTAACTATATCTAGGAGGATATAACATGTCAGGTATTGTAGAAAAACTAACAGAAGGTATCGTTAGTCGTGATCTACAAAAGGAAGGCGCTGCTCTACTAAATAAATGGAGCCGCACAGGTCTTTTGGAAGGTATCGAAAACGATTTCACAAAAAATTCAATGGCAGTCTTATTGGAAAACCAAGCAAAAGAACTACTACGTGAGTCCAGCACAATGGCTGGTGGCGACGTAGAAGGTTTCGCCGCTGTAGCATTCCCAATCGTAAGAAGAGTATTCGGTCAATTGATCGCTAATGAGATTGTATCTGTACAACCCATGAGCCTTCCATCAGGTCTAATCTTCTTCCTCGATTTTACCTTTGGTAACGATCACCCAGCAGCAGCTAACACCGTAGGTGAATCACTATATGGTGGTAATGCAGTTGGTCGTCAAATCACTGGCGGTGTAAACCTCGGCACAACAGCACTACCACAATATGCTGAAAAAAGCTTCTATGCTCTAAACCAAGGTTATGCTTCTCCTTTGAAGCAAATCTCAACCGCGATAACACCAGTAGCTTCTGGTACAGTAGGCGGCACATGGAGCGGTACAGCTTTATATACGGCATATGGCGATAGATTAGTGCAATACGATCCAGATTTATCTGGTTCTATCGTAGCCGTAGGCACAGTAGCTAAGTCTGCATTTACTAACCTAAATCAAACAGACCTAATCACAATTGCTATCACTTCCTCGCTAGGCGCAGCAGGTGGTAAGCAAGTTCGTCGCTTGACTGTAACCGATCCAACCGACTCTACTAAGTACTTAATCGTAACAGTGGCAACGGGTTCTGAAACTGCTAATAATCTAGGCAGTGCAATCAATACAACTCACGGCTTCAACTATGCAGCCGCTGATGTATTTGCTGCTGACAGCCTTGCAACAGGTGGTGTAGTAGGTTCTGCCGATTGGTTATTAGAGTCTGATCTAACAACCGTAAGCGGCAACTTTGGTGACGTACTCGGTAAGATTCCTGAAATCGACATTCGTGTTGACTCAGTAGCCGTAACCGCCGTAACCAAGAAACTACGCGCCAAGTGGTCCCCAGAACTAGGTCAAGACCTCAATGCTTATCACAACCTCGATGCAGAAGTAGAGTTAACCTCTATTCTATCTGAGCAAATCGCTCTAGAAATCGATCGTGAAGTATTAGGCGATCTAGTAAAGGGTGCAACTGCTGCAACTCTATACTGGTCACGTCGTCCCGGCAAGTTCCTAAACAGAACAACCGGCGGCACAGTATCTGGTGCAAGCTTCACTGGTAACGTATCCATGTGGTATGAGACACTCATTGAAACAATCAATGACGTATCTGCTCAGATTCACCGCAAGGTTCGTCGTGGTGGTGCAAACTTCCTAGTTTGCTCACCAGAAGTAGCTAACTTACTAGAGTTCACCGCAGGCTTCAAGGCTAGCGTACTAGCTGACGAAACCAAGGGTGGCATGGCTGGCGTAGTTAAGGTCGGTAACGTATCCAAGAAATGGGATGTGTTCGTAGATCCTTACTTCCCACGCCAAGTAATCCTAGTTGGTCGTAGAGGCAATAGCTTCCTCGAAAGCGGCTATGTCTATGCCCCATACGTACCTCTACAAGTTACACCAACCATTTTCGGTACCGAAGATTTCGCTCCTCGTAAGGGCGTAATGACTCGCTATGCCAAGAAGATGGTGCGCCCCGATATGTACGGGCTTGTAATCGTAGAAGATCTACTCGGTTAGTCTGAGTAGTTAGGCAAGTGGATGAGGCTCTGAGGGAAACTTCAGAGCCTTATTCATTTTTATAGCACTATAAACTATTTATTGTGAGGGTCTTATATATGTCAAATGTTCAAGCATTAACACCATCCAGTACAACGAGTTACGTTGTATTATCATCTTCTATAAACTTAACTACAACAGGCGATGTAATAACTTCTAATCTACCATTTAATGTTTATGGAACTGGTGGTCCTCTTTATTCGCCTTATTTTTTATCAGGCGCAGCAGAACAAGTAGCATTTACATATAAAAAACTTGGCGGTGACATATTAGATATTGAGTTAACAAATGGTAATGTTTATGCAGCTTATGAAGAAGCGACATTGGAATATTGCTATATTATCAATATGCACCAAGCAAAGAACTCTCTTTCAAATATATTAGGCAATACAACTGGTACCTTTAACGACAAGGGTGAATTAATAAACGGCACAAATGCTGGATTAAAATATCCAAAGTTTAGAGTTGAATATTCAAAGAAGATTGCACAAGGGCTTTCAGAGGAAGCTGGTTTTGGTGGTTATTCGACATTATATTCCGCCTCTATTAATATTATTGATGGCGTTCAAGATTATGATATTCAGACAGTTTTATCAAGCAATATTGCAGCGAATCCATCTGAATCATATGCGGCGGCTTTAGGTCCAAACTTTGACAAAAGAGTAAGAATCAGAAATGTATATTATATTTCACCTAGAGCAATCTGGAGATTCTTTGGATATTATGGCGGCTTGAACGTTGTTGGTAACTTATCAAACTATGGTCAATATACTGATGCCTCAACGTTTGAAGTTGTTCCCACTTGGCAGAATAAACTTCAATCTATGATGTATGAAGATTCAATCAAAACCAGAGTGTCAAACTTCTCTTATGAAATCATAAATAATAAAATCCGTATTTATCCACCTCCTATTTCATTTGGCGGTTTAGAAACAAAATACTGGTTTAGATTTACCATTGATTCAACCGACGCCACATCAGATACAGATACCGCTTCACAAAGCAATATAAATGGCGTCAATAATGTTAATACGTTGCCATTCTCAAATATCCCATACGAGAATATTAATAGTATGGGCAAGCAATGGATTCGTAGATTCGCTTTGGCTTTGGCAAAAGAAATGCTAGGTCAAGTTCGTGGTAAGTTTGGTAATGCCATTCCTATCCCCGGTGATACTGTAAACCTGAATGCAAACGATTTATTAAGTCAAGCAAAAGACGAGCAAACTAGATTAAGAGAAGAACTACTAAAGATGCTTGATGATTTGACATATGAGAAGTTAGGTGAATCCGAGAAGAATAAAGTTGCAAATGCAACAGATACTTATAAAAATATTCCAGCAGGCATAATGGTTGGATAAGGAAATAATATATGGCTTCCAATAGATGGTCAAGACCTACAAATCCACCGCCTCCTTTGTTCACAGGAAAAAAGGAAAGGGATTTTGTTAAGCAAGTTAACGATGAAATAATCGAAGGTGTCGTAGGGCAAACTCTGCTTTATTATCCAATTTCTATTGAACATACTAACTTTCATTCATTATATGGCGAAGCCATTGAAAAGACATTTTTACCTCCTGTAAGAGTATATGCAAGAGTGGTTTGGGAAGGTTATACAACTCAAACAACAAATCTTGGTGTTGATAGAAAATCAACCATATTGGTTCACTTCCATAAAAGAAGATTAACCGCAGATCAAGATATGTTTGTAAGAGAAGGGGATTTTGTTCTCTATGGCGATCAATATTATGAGATTGTTCAATTAAATGAACCAAAGCAACTGTTTGGGCAGATTGATCAAAAGTTTGAAATAGAAGCCAAATGTATCAAGTCAAGAAAGGGACTATTCAATGCCCAATAATACTGAGAAATATATATTACCTTCGACTCTTGAAAATATTGATGCCGCACTTTATGAGTGGGTTAATGAAGCGTTAAATATCCACACCACTTCAAATAATGGTTGGAATAAGGTACCAGTTATTTGGGGTAATGCTGAAAGAGCGTTTATGGTTAAAAATTATAAAGACAGAAGAGACGACGAAGGAACGTTGGTATATCCACTAATAACGGTAGAAAGAACCTCAGTTGAAAAGAATTTATCAAAAAAGGGTTCCTTTGGTGTTAACTTATTTAGAAATTCCGACGTAAAAGGTGGGGTTATAGCAATAGCTCGTCAAATTCAGCCGGAAAAAACAAAAGAGTTTGTAAACGCAGATACATTAAGAATAACGGGGCAAAGCAATTTTCCGAGCCAACAAAGAACAAATACGGCAGTATATGAAATATTATATACACCATATCCAACTTATCTTGATATGAATTATGATATCACTTTAAGAAGCGAATATCTACAACAAATGAATGATATGGCTGTTCCATTTATGGCAAGAACAGGTGGTATAAACTCATTTATGTTAAGAAAGAATGGTCATCAATATGAAACATTTATTCAATCAAATTTTAATTTAGAAAGTAATGCCGCTAGCTTAAATGCCGAAGAGAGAATCTTCACAACCAAAATTCAAATAAAGGTTTTGGGTTATCTATTGGGCGAAGATAAAAACGATCCACAACCAAAAGTGGTTGTAAGGGAAACTGCTGCAAAGTTTAGATTTCAAAGAGAAAGAGTTGTTGTGGGCGATGTTAATGAGTATTTAAGGAAAGAAGGTTTTTATCGACCTTAAGTTGCTTTTGCTATTTTCTTACACTATTTATAAAAGAGTTAGAGGAGTTTTAAAATATGGCTGTAAGTATCGACAAAAAGTTTAGATTCGTTTCACCCGGTGTTTTTATTGATGAAGTTGATAATTCACAACTTCCGAAACAAGCCGCACCAATCGGTCCAGTAATCATTGGTAGAACTGAACGTGGTCCCGGTATGATGCCAGTTCAAGTTGATTCATTTTCAGACTTCGTTGAAATCTTTGGCGACACAGTTCCCGGTGGTTCCGGCGATGATGTTTGGAGAGATGGCAACTTTACTTCTCCAATGTATGCAACCTACGCTGCACAAGCATGGTTAAAGAATTCCAATAGAGCTACCGTCGTTAGATTATTAGGTGATCAAAGCTCAAACGCAACAGGTACAAAAGCAGGCTGGGATATCGGTGGTGATGCTTATGGTTTATTCTTAATAAACTCGGCATCAAATCAATCATCTTTAACAGGTACTTTAGCCGCAGTATTTTATACAAACGCTTCGGGTGTTGAATTCCAAATTACTGGTACAGTAAGAAATGAAGTAACAACTTCTAGCGGTAGAGATGTTGTTGTAAGAAGCTTGGAAAGCAACAGCGCTACAACATTCGTAGGTCAAATCTCAAGCTCGGCAGGCGTTGTTGATAAAACAAAGTTTAATTTTGATGAAAATAGTGAATTCTATATTCGCAAAGTATTCAATACAAATCCAATTTTTACTAATTCAACTGTTTCTTCAACCACAAAGAACTACTTCTTAGGCGAAACATTTGAAGAGAATGTAAGAAATGTTATTACTTCTACTTCTGTAAACTATGCAGTTGTATTTAAGCTTTATCAATCAGCTAACGCAGATTATGCCAATCACCTTTCGCCAAGCCAAAAGGCTGCAACTGGTTGGATCTTTGCTCAAGATCTAGGCACTTCAAGCGCATATGTACCAACTAGCGCACAAAAACTCTTTAAGCTTTGGGATCTAGGTTCGGGTGATTCAAATCAATCAAGATTCAAGATCTCGATTCAAGATATTAAACCAGCAAGCAACGCCATAAATCCATATGGTACCTTCTCGGTTGTACTAAGAAAAGCAGAAGATAATGATGCTTCTCCAAAGATTGTCGAAATATTTACAAGTTGCGATTTAAATCCGCTATCTGAAAATTATGTTGCCAAGAAGATTGGTAGCCAATATATGGATTGGTCGGATGACACTAATTCTTATACCCTAAAAGGTGATTATCCAAATAACTCTAAGTTTATTAGAGTAGAGATGAACACTGACGTAGAAGCAGGTAGTGCAAATCCAGCATATCTACCCTTCGGTTGTTATTTACCAACCAGACCAGCAAACTTCCTTTTAACTGGTCAAGATATTGCAAATAGTGCTTTGGCTGCAAAATCTGCTACCATTACAACAGGCTCAACAAACCTTGTAGCATCATTTATATATCCAAAGTTTGTACTAAGATCTGATTCAACCACTGGTTCATTAAGTTCCCCTGTTAATGCTTATTGGGGTCCAACATATAATAAGAAATCAAATCTACTGTACTCAGATAAGAGCTATATTGATTTGATTCGCTACACTCCATATGTTGGCACAACAACTCAAGACACATTCACACTTGATGACATTTCCGGTTCATCACTAACTGGTCCATCATTTACTTATGTATCTGGTAGCCGTCTTGCCGGTTCTTCATTGACTGCTCAGTATTCGTACACTAGCTCATTAAATGCTGGCATTAACAGATTTAATGTTCCTTTGTTTGGTGGCTTTAACGGCTTTAACGTAGCAGAAAGTGATCCATTTAGAAACACTGCCATGTCTAATGCTACACAAACTAACAATTATGCTTTCTACTCTATATCAAAGGCAATAAATACTGTCTCTGACCCAGAAAGAGTAGAGATGAATCTATTGGTCGTCCCCGGTGTTACCAACACTGCCATTAATGATCAAATGATTGCATTGGCAGAAACCCGTGGCGATACCCTAGCAATCATTGATTTGCCAGACGTATATACCCCTCGCCATGAAAGTGCTACAACTTATGGCTTGGGCGCTGGTGGTTCTTCAGGTAATGGCACAAGCAATCTAGATAACGTAGTAACTGCCCTTAAGAATAGAGGCATTAACTCAAGCTATGCTTGCACATATTATCCTTGGGTAAGAATTAGAGACACACTAAACAATGCTACATTGTGGGCACCTCCTTCAATCGCAGCCTTGGGCGTATTCTCAAGCACCGATAAAAAAGCTGAACCTTGGTTCGCTCCTGCTGGTTTCACAAGAGGCGGTCTATCAGAAGGCGCTGCTGGTATTCCAGTGGTTCAAGTATCTGAGCAACTAACCTCCAAGCAAAGAGACAAGCTATACGAGGCAAACATTAATCCTATCGCTCAGTTCCCAGCAGAAGGTATTGTTGTGTTCGGTCAAAAGACTCTACAAGTTACTCGTTCTGCTCTAGATAGAATCAATGTCAGAAGACTCATGATCTTCTTAAAGAAAGAAGTTTCAAGAATCGCAGCAAGATTGCTATTCAGCCCAAATGTCGAAGTAACTTGGAATACCTTCTTGGGTCAAGTGAATCCTCTAATGGCTAGCGTTAAGACAAGATTCGGTCTAGATGACTACAGAGTTATCCTAGATAAAACAACTACAACCCCAGATCTAATTGACCAAAATATCATGTACGCAAAGATCTTCCTAAAGCCAACTAAGGCTATCGAGTTCATTGCAATTGATTTCGTCATTACCAACTCTGGTGCATCATTCCAAGACTAATAGGAGAATAATATAATGCCTGCTGCTTCATTCTGGTCAGACCCTAAATTAGATCCAAAACGTCAGTATAGATTTGTAGTCTATGTTGCAAACTTTGATCCATTTATTGCAAAAACTGTCAAAAAACCATCTTTTACAGTTGGTGTTTCAAGACACCAATATTTGAATCATGAGTTCAAGTATCCAACCACAGTAAAGTGGAACGATATCACAATGACCTTTGCAGATCCTGCGAATCCAGACGTTACAAAATCATTTGTTAACCTATTGAGAAACTCAGGTTATAACTATCCAGTTGATCCAAATAACAAAGAAACAGTATCACGCGACAAAGCAACAACTGCTTTAGGCAATGTTCTCATTCAACAAATAGATGCAGATGGTAATCCAGTTGAGCAATGGACATTAAATAATGCGTTTGTTACCAACGTAGATTTTGGTCAGCTATCTTATGCCAGCGAAGACATGGTAGAGATTTCTGTTACGTTAGTATATGATTGGGCTACTATTGATAATAATGTTGGTGGCAATCCATATATTACGGTTGGTTAAGAAAAAATAATATAAGAGGTTTTTATGCGAAATGAAGAAAGATTACGAGCAGCCAATGTTGCTGAAGTTGCTGCGCTCGTAAACAATCCCGATTCTATTAAAGTTAACAATCCAGTAGAAATAGCGACACCAACACAAATAGTAGACTTACCTTCTAAAGGATTATTTTATCCAAAAGATCATCCTTGGTATGGAAAAGAAAGTGTAGAAATACGTTTTATGACCGCCAAAGACGAAGATATTCTTGTAAACAAAGGCTATATCCAAAAAGGTGTTGTATTGGATAAATTAATAACAAGTCTATTGATCGATAAAAGAGTTAACATAGATAGCATTCTTTTGTGCGATAAAAGCGCTTTAGTGGTAGCAGCTAGAATTACAGGGTATGGTTCGGAATATATTGTAGATATGCCTTGCCCTTCTTGCTCTCAGACAACAAAATATACTTTTGATTTAGAGTTATTTGAGAATGATTTTCCAAGTGAAGAAAAGTTAGAAAGTGCAGAAATGACTCTAACAGAAAATGGTACATTTGTATTAGAGCTGCCAAAAACAAAAGCAAGCGTAGAATTTAAATTATTAAATGGCGCAGATGAAAAGCGTTTAATGCAACTTACAGAAACAAAGAAAAAACAAAATTTACCAGATTCAACTTTGACAGATCAAATGAAACAATATATTGTTTCTATTAATCATGAGATAGAGAAAACTTTTGTTAATAAATATATTGATTCAATGCCTGCTTTTGATGCTAAGTTTTTACGTCGTATGTATAATGTAGTTACGCCATCTGTAAAAAACAAACAAGAATTTACTTGTTCTAGTTGTGGTTATGCTCAAGAGGTAGAGGTGCCTCTAACCACAACCTTTTTTTGGCCTGAATGATAAATATATACAATCTGTTTACGAACAGATTTTTCAGATGAAATATTATGGTGGTTGGAGTTTCTTTGAATGCTATAACCTTCCAGTCACTATTAGAAATTGGTACTATAAACGTCTTGTAGATCAAAAAAATAAAGAACAAGAAGAGTACGAGAAAGCACAAGCACAGAATTCTCGATAATAACTATTTATCTTTGATCTTATAAGGAATAGTATGTTATGGCGACACCCCCTCAGAACTCCCAACCAGTTGTTGAAGCTGCCGATTTAGAGAAGTTAAAAGAAATAGAGAAATCTTATCAAGCTCAAGTAGATTTAGCCAATAAATTAACTTCTGAATATGAAAAACAGAAAAAATTATTAGAGGCTGAAGCAACTAAAGATCAAGAAAGAATAGCCGCTCTTAAGAATATACAGCAACTAACTGCCGCCATACAAGATCAAAATAATGCTATAGCTGCTAAAAAAAATGCTATAACTTCCATTGATAGACAGAATGCGGAAAGAGCTTTAAAAGAGGCAAATGAACGAATCGCACAGATAGAAAAAGAAATACAAAAAAACGACGAGGCAACTAAAAAAGAGATAGAAAATAGTGGGAAACTAACTAAAGCCAAACAAGCAGATGAAAATAAACTATTTGAGCAAAAAATGAAAAATGTTAATGTATTTGCTCAAAGACTTCAAGGGGTTGGAAATTTATCTAATAAAGTTGGAAGTTCCTTTTTAGAAGGTTTTAATTTTCCTCTTCTTGGTACAAGAATAAAAGGTTTTAGAGATTTAATAACAGATGTTATCAAAGCTCCTGCTGATGCTTTTAAAAAGTATGGATTTCTTGATCAGTATACAACTTCAATTGATAATATGAGACAAAGCATGTTGGGCGCTGGTATTAGCGAACAACAGATGTATGAGGCATTCGGCGATTTAAATCAAAGTATTGCTGATTTTGCTGGTTACTCTAAACCAGTACAAGAGAATTTAGTAAATACTTCTGCTAAACTTGCACTAGCTGGTTTTAATTCAAAAACTACAGCGGCTTCTTTTAATAACTTAGTTAAAGTATTTGGACAGACTGCCCAACAAGCTAATACTACAAACATAAAATTAGCTGCATTATCAAAAACTTTAGGCGATGGCAGTAAGACATTTGAAGATTTTACCGCATTAACTCCTAAACTTGCTGGCTTTGGCACAAAAGCTGTCGATGTTTTTGAAAAAACTTCTATTGCAGCTAAAAAACTTGGCATGGATTCTAAAGAACTGTTTGGTATTATGGATCAATATGAT
>Ga0208783_10000607_pt1 | contig 21903 bp, 40 predicted proteins | sample DEB19_08_DNA_2_FD_184529 | JGI IMG/M metagenome (GOLD analysis project Ga0208783, IMG submission 184529) | Aqueous microbial communities from the Delaware River and Bay under freshwater to marine salinity gradient to study organic matter... | ecosystem: Environmental > Aquatic > Marine >...
TCTGCTGGATTTTTTAGTGCTACATCTCCTTTGGCTTATAATAGTACAACTGGAGTGTTTAGTATGCCACAAGCTACAACAAGCGTAAGTGGATATCTTAGTTCTACCGATTGGACAACATTCAATAACAAACAAGCTGCTGGCAACTATATTACTGCATTAACTGGAGAAGCCACCGCAAGTGGACCAGGTTCAGTTGCAATAACTTTAACAAATAGTGCAGTTATTGGTAAGGTTTTAACTGGTTTAAATGTAACTGGTGGTAGTGTATCTGCAACTGATTCTATATTAACGGCTTTTGGTAAAGTACAAAATCAAATCAATGGTTTAATTGGTGGTTCAATATATAAAGGAACTTGGAACGCATCCACAAATACTCCAGCTTTAGCATCAAGTGTTGGTACTGCTGGTTGGTACTATATTGTTAGCGTTGCAGGTACAACTAACTTAAATGGTATTACGGATTGGCAATTAGGCGATTGGGCAATATTTAATGGTGGTGTATGGCAAAAAGTAGATAATACTGATTCAGTTGTAAGCGTGAACGGATTTACTGGTGCAGTTAGTTTAACTACTGACAACATTAGTGAAGGTGCTACCAACTTATATTACACAAATGCAAGAGCAAGAGGTTCTGTTAGTGTGGATGTTGGCTCTGCTTTGACATATAATTCAACTACTGGTAGATTTAGTTTACCTGCTGCTGATGGTGGTGTTGCTGGTTATGTAACAACAACTGATTATAACTATTGGGATAGCAAACAAGATTCATTAGGTACTGGTACGACTTCACAATGGCTAAGAGGAGATTTAACTTGGTCAACTGTACCTGCTCCTGCTTTAGATGACTTAACGGATGTAACAATAACAACTCCTTCTAATGGTCAACTTTTAAGATATTTAGCAGGTACTTGGATTAACTTCACACCAACATATATTTCTTTAACTGCTTTATCTGCAACTGCACCTTTATCTTATAATAATACTACTGGTGTATTTAGCATAACACAATCATCAAGCACAGTTAATGGTTATTTATCATCAACTGATTGGACAACATTTAATTCTAAAGAACCTGCAATAACAGCAGGAACTACTGCTCAATATTGGAGAGGAGATAAGTCTTGGCAAACATTAAACACAACAGCGGTTACGGAAGGTACTAATCTTTATTTTACTACTGCAAGAGTTTTAGCAACTGCTTTAACTGGTTATACAGTTGGAACAAACACTGCATTAGCCGCTACTGATACTATATTAGGTGCTTTTGGTAAAGTACAAGCACAAATCAACTCTAAGGGTTCTGGTACTGTAACATCAGTCGCTGCTTTAACATTAGGAACAACTGGAACAGATTTAAGTTCAACAGTTGCAAATGGAACAACAACTCCAGTAATTACATTGAATGTGCCTACGGCATCAGCTACAAATAGGGGTGCTTTAAGTTCTACGGATTGGTCAACTTTTAATGGTAAGCAAAATGCTATAACATTAACAACAACTGGAACAAGCGGTGCTGCAACATTTGTAGGTGCTACATTGAATATTCCTCAGTATCAAGCAGCAGGAACTTATGTTACATCTGTAACTGCAACAAGTCCACTTTCTTCAAGCGGTGGCACAACTCCAGATATAAGCATATCTCAAGCTACTACATCAACTAATGGATATTTAAGTTCAACAGATTGGAATACTTTTAACAACAAGCAAAACGCATTAACTAACCCAGTTACTGGAAGTGGAGCAAGTGGTTATATTGCAAAATGGAATACGGCAAGTACGATTACGAATAGTTTGATTTACGAAGCATCATCTAAGGTTGGTATTAACACAACCAATATGGTGTCTTTGTTTGATGTTACTAAGAATGCTTTAGGTGTAACTGTGGTTGATACCTCTGGTATCACACTTAAAAACGAAACAGAAGCTATTACTGGTAACCAACAAATATCTCCAGCATTACACTTTAAGAGTAATGGTTGGAATAACTTGGCTTTAGCTTCTCAAAGTGCTGATTGGATTGAGTATAGTTTACCAATACAAGGTAATGCAGTAACAAGTAACTTGATATGGGCATCTTCTATTAATGGAGCATCTTACACAACAAGATTTACTTTAAGTTCTGCTGGTAATGGTACATTTACTGGTACATTAGCTGCATCTAATTTAAGTGGTACAAATACTGGAGATGTAACAATAGGAACTGCTAATGGATTAAGTTTAAGCGGTCAAGAAATATCTTTAGCTTTAGCAAGTACAAGCACAACTGGTGCTTTATCTTCTACTGATTGGAATACTTTTAATAATAAACAATCGGCTTTAACTAATCCTGTTACAGGAACAGGTACTACAAACACTTTACCTAAATTTACTGGTACAAGTACAATAGGAAATAGTAATATAACTGATAGCGGTTCTTTAATAACATTAGGTTCTAATAGTTATCTAAATGGTAATTTAGGTATTGGTACAACTCCAACAGTTCAACATACTATAAGAATAAGTAAAAATATTACAGGTTCAACTGTAGCTATTGGAATTTATAATTTTTCTACAATTCAATCTGATGTAACAAATAGTGCAGCATATTATAGAAGCGATTCTGCAACTCAAGCAGCTTCATTTACATTAACAACATTGCGACATTATTTTGCTAATCAATCTACTTTTGGTGCAGGAAGCGTAGTAACGACTCAAAGTGGATTTGATGTGTCATCTACATTAGTAGGTGCTACAAATAACTATGGGTTTAGAGGTGCTATTCCTGCAGGTACTAATCGTTGGAATATCTATATGGACGGCACTGCAGATAACTACTTAGCAGGTAATGTAGGAATAGGAACTGCATCGCCAAGTAGAAAACTTGATATATCAACAGGTTCTGATACTGATGCAGGATTGATTGGGATTACTATTGGTGGAACAGTAGCAAATTCAAGACAAGCAATTATTGAAAAACAAACATCAGGTACAAGAACATTAAGTATCTATTCATCATTATCAAGTACATCACTTGAACCAATATCTTTTTACACAGGAATTGGGTATGAAAGATTAACAATTTTAGAAGGTGGCAATGTAGGAATCGGAAGCACTGCTCCAAGTGGTAAATTAGAAGTAAATACTGCTTCTGGAACTGCATATTTTACAAGAACGGCAGGTGATAATGGAACTACTGCTCCTGCTATTGGTATCGCAACAGCATCAACTGCTCCGAGAATTTATTCTTATGGTGATTTGCAATTTTGGAATGCGGCAGTAGGTGGAACGGCTACTAACAAAATGACATTATTTGCTAATGGAAACTTAGCAGTAGGTACAACCACCGATGCAGGTTACAAATTAGATGTTAATGGTACGGGTAGGTTCTCAAGTAGTGTAACGGCAGGTTCTAATGTAGTAATTCCAAGTGGATATGAATTAGTATATGGTACTGGTACTGTTTCAATATTAGGTAATTCAACATCTAATTTCTTAGATTTTAGAACAAGTAACAGCACTAAACTTTATATAAACTCATCTGGTAATGTTGGTATAGGAACACCATCGCCAACGGCTAAACTTTCAATTGTAGCCGATTGGGTTGCTGGTGGTGCTACTGTTAGATGTTATCCTGTAACAGCAATAGCAAGTGGAGGCGTGGCAGGATATGGAATGTTTGATAGCGATGGAACTACAAGAAAAGGATACATAAATGTTTCTTCAAACTATATGGAAGTTTGGTGTCAGCAAAATACTCCAATGACTTTTGGTACTAATGATATTGAAAGAATGCGTATTACAAGTGGGGGTAATGTATTAATAGGTACTACTACTGATAGTGGGTATAAGTTAGATGTGAATGGAACTGGTAGGTTTAGTAGTAATTTTACTGTCTTTTCATCTGCAACAGGTGCTACAACTGGAGATTTGTTGGTAGATACATCAGCAAAATATGTATATATTGGTAGGTTAAGTGGTACAAGTGGTGATAATACTACATTTCAAGTTAGAGATAGGACTGGTACATCAAGAGCGACAATACCAGGAGGAGGTTCAGTAGACACAACATTTAGTACTAACTCATCTAACTTTATTGTAACAAATTATGGTGGTACGGCTTTAATGACTATTGCTAATGCAGGTGCTGCAACATTTAGTTCATCAGTAACTGCTACATCATTCTTTGAATCTTCAGATAAGCGTTTAAAGAAAGAGATTAGTGATAATCCAATTATTGATAATATAAGCACTATAAAGCCAAAACTTTACATTAAAGATGGTAAAGAAGAATTAGGTTATTATGCTCAAGATTTAGAAAGCGTATTACCAAGTGCAGTTAGTGAAGGTAAAGATGGGTTCTTAACTTTATCATACTCTCAAGTACATACGGCTAAGATTGCACAATTAGAATCAGAATTAGCAGAATTAAAAGAAATAATTAAAAACTTAATCAAATGAGTTGGGCAGGTATAGCAAGTAATCAATGCGTAAGCTGGGATAATTTAAAAGATGCAGTAGCAACTGGAGTATTTATGGGGGCAGAAGCAGCCGTACCTCCAGGCTCTAAGGAAGTAACAAGAGCAGAGGCTGAACAATATGCAGTTATAAATCCAGTAACAAGTAAATCAAACAATCAACTTGTAGTAAAATCAAACTTAACTGCTGCAACTGGAGTTTATAAATGGGAAATATCTTCAGATGGTTCTACATCCGTTGATGCTTGTTCTTTATTCTTAGATATTTATGGCATAGCTTGGACAAATACTGCAACACCTACAACTGGAACAGTATTTTATGATAACTATCAACTAACAACGATTTTCCCAATGAGTGGTTATAGTAACTTATTTTTGCGATATAGAACTTGGAACACAACTGGTGCTGGATATAGAGCAAGATTTAACTTGACTACTTCAACCATAAATAACACACCAACTGCTTGTTAACAATTAAATTAATATAAATGAAACAAATCTCTCCAGTATCAATCTGGGATAACGGACAAACATTAGAAGCTAAGATATTAAATGCTTATGCGGTTAATGTAACATTAGGCACAAGTGCTACTTTTTACTATGCTTTATTTGCAGAAAACGCAGATGAAAGTCTTGGTAGTCAAGTTGCTCAAGGTAACTTAACTATGACTGGTGAAGCATACCAAGAATGGACCACTGATAATGTAGCTTGGGATTGGATTGCTCAACAACTTAACTTGACTATTACTGGAGATTATGTACCACCAGTTCCTCCAACTCCTACTGAAGAAACACCTATATCAGAATAATTACTAAATTTGTAAAAAATAATCATATATGACATTAACAACAGAACAATTACAGCAATTAGAAGCTATCTTATTGGAAACTCCATTTAAGTATGCTCAACCAATTTTGCAAATTTTACAAAAAGCAGCTCAAGAGCAAGCTCCTGTAGAAGCTAAAGAAGATTAATATGATCCGCATAAAGGACATTTTATTGGTAGCCATAGTATTCGTATTGTGGCTACTTTTTTTTAAGAATAGTTCATATATCCCTAAAAAGGTAGACTTTAGTGATATGCGTAATTATCGCAAGATTGTAGAGGTGCATGATACTATCTACCAAACTGACACCATAGTTAGATATAAAAAAGGAAAAGATATACAATCATATATCATTTCTAAAGACACAATAACTATCCACGATACGCTTCGTATATTAAATGATTATTATACGATTAAGGCTTATTCAGACACTATTTATAAGGATAGTAATAACTTTGTGATTACAGACACTATAAGCCAAAATAAGATACTTTCGAGGTCTTTTAAGGCTAATTTGACTGAAAAAACCATAACCATTAAGCAACTTTATGTAGAGAAACCAACTAATGCCCTTTATTTGGGCTTTAGAGGCGAATTTAGACCATTTGATGGCTTACAAGTACTAAGTCCTTCTTTGATGCTAAATGCCAAAAATAAGGCTCTAATAGGGCTAGGATTGGATTTATATAAAACAGGTGGTTTAGGAGTCTCAGGAAGCCTATACCTCAAAATTGGTAAAAAATGAACTATGGGGAGACATTTATGAGTAAACTGAAGGAGCAATCCTTTACGATACTCATTTTGGTTGGGATAATGTACTACCAAAATACCCTATTTACCAGTCAGATGAATGAATATAAACTGATGATTAAGGCTAAAGAGGATTTGATCCTAAAGCTAACTGAGGAAGAGAGACAAAGATTAATAGACAGAGAGAAGTATTTGATAGAACAAAGAGATGAATTTATACAAGATTTAAAAAGTAAAATAAAATGAGACAATTCTTTTGTGAAGATAATGGCAATTTAAGTATGAAACGATTATGTGGTTTATTATGTGTACTAACGCTATGCGTTACTATGTACCATAATAGTTTTAGCCCATTAGAAACAGCTCCTGCTGAATCTTTAGTGTATGCAGTTGCTTCTTTAGCATTTGGTTGTCTTGGTTTAACTACAGCAGAAAAAATATTTAAAAAATAACAATGTCACACTTCAACGATATAAACTCAGATTTAACCCCAATAGGAATCACATTCACAGCAATATCTTGGCTAAATATTTTTGGCATAGTACAGATTAATCCATTACTACAAACTATAGTTTATTTAATGACCATTTGTTGGTTAGGTATGCAGATGTATGGCTTCCTAAAAAAGCAATTTGGAAAAAGAAAGTAATTTTATACCATGAAGTTATCAGCACACTTTGCACTTGCAGAATTTACTCGTAGCGAATCAGCTAAAAGACATGGTGTTTCTAATGAGCCAACTCCTGAGCATTTAGAGAATATTAAAGTGCTTTGTGAGAAAGTATTAGAACCAATCAGAATTAAGTTCGGTCCTATTAATATTTCTAGTGGCTACAGATCAAAGACTCTTAATCATTTCATTGGAGGTGCTGTAAAATCTGACCATAGTGTAGGTTGTGCGGCAGATATTGACCAAGATGGAACTGGTTCAGAATATACAAACAATGATGTATTCCATTACATAAAAAATAACCTTAAGTTTAAACAATTAATTGCTGAATTTCCCGTTAATGGTAAATTAGGATGGGTTCATGTGTCTTATGATAGTAACAATCTTAAAAATGAAATCTTAATTGCTACAGGTAAAACAGCAGGTAGAACTAATTATGTGACTTATAAGGGTAATGAAAAGCTAGTTATTTAAATTCCGTATATTTGTGGTCAAATATATTATTATGACTAAAATAAAAGGATTTGAAGGCTACGAGGTAAACGAAAATGGAGAAATATTTAGTTTACCTAAAAAAACAAGAAAAGGGGTTAGGAAAATTAAGCCATTACAACATCCAAAAAATGGATATATGTATGTTGATTTATGTAGCAATGGCAAGATTAAAAAATTTACAGTACATAGGTTGATTGCTATGACTTTAATACCTAATCCTGAAAATAAGCCACAAGTGAATCACATTAATGGAATTAAAACTGATAATAGGGTAGAAAATCTCGAATGGACTACAAGAAGCGAAAATCAGTTGCACTCTATAAAATGTGCTTTAAGGACAACAGTTGGAGAAAAAAATTCACAATGCAAACTTTCAGAAAAAGATGCATTTGATATAAAATATTCAAAAGAAAAAACAAGTGATTTATCTAGGAAATATAACATAAGTCAATCGACAATTTGTGATATTAGAAAAGGTAGATCATGGACACATATCTAACCAACAACCAACATAATGAGCAAAAAAAATGTAGGCATCATCGGAGATACACATTTCCCATTTTGCCACTCTCAGTACTTACAATTCTGCTACGAAGTCTTTAACAAATTCCAATGTTCTGAAATAATCCACATTGGTGACGAAGTAGACAACCACGCTATTAGCTATCACGAATCCAACCCTAATGGACATTCAGCTTCTAAGGAATCAGAAGAAGCACAAAAACAATTAAATATTTGGTATAAGAGGTTTCCTAATGTAAAAGTATGCATAGGGAACCATTCTGCTTTACATAAGCGTAAGGCTCAAACGACTGGATTACCGAACCGATTTATTAAATCCTATGAAGATGCTTGGGATGCACCTAAAGGCTGGAAATGGGCTTTAGAATGGGAAATAGACGATGTTTTATATACTCATGGTACAGGTAGCTCAGGACAAGCTGGTGCCATCAATAGAGCAAGAGATGCTAGACAATCTACAGTTATAGGTCATATCCATAGCTTTGGAGGTGTACTATATAGTAGCTCAGACAAAGACATGATATTTGGCATGAATGTAGGCTGTGGGATCGATATTAATGCCTACGCAATGGAGTATTCAAAACCTTTCCCCAAAAGACCAACATTAGGATGTGGAGTGGTTTTAGATGGTGGAAGAATTGCTATATTTGTTCCGATGCCTTTAGGAAGTAAAATAATAAGACTCCCCAAGACGAAATAAGGCAGTAGTTCTAAAAACTAGAGTGCGTATTTAATTGATAATCAATTAGGTATGCACTTTTTTATCTAAAATAATTAAAACGTAAATTTGTATGAGTAGAGAAGCAGATGTTAAGATTGCCGAGTTAATGAGAGAGAAGCAGTATTTGGAAGCAAAATTGCAATTAATTATTAGGGAGCTAAGACTAACTGTACTTAAAAATAGTGTACTAAATGTTAATGCACATAACACAACTTACGGAGGATGACAGCTATGAGTACGAGGAAAGCTACGAATCAGTAGACTCGTATATCAATGTACATCTAGTAGAGAGTGTGGTACCTGACGATGAAGATGCTGATAGATGTTTTATCTATATGCAATCTGAGGACTATTTCCATTTGGATGAGTCTATGGATAGCTTTGTAAATAGACTACAAAGCGTTCTCTACGGATCAGTATTAACTAAGTTCTACGATAAAACCAATCGTAGTCAATAAGATGCTCTCATGTTGTGTTGGTATGGTTAAGAATCCCCCTTAAAAAAGGGGATTTTTTTATACAGCAATTAATGAAGTCTTATTTGTACGCTTCCCTGAAATATAATCTTTAAGTGTTCCTTTATTGTATCCTAATATTTCAGCAGCTTCTCTAATTGAGTTATAATAAACACCAGTATTTTTATCAAGCAATACTTTATTTTTTGGTTGTCTATTTTTATTATTCTTTATGCCATGATTCTTACCTTTCTTTCTAAGCCCAATCCTAAATGCGTGTTCTTGATTTTCCATGTTAGTGCACCATTCTAAATTTTCAATTCTATTGTCAGTTTTTATTCCATTTATATGATTGACTTGAGGTTTATTATCAGGATTTGGGATGTATGACATAGCTATAAGCCTATGAACAAACATACTTTTTGTTTTACCATTGACAAATAAATTAACTCTTACATAGCCTCTTTTGTCTAAAGACTTGCTTAAAATCCTCTTTTTTAATGTGCTGTAAATTATTCCACTCTTGGAAATAATGTAATTTGGGAACTGTTCTAAAATATGCATAAAATAAAAATGGCTTCGGAATCCACAGTAGTACCAGTACTGTTTCATCCTTAGCCAAATAAGTTTTAAATGAACCTGGTACGTTCAAAACAAAGATACAAAAATATTTGGTAGATTTAAATAACCTTATTAATTTTACATCGCATAGTTTCTTAATTTGAATTTGACTTTGATTTTATTGACACGCCCTTCGTTTCTACGAGGGGCTCTTTCGTTCATATAAGTCTCATTTATCAATCAATAATGAGCCGAATACGACTGATAAACGGCTCAATGTTGATTCATAAAAAAAGGTAGTATTTCTACTACCCTTTCACTTTAAACTATAAACTACAAAACACAAATTATTTCTTTTTGTATTGCTCTAATCCAAACGTTATTACAGCTACATAACTAAGCACATATAATGCTCTGATGTATATATTCCATTCAGTAGGATTCCAGTTATTTACTATAAATGCAAATGGTAAATAGAGGACTACTAATAAGGCAATAATATTGCCAAGCATTTGTAAGATTAATTTCATATTAGAATGGTAAATCTTTTTTGTAATTACCTCCATCTGGCTTCCATGTATCCATAGTTACATAGAAATCTGATTGATCTGGAGATGTTGTCTTTTTAGTTTTGATTAGGATGTTTACCCAACCTTTGTTGTCTTTAGCCCATTCGTTCATTTTCTTTAAGTCATCTGGTCCAAATGATACTTTCTTAAAAGAACCATAAGCTGATTTCATTGTTTGGCATCTGCCTAGGAAATCTTCATTTTTTGTTGTTGCCATGTTATTTGTTTTATGATTAAATACTCTTTTTGAAATTTTGTTTCAATTTTTCTAGGTAAAGGGTAGCATCCATTAGTTCTTGTTGTAAATGCTCAATCCAATCCTTTGCGTTCAAGTCAGTTCTATCTAAATTGGTTCCGTATTTAGTTTGACCTAAGTTGGCTCTATCCTTATACTTCTCAATTACTGATGAAACTATTGAGTCTAAATTATCCATTCTTTCTGTATTCGTTAACTAATTGTTTGATAAAAGGTCTATACTTTAAATCAATAGCATAGTCTTTTAAGATTTCCTCAAAAGTAGAGATAGTTTCTTCTGAAACAAACTCTTTTTGTTTTTTAGTTACTTTAGGTGCCTTTAATTCTTTGTTTTCTAATTCTATGTTTTCCATTATCTTCCTTGTTTACGATATTTACTAATTGGTTTATCTTTTGGTCCTCTTCTTTTCTGTGCTTTACCACCTTTTCTTCTACCGAAACTCACCTTGTTCGAACTTGTAGATTTTGTTTTCGCCATCTTTAAATATTTCTAATTTAATTGTTTCATCGGATGTTTGGCTACATAACATTGACAATCCTCCTGCTATTCCAAGCTGTGTTAAAAAAGATAGTTGGTCAGGACTAATCCTATCACCTAACTTCTTAATCTCACAAGCTACAAACTGACCATGCTTTCTATCATAGCCAATTATATCAGGAACACCTTTCTTACCAATGAAGCTTCTTCCCTTAACAGCTAGATTATTATTTCTCCAAACAACTAAACCTTTAGAGGTTAAATAATCAATCATCATTTTGGTTAGTTCCGATGCTGTCAAGTATGTTGCCATAACCCAAAGTTATACAATATATTTAAATATATTAATCCCAGCGTATGAACTCGGTCATATGCATCTTCACATATCGAACCTTATCCTTGTACTTTAATCTGCTTAATTTAAAGTATCTACGAGCTTTTTGACGGAGCATTTCTGCTCTCATAAAGTATATTCTATTACGAATATCTAAGTTAATTGCAAAGAACTCTACTCTTGTATCTGCTATACCTGATGGCTTACCATCTCTCTCATACTCAAGCCATATATAACCTCTTTGTAAGGCTTTTAGGTCTGTGATAACCATTATTTTAGTATTCTTAGCAAATAGTCTTAATGCATTATATGTACCATCCTCATATTTTGCTAGGTCTATCTCGAACTTTCTTTTGTTTCGGTAGTTTCCTGGATTCGGTTTCTCCATTGTCTTGTTTTTTAGATAAAATACTGGACAACTGCTCAGTAAGTCTTTTTAATTCTATTTCATTCATATCAGCTCGTAGTTTAATATTGACTACTGCATCATGGATTTGGATGAATTGCTCTCTCATTCGTTATGGTTTTGTATGGTTATGGTTTCTCCTATGAATCTTAAAGGAATATTTGTTGTAATGCCGTGTCTATTCTTCTCTACCTTACAGATAACAAGCCCATTAGGATGGTATTCTTTGCCCTTAATCTCTACTGACTCTTGCATCTCATAGTATTCTGGTCTCATAAGCATCACTACGATGTCGGCATCTTGCTCTATTGATCCTGATTCTCTAAGGTCAGAAAGTTGTGGTATCTTGTCTGCTCTTTCTTCAACCCTTCTACTTAACTGGGACAAAGCAATAATGGGTACTTCTAGTTCTTTAGCTAACGCTTTTATGTTCCTACTTATTGTACTAACCTCTTGCTCTCTATTTTGGTTAGACTTACCTTGACCTGACATTAGCTGTAGATAGTCTATAAAAATCACCTTTATGCCATATTTCTGCTTCAAAATAGTAGCTTTAGCCCTTAACTGACTGATATTTAAACCACCAGTATCATCTATGTAGATAGGTGCTTGTATTATCTTGTCATCAGCCTTCATAACTACGTCTTTTTCGTAGTCATTCAAAATATTCATTCTAAGGCGTTTTAAGGGCACTTGTGAGCTTATTGACTCTAACCTTTCAACTAGCTGTTCGGAGCTCATTTCTAGGCTAAAAATAGCCGTAGAAACGCTTTTAACGATAGCTAAGTGATAAACCGAAGAAAGCATGAAGGCTGTCTTACCTGCACCTGGTCTAGCAGCTACCACAACCATGTCAGGAGCACACCATCCACCAATGGTAGTATTTAGTTCGGTAAATCCTGTATCAAAGCCTAATAATTCACCTTTAGTAGCCATATCACGCTTAGTTATTACTTGCATAACTATCTGATCTATAGTCTGTTCGTAGATATTGCCAAACTCTTGTAAACCTAAAAGTTTACTAATTAGTGAACTTATTGAGTCAAGTGACTCAGTATCAGGGTGTAAGAACTCACTAGATTTTTGTATAAGGGTTAGGTAGGCTTGACGTTTCTTATACAGCTCCACTACCATCTCAATGTGCGTATTAAGGTGGTTAGTGTGTACGATGTTGTCAGTTAGCTTTGATAGGTAGTAAGCACCACCTACTTCATCCATAGCTTTATCACCTTGTAATTTTTGGGCTATAGTGGTAATGTCTATAGAAATATGCTTATCAAACATGGACTTTATTGTAGAAAATATCTTCTTATGTTTAAGGTCATAGAAAACATCTTCGTTAAGTAATCCTATTACCAATGGTAAAGCATTCTTATCTATTAATAATGATCCAAGTATATTCTTTTCTAGTTCGAGGTTTTTAGGTAGGTTAGTAGCTTCTATCATTTGAGTTTTATTTTAGGTGCATCTTGATTTATTGGCTGAAAGTTTTTTGTGTTCTTTACCCATGTAGCTATTCTTCTACTAATGTCAAAGAATTTTTGATCCTGAAATCTCATTTTGCCTTTATCATTAGCTTCAGTCCAGTAGCTAATGAATGAATCATACTGATTACCAAGTTTATCTTTAAACTCATTAACCCTACCAACAAAGGCATCTTTACCATTATATATCTTATTAACTTTGTTATTATATTCTTTGTTATTATGTGCCAGTTTTTCGGCTGGGGGGTGGGTTGGAATTTCGGCTGGGGTGGTAGTATTTTCTGGCTGAGGTATTTCAATAGTAATTACCAATGATCTAAACTCAACTTCACCATTTTGTTTTAGTTTAACAATCCTTCCTAAAATTCCTAAATCTTCTAATTTCTTTAAATGTTCTTTGATTGTAGATTCAGAACAATCTAAACATTCACCTAAATAACGATTAGATGCAAAGCAATAGCCTCTTTCGTTTGAAAGATTAGAAATCAAAGCAATAAGCAATTTTTGTTTGTCTGTAAGTTCTTTGCTTAGTAAAACTTGTGCAGGTAATACTGCGTACCAATTATGTGACATAAAATAAAAGAGCCCTATCAAATTCCCCCCAGTCGGATTGGGGGTTCATCTCAAGGGCAATAAATTCTAAATGAGTATCCGACACTCACTACAAAGTTAATTTAATTCGTCAAACTTCTCTATTGCCTTAAATATCTGATGTGCAACTTGTGGAACTATTGCGTTTCCGTAGGCTTTTATTGATTCGTTTCGCCACTTAGAAAAGGTAATTCCGTCCATTTCTCTGGAAATCCCATCATCTCCTCCACAAATTGGGGGTTTAGATGGGAACGAGTCCCAAAAATTTCGTTCATTTGGCTTCCTAAATCGTCTCCCTTCCAATTCTCTGTCTTCCAATGCATATTCTTGTCCGATGCTCTTGGAGTTTGCAACATTTTCTTGTGTAGTAATGCCATTTTCCCGCTTAGCATGCTCGCTGTCCCATCCTTCCTCTTTTGACCTTTCCAATCCCCTGCTATTGGAGTTGGTAATAATCCTTTCCTTGCCATTGTTGTCAATCCAATTTGAAGATTTATCCCTTTCTCTTTCGATATTAAAAACCTTTTGTCCCAAGCTTCTGGCGTACTCCTGTCCTCCATAGCCGTTGGAGTTGGTAGCATATTCATCACTTGTGTCGCTAAATTCGGCATAGTTGTTCCGTTTGGATATTTCTCCATTCTCGCTTTGATTTTTTCCAAATCTTGCATCTCTTCCCTTGTCGTTGGAGTAAGCAACAAACCAGATTCGGTAGCGTTGGTGCGGTGCGTTGACACCTGCAGCTGGAATAAGAAACGATTGGACTTCATATCCTTCCCTTTCCAAGTCATCGTACACCTCGTTGAATACCAACCCTCCATTCCAGTTAACAAGTCCACGAACATTTTCGCCAACAATCCATCTGGGTTTGATTTCTTTAATTGCCCTAAGCATTTCAGGAAAGAGGTGTCTTTCATCGGCTTTCCCAAGTCTTTTTCCTGCTGTTGAGTATGGTTGGCATGGGAATCCTCCTGTGAGGATGTCAATTGATCCTCTGTGAATAGTGAAGTCTGTTTTAGTAATGTCATGATAAGAAATTGAGTTTGGGAAATGATGTTTTAATACTTGTTGTCCAAATGGATTCCATTCACAATGGAATATGTTATTCCATCCCATCCATTCGGCTGCTAAATCAAAGCCTCCTATGCCACTAAATAATGATCCATGATTCATAATTATTTTTTTATTCTAAATACTATAGGTCTGCCATCAAAAGTAAATTTCTTCTTAGCAACTGGATTTAATCCATCCCTTATAGATTTAGCGTTAATTAATGTTTTCCTACTCGCTGCTGCTATAGATTGAAACCACATTTCCGTTTTATCGTCTGTAAATATCATCCGTACTTTAATGTTGTTTTCAAATCCATTAGGCTCTAGTTCTAAACCCATTATATAATCGTTTTAATTCAAAGTAAATGTTAGCCGTCACAAATAGTAAACAAGCTAATGGAACTGATATAAAGAAAAATTTAAGTAATCCTAATATTTTCATAAAGCATATTTAAGCCCCCATGATTCGACTAACAAACACCACTAAGTTAATAAAAAATGTAGGGGGCTATAAGTTTAATAAGATTGTTTTGTTCTAAATGCATTCATCATGTTAACGATGCCTTGATCTAACTTGTAAGCATCATCCATCATATTGATGACTTTTCTTTCAGCATCTAAATATGAATCTAACTGCTCTTGGAGTTTTTTGACCTTATCTCTAAGCATCTCATTCTCTAGTTCAAGTGTGTCGGTGTAGGTTCCTAGTCTCATGGTTATTTCTTTAGACTAATTTTAAATGTAGTTGTGCTATACTTAGGTGCTGGATAGATCATCTCACCAGTTTCAGGATCAACCAATGGTTCTTTAATAGCTTTAAGTAAGCCTTCTCTTTCCTTTAGCTTGTACTTTACAGCCTCAACCTCTTGGTTAAGTTTTTGCCATGTGTAGTCACCATCATAGGCATACTTAACACCTGACTCCATTTTAGATAACTCAGCACCTAATACGTCTGCTTTACCTTGTGGGTACTTATCTAACTCAGCAATAACATCTTCTTTTAATTCGGCTCTAATGCCATCTAAAAGTTGTTGTAATGCTTCTGACTTAACTAGCATCTCCAATGGTGACTCACCAGAGTCTCTAAAGTGTGCTACGATTGTTTGCTTTAATAGTTCAATGTTAAATTTAGTAGGCTCTATGCTACTAAGTTCTACTTTTGGTAATAATTCTAAACTCATAATTTTTTATTTTATCTACCTTGCCAGGTAGAGTCGTTATTAAATGAAATTCCTCCTTCCGTTCTGTGATTGTTAAATAATTGGTCATCAGTAGGCTCATCTTGTTCTTCCCAATCACAATGTTCTAAACAATCAGGACAAATTCCCATTTCAGGCATAGTGGTATGTGCACCACAACAAGTTGAATAAGGCATAATTTTATTTTTTGGTTAAGTTATCTTTTTTAGCTTTTAATACTGCCATTAAGTTGTCATCAGAATCAAATGCTTGTTTGTATCCATAATACAAGTCAGTTAATTGCTTTAGCTTGGTACACTTAGCAATCTCAAACATTATTTCTTCTTTACTTGGTCCATCTTCTACAATCTCTGCAACTACTTCTACTATAGGCTTAGCAGGTTTTTTTGGCTCTTCTACTGCGAAATCCATTTCCTCAGCAGGTGTGGCTTCAAATCCTGCAGCTTTCATAAGCCATGCTAATAAGTTACGATACGCTTTGCCAATCGCTCTAGTCTGAGCCATTGAGAGAATAGCGTATTCATCAAAATAACGCTTAGTTTTCTCCCCATTGGAACACAAAGCAATACCAGTTGCAACGACCAAACCAGTGTTAATATTACGAACTTCACAAGTAGCCATATACTTAATAGTAGTTTCATTAGATAAGTCTTTAGTGTCTGTAATAATTGGCATCAATCCTAGAGAAGCACCAGCAAATTGCCATCCTTCTACGTTTACGAATTGTTTGCCTTGAATGTTTGAGCTTAATCCTTTCTCTTTAATTAGTTTAGATAGCTCATTAGATAATTGTAGCATTGAGTCTTTATTGATTAACTCATAGCTAGGGTTAGTTTTTTGCAATTCCATTGTAAGTTTTTTGAGTGTTAAAGTAATTAGCTTGTCTTGTTGGGTATTGTTCCCATACTCTAATCAATGATGTGATTAGATCAAACGAAGCCTGTGAATAGTTTATCTCGTGCAAGATTTTTGCAACTAAGAGTTTTTTGTCATTGTCTGACATTTGGTGGAAGGTTGATAACATATTGTGTTGGTTTATGGTTTATTTTTCTAATTCAGTACCTTTTCTGAGTTCTAGCTTTTGCTTTATTTCATGGTAAGTTAATTCGTATTGCTGATTTACTTCTCTATCTTGTTGAAACATTCTAATTGCATGAATAACAGTAGAATGGTCTCTACTAAACGCTTTACCAATCTCTTTTAGTGTCATGTTAAAATATGTTTGCATAATATACATACACATATTTCTAGCAAGTACCAACTCTCTTTGTCTGCTTTTACTCATCATTAGTCTAGTACTAACCTCAAAGCTTTCTGCTACAGCTATTATAACACGCTGAAACCTAATCTTTCTCATCTTTAGTCCTGGAATAACGTAATATGTTAGTGTTGATTTTCCCATAGTTGGTTTTTAAGCGTTTCTAATCTCTTCTCAAAATAGGTTTTTAGGATTTCGTGCATTTCCCAATCACCTTTTTCTATTCTAGTCTCAATTAAATACCTACTCAAGCCTGTTAGTTGCATGAGTTTTTTGATGTCTCCATGTCTTATCATGGATCTATAATCCTTTACCTCAATCATAGTTTACTTTTTAAAATGGTTAATGTGTCTGTCAATCCCACTGATACAAGCCTCAAGACTTGCATAGAAAGAGGCTCTCCAATAGTAGAACTTGCCATTTAGGATGAAATTATCCCATTTGATAATCATTCCTTTATAGGTAAAACGCTTTGATATTTTGCCATTGGAATTTACATAGGTTAGTTCTTCTTTGACTCCTTTTCTTTTTAAGTCTTGAGTAATCTTGTTCATGGGTTTTTAGGGGTTTTTGTTTTATTCGTTGGGGGAAGTTTTTGTTTCTAGTACTACGAACATTTCAGTTGGCTCTTGGTCGGAAAGTTTAAGAAACACTTTGTATGCTTCTTCTTTATCAATCCTTAGGCTTCCAGAGACATAGTAGCCCTCTTCTCTTGTTAAGTACACTTTGTCTCCTGTAATCATGTCTGTCTTGCAGATAAATTCAAATTTTTTCATAGTTTATTTGTTTATTTGATTTAAGATTTTGTTTTGTAAGTCAATAGGTAAATCAGTACAACTGATAACCTCTTCATCTTCATTTTTGTCTAAATCCAAAATAGCTTCATCATAAGATCCGTAAATAACGACATCTTGATTGCCATCTGAAAATTGAAACATAGCATTTTCAGTTCTGCTGTAAATTACATAGTCATTTGAGTTTAAAGTTTTCATAGTTTTAAAGTTTTTGGTAAAATTAGAAAGTTTTTGGAATATTTTGAAGTTTTTGTGTTAAAATTTTGTGAAAGGTTTTTGGCAGATTTTTGGCTGCTGGATTTTTGTGGGTTTTTTGGGGAGTTTTTGCATAGGGTTTTTGGCAGGTTTTTGCGACTATAAATAGTTGCATACATATGCTACAAAGCATACATATACAGCATACATAGTACAGCCCAAATATTGCCTATTTATAGCCTCAAATTTGCCCTAAAATTATTTAGCAAGGTACTCGTACCATTTAGCTTTTGCTTGTCTTATTTCGGCTTTAAATAGCTTTTTTGCTTCTCTCTTAGTGCAATAAATATATTTTCTAGTGATTAATTGGCTGTTAACTACGGCGGTTAACTTAAAAAAGCCATTTGGTAATACTTCAAAGCTAATAGGTTCCATTTTGTTTGATTTTTGGTTAAGACTAAGCCCCAATAAATGGGGCAAAGTTTCGCTGAATAACAGCTCGTCAGTTAACCTAATTTTGTATAGTAATCCAATCGCCCTCCCATTTTCTACCATTCAAAAACCAGTTTTTGCCCCTTTGGAAAATTGATACACCAGGAAGACCGTTTAACCTTTCTTTGGTGGTTTTTGTTTTCCATCCTGCGTTTGTTATTGTTATCTTATTGTTTCCAATTTGCTTTTGTGCAATTAAATTGCCAAACAAATACAATTCGGTGTAAGGATTGCCAAAATTTGCGTTTAAAATTACTTCTGTGTTGCTTTCTTTAATTGGGTTATCATTTAAAAAAGCATTAATAGCGTGTTTTGTTACTTTTCTCATTTTGTTTGATTTACTTGATTTTTAAATTGGTGATGTGTTCGTACTTGTTGTATAGTTCGTTGATAGCTTCTTCTTCATTTTTTGCTCTTACTTTCGTACTAATAAAGTGGGTTTTTCCTATTGCTCCTAATTGGCGGCCATTAAAAGAAGCGTAAAAAGTCTTCTTGGTATCATCCATTAATTCAATGATACTTTGTTCCAACGCCTCTTTGCTGCTTGAAGTAAACACTATTCCGCCACCGTAATGTTTTGCGGTGTATCTTTTGCCTCCGATTTCTCTAACTTTATTTACTGCTATTTCGTATTCGTAGTGAGTAGGAAAATGAAAGGGGCGGTATTCCTTTGACATTCTTCTAGCCTCTTCTTTGTCTTGTTCTGTTATAAAGTTAAGGAAGTGGCACACATATCTGCTACTACCGTTACTGTTACAATTAACCCTTAAAAGATCAATTGTCGCTTGTGTTGTAGTGTTGTTCATCTTGTTTGATTTTATTGGTTATTGTTTGAATTGTCTTTGATTGTGTCAATTATTGTTTTGCCCAAAGCATAAACAGGAATACAAATAATGAGGATCAATACTAGCTCGGTTAATGTTATAAATTGGTTCATGTTACTTTGTTTTTAATTGGTTAATGATTAATAAAATGACATTGTAAGTAAAGGCTACAAATAAAGTAAAGCCTACTAATTGGATGATGTTTGAGAGTGTTTGCATAGTTGTAAAATTTATTAGTTATTAAAGATATTTTCTGATATGTCGTTAATCATTTCCTCCAATGTTTCAAAATTTACTATTTCATCGTTTCCGATTGTCTTGTAAATTACTTTGTAAGTACCTAATAAAGTACTGTTGTAATACTTTATTTCATCATTTAAAGACCACATTTTGTAGCTTGTTAATGTAGGGGCGATAACTAAATCTTTGTACTCTTGCTTTGTCATTGTTTGTAGTTTTATTGGTTATTTGATATAGTAAAGATAAGTACTAAATTGATACAAAGTACAAAAAAGTATAAATATTTTTAAAAAAGTTTAAAATATCTTTTTAGAGTTCTTATATATTTATTAGTTCTATCTTATAATTTAATTATAATATGAATTTATAAATATATATTGTATATTCTATATAGTAGATATACAATGTATATAAACTAGATACAATACAGATATAGTGTATTAGTGTATTATAACTATATTAGGTCTATTGTGGGTTAGTGGTCGCAAATAAGTACCTTGCAAGTCATTAAATTAATACTAACTTTGGGCAATCAGGATAAAGGGCATTTTTAGACGAATTTAGACAGGTTGGTATCCTTTGTGGGTATGTACAAGGGTTAGAAAAAGAAAATAGGTACGAACCTAATTTATGGGCTAAATAGAGGGGTTTTTCGGTATAGCACCCCATACCACTTTTATTCGTAAGAAAGTTTTCGTAGGTGGCTTGTGCCCCCTAAAATTCTGATACCAAACAATGACTTTAACTTTTTTGTATTTTGATTTTTTTTATTTTGTAATAGACACATTAAAATAAAACATAATATAACAACACAACAACAATGAATGCAGAATTTAAAGAGATAGCTAAAGAGGCTTTCATAATTGCCTATAAGGAGAACTTTGGAAATATCACGATTAGCTGTGAGGCAGCAGGGGTGTCTAGAGGGATGTACAAGTCTTGGTGTGAGAAAGACCCTGAGTTCAGAAAGCGACTAGCTGAAATAGAGCCTGAAGAGATAATGTTAGACTTCGGAGAGCAGAAGCTAATGGAGAGGATTGCTAGAGGTGATACCTTAGCGACTATGTTCCTACTAAAAACCAAAGGGAAGCGTAGAGGGTATATCGAGAAACAAGAGGTTGCTCACGAAGGAGATGTAGTGAAGCAGATTACGGTGAATGTTGTTCGACCTGAAGAGTTACCAAATATTCAAAAGCAGTTAGATGGTGACGAGCATAAAGCGTTACCTGAAGGGGAGATTATCAACTTTGATACCCAAGTAGAACCAGGTATGGTGATTCCAGCTACTAAAGCAGGAGAAATCGATGAAATTCCACTTTATGACCATGATAAAGGCGAATATTTAGACTTAAATGACCAAGATGAGTATGAAGAGTAGTCTAAAATCAATTTAAAGGGCATTTAGAGACGATTTAAGACACTTTTAGTATAAAATAGTACCATAATACCAAAAATAGAAAATAATGGCTTAAATAAGCTTAAAATGAATTGTCCGATATTTTGTCCAGACAAAAAACAGGACAGACTCGTACTAAATCGTAGCACTCGTAGCATTCGTACTAACTACGACTACTACGAATACTACGAATAATTCGTATTTATCTTGTAACAATAGTAGTATAAATTTGTTACAAAATAGATACATGCACATTATGATGAAAATTTAACCAAAAACCAACATGAATGAATGTAACAACCAACAAAGTATTCCAAATCTTGCAAGAAAGTCCAAAAAAAATCTCAGTTATGCAAGGAGGAACAAGAAGTGGCAAGACATACAATATCTTGACATGGTTTATCGTCAAACTGTTACAAGAAAAGGGAAAGACTTTGACTATATGTCGTTCCTCGCTGCCGTCTATCAAGGGTTCTGTAATGAGAGACTTCATAGAGATACTTTCAAAATATGGGCTTTACTCAGAAGACAAACACAACAAATCAGAAAGTTTATATTTTCTAGGAGGCAACACCGTAGAGTTCGTGTCTACTGACCAACCGCAAAAAATCAGAGGTCGTAAGCGTAACTATCTTTTCATCAACGAGGCGAATGAGGTGAACTACGAATCTTGGATGCAGTTAGCCCTTCGTACAACCGAGAAGATTGTTATTGACTATAACCCATCAGACTACTACTCTTGGATATACGACAAGGTGATTCCTCGTGAGGATGCTGACTTTACCATCACTACCTACCGAGATAACCCATTTTTAGAAAAATCTATCGTTGAGGAGATTGAAAGGCTTAAAGATGCCGACCATGAATACTGGAGAGTTT
>Ga0208783_10000608_pt1 | contig 21872 bp, 16 predicted proteins | sample DEB19_08_DNA_2_FD_184529 | JGI IMG/M metagenome (GOLD analysis project Ga0208783, IMG submission 184529) | Aqueous microbial communities from the Delaware River and Bay under freshwater to marine salinity gradient to study organic matter... | ecosystem: Environmental > Aquatic > Marine >...
GTTTGTTGAGGTCGTTGCGAACGATGTCCTTCGACATCTCGGCAATCTGTGCGCGGCCCAGGTTCTCGCGGATGGCGATGAACTCCATCTCGGGCGTGATGACGCCAGCGCGGGCGTAGGCAAGTTGCGTGACTACTTTGCCCGCCTTGGCGCGGAGCGGGCGGCGGCGTTGCGAGGTGAGCCCGGGGAACTCCACGAGGCGATTCTTCTCCGCCTTGCTGGCGTATTCGGCGTGCTTGCCGGAGAGATAGCCGTTGTCCTGCGGCTTCACTTCGCGGCCGTCGATCTCTTCGACATCGCCGCGCTCGCGAATCCACGTGGCACGCAAGGCGGGCAGACCCTGCTCGGATGTGCCGGTGAACGCGGGGTCGCCCCACGGCCCGGAGCAGTCATACACACGCACGGGATCGTTCGGCGTGACCGCGCCGGTGTAGGACTTCGTGGGCGTGACCTCGATCTCGCGCATGGGGACGCGCACGCCGGGGTGCAACGTGCCCTGGACGTAGATCTTCTTGCTGGCGGGGAGCTGTTCGCTGCTGTGCGGTTCGAACGATTCTTTGGTCGCGATCATAAACTGGTTCTTGGTTGTTGCGGCGTTCTGTGAGCGTCGCATGGTTCGGCGGTCATAGACCGCCGCCATAGATGATGCGGGGGAGGGCGGAAGAAGGTTCGCTTTCCTACGCCGGCATTACCCGGATCAGGTTCAAAGGGTCGTCCGCTGCAGCGGACCTCTCAGCCTCACTCAAAGAGGCTCCCCATGGACGGGAGGACTTTAGGTCCGTGCGGGAGGGGGGTCAAGCGTGGCTCAGACGACAAAAAAGCCGCTCCGCATCGCACGGAACGGCCCGTTTTCCGGTGCGGTCTTGCGGCCTACACCTCGAATGATTTGCCACAGCCGCAACTGTGCTTGGCGTTGGGATTCGTGAGTTTGAATCCGCCGCCGGTCAGGGCATCACTGAAATCCACCACGGTGCCGCGCAGGTATTGGGCGCTGAAGTCGTCCACCAACAGCGTCACGCCGTGCATCTCGGTGCGTTGATCGCGGTCGCGGGGCTCGTCGAAGGTCATGCCGTATTGCATCCCGGAGCAGCCGCCCTGTTCCACATAGACGCGGAGGTGCTTGCCTTCGTTCCCGGGCTTGGCGCGCATGGACTGCACCTCGGCGGCGGCGGCTTCGGTGATCTCAACGACGGGCTGAATGGTGGTGTTCGTTTCCATGACAACTTCCAAGGCAAAGTAACGCGGTGAACGCGGGTGTCAACGCACTCAATCGGAGGTTTTTCGCAACTCTTCCTCGGCGCGCTCCCGGCGTTTGTCCAATTGCGACTGGAGCGAGGGCAGCTGGGCGGCGAGGGTCCGGCACAGCGGCCCGACTTTTTCCCAGGCCTGCACGGATTCCGCCAGCGTGAGGGCCTCCAGTCCGGCGCGTTTCACCCAGAACATGTCGGTGGGTTCGTCCTCCCGGCGGGCGCTGCCGTAGATGACGTTCAAGTAATGCTCCATCGCGGCCTGCTGCAATGCGGGGCCGTTGGTGCCATTGAGCAGTTTGGCCTGCCGCTCCAGGGCCAGCCCCAAGCCCACCTCGGCCTCGGCCCGATCGGCGAACTCAAGATGGTTGGTTGCGGTGAGGACGCGGCAGTAGGCGTTGGTGGCGAGGTTGTAGTTCTCCAGCGCGTTGGTGGGGTTGAGTCCACCCAGTTGCAGGAAGCAGTTGCCGATTTTGACCTGCGCCAGCAGAGCGATCCGTTCGTCGGGGAACAGTTGCAGGATCTTGCTGAAGGGTTGCCGGGCCGTCTCGTAATCCGTCGCGGACATGAGCGCGTCGCCGTAGGCGAAATAGGCCCGGGCCTCAACGCCCGGGGGACACCTCTCGTCGTTGATGAGAGCCGTGAAGTAGTCCACGGCCTCCTTCAGCGCCCCACGGGCGAGCGCGGCGCGCCCAGCCATCAACTGGGCCTCGAACCGCAAAGGCGAGTCGGGATGCTGCTTGAACACGAGCTGATAGTCGGTCTCCGCCTTGATGAATTCCTCCTGCCGCAGGTAGTGATCGGCCATCCACCAGCGGGCGAGGGGAGTGAATTCGGTGCCGGGATGGTTGGCGATGAACCGCGTGAAGCGCTCCAGCGCGTTGGTCTCATCGCCGGTGCGGGCGGTGGCCAGGGCGAGCAGATACTCAGCACGCGGACGTGCCGGTTCATCGGGATAATCGGTCAGCCACGACTCGTAGGCAGCGGCGGCGGCGGTCCAGTTCTGCTCCTGCTCGAAGGTGCGGGTGATGGCGAGGCGGACGCCCGCGCGCAGTTTTGACCCGGGTGATTGCTGGAGAAAGGCTTCCAGCAAGTCCCGACGCTCCGCCGGGTTGGCGCGGGTTTCACCCTCGCGGCTGAAGAGAACCAGCGCGGGCTCGATCAAGGCGCCGCCGGGATAATCGGCGAGCAGTCGCGCCATCGCCTCGTTGGCGGCCTGGTTGTCATTCACTTCGCGCGCGGACTTGAGGATCTGGTACAGCGAACTCTCCACGAGACCGCTGCGCACGAGCGGAGAACCCGCCGCCGCGGCCAAAACCAGCTGATAGTTGTTCAAGGCAGCGGGCCAATCGCCCTGACGCGCCTGTGCATCGGCCAGCTTGAAGCGGGCGACGGACTGGTCGAGGCCGGGTGGTAGTTTTTCCGTTGCGGCAGTGAAGGCGCTGGCGCTCTCGTTGACGCGGTCACTCAACCACAAACACCAGCCGCGTCCCAGGTAGGCCCGGCCCGCGACATCCGGCGCGGTGGGTCGGCTGAGGACGGCGTCGAATGCTTCCTGAGCCGAAAGCAGCAGACTGGCGGCGGGGGTGCCGTTGGTTACGAGGGATTCGCGCAGGCGCAACTCGCCGATGGTGAGGTTGATCACATCCGTCGCGACATCGTTGGTGTTCTGCGCGGTGAACACGGCCAGCGTGGTGGCGGCTTCGCTCAGCCGGTTCAGATGGATCAACAAGTCACCCACGCGCAACAACGCTTCGCGCTGACGTTCCGCGGGAATTTCGGGGTCCAGATTCAGCTGCCACGCGGCGATGGCGCTTTCGGTCTGGCCGAGCTCCTCATGGATGCCGGCCTGCAGTGCGCGACCCTCGGCGAGCAGCGGGGAAACGTCGGCGGCCAGCCGGTTCAGGTTTGTGGTCAACGCCAGCGCCGTCGGCAGCTGGTCCTGCGCGAGAAATATTCTGGCGCGGAGGTAATCGCGCTGCCAGGCGAGCTTGCTGTCGAGCGGCTGGCTGACGAGCGGTTCCAAGGCTTGAGCGGCGTCCCCAAATTTTTCCTGCGCGATCAGGGCTTCGCACCACAGGAAGCGTCCGCGCACGGAAGCTTCGAGTCCGGGGCTGGCGGCGGCGAGCGATTGGAAGCGGCCATTGGGGTCCGCCAACAAGTCGACCACGCGCGGCCATTGTTTCAGTCTGGAGCGGGCGGCCGCCTCGGCGACCGTGGCATCCAACAGCCGGGCGGAGTTGGTGAAGGCGTTGCCGAAGGTGGCGTAGGAGTCCGCCGCCGCCTGAAACTGGCCGCCTTGGAACCGGGCCTCGGCGAGGAAGAACAGGTATTCATCGGCAAAGCGTCCGGCGGAACCGCGGCCGGTGTTCAGGAGGGCAATGGCCCCGGCGAAGTTGCCCAGATGGATGCGCGACTGGGCCTGCAAGAGGAGCGCCTCGGCCCGGAATTCGGAGGCGGGGAACCTGGCGACAAACGCGCCCAACTCACGTTCCGCGCGCGGCCAGGCTTTGCCGTCATAGGCCAGGGTGGCTTCTTGAAACGCTTTTTCCTCCGCCTTGGTGGCGGCGCAAAGCGGCAGTGCTCCGACTGCGAGGGACAGCCAGAGCCACACGATCTTGCGGAGCCGCGCGAACATGCGCGGACTTTAAACGAGGGAGGACTCCGAAGGAAGCGATGAAATTGCGCCTGCCCGCCGGAAAACTGCTGACACCGCCCGCTGCTGCCGCTAATTTCCCGCCCGGTTTCGACGCGGCATTTTCAAACCGCAAATCCGAAACCGGAAACCGTTAATTTCAGATGCCCAAACGCACCGACATCCACACCGTCCTCATCATCGGCGCCGGCCCCATCATCATCGGGCAGGCGTGCGAATTCGATTACTCCGGCACGCAGGCCTGCAAGGCGCTCAAGGAGGAGGGCTACCGCGTCGTCCTCGTGAACTCGAACCCGGCCACGATCATGACCGACCCGGAGTTCGCCGACCGCACCTACATCGAACCCATCACGCCCGAATGCGTGGAGAAAATCATCGTCCGCGAGAAGGAAGAGATGAAGCGCCTCGGCGCTAAGGGCAAACTCGTTTTGCTCCCAACGCTCGGCGGCCAGACCGCGTTGAACACCTCCATGGCGCTGCACAAGAACGGCGCGCTGGAGCGGCACGATGTGGAAATGATCGGCGCGAAGCCGGAAGCGATCCACAAGGGCGAAGACCGGTTTGCGTTCAAGGAACTGATGTTGAGCATCGGGCTGGATGTGCCGATCTCCGGGGTGGCGCACAACATGGAGGAAGCCGTCGCCGTCGCGAAGAAGATCGGGCGTTTCCCCCTCATCATCCGCCCCGCGTTCACCCTCGGCGGCACGGGCGGCGGCATCGGTTACAATCAGGAAGAGTTCGAAGCCATCGCCAAGAACGGGATCGAGCTTTCGCCCGTGAGCGAAATCCTCATCGAGGAATCGTTGCTCGGCTGGAAGGAGTACGAGATGGAAGTCGTCCGCGACAAGGCCGACAACTGCGTCATCATCTGCTCCATCGAGAACTTCGATCCGATGGGCGTCCACACCGGCGACAGCATCACCGTCGCGCCCATCCAGACCCTGACCGACAAGGAATTTCAGATCATGCGCGACCAGAGCTTCGCCGTGATCCGCGCCGTGGGCGTGGAGACCGGCGGCTCGAACATCCAGTTCGGCGTCAGCCCCGACAACGGCCGCATGGTCATCATCGAAATGAACCCGCGCGTGAGTCGCAGCTCCGCGCTCGCTTCCAAGGCCACCGGTTTTCCCATCGCGAAGATCGCCGCGAAACTTGCCGTCGGCTACCTGCTCGACGAACTCAAGAACGACATCACCAAGAACACCCCCGCGAGCTTCGAGCCGAGCATTGATTACGTCGTGACAAAAATTCCCCGGTTTGCGTTTGAAAAATTTCCCCAAGCCGATCCGACCCTGACGACCCAAATGAAATCCGTGGGCGAGGCAATGGCGATTGGAAGAACTTTCAAAGAGTCGCTTCAAAAATGTTTGCGGTCCCTCGAAATCGGCAGAAGCGGACTCGGCGGCGACGGAAAACCGTGGCGAATTGGAACCGAAGTTTACGGCGACCGCGACATCCTTCCCCGCGACGTGATTTCCCGCAAACTGTCCGTCCCAAACGCCGAGCGCATCTTCTTCATCCGCCACGGCCTGCGGGCTGGATTCACCATCGAGGAGATCTTCAACCTCACGAAGATCGACCGCTGGTTTTTGGTGCAAATAAAAGAAATCGTGGATTTTGAGGAGGAGCTGGCGGGGGCGAAGAACTAACGGCACTCATAGAGTGCCGCTACAATCAAGCCGTGAATGCTGGAGACACGGAGGCTGTGCGCCCAGCACCGCTGCGGCTTGGGCGGCCACGGCAAACCGTGGCGCATCGGCACGGAAAACTAAGCAATCACCGTCACGCCGTATTTCTGGAACTGTTCGTCGCGTGTCACCACGGTCAAGTCGTGCAGCTTGGCGGCGGCAATAATGAAGCGGTCAAACGGGTCGTCGTGGATCAGTGGCAATTTCGCCGCCGCGATGCAGGTATCCAGTTCGAGGGGAAGGACGGTCAGCCCGTGATGTTCGGTGACCTGCTCAAACCACGCTTCAACCGGATGCGAAAGCTCCAGCCTGCCAGCGGCAGTTTTAAGGCTGATTTCAAATCCGCTGATGGCAGAGACATAAACCGCCGCCGCCGCATTGATCTCCTTGAGCGCGGCGCGGCTCAATTTTTTGTCGCCGCTGACGAGCCAAAGCAGCGCGCAGGTGTCCAGAATCATCGAAACCTCCGCGGCCACTCGGCTTCGGTGGCGGGTCCGGTCGGGTCGTATTTTATCTTCATCTTACCCAAGATCGGATGAGGTTTGATCCGGCTCGCCCGCTGGTGCGGCACCAGATCGGCCACCGGCTCGCCGTTGCGGCAGATGACAAACGATTCACTGGAATTCTCCACCGTGGCAAGCAGGCTGGAGAAGTTTGTTTTTGCCTCGTGAACGTTGACGGTTTTCATCGGCAACAGATTAGTCCGATTAGTCCACACTGTCAACGCTTCGTTGACTTCGGTTTGCCTGCGGGAAATTCCCGCTAGCCGACCCCACGCTCACCACGCAGATGAAAAGCGTGGGCGAAGCGATGGCCATCGGGCGCACGTTCCTGGAAAGCCTGCAAAAATGCCTGCGCTCGCTGGAGACACGGAGACCGTGCACCCAGCACCGCTGCGGCCTGGGCGGCGGCGGCAAACCCTGGCGCATCGGCACGGAAGTCCATGGCGACCGCGACATCCTGCCGCGCGACGTCATCAGCCGCAAGCTGAGCGTGCCCAACGCCAAGCGCATCTTCTTCAGCCGAAGCTCGGCCTGCCTATTCAACCACCCTCTGCGCGCCGGCTTCACCATCGAGGAGATCTTCAACCTGACGAATATCGACCGCTGGTCCCTGGTGCAAATCAAAGAGATCGTGGATTTCGAGGAGGAGGGGGCGGCGGCGAACAAGTAGGAAGCTTGAGGTCCCAATTTGGCACCTCAAAGGCCAAAGCAAACTGTGCCCATCATGGAAGGGCGAAGTCATGGACGGACACGTCAGCCTGGTTCCGCCGGAGAGCATCGAACGCGCCATGATTGTGGCGCGCGCGGGGCAAGGCAATGGAGGGTCAACGATCTGCGAGGAACCTCTCGGCGTTGTGGGAGCAGACGTTGGTGATCAGGGTTCCGAGCAGTGCCGAGTCGTCAGGCATTTCGCCGTTCTCCACGTCGCGACCGATGAGGTTGCAGAGCGTGCGGCGGAAGTATTCGTGGCGCGGATAACTCATGAACGAGCGTGAGTCGGTTACCATGCCGATGAAGCGTGAGAGCAAACCGAGGTTAGAGAGCGCGTTCATCTGCCATTCCATGGCTTCCTTCTGATCCAAAAACCACCAACCCGAGCCGAGCTGGATCTTGCCGGGCACGGAGCCGTCCTGGAAATTGCCGAGCATGGTGGCGAAGGCGTAGTTATCCGCCGGGTTCAGGTTGTAGAGGATGGTCTTGGGCAGGGCATTTTCCTGGTCGAGCCGGTCAAGAAATCTGCCGAGTGCATCGATCTGGGAATAATCGCCGATGGAATCAAAGCCGGTGTCCGGCCCGAGCGCCTGGAACAGCCGGGTGCTGTTGTTGCGACGTGCGCCCAAGTGCAACTGCATCGTCCAACCCTTCTCCGCGTTCCAACGGCCCACGGAGAGCATGATGTGGCTCGCGAACTTCTCCCGTTCCTCCAGCGTAACGGCTCTGCCCGAGCGGGCCTTGGTGAAGATGGCGGCCACCTCGGATTCGCTGACAAAGTCAGCAAAGCAGCGTTCCAGACCGTGATCAGACATGCGTCCGCCGAGGGAGTGGAAGAAATCGTGGCGCGATTTCAGCGCGGCCAGCAAGTCACCCAAGCTGCCGATGCTGCGCTGGGCGACTTTCTCCAGCGCGTTGGCCCAGGCGTTCCACGCTTCGGGCTGGTGCACGTTGAACGCCTTGTCGGGCCGGAACGTCGGGATGACGCGGGTGGCGATGCCGGACTTGGCAATGGTTTGATGATGCGCGAGATCGTCGGTGGGATCATCGGTTGTGCCGACGACCTGAACTTTGAACTTCGTCAGGATGCCGTGCGCGGACAGGGCGGGGGTGGCAAGCTGCTCGTTGGCACGATCCCAAATGGTTTGCGCGGTGTGCTCGCTGAGCAGGTCGCTGATGCCGAAGTAGCGTTTCAGCTCGAGATGCGTCCAGTGATAGAGCGGGTTGCGGAGGGTGTGCGGCACGGTGGCGGCCCAAGCCTTGAACTTCTCGAAGGGTGAAGCGTTGCCGGTGCAGAATCGTTCGGCCACGCCATTGGAGCGCATCGCGCGCCATTTGTAGTGATCGCCTTCGAGCCAGATCTCAAAGAGGTTCTTGAACTGGCGGTTTGCGGCGACGTCCTGCGGCGGCAGGTGGCAGTGGTAATCGACAATCGGCTGCGGCGCGGCGAATTCGTGGTAGAGGCGACGCGCGGTCCTCGATTGGAGGAGGAAGTCCTCGTGGATGAACGCAGTGTTGCTCATGAATTTCCGGGGTTGGGCTTACAGCACGATCTTCTTGAACTTGGGCACGAGCAGGTGCATCAGCAGCCAGGCCGTGACATACGCCAGGCCGCAAATGACGAACATGATGCCGTAGCCGACCTCGATTTTACCCAGGTCCTTGAAGTGTTGGAGCAGGAGGCCGGCAGCGTAGGCGATCAGGATGCCGCCGACTGAACCCGCCATGCCGCCGATGCCGGTGACGGAGGCGATGACTTTTTTCGGGAACATGTCGGACACGGTGGTGAAGATGTTGGCGGACCACGCCTGATGGGCCGCGCAGGCGATGGCGATGGTGGCCACGGCCAGCCAGGTATTGACCGCCCCCAGCCGGGACGCGAGCAACACGGTCAACGGGAACAAAGCGATGATGAACATCGCGGTCTTCCGCGCCCGGTTGGCATCCATGCCGCCGTTGATCAATTTCTTGGGCAACCAGCCGCCGGAAATCGAGCCGACGGTGGACACGCAGTAAACCACGGCCACGGCCAGCTGCCAGCTGATGACGCCGGGGAATTCGACGCCGGGGATCTTCGCCAAGTCGCCGGTGTAGCTCGCATTGGCCGCCAGGTATTCATTCACCTTCAGCGTGTTGGGATCACTTGGAAACGCGGCCATGAATTCTTTGATCTTGCGCGCGTTCTCGCCGGCGAGGAACGCGGGCAGCCAGAACAGGAAGAACCACCAGATGGGATCGGTCAGGAATTTGCCGAAGAAGAACGCCCACGTCTGGCGGTAGGTGAGCAGCTTGAACCAGGAGACCTTTTCCTGAGCCACGTCGGCTTTCTCAGCGGCCTGCTCGTCCGCGTCACTGTGGATGTAGTCGTATTCGGCCTGGGAGAGCTTGCCCGCCGCCAGCTTGGCAGAGGGAGAAGCGTAGAGGGGATACCAGAAGGCCAGCCAGGTAAACCCGACCAGGCCGGTCAGGATGAACGCCCATTCCCAGCCCCACGCGCTCGCGATGTAGGGCACGGTCAGCGGCGCGACGATGGCGCCCACGTTGGCTCCGGAGTTGTAGAGTCCGGTGGCGAAGGCGCGTTCCTTTTTGGGAAACCATTCGGCGACGGCCTTGTTCGCGGCCGGGAAATTACCCGCCTCCGTGACGCCGAGGGCGGCGCGCCACATGCCGAAGCTCCAGGTGTGATGCCCGAAGGCATGGCCGACGGCAGCGATGCTCCAGCCGATCAGCGACCACGCATAACCAGACTTCGTGCCGACCTTGTCAATGAACTTGCCTGCGAACAGCATGCCCACGGCGTAGGCGACCTGGAAACAAATCACCACGCGCGAGTAGTTCAGCTCGACGGATTTTTCGTCGCCGAACACGCCGCCGGCGGTCAGCACGGGTTTCAGCAGGCCCAGGACGTTGCGGTCGAGGTAATTGATGGTGGTGGCGGCGAAGATCAACGCGCAGATGGTCCAGCGGTGACGTCCGATTTGTTCGTTGAGTTGGTTCAGGCTCATGGCTTGTTGTAAATCACAGCTCCAATGGACAGACTTGTGCGGCCATTCATGGAGTCGGGCGACGATAGCTTTGGTGAATAGTCGAGGTAAGGCTCACTTTGGGCAGAAAGACTTGAAAATTATGCAATCCCCCGGGCTTCGCGCCGAAACTGGCCGGGCGATTTATCGGTCGCATTTTTGAACGCGACACAAAAACTGTTCAAACTCTGGTAGCCGCAACTCATCGCCACGGATTCCACCTTTTCGTCGGTCTCGGCGAGGCGGCGCCTGGCGGCATCGATGCGCACCCGGCGAATCTCATCCCCCGGGGTGCGGCCGATCTGTTGCAGGAACGCCTCGTGGAGACCGCGGCGGGACATGGCGGCGACGCGCACGACGTCGGCCACATTGATGGGTTCGTGAGCGTGTTCCCAGATGAAACGGATGGCGCGCGCGATGTTCGGGTGATTGATGGCGAGCAAGTCGCTGCTTTTGCGGGGAATGACCGCCTGGGCGGGGACGCGCAGGGGCTGGGCTGGAACCTTGCCGCCGTGCATCAGCTCATCCAGGGTGGCCGCCGCCCGGTAGCCGAGCAGTTCGAGGTTCGTGTCCACGCTAGTGATGGGCGTGGGCATCGCGTTTGGCGCGAGCAGGTAGTTGCCGACGCCCACGATGGCGACGGTTTCGGGCACGCTCAACCGGGCCAGCTCGCAGGCTTCGAGAACTTCCAGTGCCTGCTGATCGTTCGCGGCCAAAACCCCCAGCGGCTTGGGCAGGGCCGACAGCGATTTGGCGAGCCAACGGAGGCGACGTTGCCATTCGCCGCGTCCCGTCTGCAAATCATTCGCCTCATGCCGCCGCAGCCAGACGGACTTCTTGCGGGCAGCAGCAATCTCCTCCAAAAACCCATCGCCCCGCTCGTTGTAAGCCCAGTTATCCGTATCGCTGTAATAAGCGAAGGATTCCACGCGTCGGTCCAGCAAGTGCCGGGCGGCGAGGCGACCGGCGTGAACATTGTCCTCCACGACGCGGGCGCATTGGAACTGGGGTCGGCGCAGGCTCATGTCCACGATGGGCTTCTTGACGGACCAGACGAACTTTGCCAGATCATCGCCCGCACCCAGCCAGGCGAGGATGCCGTCGCCGTCCCAGCCCCAGGGGATGACACGTTCCCGGGCGTAGTTCGAGGAGAGGGTCCAGCCGTGTTCCTGCGCGTAACGCTCGATGCCCAGGTGCAGCCGGTAATCATACCAGCCGAGGGCAAGCAATACTCGTTTGTGCCGGCTTTTCACAGGAGGCGTGAGGGTGGCAGAAGCCTGCCTTTTTTTCAAACTTTCTTGCCCAAGGGGCAGATGACAGGTTTGGATGCCCGGCCTAAGCTGAGACCGTAGCCATCGTTTCCATGACCCTATGAATCAAAACCTAAGCATCCCTGCGCAAGGCGCGCTCGACTTCCTTTCACTCGGTGCACTCGTCAACCGGCTCGACCCCGGCATCATCCCGTTCCGCAAGGCCAACCACTGCGACATCCACGTCAGCGGGGGGGAGTTCAACGTTTCGGCCAACCTGGCGGACTGCTTCCGGCTCAACACCGGTGTGGCCAGCGCGATGGTGGATTACCCGATCGGCGACCTGATCGCCGAGCGCGTTCGCGCGATGGGCGTGAAGCCGTTCTACAAGAAGTTCAAGCACGACGGCGTGCGCGGACCGAACATGGCGACGGTCTACTCCGACCGGGGCCAGGGGGTGCGCGCTCCCGTGGTGTTCTACAACCGCAGCAACGAAGCGGCGGCGCAACTCAAGCCCGGCGACTTCAACTGGAACGAAATCTTCGGCGCAGGCGTGCGCTGGTTCCACAGCGGCGGCATCTTCGCGGCGCTGTCCGAGACGACCGGCGAATTGATCGTGGAAGCGATGAAAGCGGCCAAGGCGCACGGCGCGGTGACGTCGTTCGATCTGAATTATCGCCAGAAGCTCTGGGACATCTGGGGCGGGCAAGACAAGGCGGTCAGCGTGCTGGCCCGCATCGTTGAACACGTGGACGTGCTGGTAGGCAACGAAGAGGATCTGCAGAAAGGTCTCGGCATCGAGGGCCAGGATGTGGAAGCCAAATCGAAGCTCGACCCGTCGGCGTTCTTCGCGGTCATCGAAAAGGCCACGAAGAAGTTCCCGAACGTCAAGGGCGTCGCGACGACGCTGCGTGAAGTGCACTCCACCAATCGCCACACGTGGGGTGCGGTGGCCTGGCTCAACGGCAAGACGTATGAGTCACCGATGTGCGAGCTGGACGTGGTGGACCGCGTCGGCGGCGGCGACGGTTACGCGGCGGGCTTCTTCTACGGGCTGCTCAGCGGTGCGTCTCCTGAAGAGGCGGTGAAGCTCGGCTGGGCGCACGGGGCGTTGCTGACGACGTTCCCCGGCGACACCACGATGGCAACCGTGGAGCAGGTCAAGGCATTTGCCAAGGGTGGTTCAGCCCGCATCCAACGCTGATAACTATGGCAAAAAACCTCTTTGATCTAAGTGGCGAAACCGCCGTTGTCATTGGTGCAACCGGCGTGCTCGGCGGGGCATTGGCCGACGGTCTCGCGGCTGCCGGCGCGAAGATCGCTGTGCTCGGTCGCAATGAAGACCGCGGCATGGCCCGCGTGAAAGCTATTGAAGCCGCAGGCGGCAAGGCAGCCTTCTTCAAGGCCGACGCCTCATCGCGCTGCAGTCTGGCCGAAGCGCACGAGCAACTCGAGGCAAAGCTTGGCGCGCCGAGCATTCTGGTCAACGCGGCAGGTGGGAATGACCCCAAAGTGACCGTGACCGACGCCAATGCGTTCGAGCAGATCAAACCCGAGGATTGGGCGGCGAGCTTCGACCTCAACCTGGTCGGCGGCGCGCTGTTGCCGTGCCAGGAGTTTGGCCCGGCCATGTGCAGGCGGGGCAGGGGCAGCATCATCAACATCGCCAGCGTCTCGGCGCATATGCCGTTGTCGCGTGTCGTCGCCTACTCGGCGGCAAAGGCTGCGGTGCTGAACTTGAGCAAGTTCCTCGCCCGCGAATGGGCGACCCGAGGCGTGCGCGTGAACACGATCACGCCGGGATTCTTCCCGGCGGAACAGAACCGCAAATTGCTGTTCAACGACGACGGCTCGCCCACGGCCCGCACGCAGGCCATCTGGGGACACACGCCGATGAAGCGCTTCGGTGAATCGCAGGAGTTGATCGGCGCGGCGGTGTTTCTCGCGAGCCACGCGGCGAGCAGCTTCGTGACCGGAACGGACATCACGGTGGATGGCGGATACCTGAGCCAGACGATCTGACCTTCTCAATGGCAAATGAGAAATGAGCGATGCCTAATGGCCAATGATCGCCGTCTTCCATTGGTCATTACTCATGATCAATGATTGCCCCATCTACCAATGAATGCCCCATCTAAAATCTCTTCTGGCGGCAAACTCACGGATGCAGACGTCGTGGCGCTGGTCGCCGAGGCGCTTCCTGTCGCCAGTTATCAAGGCAAGCGAGTGTTGCTGGTCGTTCCGGATCACACGCGGACGGCGCCGGTTGGTTTGATGTTCAAGCAGATCGCGGCACAGATCGGCGGCGCGACGAAGGCGTTGGACTTGATGATCGCGCTCGGCACGCATCCGCCGATGAGCGAAGAGGCGATATGTGGTCGCTTGGAAATCACGCTGGAGGAGCGACGCTCGCGCTACAGCAAGGTGAAATTCCTGAATCACGAATGGGACAACCCGGCGGCATTGCAGGAAGTGGGTGTGATTCCAGCAGCGGATATCGCGGCGCTGACCGACGGTTTGTTCTCGATGGATGTGCCCGTGGAAATCAACAAGCACGTCTTCAACTACGACCAGATCATCATTGTCGGGCCGGTCTTCCCGCATGAGGTCGTAGGGTTCTCCGGCGGCAACAAGTATCTGTTCCCTGGCATCGGTGGGCCGAAGATTCTGAATTTCTTCCACTGGCTTGGCGCGGTTTGCACCAACCCGATGATCATCGGCAGTAAATGGACGCCGGTGCGCAAAGTCGTGGACCGAGCGGGCGCGTTGGTCAAAGTGGACAAGCGTTGTTTTGCGATGGTCGTTGCGCCGGACAAATCGCTGGCCGGACTTTTCTTCGGCACGCCCGAGTCCGCCTGGGATGCGGCAAGTGAAGTTTCGCGCACCACGCACATCACCACGCGACCCAAACCGTTCCACACGGTGCTGTCCTGTGCGCCGGCGATGTACGACGAACTGTGGGTGGCGGGCAAGTGCATGTATAAACTCGAACCCGTGGTGGCAGATGGTGGCGAACTCATCATTTATGCGCCGCACGTGAAGGAGATTTCTGTCACGCACGGCAAGCTGATCGAGGAGGTGGGCTACCATTGCCGGGACTATTTCCTGAAGCAGTGGGACAAGTTCAAACATTATCCGTGGGGCGTCTTGGCGCATTCGACGCACGTGCGCGGCATCGGCAAGTACGAGAACGGCGTCGAGCAATGCCGCGTCAAAGTCACCCTCGCGACGGGCATTCCCGAAAGCGTGTGCCGCAAGATCAACCTCGGCTACCGCGACCCGGCGAGCATCCGGGTGGGCGACTACAAAGACCGTGAGGCGGAAGGCGTGTTGTATGTGCCCAAGGCGGGGGAGCTATTGTTCCGCCTGGACGATCCGCCGACATGGTCCGCGCGGGCGTAGCGGCGCGCGCGTTTTTGAAGTTCCCGATTCCTCTACCGCCCGTCTTCTGGAAGAATACGAACATGGCCAACATCATCCGTTCCCTCGCCGCATTCTGCTGCATCATCCCCTTGTCACAGTTTCCGACAAAGGCTGCGCAACCGGCTGAAGCATATTCAAGTCTGACCGAGGACGGCGGCTGGTGCTGGTTTGCCGACCCGCGGGCGGTGGCTCGTGACGGAAAGACCTACACCGGCTGGGTGACCGAGGATGGCTCAGTGCAGGCCGCTTGTCTGGAGCATGCCAGCGGCAAGGTCACCCGCTTCAATCTGCACGAGCGGTATCAACGTGACGACCACAACAATCCGTCGTTTGTTTTTCTGCCGGATGGCCGGTTGCGGGCGTTCTACACCAAGCACGGCGCGGCAAATGAGATAAATACCCGCGTGACCAAGCGTCCCGGCGACATCACGGCGTGGGACGACGAGCAAACGATCGTTCCTGCGGACGCCAGCCCGCGAAACAGCGGCATCACTTACACCCATCCGTTCCTGCTCAGTGCGGAGGGCGATGCCCTCCATCTTTTCTGGCGCGGCATCTCTTTGAAGCCGACCACGGCCAAGTCGTCCGATGGCGGGCGAACCTGGTCGGAGGGGAAGCCTGTTTTCTCGCTGCCTGGATTACCGAAGGGCAACCGGCCCTACGCCAAATACGCGGCCAACGGGCGCGACCGCATCCACATGGTTTTCACCGACGGCCACCCGCGCAATGAACCGACGAACTCGGTTTACTACGCGTGCTATCGCGCCGGTGCGTTCTACAGGGCGGATGGTTCGCGCATCTGCGGGGAGGATGAATTGCCCATCCGGCCGGAGCAGGCGGACAGGATTTACACGGCCACGGCGGAGCAAGGCCGGGCGTGGATCTGGGAGATTGCCTTCGATGCGCAGGAACGGCCCGTGGTGGTTTACACGCGGCATCCGACGGAGACGGACCACCGGTATCACTATGCACGCTGGACCGGCTCGGAGTGGTTCGACACGGAGCTGTGCGCGGCAGGCAAATGGTTTCCGCAAACGCAGGAGGGCAAAGTTGAGCGCGAGCCGCATTATTCGAGCGGACTTGCTCTCGACCCCGAGAATCCCGCCGTGGTCTATCTGACCCGGCCGGTGAAGGGGGTGCGTGAACTGGAGAAGTGGACCACGAGCGACGGCGGTAAAACGTGGAGCAGCACGCCCATCACGATGAATTCCGCCCACGACAACATACGTCCCTTCGTGGTGCGCCATCATGCCGCGGACGGCCCCACGGTGCTCTGGCAGAACCTATCCGGACGGTACGTTCACTTCACGGACTACCGGTGCGCCATCAAAATGGACCGGCTGACGGCTCCCCAGCCGCCGGTCTCGGCGGCCATGGAACCGGCAGCCATACTCAATGCCATGGAGCGCGCGGCGGATTGGCAACTTGCGAACCCATCGCGGCACAAACCCACGGACTGGACGCAGGGGGCAGGCTACGCAGGCATCATGGCATTGGCCGGCATTTCGGGGGATGCGAAGTATCGCGATGCCATGCTTGCGATGGCGTCCGGCAATGGCTGGAAACTCGGGCCTAAAAAATATTTCGCGGATGACCATGCCGTGGGTCAGACCTATGCCGAACTGTATTTCCAATATCGTGACCCCAAGATGATCGCGGCGATGCAGGCGCAGTTCGACGACGTCATCGCGAATCCCCGCAGCCTCCCGACATTGGACTTCACCCAGCGCGGCGCAACGGACCTGTGGTCGTGGTGCGATTCCCTGTTCATGGCGCCGCCCGCGTGGATCCGCCTGTTTGCCGCCACGGGCGACCCGCGGTACCGCGACTTTGCGGTCACGAACTGGTGGCGCACATCTGATTATCTATACGACGCGAGGGAGCACCTGTATTTCCGCGACAGCAAATACTTCGATAAACGCGAGGCCAACGGAGCGAAGATTTTCTGGAGTCGCGGCAACGGTTGGGTCATGGGCGGATTGGTCCGGATGCTGCAATATCTGCCCGCAAACGATCCGGGGCGCGCCAAGTTTGAAAAGCAGTTCAAAGAGATGTCGGCCGCCGTGCTCAAGTGCCAGCAGCCGGACGGACTGTGGCGCGCCAGCTTACTGGACCCGGCCAGCTATCCGCTCAAGGAGGCGAGTGGATCGGGGTTCTACACCTACGCGCTGGCCTGGGGCATCAACCAAGGGCTGTTAAAACGCGAGGTTTACGAACCTGCAGCGCGGAAGGCGTGGGCGGCGTTGGTCGAATGCGTCGAGCCGGGCGGAAAGCTCACGCACGTGCAGCCCATCGGCGCTGATCCCAAGCAGTTCGATTCCGACAAGACGGAGATTTATGGCGTGGGCGCGTTTCTGCTTGCCGGCAGCGAAGTGTATCGGCTCGCCCTGCGGGAGCAGGGAAAGCCGGTCCGCGTGACGGTGAAGAATCCCGCCGATGCGTTCCGGTTCACCGAAACGGTGTCGCTGCCGATGAAGAAACTCCCAGCCGATCCGGTGATGATGGACGCACTGACCTCGCGAATTCTCGATTCGCAAGTGGTGGGTGAAGAGTTGCTATTCCAGGTGGACCTGGCCCCGAAGGATTCACGCGGATTCCTGGTCCTGCCGGGGGCAGCGGTCGCGGCGAAGCCGCCGCCGGTGGTGAAAACCTTTGCCCGATTTGTGCCGGAGCGCATGGATGACCTTGCGTGGGAGAGCGACCGCATTGCGCACCGGATGTATGGCCCGGCACTCATCACCGGCGAAGGCACGGAGAGCAGCGGCGTGGATGTGTGGGTCAAGAGCACGCGCAACCTGGTCATCGATAAATGGTACAAGTCTGGCAACTACCACAAAGACCACGGCGAAGGGCTGGACGATTACAAGGTCAGCCACAACGCGACCCCAACACGCGGCTGTGGGGGCTTGGGCGTTTGGGACGGCAAGAGGATCTGGGTGTCCAGCAACTTCAAGACGCAGCGGGTCATCACCACCGGACCGATCCGGAGTGAATTTGAACTCACTTATGATGCGTGGGGTGCGGGTGGGCGAAGGGTTTCTGAGGTGAAACGCATCAGCATCGACGCCAACTCGAACTTCAGCCGCGTGGAGAGCACGTTCACCACCGACGATGGCAAGCCGCTCGACATCGCCATCGGCATGGCCGACCGTCAGGGCACGAATGATGTTTTGAAGCTGGATGCGAAGCGCGGCTGGGTGGCGTATTGGGAACCGGAGAAAGCCCCCAATGGCAACATCGCGTGCGGCGTGGTCGTGCCGGGCGGCGTGGAGGAATTCACCAATGACGGCGTGAACCATCTCGCCATTGTGCGCGTGAGGCCGGGCAAACCGCTGGTGTATTACCTTGGCGCGGGCTGGAGCAAGAGCGGCGATTTCCTGAATGCCGAGGCCTGGAGCAGGCACGTTGAAAAAATCTCGGAACAAGTCCGCCAACCGCTTAAAGTGGCCCTGAAGTAAATGAGTGCAGCCCAATCCATCCGCCGGATGCCGCGCCCGTCCGAAGTGGCGCGCATGACCCCCGAGGAACTGCGGGAAGCATTCCTGGTTTCCAGTCTGCTCACACCGGGCGAGCTGAAACTGCAATTCACCGACCTCGACCGCTTCGTCGTGGGCGGCGCAGCGCCGACGACGACGCCACTCCCGCTGGAAAACAGCAAAGAGACGGGCCGTGGCTTCTTCCTCGAACGACGTGAACTGGGCGCGATCAATGTGGGCGGAGCGGGCATGGTGACCGTGGATGGCAAACGGTCTGAGGTCGTGCCGGAGGGGTGCATTTACGTGGGCATGGGGGCGAAAGAAGTCACATTCGCCAGTTCGGATATGAGCCAGCCGGCCAAGTTCTTCATCCTGAGCTGCCCGGCACATGCGGTGCATCCGACGACGGTGGCGACACCGGAGCAGGCCAACACGATTCCGCTCGGTTCACCGGAGCAGGCCAACAAGCGAGTCATCCGCCAATACATCCACGAGAACGGCATCAAGAGTTGCCAGCTGGTGATGGGCTACACGGAACTCGCCGAAGGCAGCGTGTGGAACACTTTTCCGCCTCACACGCACAACCGGCGCACGGAGGTGTATTTTTACTGGAGCCTCGGCGAACGCGTGCTGGCGCATTTCATGGGCGAACCGCAGGCGACGCGGCATCTGTTCCTTCACGAGGGCGATGCGGTGCTGTCGCCGTCTTGGTCCATCCACAGTGGCTGCGGGCAGGGCAATTACAAATTCATCTGGGGCATGGCGGGTGAGAACCAGCGCTTCGATGACATGGACGGCATCAGACCCCTGGACCTGCGCTGAGACAGCGCGGCCCAGCATACTCTCACGAATCAAACCGGTGAAAGAACTGACGCTCAAGCAAATACGCTCGGGACGCATCGTCCCGGTGGTGGTGATCGATGATGCTGCGGTTGCGGTGGATCTTGCTGACGCGCTGCTCGACGCGGGTTTGCAGGTGATTGAAATCACATTTCGCACCGCCGCCGCGCCGCAGGTCATTGCCACGCTGGCGGCTCAACGTCCGCAGCTGCTGGTGGGTGCGGGCACGCTATTGTCAGAAAAGAACATCAAACAAGCCGTGGACGCCGGGGCAAAATTCGGCGTCGCTCCCGGGCTGAACAGGGACACGGTCCAGGCGGCGCAAAAAGCCGGGTTTGATTTCGCCCCCGGCGTCGCCACCCCCTCGGAAGTGGAGCAGGCGCTCAGTCTTGGATGCAGTTTGCTCAAGTTTTTTCCGGCAGAGCAGGCGGGCGGAGCAAGCATGCTCAAGGCGCTTGAGGGGCCTTACGCGCACACGGGCGTGCAGTTTGTTCCCACGGGTGGCATCAACGCCACCAACATGAAGGATTATCTCGCGTTGAAGTCGGTGGCGGCCATCGGCGGATCGTGGTTCGTGGACAAAAAATTGATCTCCGCGGGCGACTGGAAAGCCGTCAACCAACTGACGCGCGAAGCCCTGGCCGCTGCGCGCGGCTGAACCTTCCATCTCCATGAGTGCATTGAGAATCAAACCGGCGGGCAGTTGTGCGTTCGATGAGTTGTCGTTAGGCGAGATCATGCTCCGCCTGGACCCGGGCGAGGGGCGCATCCGCACGGCGCGTGAGTTCCGCGTATGGGAGGGTGGCGGGGAATACAACGTGGCGCGGGGGCTGAGGCGCTGCTTCGGCATGAAGACGGCGGTGGTCACGGCGTTCGCGGACAACGAGGTGGGTCGCTTGCTGGAGGACCTGGTGTTGCAGGGCGGCGTGGACACGCAGTTGGTCAGGTGGACGGCCCATGACGGCGCAGGGCGAACGGTGCGCAACGGGTTGAACTTCACCGAGCGCGGTCACGGGGTGCGGGGCGCGGTCGGCGTGTCGGACCGCGGGCTGAGCGCGGCATCGCAGCTCAAGCCGGGAGACTTCGACTGGGACCACATCTTCGGCCAACTCGGCGTGCGCTGGCTGCACACGGGCGGAATCTTTGCCGCGCTCAGCGACACCACGCCACAACTGGTGATCGAGTGCGTGAAGAAGGCCAAGACCCATGGCACGGTGGTGAGTTACGACCTGAATTACCGCCCGAGTCTCTGGGAGAGCATCGGCGGTCAGAAGCGGGCACAAGAAGTGAACCGCGAGATCGCCAAATACGTGGACGTGATGATCGGCAACGAGGAGGATTTCACGGCGTGCCTCGGTTTTCACGTGGAAGGCGCAGACGAAAACCTCCTGCACATCGATGTCACCGCGTTCAAGAAAATGATTGAAACGGCGGTGAAGGAATATCCCAACTTCAAAGCCACGGCGACGACCCTGCGCGCGGCCAAGACGGCGACGATCAACGACTGGGGCGCGATCGCCTGGGCGGATGGGAAGTTCCACGAGAGCCGCCAGTATCCGGACCTGGAGATTCTGGACCGCGTCGGCGGCGGCGACAGTTTTGCCTCGGGTTTCATCTACGGCATGATGACCAGCGGCGATCCGCAAAAGGCGGTGGACTACGGCGCGGCGCACGGCGCCCTGGCCATGACGACGCCCGGCGACACCTCCATGGCCGACAAGTCCGAGGTGGAGAAGCTGATGCGAGGCGGCGGAGCGCGGGTTCAACGGTAACCCCGCCGCGCATGGCTTCACGGTTTCGCCCGCGGCTTTCGGGCAAACGCCCTTCTTGGGAGTGGCATCGGTCCCGGGAATCACTATCATCCCGCCCAATTCAATTTGGCGATCGTCCTTAAAGCAACCCCGCGGGTCCAAACCGCGAAGAACTCCACCCGGCCATGAAACTTGAGCTGTTGGATTGGATCATCGTGGCGGCGTCATTGTTGGTCAGTTTTGTGCCGGCGCTGTTCCTTGGCCGGCGCGGAAGCAAGAGCACCGATGAGTTTTTTGCCTCTGGCCGGTCGGTGCCTTGGTGGCTGGCGGGTCTCTCGATGGTGGCCACCACGTTCAGCAGTGATACCCCCAACTGGGTCACGGAGCAGGTCCGCAAATTCGGTGTCGCGGGAAACTGGCAGTGGTGGGCGTTCGTGCTGACCGGCGTGGCCACGGTCTTCTTCTTCGCGCGCTTGTGGCGCCGCTCGGGGGTGATGACCGATCTGGAATTCTACGAGCTGCGTTATTCGGGCAAAGCGGCGTCGGTCGTTCGCGGCTTCCGGGCGCTGTATCTCGGGCTGTTCTTCAACTGCTTCATCATGGGCATGGTCACGCTGGCCGCGTGCAAGATCGCCAACATCCTCTTCGGCCTGCCGCCGTGGCAGACCATCCTCCTATGCGGTGTGCTCAATGTCGCCTTCGCCTCGCATTCCGGGCTGTGGGGTGTGCTGGTCATAGACATGATTCAATTCTTCATCAAGATGACCGCGGTGGTGGCAGCGGCCTATTTCTCCCTCAAACAAGTCGGCGGACTGGAGGTGTTGATCGCCAAGCTCTCCCATCTACAGGTCGTGACTCCGGATGGCGGGCAGCCCGTGATTTCGGCCGCGGATGGCTCGGGACAGGCGATCCTAGACATCCTGCCCAACTTCTCGATGTGGCAACTGGCGTTGATGATCTTCATCATGCCCATCGCCATCGGCTGGTGGGCGAACTGGTATCCGGGCGCTGAGCCGGGCGGCGGAAGTTACATAGCGCAACGAATGCTGGCCTCCAAGTCGGAGAAGGATTCACTGGGTGGCACCCTCTTCTTCAACCTTGCGCATTACGTGTTGCGCCCGTGGCCCTGGATCATCACCGCGCTATGCTCGATCATTGTCTATCCCGACCTTGCTTCGATCCAGGCCGCCTTCCCGAATGCGGACCCAAGACTCATCGGCCACGACAGTGCCTTTCCGGCGATGTTGAAGTTTCTTCCGGCAGGCTTTGTCGGCCTGATGGTGGGCGGCCTGATCGCAGCCAAT